>Ga0164295_10001930_pt1 | contig 17239 bp, 13 predicted proteins | sample GEODES006metaG_FD_111798 | JGI IMG/M metagenome (GOLD analysis project Ga0164295, IMG submission 111798) | Oligotrophic lake water microbial communities from Sparkling Lake, Wisconsin, USA - GEODES006 metaG | ecosystem: Environmental > Aquatic > Freshwater > Lake | place: USA: Sparkling Lake... | reverse complement strand
TTGAGTCCCCATGAACACCTCATCAGATATCGGTTACCGCGGAGCAACCGCATGTGTTGCTGCTGGCATTTCATATCGCCAATTAGATTATTGGGCTCGCACCGGTTTAGTTGAACCAGGTGTTAGAGGGGCCGCAGGTTCTGGCTCACAAAGACTTTATAGTTTCCGCGACATTTTGGTGTTAAAAATTGTTAAACGTCTGTTAGATACTGGTGTCTCACTGCAAAATATTCGAACTGCGGTTGATCACCTCCGTTCTCGTGGTGTTTCAGATCTTGAAAGCATAACTTTAATGAGTGATGGTGCATCAATTTATGAGTGCACCAGCCCAGATGAGATTGTTGATTTGCTCCAAGGCGGTCAAGGTGTTTTTGGAATTGCAATTGGCAAGGTTTGGAGTGAGGTTGAGGGTTCACTTTCGACGCTACAGGGAGAGAATCTTATCGATGGCAGCCTTGTGGTTAGTGGTGAAAGTAACGATGAATTAGCACTGCGAAGAAAGCTTAAAGGCGCCTAACCAATATAATTCTTCCCTCATATAGTTGATTGGGGGATTCATGTCATATCGATCTGATTTTGTCGATCGTCATGTTGGTCCCAATCAGTACCAAATTCAAACGATGTTGCTCGAACTTTGATTTAAAGATTTAGATTCATTTATTTCTTCAGTGGTTCCACAGAACATACATATCAAGGGTGAAATTGAAAAAAGTATTCCAGTAGGTATTTCTGAGATAGCAGCACTTGCTGAAATTAAGCAAATCGCTGCAAAAAATCGTGTAATGAAATCTCTGATCGGGTCTGGTTACTACGGAACCATCACTCCAGCTGTAATTCTGCGCAATGTTTTCGAAAATCCTGGCTGGTATACCGCATACACTCCTTACCAACCAGAGATTAGCCAGGGAAGATTAGAAGCAATATTTGCATTTCAAACTGCAGTATCTGATCTAACTGGTTTACCAATATCAAACGCTTCAATGCTAGATGAGGCAACTGCTGCAGCTGAGGCAATGACATTAGCAAGACGAGTTTGGCAAGGTAGTGATGATGCGGCAATTGTAATCGATAAGAATTTGCATCCCCATGTTAAGGATGTAATAAACACTCGGGCAAAGCCACTGAAAATTAAGGTTATTGAAAGTGATTTTACTGAAACTAAATTTGAATCTGAAATATTTGCTGCGGTTATTGCATACCCAGAGACAACTGGCAGAGTTAAAGATTTAGCAAATATTGTGAAAAATATTCAGCAAGCGGGCGCCCTTGCGATAGTTGATTGTGATCTTCTCGCACTTACACTGTTTAAATCACCAGGGGAGTACGGCGCGGACATCGCGGTCGGTTCAGCGCAAAGATTTGGCGTTCCAGTTGGTTTTGGTGGACCACATGCTGGGTTTATGGCGGTTAGAAATGGTTTAGAAAGATCTCTTCCTGGAAGATTAGTTGGCCAATCAGTAGATTCCCACGGCAATCTGGCTTTCAGATTAGCACTGCAAACTCGGGAACAACATATAAGAAGAGATAAAGCAACCTCTAATATTTGCACCGCTCAAGTTCTACTTGCAGTTATCTCAGCCTTCTATGCAATGTGGCATGGACCTGAAGGATTGAAAGCAATCGCAGAACGTATTCAACACTTTGCGTACAACTTAAGGTCTGCTGCAAAAGATGGTGGCTTTGCTGTTGGTGAGTATGAAATCTTTGATACCGTGCTTATGAAAACACCTAAAGCAGAAGAGCTTTTGAAAAAAGCAGTTCAAAATGGCTTCAACTTTAGATTAATTTCAAAGGATGAAATTTCTGTAAGCTTTGATGAAACAACAACTTTGGAAGATTTTGAGACGACCCTATACATCCTTGGATTAAAATCTGTTAAAAACAGTGGAGGCAGTTCAGCTATTGCCAGGGGGAGTAGCTTCTTAACTCATCCATTGTTTAATACCTACCACTCAGAAACCTCCATGCTTAGATATATAAGATCATTATCTGATCGCGACTTGGCGCTGGATCGAACAATGATTCCACTTGGTTCATGCACAATGAAATTAAATGCTACATCAGAGATGATTCCAGTTACTTGGCCAGAATTTAATTCAATTCATCCATTTGCTCCAGTTGATCAATCAGCTGGTTATACACAATTAATCGATCTACTAAGTAATTGGCTTACTTCTGTTACTGGCTATGACGCAGTTTCACTACAACCAAATGCTGGATCGCAGGGTGAGTTTGCAGGTTTATTAGCTATTAGAAATTATTTGGATAATAAAGGTGAAAGTGAAAGAGACATTTGCTTGATTCCATCTAGTGCACATGGCACAAACGCAGCAAGTGCGGTCATGGCGGGAATGAAAGTAATTGTGATTGCTTGTGATGATGACGGGAATGTGAGTCTGTCAGATTTAAAGGCAAAGATATCTGAATACAGATCTAATCTTGCGGCTTTAATGGTTACTTATCCATCAACGCATGGCGTATTTGAATCAGCAATCTCTGAAATTTGTGAATTAATTCATGATGCTGGTGGTCAGGTTTATGTAGATGGTGCAAATTTAAATGCTTTGGTTGGAGTTGCTAAGCCTGGAAAGTTTGGGGCTGATGTTTCACATTTGAATTTACACAAAACATTTTGTATTCCACATGGCGGCGGGGGACCAGGAGTTGGCCCAGTGATTGCTCGCTTGCATCTTGCACCATTTTTACCAAACCATCCGGCTAATGCTGCAGCCGGGCCTAGCACTGGACCTGGACCGGTATCTAGCTCACCGTTTGGTTCAGCATCGATTTTGCCGATTTCATGGATGTACATTCGAATGATGGGTGGTACTGGTCTAACTAAAGCAACTGAAGTGGCGATACTTTCTGCAAATTACTTAGCTAAAAAGATTGATCCGTTATTCCCAGTGCTATATCGTGGTCAAAATGGGCATATTGCGCATGAATGTATTATCGATATTCGCGACATAACCAAAAATACTGGTGTAACTGTTGACGATATTGCAAAGAGATTAATGGATCATGGATTTCATGCTCCAACAGTGAGTTTTCCCGTGGCCGGAACCATGATGATTGAACCAACTGAATCTGAAGATATAAGGGAGTTAGATAGATTTTTAGCTGCTATGGAGAGTATTCGCGGTGAAATATCTGATATTGAGGCAGGCAAAATAACCGTTGAAGATTCACCATTGCGTCACGCACCCCACACAATGGGTGATTTAGTAAGTGAAGATTGGGATCGAAAGTACTCAAGAGAGGTTGCTGCATATCCAACTGGTGAAGATTTTGGAATTGGTAGATCGGGTAAGTATTTGCCCACCGTCGGACGAATTGATGGTGTTTATGGGGACCGAAATCTAGTTTGCAGCTGCTTGCCGATCGAGGAGTTAGCCTCTAACTAGATCTTTTCTACTTTACATAATGTAGATTATCGGTGATTAAATATACGCTTAGAACCATACTTATTCACGGTTGTGAAAGCTTCCAGCACTATCAAAAAGGTCATTTTTGAATGCCCGTTTTTGCGTTCAACAAATGTTATTGGCACCTGTCTTATTTCAAACCCAGATTTAATTGCTTGATACGCCATTTCAATTTGGAAACCATACCCTTTAGTTTTAATCTCATTTACGTTTATTGTTTCAAGCAATTGTCTAGGTAGTACCCGAAAACCTGAAGTTAAATCCTGGTATGGCAGTTTTAAGACAAAGGACGCATACCAGGTGCCGAACCTAGAGACAATTTTTCGTCGCCGTGGCCAGTTAACTACAGATCCTCCGGGCATCCATCTTGTTCCTATTATCAAACTATTTTCGTTGGCTGCACGTAGAAGATCAATCAACTGCTCAGGTTTGTGACTTAAATCAGCATCCATCTGAACAAAATAGTCATAATCTCCTACTAGTCCCTGCTTGAAAGCAGACAAGTAAGCAGGCCCTAAACCACCCTTCATGGCTCTAACCAAGACCGTTAGACCTTCGATATTCATAGATTTTGCAATCTCTGCGGTTTTATCGGGTGAATTGTCATCAATCATCAAAATATCTGCTTTGTACTCTGTAGCAAATTGATTTCTTGCTGCGTCCAATCTGCTGAGTAAATGCTCAATATTTTGAGCTTCGTTATAAGATGGAATAAGTATCAGAACAGATTTCATTAGAATTTTCTTCTGCGCAAAAATACTATGATTAGTAACAAAGCAATGCTAATAGCTTCCAAATACTTACCGTATATTTGAGTTATTGTTCTACCCTCAACTGATACGACATTATCGACCAAAGTGGCTGACTCAAATTTTGGTGATTTACTATAAATTTGACCATCATTGTCGATAAATGAAGTTACACCAGTTGTTGATACATAAGGAATAAATCTCCCAGTCTCAATAGCTCTGACTTTTGCAATATTGAGCTCTTGATCAAGTTGAGCTGTGTCACCAAAAGTAGCATTATTGGTTTGAACAGTTAAGAAATCCCCTGAGATCTGATCTCGAAAAGTATCATTTAACAGCTCATAACAAATTAGTGTTTGGAAGATTAATCCATTCCCTCTGAATAGGTGATCATTTGTACCGCCAACAAAATCTGTAACGTCATTTGCATAACTTGAGAGTTTTGTCGCTATATTTCGAAGCGGGATATATTCACCAAAAGGCGTTAAATAGCGTTTAGTATAAATTTGCTGAGGAGTCGGGTTAAACAGAATGGATTGATTTCTTAAACCAGCTGTTGATTTCGTTACTCCCCCAATCAATATCGGAGTCCTTAAATCAGTTGAAATTTCAATTATTTTATTTGCTACTCCTGGTGAGGTATTTATATCTACGTCGACAGCATTTTCAGGCCAAATTATGAGTCTTACATCGCTTGGCTTTATTGATTTAGCTGTTTGTGAAAGATGACGATCAAATACTTCCATGGGTTTCGCATTGAAATCTAAGCCCAAATTAGAAACCCCACCTTGTATTAATGCAATTTTAACGTTCACCCCACTACTGACAGAGTTTGGAATAAATGCAGAGAGTGCTACTAATATGAGCAAAATTGATCCAGTAATGAGTGTTCTGCTGGCTGAGATTGCTGCAATAAAGAAGGCAACTAGGACTACTCCCCCAAGTTTATAAAGATCAGATAAAGGTGAGTCAACTTGGGTAAAACTTATCCGAGTCCAACCGAATCCAGTGAACGGAACAATTCTAAGTAACAATTCGACGATTACGAAACAGGCGGCAAATGCAAATTGATTATATCGTTTGGATTTTCCAACAAAAAAGGCTGGCACAATGTAAAAAATTCCTTGGCAGATGCTAAGAATTAACCATGGCAGGCTCCCAACGTATATTCCAGTCCAATGTTGAACAACTAAAAGTTGTGATAATCCAAATAAATATGAGATTAGAACCCTAGATTCCAGCCGTGCACGGATAAGCAAAAAGTACCAACCAGCCAAGCCCAAAAAAGCTGAAGGCCAAAAGGAAAATGGTTCAAAAGCTGTAGATGATACTAACCCGAATATAAAAGCTAAGAGATAATTCACTTAGGTCCATCCCAAGGCACTAATTATTCGATCAACGCTCGCGCCTAATCCATATTCGTTTTTTAAATCTTCGATTTTCTTCATAGATTTTGGCTGCTTAGGAATCATAATTTGCATCTCTGGTATCGCAACATCAACTGCGCAACTGACTAATTTTGGTGCAATTGCCGCATAATCTGCGGCTTCTAATAGTTTCTTGCGTATATTGGCAGTTAGTCGCTCATCGCCATCGTGAGCTGCCTGCATCACGTCAGTTAGTGATACGAATTGATTAGCAATGTTTGCAGCACCCTTTTCTCCGATTCCACGGATTCCGGGCAATCCATCTGATGAATCACCTCGGATCATTGCAAACAATGCATACCGATCACCAGGTATTTGGTATTTATCTGCTATCCATTTTAAATCTACTAGGTCATGATTCGATATACCTTTTGCAAGGTAAACAATTTTCACATCTCGCTTATCATTTACCAACTGGAATAAATCTCGGTCACCAGTAACGATTCGAATTGGGCCTTGTTGTGTAACACTGAAAGTTGCTATTAAGTCATCAGCTTCATAGTCATCGACACCAACCATTGCTATGCTTAGCGCATCAATTACATCTAACAGAATGGGTATCTGCGGACCTAATGTGTCTGGCTCTTCCTCTGCACCCTCCTCATCCAGTCTATTAAGCTTGTAATCTGGGAATAGTTCTACCCGCCAAGATGGTCGCCAATCTCCCTCTAAACATGCAACCAGGCGATCAGGTTTGTATTTAACAAGTAATCGCGAAGTCATATCTAAATAACCACGGATTGCATTAACTGGTAATCCGGAGGGAGAAACCAAAGTATCGGGCATTCCGAAGTAAGCGCGATACCAAAGAGATGCACTATCTAGAAGCATCAACGTCATATTGTTGCCCCTGCGTATGCGATTACTCCCCGATCGATTTTTGTCAGAGCTTGGTCTATAACCTCTTGAAGCTGTGGAGCAGCAACTCTTAGCTGTCTTAACAAATCAATAATTTGCTTCATATTTCTCACGAAATCACCAACAGTTAATTCGCTGCCTTTAAGTATTGATGTTAGGGACTGACCACTAGCCCATCTATTTGAAGCCCAACAGAAACCGAAATCTGGTGCTCGCATATTTTCCAGACTTAAATCACTCTCAGCATCATGAATTTTTGCGTAGATTTTTGAAATAGTTGCCAATGCGATCTGAACGTCTCCTCTTGGCACCTTCGTAACCTCATCATTTCTAGATTCATACACGCAGCATGAGATTACTGAAACGAGATCAGCCGGAGTAAGGACATCAAAAACGCCAGCCTGTATAGATTCTGCGATGAGTAAATCTGTTTCACCGTAAATCTTTGCGAGCATTTTTCCAGATTTAGATATTTCATCATTATTTATATAACCAAATTTATCCAAGATAAGTTTTATTCGATCAAATCTTTTTGCAATAACATTGGTTCTGCTATTAATCCGTTCAGTCAAGCCATCAATTTCGCGCTGTAGGCGATGGGCACGCTCTGCTAATCTCGAATGATTCTCACGATCTGGACAACTATTGGATGGATGAGTTTTTAATCTTTTACGAATGCTGCCAATTTCTTCTTCGATTTCTACACGTTTTTTTCTATTTTTTCGACTATCAGTTTCAAGTTTCTTGATATCAGCTCGCATTTGTGAGTATTGAACAAAATTACCAAGATGACATTTAGCCTCACTCAGAAGAGCGTCTCGAGCACTTTCATTTTTACGAATCTGCTTAGCCAGACCCACTACTGCCTTATCTGCTTGAAATTGTGCAAGTGAAGACTCAAGCGAAGTTCTAGCTCGAGCTGAACCAAATTGAGCTATTAAATTAATACTCATGTTATAGGTAGGTTTAAATGAACTTTTTAATGGATATGTACGAGTAGAGGCCAAACCACCAACCGAGGTTGAATCTAAATCATTGCTCCACAAAATTACTGCATTTCCTTCAATATCAATACCCCGCCGCCCTGCTCGCCCAGTTAGTTGTGTGTATTCACCTGGGGACATCGCTACATGCCCCTCACCATTCCATTTACTCAACTTCTCAAGGACAACAGTGCGTGCTGGCATATTAATTCCTAGTGCCAAAGTTTCAGTTGCAAAAACGGCTTTAACAAGACCTCTTTGGAACGATTCTTCAACTGTGACTTTGAATGCTGGTAACAAACCAGCGTGGTGAGCGGAGATACCTCGCTCTAATGCATCAGCCCATTCATAGTAGCCGAGTACAACTAAATCTTCTTCAGCAAGATTTTTCATATTCTTTGATATGACAGCACGAATTTCTGATCTTTCTTGAGCATTGGTCAATCTCAAGCCGGCTGCTAAGCATTGTCTGACTGCAGCGTCGCAATTATTTCTAGAAAAAATAAAGGTAATTGCTGGCAGTAATCCTTCTCTATCAAGTTTCTCTACAATTTCTGAGCGCGAAAGAGGTTTTGGGCCCGTCGGTTTATCTCGCCAATTTCCTCTGACTTGTCGATAAGAATCTCTTTCTAATCGCGTTAACTCAGGATTGAGTTTTTGATTGTCACCGAATAAATCAAGCAGGCGATTTCCAAAAAGCACATGCTGATACAGTGGGACAGGTCTAATTTCACTAACAATCACCTCAGTATCGCCCCGGACTGTTTGTAACCATTCACCAAACTCTTCAGCATTAGAAACAGTGGCAGAAAGTGAAATAATCTGCACTGCATCGGATAGATGTATTAAAATCTCTTCCCAAACCGCTCCCCTAAATTTATCAGCCAGGTAGTGAACTTCGTCCATCACAACATATTTGAGATCATTTATGGTTTGCGAGTTAGCATAGATCATATTTCTTAGAACTTCTGTTGTCATAATTACTATTTGCGCCTCTGAATTAATCGAAGTATCACCAGTTAAAAGCCCAATTTTCGATTCACCATACTTCACAACTAACTCAGAGTATTTTTGATTGGATAATGCCTTTATTGGCGTCGTATAGAAACACTTTCCGCCACTGTTTATCACCAAGTCAACCGCAAACTCACCAATAATCGTTTTACCAGCACCGGTTGGTGCAGCAACTAAGACTCCCTTGCCGCTCTCAAGTGCATGACAAGCGTTAATCTGAAATTCATCTAATTCGAATGGGAAACCTTCAGCGAATTTTCTAGTTTTAGGAAATTTGCTATTAGATTTGGCGCGAGCATAGCTTTCAGAAGGGGAAAGAGTCATGGCACAAGCCATGTTGTAAGAGCATTAGGAATATTAGTAACTGTAATGGGCAATTTTGACACAAATTCTCCATCTGCATAAGAAACAGTTGGGCCAGATATTTTCACATGCTTGCCCTTATATACATCTATTTTTGGGTGTGGAATATGGTTACCTCTAAATACTTTTGGAAAAATTGTTAGTAGCACAATTTTTGTGACAGGCCTTACAATTAAAATATCAAATATCCCGTCTGAGTTGGATGCTCCAGGACATATCCTCATGCCTCCACCATAACTCTCACCATTTGCAACAGCTAACAACATTGCATTTTGCTCAATAGTTCTTCCATCAATTTCAACCTTATAGGGTATTGATTTAAATCTCGATAGAATCAGAATTGTAGCAACGGTATATTTTGACTTACCTCGCGGCCAAGACATTCTGTTTGCTAGCGAATTAACAATTGCATCAAATCCTGTACTTAAAACTTGTACGAACCATTTGGACCCGTCCGCCGATACTGCTTTTCCAAGATCAATTTTTGTAGGTTCCGATTTAGAAATTATTGAAAAAATCTCTTTGACGGATTTGCCATAAAACCCGGTAGCCCTTGCAAAGTCATTGCCAGTTCCGGCCGGAATTATTCCAAGGCATACCGGTCTCTCGGCCACCATCTGCAGACATAGATTAACGAGGCCATCCCCACCAACTGCAATTAGGTAATTATAACGATTAGTTTGAATCTCTTTTTCTAGCAAGATCTTTGTTTCTGCAAAAGTGTGATAATCGATCAATTTGTTGTCTAAACCGTTATTTGATAATAATTGAATTAGATCATTAGCAAGGATACTTGCCTTTCCCTTGCCTGCACTTGAGTTACAAACTACTAGCCACATTAGATATCTTCAGGTTCATCAATAACAGATAGCTCTACTTTATTTGTATGTTTTTTATCTCGTTTTTTATCAACTAGGAGAGCAAAAAAACCACTCACAAAATACAACAAGCACAAAGGAATTGCGAGTAACGTCATAGTGATTGGATCTGGCGTAGGCGTAAAGGCTGCAGTGAAAACAAAACACAAAAATACTGCAAGGCGCCATGGCTTCAGTATCGCTTTGCCCGATAGTGCACCAAGCAAATTGAGCGCTACGAGAAACAATGGCAATATAAATGCAATGCCAAAAATAAGAATAAGTCTAAGAACGAAATCAAGATACTCATCGAAACGAATGAGATTTCCAAGATTATTGGGTGTGAATCCAAGCAAAACATCCACAGCATGAGGAAGAATCAGATATGCAAGATAAGCGCCGCAGGAAAATAAAGGGGTTGCGACAGACGCAAATGCGATAGTGACTCGTCGCTCTTTCTTATGTAAGGCAGGCGTTATGAATGCCCAAAGTTGATAGATCCATACAGGTGCAGAGAATATAAAGCCAGATAATAATGCGATTTTTACCTGCAAATTAAATGGACCTAAAATTCCATTCACATATAAATCTCCACAACTATCAAAATTTGGAGTTGCAGCTACTCCGATGTCGCAGAATGGCATTGTGAGGAAACGAATTATGTTCTGATAGAAAATCCAGCCGAGACTAGAACCTAGCACTACCGCGAAAGCGGATCTTATTAACCGGCTTCGAAACTCACGAACGTGATCCAGCAGTGGCATTTTGTCGCCACGGCGCATACTCATAAAGATTATTTATCAGAGCTTGGATCTGATTTTTTATCCTCTGCTGAGTCCTCTTTGTTCATCTCCCTCACTTCACTCTTGAAGATGCGAAGTGATCTGCCCAAAGATCTAGCTGAATCTGGTAACCGTTTTGATCCAAAGAGCACAATAAAGACAACTGCTAAAACAAGTAAATGCCAGGGCTTAAGTGAGTTCATGGATAAATCCTACCCTAAATACAAAACTAAGCCCGATATAGGGCTAGAACGCTTTTAGCTGATTCGAGGACTTCGTTGGCTAACTGACTTGGAGACGAGATAGATATTCCTGGAGCATTACTAAGAATGCTCCTCTTTAACCACTCTAAGTTGCTTATCTGGATATGAACTTCAAATCCATCATCTAGTTCCTTCGAGGCAGAAATTACTGATGAATTTCGCTCGATAAAACTTCGATGATGTTTCCTTACATCTAAAATAACTTCGAAAGTTTTTTCAGGTTTTTGTGAACTCACATACTCTTCGAAATCAACAATTTCACAATCTTCTATTAGGTCAACTTTGAAAACACGATCAGACCTAACCTCTAGATCAAATGCGGATAAATAAAGGTTACCATTGAGAAAATAGGTGCGCTGAGGATCAACTATCCTGCACGTCTTCTTGTCCTTGACTAAAGAATTATATTTGATACTCAGTTTTTTTCTCTCTGAGATAGCCTTCGCAATTAGATCCAGGTAAGCGGACTGCGTTCCTACTGCGTTAAACATTATCGAATTGCTACTACCTAATTTTGAGATTTTTCTGGATAAAGATTGTAATTTCTCAAGCTGAGTGGGATGAGATTTGTTGATTTCGATTAATATCTGTAAACCTAAGGCAATCACAATTAATTCGTTCTTGTTGAATCTTCGTGGTTTATCTAGCACCTGAGGGTCGATTACTGAAACAATCCCATCCTCAAAAACTATATCGATGAGCTCGTAAGGTGTGTAACCAGGTAGACCACACATAAAAATTAACTGCAGATCATTTTCAATCTGTTTTTGAGTAACAGAAAACCTTGTAGCCAAACTACTAATTGATACCCCAGGATTCTCCAAAATGTATGGGATAAGATCCATGGTTCTAAGTGCGCGTATTGCTGCATTATCAACCATTGATAAACTCCTCTAATCTAGTAACTATCGAATTCCGAAGTGATTGAGGGTTCCTAACAATAATATTCTGACCGTGCCATAACAACGTTTCAATCATTTCCGGCTCATAACTAAATGGAATCAACATTAAGTCCCACTCAGAATCATATTCCGTTACCAAATACTTACTTCTCAGCGAATACGCTTGCTCTTTCCTCACAAGTATTTCTGCCTGCATTATTTCTTCTTCACTATATCTTTTCAAATAACTAGATAGTTCAAAGCCTTCCATTTTCTGAAAGGTTCCAGCATCCATTTCTATCTTTGATTCGATTCTAACTAGCTTGAATGATTTCACTATCTTGTCATCCTTCGCCACCAAATACCAGAATCCAGAGCTCATAAACATGCCTAATGGCTCAACAATACGATGATTGCCATTGTATTTAAATGTGAGTTTCTTACACTTTTCAATCGCTTCAAAAGCCGTAGCAAGCATGTGCGAGTTTTCATTATCTCTGACTACCGGTGAATTGAATGCATTGATTTCAATAGGACCACTTAATGACTGAATTTTTAGAAGTGCAGCATTAGAGTCATTGCTTAGAGCCGAGTCATGCCATAAGTTGGCAGCCATTGTTAAATATAAAAGCTCATCTGAAGCGAATTCGTTCTCGCTTAATTGGAAGGTTTCTGATCGAATCAAATATCCTTGGTCATCCTCAAAAAGTGGTTCAAGCCCTTTAACCTCGATCTCCACACCCATACTTCTTAGCTCATCTTTATCCCGTTCAAACATACGCTCCATGGTTTCCGGTGACCCGCTATATCCAGTGACACTCTTGAAAATTTCTGATTTAGTTAAATAACGTTTGGTTGCCAATAGAGCCAAGGTGAGGTTGATTAACCTTTCAGTTTTCTGAGAACTCATGGTGATAGGTTAGTCATTACTAAAATCTTTGATAAGATTTGGTATGCATAAATTCCAAAAAATTACCCTATTAATTGCTCCTGTATTGCTCTTAGCAGCCTGTTCTACTGATGGAGGCGTAAATCCAATGACCAGTTCAACACAAGCATCACCTACAGCTCTTCCAGTGGTTGGCGGCTCGAAAGGCTCAAAGCCAACAATTTCAGCTTCATCTGGGAACGCTCCTAAAACTCTCCAGCAAAAGGATATTTTCGTTGGAACTGGCAAAGAGGCAGTTGCAACATCTACTTTAGAAGTTCATTACACATTAATGGCGTGGAGCACAGGAAGTTTAGTTGAGTCTTCATGGGACTCTGGACAAACTGCAACCTTCCCATTGAGTGGCGTTATTGCAGGATGGCAACAAGGAATTCCTGGTATGAAAGAGGGTGGACGCCGTTTATTAGTTATTCCACCAGATCTTGGTTATGGCGCAAGCGGTGCGGGCGCTGCAATTGGACCAAACGAAACACTAATTTTCGTAGTTGATCTAATAAAAGTTAGCTAATTACTCGATAACGTCGTACGACCCTTTTGAAGGGCGACGGCGACGTTGTAACACTGGGACTCCAGGTGCCATTCGGCGGGCAAAAATTAAGAACCCCGTGTGTCCAATCATTCTGTGTTGAGGCCTTACCGCTAAACCTTCATGATGCCAACCGCGCACAATAGTTTCAAAAGATTCTGGTTCAGTGAAATGACCAGAGTCTTTTATTGCCTCTGCAAGCTTTGATAATTGGGTTGTTGTTGCTACATATGCCATGAAAACACCACCCGGTACTAATGCATTCGCTGCTGTTTCTACACAATCCCAAGGGCTAAGCATGTCAAGAATCACCCGATCAAAATCGGCTTCAAATTTCTGATCTTGCAAAGCGCCATTAGTCAATTGCCAGTTTTGTGTCTCTGAACCAAAGTAATTCTGCACGTTCAACTTTGAAATTTCTGCGAAATCCTCTCGAATTTCTACCGAATGTAAAAATCCATTGTTACCGATAGCGCGAAGAATTGAAATACTAAGTGCGCCAGATCCAACTCCAGCCTCTAAAACTCTTATGCCAGGCTTTATATCTGCCATTCCAATAATCATTGCAGCATCTTTCGGGTAAACAATTGTCGCTCCCCTTGGCATTGAAAGAACATAATCGGCAAGTAATGGCCGGAAAATCTGAAATTTTAAGTCTCCATTAGTTGCCACAATAGATCCCTCTGGGAGCCCAACTAATTCATCATGTTTAAGCATTCCTTTATGAGTATGCCATTCTGCACCCGCTGTTAAGGTAATTGAATAAAGTTTTCCCTTAGCGTCGGTTAATTGCACCCGGTCTCCATATTTGAAATTGCGATCAATCATTTGAGTTCAGTCTACTTGTTAGAAATGGGTACCAGGAAATAAGTTGAGCAAGATTCACATCTGCAATTGCGGCTATGACTCTTAGATTCTCATGTGGAGCCATCTGAATTAAATGCGGTATTCCTATAACTTGAGCCCCAGAACGCAAACCTGATTCAGCTCCGGTCGGAGAATCTTCAAAAACAACGCAAAATTCGTTTTTAACGCCTAGTAATTTTGCGGCTAACAAATATGGCGCTGGATCGGGTTTGGATTTTTGCACATCATCACGAGATACAGCGGCATCGAAAAACCCATTAGGAAATCTAGTAAGTACAGATCTCATCTGCTTACCGGTGCTAGCTGTCACAAGTGCAATTTTAATCCCAGCAGATTTGCAATCTTCTAACAGTTCCCGAGCATTAGGAATAAGTTCTAATTCATTTGATAATTTATACTCCATCAACTCATCTAATTTTTTCTCAAAATAACCATAGGGTTTCACATGTTTACTCCGTTCTTGCATATAATTCTCAGTGCGCTCCATTGGCCCGCCAAGACAATTAATTTGATCCTGATGATCCCAGTGACAGCCAAGCTCAGCCATAATTTCAATCTCTGCCTGTAACCATAACGGTTCAGAATTAATTAAAGTTCCATCCATATCAAAAAGTATTGCACTCATGATGCGTTGAAATACTTTGCTTCTGGGTGGTGCAGAATGATTGAAGATGTTGATTGCTCAGGATGAAGTTGAAACTCTTCAGACAAAGAAATCCCGATTCGTTCTGGCTCTAGTAATTCGCACATTTGAATTTGTTGCTCTAGGTCTGGGCATGCTGGGTAACCAAATGAGTAACGAGACCCTTGATAACCTTGATCAAAAATCGCTTTTAAATCCTTGGAGTCTGTCCCGTTTATTTTAAGCTCTTCACGAACTCTTGAATGCCAGTGCTCTGTTAAAGACTCGGTTAATTGAACAGAAAGGCCATGCAACTCTAGATATTCACGATATAAATTTGCTGTGAATAGCTTATTTATAGCATCACTAATTGACTGACCCATAGTAACGAACTGAAAACCAACAATATCTATTTCGCCGCTCTGCTTGCTTCGGAAGAAATCAGATAGGCACAATCTGCGATCGCGACTTTGCCTCGGGAATGTGAACCTAACTCTTTCTTCTCCCTTTAGATCTCCCTCATGATGTAGAACAACTAGATCATTACCATCGCTATAGCAAGGAAAATAGCCATATACAACTGCAGCATTTAACCAACCATTTGATTGAACATCATTTAATAGCGATCTCAATTGCGGTCTACCTTGTTGTTCTGCCATTATTTCAAAATCTTTGCCCTTTAGTCCCCACTGACCTAGAAACAATGCTCGTTCATCTAGCATTCCAACATAATCTGCAAGCGCCACTCCCTTAACAACCTTAGAACCATAAAATGGAGCGATAGGAAGTGGGTTATTCTCTGAAACATCGCTTCTTTTAAAATCCACAACAGCCGATTCGTTTCTATTGGTTTTTATTGTTCGTCTTTCTTTTAGAGGCGGTAATTGAGCCCCAGGTACTCCTCGTTTAATTCCCATCAATGTATCCATTAATTTAAGACCTTCGAAGGCATCCTTCGCATAACGGACTGTACCCGGAAATATTTCATTTAGATCTTGTTCGACAAAAGATCTAGTTAGCGCAGCTCCTCCGAGAACGACCGGCCATTTTTGTGAAAGCCCCCTTGACTCTAACTCCAATAAATTTTCTTTCATAATTACAGTTGATTTAACTAACAAACCGGACATGCCAATAACATCAACGTTATTCGCAACTGCTGCATCAATAATCTGATTAGCGGTTTGCTTTATTCCAATATTTACTGTTTCGTATCCGTTATTAGACAAAATAATATCTACCAAGTTTTTGCCGATATCGTGCACATCACCCTTTACAGTCGCAAGAAGTATCTTCCCTCTACCTTCATCATCAGTTTTTTCAATAAACGGTTCAAGGTAGGCAACTGCTGTTTTCATTACCTCTGCAGACTGAAGAACAAACGGAAGTTGCATTTCACCTTTACCAAACAACTCTCCTACGGTTTTCATTCCAGACAGTAGATATTCATTGATTATTGTTAGGGCTGAGATCTTAGAATCCAGAGCGATTTTTAAATCATCGGTTAGGCCAACTTTCTCACCATCAATTATTCGTCGTTGCAATCGCTCATCCAGTGGTAGCGCAGCAAGTTCAGCAGCCCTACTCTCCTTAGTCGAGGTAACCTCAACATTCTCAAATAATTGAAGAAACTTTGAAAGTGGGTCATATTCGACGTCCCCATTCTGATCAAACTTTCTTCGGTCATAAACTAAATCCATCGCGACATCTAGTTGATCTTTAGGAATGCGACTAATGGGTGTAATTTTTGATGGATGAACAATTGCTGAATCCAATCCATTCTTAACGGCCTCAGATAAGAAAACCGAGTTTAAAACAATTCGAGCTGCAGGGTTGAGTCCGAAAGAAACGTTACTAACACCTAACGTTGTCTGTACCCCAGGAAACTCATTTTTCAATGATTTAATCGCGTTAATGGTTTCGATACCATCGCGTCGAGTCTCTTCTTGCCCCGTCGCAATAGGAAAAGTTAGGCAATCAATGATTATGTCTTCAACTTTCATGCCCCAATTTTTTGTTAAGTCATTTATCAAGCGTCTGGCTACTTTCAATTTCCAAGCAGAATCACGTGCTTGACCATCTTCATCAATTGTCAGCGCAATTACAGCTGCACCGTGCTCAACTACTAGCGGCATGATCCTTGCAAATCTAGAGGCTGGTCCATCACCATCTTCATAGTTGACTGAATTAATTACTGATCTACCACCTAATTGCTTCAGTCCGGCTTCGAGAACTGCTGGTTCTGTTGAATCCAACACAATTGGCAGCGTTGATGTTGTTGCAAATCTAAATGCTAATTCCTTCATATCGGCGACACCATCACGCCCTACATAATCTACTGAAAGATCTAACATGTGAGCACCATCTCTAATCTGGTCCCGTGCGATCTCGACGCAACTTTGCCAATCTTCAGCGAGTAGTGCGTCCCTAAATGCTCGGGATCCGTTGGCGTTAGTACGTTCACCAATTGAAAGATAGGTATTTTGCTGTCTAAACGGAGTAAATTGATAAAGAGAAGAGGCACCAAATTCTCGGTTTGTAATTCTATTTCCGATATTACTGCCGCGTAGTTGTGTAACAACTTCCTTTAGATGAGCTGGTGTTGTGCCGCAACAACCCCCAACTAAGTTAACTTTATACTCATCGACAAACTGTTTTAACGATTTAGCCAACTCT
>Ga0164295_10001929_pt1 | contig 17242 bp, 17 predicted proteins | sample GEODES006metaG_FD_111798 | JGI IMG/M metagenome (GOLD analysis project Ga0164295, IMG submission 111798) | Oligotrophic lake water microbial communities from Sparkling Lake, Wisconsin, USA - GEODES006 metaG | ecosystem: Environmental > Aquatic > Freshwater > Lake | place: USA: Sparkling Lake... | reverse complement strand
TCGCAATGTTCGCGGAGTTAATGTTCGCGTTACATTTGGATCTGGTCGCAAGATTGAACTTGCTCCTAGAGGCCAGCGCAATGATATGACTGCAATTAGCAAGGATGAATTAGATGATTCAATTTTCCTTAATAACCTTGGCAGTCTTTATGAAGTTATTTCTGCCACTGACGCTCAAACAATTCGTGAAAAGCAGATGACTAATGCATCAACTTTGTCACAGCCTCGCCCTGAGGACATTCTTACCGATCAGCTTGGTAATGCTGGTAATTTTACAGGCCTAGATCAGTCTAATACAGAAAAAAGTATTACAATCGGTCACCTTAATGAAGTAGAGGGTCGCCCAAATGAGGAAAGAGCAACTGAGATTACTCGCAGTAGCGTTGGCCCTCGCGTTGCCGTTGTTCCCGGTAGTGATGGAACAAATGTTTACGGTTGATTCAATTTAAAATAATAAAGGAATTATATAATGTTTAATATCGATAATTTTGTAGATGTTAACGCTCTTAAACAGCATCAGGGTCGCATTGTTTCTTATCTCGAAGAGGCAAAGAAAACGCTTGCTAATTATGAAAATGAGCTTAAAGTTGTTACAGAACGTTTAAAAACTCTTACAGCCGATTCGGTAGAATCTGTACAAACTGTTGCCGAAACAGTTGTTGAAAAGGTAGAAGAGGTTGCTGAAGTTGCTAAAGAAGAGGTCAGGAAGGCCGCTCCTAAGAAGGCTGCTGCTAAGAAGGCTGAGCCTGCAACTGAAGAATCAGATAAGTAAATTTATCAATGCTTTAATGAAAGGGCCGCCTTGTGCGGCTCTTTTTATTTTAAGATTCTTTATTGCCAACAGTTAATAGTTGCATGAGCCTTGGTTATGACAGACAAACAAAAATTGTTGCGCTAGGTGACTCTGCTCGCCTTGTTGCCCGTCTTTACGATGATAATGATCAACTTTATTCTTATGAAGACCTTGGATCAGTAACTTTTACTATTCAATTGCCCGCTACTCGTACAGGCGACGATCCATCAGATAATAAAAAGAATCAGGAGTATGCCAATCCTGCTGAAAAAGTTGTTTTAGATGGAGAGGTTTTAGAAGACGGTACCGGAGTTTTAATTTATGATGACACTACTCGCCTAGGTCATTATATCGCGGTTGCAACTTTTGAAATTATTGATGGAACAACAAAATCGACCAGAGTAGATTTTGAAGTTTTTGATCCATTTGAAATTGTTGATACCCCCATTCGAGTTGTAGCAGATGGTGTTTGGACCAAACTTGAAGATTGTTTTGATGCTGAAAATGAAGGCCCTTGGGTTCAAGATATGACTTTGCATTTTTTCCGTGAAGAAAAGATGGAGAAGTTTATTGCGGACGCCCTTTTTGATATTAATTATCAAAATCCCCCCACTGCTTTAGGTATCAGCACTTTTGTAAATGCAGATAACACTGTTACTGATACTTATCCACTTCTTGTTCAAGGTATTTTTATCCAAGTCCTTCGTCATATTATGCGCTCTTATGTTGAGCAGCCAATGCCAACTGGTGCGCAAGTAGCCTATCAAGACCGCCGCGATTATCTTCAGCGCTGGGAAACAATGCATACTCTTGAAAAAGCTCAGTATGATCGTTGGGTTGCTCTTTATAAGCGCGGTTTTCTTCAGCTTGGTCACAGCAAACTTCTTGTTTCTGCCAAGGCGGGCCGCCTCATTCCTGCTCCTATGCGAGCAAGAAGCGTTGGACGCGGTTATTGGTAGTATTACGACACTTAATATATACAATGGCAAATATTACAAAATACTTAGAAAAAGCACTTCTTGCTCATAGCGTTGGTAAAGCAACTTTTACTAAACCGGCTAATACTTACGCAGCCCTTTTTACAACGTCTCCATCAGTAAATTACCTTGATAGTACAGCAGAAGATGGAGTGGAAGTGTCTGGCGCGAGTTATACGCGCAAGCAAATTACATGGGGCGACGCAACCGCAAGCACTGATTTAACTAATTCATCTTCTATTAAAAATAGTAATCCTATCGTTTGGAATAACATAACTTCGTCTTGGGGAACGGTAACAACCGTAGGCGTTTTTGATAGTCCTACGGTCGGAGGTGGCAACCTTCTTTGGTTTGGACCTTTATCTGCATCAGTTACTTTAACTACCAACGATACATTTACAATTCCAGCGAATAGTTTAACGTTAACCCTTGGATAAGGGGTTAACATGCCAACTAATTATACTAAAACTTCCTTATTAAGTGCAACTGCAAATCTTGCAGTATCATTAGGTTTTTATACCAAAGTTTATAACAATCTTTTATATGCTACCAAATATGTTGGCGAAGAAAATTGCCCTCAAGATATTAAGCGTCTTCGTCGTCAAGTTCATGACATGATGCGCCGTATGGGTCAACCCGTAATTATTAAAAAGATGTTAACAATTAAAGATGTTGAAAGCGGATATGCAGAGCGCTCTCCAAATTATGATTCCATTTATGGTCAAACTCGCAACAATGATGACCTTTCTTGGGGTAACGGTTTTGTATCAAGAGAAAAATCAGATAATGAGTGGATTAACCTTTCAACTGGCGAAATTGTAAGATCGGATTATACCCCTGATGCCAGTTGGCCTAAGGCTCCAAAATATCGTGGATTCGGTCCCAGCATTGTGACTTATTTAATTGAACCAGACGCTCCACAGGACTTTTTTACATTGACTCCTCAGGGCGCAATGATGCAGGTGCAAACAGCAGATGCCACAATGGGTTGGTTTCCTGCTGTAAATGATGGCGATTTAATTATCAATGTTGAATTAGATGATTATGGTCACGTTGTAGATTCGGATCGTAGGTATCAAGCAAAGATGACTAATCCAATAACTATTCGTGGGCTTGATCGCAGGGGCAAAAAAGAAAAAGGTGCTGATTTTGGCAATCGTCATACGGTTAACCAACAATACCCAATTACTTTACTACCACAAAATCACATTTTAATGAATGTAGAGATTGATCGATGACTTATCTGCCTGAAAAAACAATTAAGTACAAGACTTATATAAAAACGGCGTTGGTTGAATCATTAAAACCCGTTTTTAATGAACACATAGATCCTAAATTAAGAGAAACCAAAGTTGTTATTGATATGCCTAAAGAAAGGCAATCCTTTCCAGCAATTGTAATTAGATTATACGAAAACGAAATTTTTAATGCTGGCGTGGGTCATGAAGAAGCAATCACCGATGTCAATGATAAAATTTGGAAATTTAAACATTATTTTTATAAAGGTAATATTGAATTTATGATTTATGCATTATCATCATTAGATCGGGATTTAATTGCCGATACCATTGTTCAAACTATTGCAATGGGCGATCTTGCAGATTATACAAATAACTTTTTTGAAAGAATTTACCCTGCTGACTCTGATGCGTTTCCTGATTCAATTGGTCATTTTATTAATATTAATTCTGATAAAATTCAAGGATTAAATGAAACTTCAACGCCTGTTCCTTGGGGAGCAGAAAACGATCTTAGTTATTCAACGTCTTACCGTGTTGATATTTGGGGAGAGTTTTACAGCCTTCCACCAAATACATCTTATGAATATGTTTCTAAAGTCTTCTTGTATCCATACATTAATGGCATAGATGAAAAACCAACCGGATTACCAAACGGATCGGCATGGACTTGAGTCCAGACCTTTCTTTCTTCAATTCACTAACTCATAATTCCTGAAAGAGTATTTACTTATGGCCAGAGCTTACATTAGACCACCCGGCGTAACCATCACTGAGACCACTCAGGCTGGTATTAACCCAATCATTGCTACCCCCGATTTACTTTGCCTTGTTGGACCCGCTAGTGGTAGCGTAACAGTCACTGAAGCCGTAACTTTAAGCGGTACTACAGCATCTCCGCTTAAAGGAGTTGTAACAGGCGACACAATGGTTGCAACAAGCGTTTCATTTGTAGCTGATTATGATTCAAATAGCGCTCAAAGTTCAAATGCAGCTTATACTTCAAACGGTGGTTATCCTCCGGGTTCTTACACTTTTGATTATGCAAATCGCACTATCGCCCGTGTTTCATCGGTCACTTCCATTCCCCTTGCAGACACTACACTAAGCGCGGACGCTACCACAATGACGGCTACCGCTACCGTTTTGACCCCATTTCCAACAACAAATGGAACGGTTATTGTGGATAATGAGCAGATTAAATATGCAAACGCAAGTATTAATAGTCCAACTAATACTACAATTACATTTACCGGTTTAACTCGCGGAGCAAATGGCACTATCGCAGACGTTCACACTGCTGGCGCAAATAAGGTAAAATACGGCCTTGTTATTCCTGAAGATCGTCAAGTATATGTAACATACACATACACACCAGCGGATTATTTTAAACCTTATTACGTATCTGGAAACGATTTTTCAAACATTGAAACTCGTTTTGGTAAAGCAATTGCAGATGATGGAATAACCGTTAACTCTCCATTAACTTTAGCTGCAAAAATTGCTATTGAAAATGGCGCTCAAGACCTTGTACTTCAGCCATTATTTTATAACACTGAAGATATTACCGGTGATATGCCCGCTCGTAGTCAGCCAACTAATGCTCAAACCATAAGTATATCAAACACATGGAACAAAACATTTAGAGCGCTTCAAAATGAAGAAAACATTGGAATTATTGTTCCAGTTATTGGACAAAGTGCAGCTTACAGTTATGGAATTGCACCCTCTTCAGTTTTAAATGATACCGTTCAATTAAATATTTTCCAGTCCTTGCAAGGTCACATTGCTTTCATGGATTCAAACTATGACCAGCTCATCATTGGTGTAATTGGTGAAGATTCAACCAATCCTCCATCGGGCAGCACTTATGCAAGCAGAAGCACCGTTAGAAGTCATTTAACAAGCCTTCAAGCATACACTTCTAATAATACAAGTTTCAATGAGCGCATGGTATTTATTGCTCAAACTAAATTTGAACGCCCATCGACAGCTAGCGCAACCACCTCAGTAATTCTTGGTGGTCAGTATGCCGCCGCAGCAGTTGCAGGCAAGGTTGTTTCTTATGAACCTCAAATTTCTTTGACAAGAAAAACCTTGGCTGGATTTAAGAAGATAGTTGACACTAGCACCAAGCCACAAAAAACCCAAGATTCAGGCGCAGGACTCTTTGTTATTGAACAAAATAAAAATGACAATTCAATCTTTGTTCGTCACGCTTTAACAACTGATAAAACTTCAGTTGCCAAAGCAGAGCTTAATACAATTCGCGCAAAGCATTACATGATCAGGTCCCTTCGTCAAACAATTGATACTCAAGTTATTGGTAACACTATTGCTGACGATTCTGCACCTCTTACAATTGCCACCACCATTGCATCAACGCTTAGAACTCTTCAAGATGATGGCGTCATTGTTCAATTTGATTCGGTTCAGGGTCAGTTTGATTCTATTGATCCTACACAAATCGGCATTAGATTTAATTATCGTCCAGCGTTTGCAGTTAATTATGTAAATATCAAGTTTGCCGTTGACTTAACTAGTGGAATTACTTCGGTTACCACAACTAACCAAACAAATATAGGAGCATAATAAATGGCTGGACCACTTAATGGAGCACAAAATCGCGCAAGAGTAGCAGGCTCAGGTTTTACCGTTTTCACATGGGAAAACAAGCCAATTCTTTTTGCTCAGCAAATTGAGCATATGTCTCCTACCCCAGTTGCTGCCACAGTGCCAATTCACCCAATGGATGAGCCTTACCCTGTTGAGCTTATTACTCCTCAAGCTGCTAACATGGGTCAGATTACTCTTGAACTTTATGAACTTTATGGAGCGCAGGTTTGGGAGCGCCTTGCATCTTATCTTGGTGGCGATTCTAAAATTACTGGTACTGGCAAGGGTCCGGTTGATATTGTTGGTATCTTCCGTGCTGTAGCTAATACTCCTAATCCCATCCGTATTGTTAAGTATGTTCGCCCACCCGCAATTCGCGGCAAAAAGATGACTCCTTATACTGAAGAATATCATAACTGCGTCATTTCTAATGTTATTGACGGTGAGCGTATTTCTGTTGGCACAATGGAAATCATTAAACAAATTTCTGTCAACTACACTTACATGACTCGCGGTGGAGTTAACCCTGTCGTTGACGGTACTAGGTCTGCCAATCTTGGTGGAGTAAGTAACTCAACAACTACGTCATTTACTTAAGATCCGTCCTTTAATTTATAAGTAAGATTCCGTTTAGGCGGAAAGTTAAAGGAGCGTTTATGATGGAAAACAATGATGGCTTCCCTGATGAAGTCACTGATGATGTTGATGGTCTTTTATGGCTAGGGTTTTTAGAAGATTCCTTTGAGTTTTGTGGTCACGAATTTGTGATTCGCACATTAAAACTTGAAGATGAAATGGTTGCAGGTTATGCAGCCAAGGATTACAAGGATTCTATTTCTCAAGCCAAAGCTTGGGTCGCCGCTCAAGTTGGCATGGCATTAGTTTCTGTTGATGGAAATGAAGATTTTTGTCCTCAGGCCGGTCCTAATAAAAAGGACTTTGCTCGGGCTAGATTTCAATATGTAACAAGAAATTGGTATGAACCTACTATTAATTACATTTATATGAAATATGTAGAATTAATAGAAAGACAGGAATCTATTTTGAGAGAAATGGAAAATTTATCGAAAGAGGGTCGGATTTCCTTTATGGCCTCGCCCGACTCCTCGATAAAGAGGGCCGATTCAACACCGGAGGCAGAGATAATGGATTATCTGGAGGACGCTCCGGAGGACTTAATTCCGTTCAACGAAAACTCATGATGTACATGATGCAACGTGATGAGAAAATGCAATACGAATTAAGAGAAGATGAATTAAAAAATAACGTATTTGCTAATAGTCCTCAACTATATGACAAATTATTTGGAGAGGGGTCTCAATACGTCCCTGAAGAAGAGTTAGAGCACGTTGTTCCAGATAGTACGTCTGATTTTAATAAATTAATGCGCGAATTAAAACAAGTTGGAATTATCGATTAGAATATTTTTCGGGCCAAAGGTCTGCTTTGATTTCATCAATTCTTTGTTGCTTAAGCGCCTCTTGCTTTTGAAGATACTTTTGATGAAGTAATCGCATTTCTTCTGGAGTTCGCTTTGATTGAGAAGATGGTGATTCAAAACCAAATAGCATATCTGGCAGAGTGCCAAATACAAAATCAAGAATTCCCCAAATAATTGCGGTGGGCACAATAATAGGTGAAAGAATAATAAGTTGACCCCAACTCATCTCTCCTTCAATGCTAAATGCTTTTGCGGTTTTTGTAGCTTGATGTTCAAATGTGTTCATAGTAATTAGATAGTAACATACGACCCCTTAATAATCAAGAAGATTTATATGCCCGAAGATAATCCAGATATTAACGCAATTGCGGCAGCCGTTCAAAAAGGGCTTGAACAGGCCTTGGGCGGCCCTGAGTTAGATAACCTGATTGCAAGGTTTACCGAGCGTAGTGAAAGAAAAATGTTTGGTGACCTAACTAGTAGTCGCGCAAGCACATTTGGATTTGAAAAAAGAGCCAAGCAGGCAGAAGACGCTAGTTGGAAAAGATGGGAGGATGCAACGGATCCAGACAAACCAGTAAGTGCTGGCGATGGACCATCTAAACACGCTTCAAATGCAAAAACTCTTTTAGGCAGAGTAAACGCTGGATTAAGTGGCGATGCACCATTTGAAGATTCTTTCAATCAACAATATTACGCCATTCCTCCTAGTTTTGGTCCGTTAAAAGGCGGAATCACTGCTCAAAACTTAGCCCAAGCAGCAATGCTTAGAAATTTAGAAAGGGCGGCTAGGGCTGAGCCAGATAGTGATCAGCAAAAGGCATATATACGAGCGGGCCGCAGAGCAAACTTTTTTGCCAATGACGTTATTCCTAGTTATGAAGCTGGCAAAAAAATGTTCACGCAATATGTTCAACCAACGTATCGTAAAATGCAAGAGCTGTCTGACCTTGGCGCTACGCAAATTGGTGGACCGGTAGGAGGCAATATTGAAATTGGAGGAATCGGTTTTAGAAATCCATTTAATAATGCTTTTAATCAAGGATTAGGTATTAAGTTGCATCAAATGGGTCAGGCAATGCGAGCGGGTGTCAATATGAAGCAAATGGCAGAAATAGATAATACTTTGATGGGAATGGGATTTAATTTTAATAATGCTCGATTTGGATTAGGAGAGTCAGCATTAGAAAACATTACTCGTTTTAATCCTTCAATTAGGCCTCAACAAGCAGGTCAATTAATGGAGCAAACTTTGCGATTTGGCAACGTTGATGAAGTTGCTAGTTTAACTCACACCATTAATAATTTAAATGAAGTTTCAAAAACGGCAAATGTTTCGACTGAACAATTAACGCAACAGCTTGGGACGTATGCTCAACTCGCAGGACAATCTGGCGCGATGTCGTCGTACTCCATTGTTCAAGGTGGCGAATTGGCGCGTAGAATGCCGGGAATTGATCCCACTCAAACGTTACAAACTTTAATGAATAATCCAATGGCGCAACAACAGGTTATGAAAATGGGTTATATGCCTTATCAAGCAGGGTTGATGTCTTCATCGCAACAATCGCGAGCTTTAGAATCATCCATGGGATCTGTTTTTCAAAATTTAACTGGTAAATCCGTTGGACAAACCGATGCTAAATTTTTGAATTCTGAAGCTGGTGGAAAAGCAATTAGTGACATGATTAATCTTTATGGTTATACCGGTTATTCGCCCGAACAAATAAAAAGTATCATTGATTATGCTCCACAAAGATCGGCAGTAGATAAAACTCAAAATCAATATTTTCAAGTTAATAGCAAGGGCGAAAGAATTGACAAAATAAAAAATTTAAAAACTTTTGAAGCTAGTTTTTTTCAAAAACTTCTTCCAGATAATGCTGACACTCAAACTAGCAAGTCGGAAATTGATAAAGTTTTGAGAGGATACGGTTTACATGGTGCAAAAGCTAGAGAGGCATACAAAACTTTAATTACTTCCGAATCGGCTCATTACGATGACAAGGGTCGGTTGGTGTCAGGTGTTATGGGCGACGAATGGCAAAAAAAATTAAAACAAATAGGCGATAAACTTCGCGGTCCTGACAGCACAATATCTAGAGATAATTTTGATAAATTAGTTAATTCATTAGACACTGCTGCGCAGGCTGCAAGAGGACTTAAAGATGCTCAAACTAGCACTTCAGGTGGCAAAAATGGTGGATCGTAATGGCTAATACTGCAAAAATTATATTTTCTCATCCAACTCAGGCCCTGCCTGATTTAAAATTATCAGTCAACCCTGATTCTATTGTTTGGTCTTATGGATTGAATACTCAAAATTATCAAACGTTCGGCGGCGAAGTTGTTCAAATTCTTTCAATGTTTATTGAGGACATGACTATTACCGGCACTGTTTCATCATACAGCAAAATGGAAACAATTTACCAATGGTTTGTTTCTTACATGCAACTTGCCACGCAGGGCAAGACTCAAGCTTATGATACCACGCCTGTAACTTTTGAATATCCAGCCCGTGGTTGGAAATTTCTTATTCAACCCAAAGCAGCCCCCGGATTTAGATATGGCAAAAGCGTAGTTGCCCCTACTTGGAGTGTTAGTGCAGCCGTTGTTGAAAGCCCAGAAAGTTTTGAGCAATTAATTAAAACAGAAGCGCAGGCTCAAACGGACGATCCTAGTTTCAAACCCTTTGGAACTGCAACCGCTCGCATCGGATTTCATGAATTTAATCCTTGGACGACTCCCAATACAGGCAAGACTTATAAGGCTGGCGCAACTCAAGATTATTATAGCGAGCTTAGTGGTGCAAACGGTCCATATAACAAATTTATTAAATCTTGGCTTCCCGGTGAAAGTGATGCAGCCGCGCTTGAGGCATTGGGAGCCAATATGTCTAAACCTACATTTGGTGCAGTCGGCGTGAATACCGGAAGTGGTAAAAATGGAGATGGAAAAGCTCCATCTGAGGATAATAAAACATAATGGCTAATAATCCAATTAATCCCATTCCTTATTCTGCTGAAAATGCAGCTAAATTAAATAGGCAAGCTGGCCCTAGAGTTGATACAGGGTACGCGGTTAGTACACCTGATGTCAATCCTAATACATTGAATAATTGGACCGCCCGGCTTATTAAAACAAATAATAAATATTTAAACCTTTGGGTAGAAGAGGCGTCAATTGACTTTTCTATGACTGGTAACACTGGTCAAAGTCGTTGGAAAAGAGAATTTTACCCCCATTCATTTGATCAACCTATTTTAAAAATGGCTGGAATAATGCCAAATCAAAGAGAGTATAATAAATTAGCTGCCTTTGTTAGAGAGTCTCACTCAGAGGCTTTAAACGTTAATGGAGATATACGTCCTCAATCTAATGCCAGTGAAAAATCTAATATTTATTATAAACATTATGGCGATGACGCCACAATTCCTCTTCCTACCGTAACATTGATTATGAATCCGCGATCTGTAGAGGGTCGGCCAAGGAATCAAAAGGGCGGAAGAAAAGGCATGCAATTAGAGGGTTACATTAAATCTATTGCTGCTGGCGGAACTAAATTTAATTTTGCCCCTCAATTTTCTATTGAATTTGTCATCGCTCAGTCTGATGGAAGCAAAGGTATTTTTGGCGACGATTTAAGTTCGGGATCTAAAATTACGGATTGGATGACTTTGTTTCGCAAAGATGATTTTGGAGCAAAAAATGGCGCTCAAATTAGAAAAGATATTATTTATAGTCAACACATTGATGCGCAAGGCAAAGTATTACAAGAGGCCCCTCAGGGCGCTCAAATTGATCACCGGGGAACCGGGGTACAAAAGGTATTGAACCAGTTTGATTTAACAGACGCAAACGGAAATTAAATATCGTGAAAAGACTAGTGTATAGCCCATCGGTAAAGATTTGGGTTAAAACAGATTTTGGTGTTGTTGATTTAAGTCCTCACATTACAGAGTGCAGAATTCAACGCAAAGTAAACGATTTAAGTTCTCTAGATGTCGTATTTCGAAATCCAAAAGTTTTACAAGATAATAAACCTAGATTTTTGTTTACTCAAAGAGTTCAAAAAGATGGAAACATTGGACCGGTTTTTCATCCCATGGATCCCATAACGGTTGTCCTTGAACGTATTGCAGGCAAACCCATACAGGCGTTTACCGGTTATTGCGATACTGTTCCCTATGTGCAATTATTTCCCGGTACAGCGCGTTTGACTGCCTCCTGTACACTTAAAAGATTAAACTATACATATTTTGATCCGGGACTTCCATTTGTTATGGATTTTATGAGTCAATATGGTTGGCAATTAGGAGGCGATGGCATTGTTAGAAGGGGTGGCGCGGGCAATGATGGCACCGCCGATCCTACTACAACCGATTCTCAAATCAGTAAAGCGATTAAATCAACTAATTTAAACGATTCAAGTATCGGTTATTTACTTTATGCTGCATTGAATGAAATTGGTGGTTGGGACAATAAAAACGTTTATATTCAATCTCTCCCTGATAACATAGCTCAAATAGTTGGCAAACTTTTTGATGAATTTGCCAAAGATAATAAAGATGTCAATAAAGAAATTGTAAAATTTGTTAAAGAAATTATTGGTAACGGAGATTTCGGCAAACTTTATCCAAATGCCAGCACTGCATCAGGTGGAACGGGTGGCTCTGGTACAATTGCAGAACCTGATCACATTAATCTTCCAATTCCTCAAAATGGAGATGGTTTAAATTATTGGGAACCAAACAATCATCCAAAAATTATTGTTTTGCATGTCACCGAAGGTTCGAATGATCAAACATTGGAGAATTTAAAAAATGGCCTAATGAGAAGAAGTGATTGGGCTGATAGCGTTGGCATTCCAAATCGCGGTATTTCAGTACAAGTGGGCATTGATAAACAAGGAAACTCTGCCAGATATGTCAATGATGAAAATCAAGCACATCATGCTGGATATAGATCAAAAGATTCATTGGGAATTGAACACGTTGGACAAATTCCGGCAAGCGTTTCAACATATACCGATGCGCAAATTAATAAATCGGCAGAATGGGTTGCTTATTGGTCAACCAAATGGAATATTCCGTTAGTAAAATCTACAACTCACGGAGTTTGCGGACACGGAGATTTGGGCGCGGCAGGCGGTGGAGGAACCGGTTGCCCCGGTAATTTTCCAATAGATAGAATTATAAATAAAGCTAAGGAACTGGTTGCTGCTGCCACTGCAACTGCCACAACTTCAACAACATCTTCAGGTCTTGCCCCCCACGCAATTGAGCAACTTATTACACAGGCATCAAATACATACAATGTTGATAAAAATATTATTCGTGAGGTTATGAGACAAGAATCTAGTTTTGATCAAAATAGCGTATCTTCTGCCGGGGCTATTGGATTAATGCAACTAATGCCTGCTACCGCACAAGGACTAGGAGTTAATCCGCATGACGCAGAACAAAACGTAATGGGCGGAGCCAAATACCTTGCCAATCTTTTAAATTCTTTTAATAACAACATTCCATTGGCATTAGCTGGATACAATGCTGGCCCCGGTAAAGTTTCTAACAATGTATGGAAAAGCATGTCAGAAACTGTAACTTATGTTCAAAAAATTTGTGCAAAATTAGGAATTACTTCTCCGGTTTAATTGTTATGCAACGCTTAGTATATTCTCCATCTATCAAGGTTTGGGTAAAAACCGATTCAGGCGTTATTGATTTAACTCCTTATGTAACCGAATGCACGGTTGTAAGAAAAATTGATGACCTTAGCCATGCTGAAATTCAATTTCGTAATCCAAAAGTATTAAAAGATGGAAAACCAAGATTTTTGTTTACTGAAAATGAATATACCGATTCAGATGGTAGCACCTCGATAAGACCAGTATTTCATCCTATGGACCCAATAACAATTGTGCTAGAGCGTATTGCGGGCAAACCCATTCAAGTTTTTACCGGTTACTGTGATACAACTCCATATGTACAGTTATTTCCGGGTACCGCTCGTATCAAAGCGTCTTGTACTTTAAAAAGATTAAACTACACTTACTTTGATCCGGGATTAGATTTTGTACAGGATTTTATGCGCAACTATGGTTGGATAATTAATGTATCTAATGGCGTTGCGGTTAATGAAAAACAAGCAACAAAAGATGAAAACCCCAAGCAAGTTCCAACTTCATCAGTTAAATTACATGATTCCAGTATTGGTAATTTACTTTATGCAGCACTCAATGAAATTGGTGGTTGGGATAATAAAAATATTTACATTCAATCTCTTCCCGGCAACATAGCAAAAGTTGTTGGAGGTCTTTTTGATGAATTTAAAAAAGACAATTCCAAAGTTAACGAAGAAATTACAAAATTTGTTAGAGATTTAATTGGAAGCGGTCAATTTGGTACAGCAATTGCATCAGGGTCAATCAGCCCCGATGGACAACCTGATCTTAGTAATTATACACAATCTGCTAAATGTCCGGTGTTGCCAGATAATGCACCTCAAGAAGTTAAAAATCTATTAAGAATTTGTGATCAAATAGCTCAAACTAAAACAGACTATGTTTATGGAGGAAGCCATGACGAAAATGCTTTGACTTTAGCTAGAAGTTCAACGCACCCAGATGCATACCAATTAGACTGTTCTTCTTTTGTGTCTTATGCTTTGGCCAATGCGGGAATGGGTGTAAATTCAGTCATGGTTTCAGGCCAGTATGCAAATTGGGGAAGTCCGGGGAGAGGGTCTTATTTCACAGTTTGGGAAAACGACGGACACGTATTTATAGAATTTTATGGAAAAAAATGGAACGTCTAGTTGCATTGGTACTAATATTAGTAAAGTTGCTGAGGGGAACTCTGTTTCTTGGCACATTCATACGACTAATGGTTTTGTTGCAAGGCACTGGAGGAATTTTTAAATGAAGCGTTTAGTATACTCCCCATCGATAAAAGCTTGGATCAAAACCGATTCCGGAATAGTTGATTTAAGCCCGTACATAATTAAATGCGATGTTTACAGAGTAATTGACGATATGAGCACCGCCGAACTAGAGTTTAGAAATCCCAAAGTGCTCAAAGACAATAAACCTAGGTTCCTGTTTACAGAACGCGAAACTGATGGCAAGGTTCTTCCCGTTTTTCATCCAATGGATCCTATTACAATTATTTTTGAAAGAATTGCAGGCAAGCCCATTCAAGTATTTACAGGTTATTGCGACACAACTCCCGACGTTCAGTTGTTTCCGGGTACGGCAAAAATCAAAGCGTCCTGTACTCTTAAACGATTAAATCATACCTACTTTGATCCGGGATTGCAATTTGTAAATGATTTTATGAAAGCATATGGTTGGAATTTAGATAAATCTACTGGCAGGGCTGGTACGGCTGATACAGATAACCAGAGAATAAACGAAGTTAACAAATTGGGCGACTCCAGTATTGGAAACCTTTTGTATGCAGCACTTAACGAAATAGGCGGCTGGGATAACAGTAACATATACATCCAGCCACTTCCTAGTAATATTGACTCGGTAGTAGGCAAATTATTTGATGAATTTGCAAGAGATAATTCAAAGGTCAATGAAGAGATTGTAAAATTTGTTAAAAGTATTATTGGAAGTGGTGATTATGGAAATTCTTCAGTTGGTGGTGGAGGAAGCAACACAAGTGGCGGCGACGGTAATATTGGCAGCGTTATAGATACGAGTATTGTTACACATAACAATTTTAACGGATCTGGAATTAGATGGGATCATGAAGGCAAAGCCTCTCAATTTGGATCTAGTCATAAATATAATTATGTTGATCCCGGCGATGATAGCTATAATCCCGCTACAGCACCATCAACTGGCGCTGACCCTGATGTGCCCGGATTTGCGTTATTTAATTCACCATCTTCTAAAACTGATGGATATGATTGGTACGTTATGCTTTCTCCCTCTGGCAGAGCGGCAGCATTACCGCAAACGGACACGGGTCCGCGCCCCGGCACTGGTAGAACTTTTGATATTAACACGCCCGCTGCAATTGGCGTTTTTGGATACAAGCTGATCAACGGATCAGTTAATTTTCCTACAGATTCAACATGGAAGGCATATTTTGCTGGAACCGGTAGGCAAGGTCGTCAAAGGGCAGAAGATATTGTTAGAAGGGGTAAACTTTAATCAAATGCTTAAACATCGCTCAATTAATAAAAGACAAGTAAAGGTAGTTAATCATGCCCGGATCACAAGCTAAAAAACCATCCCCAATATTTCCAACCGCAACCGATTTTGGTTTGCACACAATTAATGAATATGGAAGTCAAAGTAAAGCCCATGGGGTTATGAAAAGTCAAATCTATGCAAACGGTGGCGGTGGCAAAATTCATATTAACGCTCCGGTTAAATCAGAAGTAACTTGGCAAATAAATTCTGCAAACGAAAAAACGGTAATTCTTAAATTTAAAGAAACCATTGGCATTTTTAAAGAAAATGACCGAATGACTTTTGGACCGATTGCAGATGATTACGATCTTAATAAATTACCTAGGCAGGTTGAAAAGGGCACGGAAGTAGGACAAACCAAAGACACTACAGTTCGCGTCGTTATGAACCCAGATGGCCCTACTGATATTACGGTCACGACAAACGGAGCGATTTCTCCAAGAAAATTTGTAGATTTTTCACTTGGTAATGCAGACGAAAATGGTAATCCGGTTGCTAATGATTCTACTGGTACTCCAACAGACGCGGTAGTTCTACCCGGCGGAGATGCAGTTGATGTTGGAGCTATTGCTAAAGCTGCGGCATTTTCAACTTTCTTTTCCATGCCCGGATTTGTTAGCACCATGGAGTCAAACTCTTTAACTGGTCAAAGGAGTTTGATGAATGACACTCCACTTATGCCTTTTATTCAACAATTGTCCATGGCCTGTTTAAGACAATTTATGTCTACTCCAAATGGTGATTTCTTTGCTTTTTACCCAGATTACTTTGGCGGTTTAGGAAAAACTGCTTATTGGCTTATTGAGGACATTGAAATTATTAGCGGAAGTATTGAACTTTCAGATGATCAATTGTATACTCACGTTTATGTAGTTGGAGATATTGCTGGTGCGCCGTCTGGAGCAGGAACTGGTAGTGGTAGCGTAGATTTTACAGATCGATTAAATACCGGCGGAGTGGTTAATGTATTTAATGCGTTTATGGCAGATTTCCTTAATGGGGTAGATGTAAAAGGAGATCTTAAAGCAGTTGATCCTAAAAAATACCCAACGCTTGCTAAAAAAGAAGACGCAATTAATTTTTTGAGAAAATATGGAGCGAGACCTCATTACGAAGAAGCCGCAATGGTTAGGGCACCAATTTATGAAGCGTTTTTGGCATATCAAAAGTTTTGTCTTTACTGGTCTGGGCAATTTAAAACACAATTTCAATTTACATTTATGCCTGAGCTTTTTCCCGGAGGCATTGTAGCTTTTCCAGAACACGGTTTGCAATGTTATGTTAACTCTGTGACTCACAATTGCTCATATGAAAACGGTTTTACTACTACAGCAGAGTTAATGGCCCCCTCGGCATACAAAAATACAGACGGTACTGCGGCGGATCCAGATAAAGCTTGGGTTCATGCGGGAATGATTAGGTCTTGGCCTACTACGGATCCCGTTGGCACATTTTCAAATGCCACTGACAAAGATCCATCTGAAGCTGATAAGAAAAAATAATTAATGACAATTAGAAATCACATTAATCCCGCCTTTGGTCCTAGACAATTTGTACGAATTACAACAGTTCGTACAGACACACGTAAAATTGAAGCGCAGTTAAAAGACGGAGGTAATATTCAAATTTCACTATTTGACATTCCATCATTTTTTGTTTGGCCCAAAGAGGGCGAGTACTGGATCGTTCGTCAAGACGGAGGGTATTGGAAACTTGATAACAAATTTGATAATGCTGATGATACTAAGGTAATCCATTTAGCTCCGGGAGAAGCTAAAGTTGCGGCTGAAGTTATTAAAACTCCTAGTGGTAAATCGATTGTCACTATTGATGATTCTAAAGTAACCTCTGGCCAAGTCATTGGTTATAAAAACGGCACTTGGACTCCAATTGATCAAACTGGAGGTACGGGTGGTACGAGTACAGGAACTGCAAATACAATTAGATATGGTTCTGGCGTTCCATCTAGTT
>Ga0164295_10001928_pt1 | contig 17246 bp, 9 predicted proteins | sample GEODES006metaG_FD_111798 | JGI IMG/M metagenome (GOLD analysis project Ga0164295, IMG submission 111798) | Oligotrophic lake water microbial communities from Sparkling Lake, Wisconsin, USA - GEODES006 metaG | ecosystem: Environmental > Aquatic > Freshwater > Lake | place: USA: Sparkling Lake... | reverse complement strand
TGACGCCGTGGGCTCGTCGAATGACGCCGTGGGCTCGATCAGCGCCTTGCCACCGTGGCTGATGCTCCTCGTCGGTTTCGCCTTCGTCGTCGGATGTGGTCGGCCGGCGGGAGAGGGGAGCGCGGCCCGCCCCGATCGGGCGGTGGGAAATGTCGCGAAGGAGGAAGCGACAACTTCCGCGGCGCTCTCCGACGACGCCCGGGCTCGGGTGGAGCGATTCTGTGGCGACTGCCATGGCATGCCAACGCCTGAGAGCTTTCCGCGCGAGCGGTGGCCAAGAGAAGTCCGCCAGGGCTACGACTTCTACCTCGCCTCCCTGCGGACTGATCTCCCGCGGCCACCGGAGGGGGAGGCCATTCGCTACTTCCAGGACTCGGCCCCCGAGCGGATCGCGGTGCCCCGAGCGGCCGACCGGGTCGAACCCCCGTCGAGCATCGACTTCGAGCCGATCGAAATCCTGGCCGGGGCTGACGCCATCGATCCGGCCATCGCCCAGGTGATCGCGATCCCGGGGATTGAGGCCGGGGGGGCGACGCTCGGGCTGCTGACGACCGACATGCGCTCCGGGGAGATCCGCCGCTGGCAACTGTCGGGGGCAGCGGCCCAGGGGCAGGTCATCGCCCGCCTTTCCCACCCCTGCCGAGTTGCCCCGGCCCCGGGGGCCGCCGAGGGGTGGTTTGTCGGAGATCTGGGGTCGTTCCTCCCCGAGGATCATGCGGCAGGCGGGGTGTTTTTCGTTTCGAGCGCGAGCCCGCCGGGGGCCGGGGCCGATGCCGCGTTGCTGGAGCCGGTCGGCCTCCGCCGGGGGCTCGGCCGCGTGATCGGAGCGCTGCCCTACGACTGGGACGACGACGGTCGGCTCGATCTGCTCGTGGCGGAGTTCGGCTGGCGGGCGAGTGGGGCGCTGCGGGTCCTCCTCGGGGCTGGGGAAGCGGGCGACGCCGGAAGAGATGCACCGTTTCCCGAGGTGGTCGTCGATCCCCGGCATGGGGTCCTTGACGTGGCCATTGCCGATCTCGATGGCGACGGCCGGGAGGATGTCGTGGCGGCGTTTGCCCAGGAGCATGAGACGGTGGACGGGTGGTTTTCCCAGGGAAACGGCCAGTACGAACATCGCGAACTGGTCCGGTTCCCCGAGCCTTCCTGGGGGTCGAGCGGGATCGACCTGGCCGATCTCGACGGCGATGGCGACCTCGACATCCTCCACGCCAACGGCGACACGATGGACAGCGGCCTGGCCCGCCCCACCCACGGCATCCGGGCGTTGGTCAACGACGGCAGGGCGGGGTTTGACGTCCGTGAAATCGCCTTGATGCCGGGGGTTTCTCGGGCCCGGGCCGCCGATCTCGATGGCGATGGCGATCTCGATGTCGTCGCCACCGCCCTCCACCCCGGTGCCGCTGCCGATCCGCCCGGAACGTTTGACGCGGTCCTGTGGGTGGAACAGGGGGACGGCGGCCGCTGGATTCCCCGCAGCATCGAGCGGGACGACTGCCGCTATGCCGCGTTCGCGCTTGCGGATGCCGACGGCGACGGGAGGATCGACATCGTCGCCGGCACGTGGAATGCGGACGTCACCGGCTCCTCCGCCCCCGCGCTGCGGGTGTGGCTCAACCGTCCGGCCAGCCGCTGAGCGGCAACCCGCAAGCGTCCACTTTCCGCAGCCGGGGCTTGTCTCGACGCCGACGCGGTTGGTAGGTTTGTTTTTGGTTAGGAGGGTTTTTCTTTCGGCGGACATTTCGGGGATTCCCGTCCGTCAGAGATCAGGTCGAGGTGACCGTTTTCAAAAGACGGCCCGCGCCCCGGGCGAACTCTCCTCGATCCCTTCCACTTCCTCATCACGCCGCGCACCACGAGCCATCGCTTTTCATTTCCGTTCCTCCATATCTTTTCCGATCCATCGCTTCCGGAGGCGATTCCCATGACGAAAGCAATGCGACCTGTTCGTCGGGCGTTCACGCTCGTCGAACTCCTGGTGGTTATCGCGATCATCGGTACGCTCGTCGGCCTGCTCCTCCCTGCCGTCCAGGCGGCTCGTGAGTCAGCCCGGCGGAGCAGCTGCAGCAACAATCTCAAGCAGTACGGCTTGGCGCTCCACAATCACCACGACACCAACGGCTACATACCGTCGGGGGCCCCGCCGGTGGCATGGGGAGCGCCCTTGCTCTCCTGGCATGCCTATGTGCTCCCGTTCCTTGAGCAGCAGGGGCTGGCCTCGAAGATCAAGTTGAACAGCGGCGGCGACGAACGCTTCCGTGACGCCGGCGGCGGACAGCAGGTGCGGAGTGTGAAGCTGCCGGTCGCACGCTGTCCCTCCGATCCGAGCATTGCCGAGGAGGGGGGGTGGATGCAGTCGAGCTACTCCGGGAGCCTTGGCTCGCAGCGGACGCCGTCGGCCGATGGCAACTGCAATCAGTACCTCGGCTTCGCCGAAGTTCCCTCCGGTGGTGCCGACCATGGCAACGCCGGGAACTTCAACGGCATCTCCGGCGTCTTCTCGCGGCTTGTCTGGGAGCAGAAGGGCGTCTCCTTCAACATGATCTCCGACGGCCTGAGCAAGACGATCTTCATGGGGGAGATCCTCGCCGACTGCAACGACCATCGCGAGGGGCTGTGGAGCTTCAACGGGATGGGGAATGCCCATGCCTCGACGGTTGTGCCGATCAACACGATGACAACCTGCTACGACTCGCAGGCCGAAGCGACCACGAAGAACGTCCCGAATCCACAGTGCTTCGCCAAGAACAACTGGAACTACTCCTGGGGCTTCCGCTCGAAGCACCCCGGCGGGGCCCAGTTTCTGTTCGGCGACGGCTCGACCCGGATGATCCAGGAGACGATCGACCACACCACCTACCAGCGGCTCGGCGGCCGCAAGGATGGTGGAACGATCGCGACCGACGACTGATCGATGGCCCCCGCCGGCCTTACCGGACGGAGCAGGCTTCGATCGATCGAGCGATGTTCACAGCTGCCCGGGGCGGGGATCCGCCCCGGGCAGCGTCGAACTGGGGATTTGCACCCCAGACGAATGCGTGGGTGGATTTTTCAGACATTGACTTCAATTGACCGCAATTGACCTTATGGGCGTGGAGGATCGTGATGGCGCGGGGAGCAGAGTTGGGGATGCGGGCCGGGGCGCGGAGCGTACGCCGGACCGTCGGGTTGGCCGTCGTGATGACGATCGCGGCCGTCGGCTTGGCGGGCTGCGGTGGCTCGACGATGCCAAAGGTCTATCCGGCTACCGGGACGGTGACCTGGAAGGGGGAGCCGCTCGCCGATGCCACGGTCAGCTTCGTCCCTTCGGTGGGCGCGCCTAGCGACGGCAGGACCGATGCCCAGGGCAAGTTCACGATCATGACCAACGGCATGCCCGGAGCCCGAGCCGGAGCGTGCAAGGTGACGGTGAGCAAGTTTGCCGGGGCAGGTGGGTCGTCGCTGGCAGCGTCAAAGCCCGAAGACATGATCAAAATGTACGAGAAGAAGAAGGGGGAGGTCGACAAGGCGGAGATCCCGGCAAAGTACGGCCGCCCCGACACCAGTGGCCTCGCCGCCGAGGTGACCACCGACGGTGCGAAGAACGTGTTCACGTTTGATCTCAAGGACTGAGCTGTCGGTCGATGGGAGCGCGGGCAATGGGTGAGGATCGATCCTCAGGCTCAGGGTCGAAGCGCCGCCGTATCCTCTTCGGTTTGCTCGGTCTTCTCCTCGCCGTGGCTGCCTGGTGGGGGCCTGGGCTCCGAGAAACGGCGGCGCTGTCGGAGATCCGCGGCGCGATCGCCGGGCACGACTGGCCCAAAGCCGAGGCGCTTCTCCGCGCGGGATTGCCCGCAGGGGCGGAGCCGACCTTGCCGCGGGCCCGGGCGGCGGCCGCCGAGCGGCAGTTTCTTCTCGGCCGCGTCTTCCGCCGCCAGCGCCAGTTTGCCGAGGCCGAACGCTGCTTCGAGGCGGCCGCGGCGCTGGGGTGGAGCGAAGAGGAGATCGACCTGCAGCGGATGCTCGCTCGGGCCCAACTCGGGGATGTGCTTGCCGTCGAGGAGCGGATCGGCAGGCTGTTGGCCGAGGGGGGAGACGACGCCTTTGCCGAGGATTGCTACGAGAGCCTGGCCGAGGGCTTCATCGGCTCGTTCCGGATGGACGATGCCCGCGAATGTCTCGACTTCTGGTCGCGCTGGCAGCCCGGCAATCCGCTCCCTTCATTCTGGATGGGGGTGATCGAGGAGCGCTACGAACGCCCGGGGATAGCTCTGGAACGGTTTTCCAAGGCACTGGCGATGAGTCCCCGCGACTACGAAACGCTGATCCGTGTTGCCCGCCTGGAACTCGAAACCGCGAAGCTCGTTGACGCCCGGCAGCATTTTCGTACCTGCCTCGATCAGCGCCCCGACGATCCGCGGGCCGTCATCGGCTTGGCCGATTGCCTGCTCCGCGCCGGTGACCAGGCCGCCGCGCGGGAGCTCTACCTCGACGCCCTCACGACCGACGTCACGAAGGAGCAGGCCGCCGCAGCGCTCACCGAACTCGGTCAGATGGCCCTCGAGGAAGGGGATGTGGCACGGGGCGCCGGGCTGCTCGAGCAGGCGGTGAACGTCGATCCGCGCGGCACCCGGGCGCGGCTGACGCTCGCCGGGACGCTCCTCCGACTCGGCGACGAGGAGGGGGCGAAACGCGAACGCGACACCGCCCAACGCCTCGCCGAGCGACAGCGGCGTCTGGCGACGATCACCCGCGAGGCCCTTGGCAACCCCAACGACCCCGATCTCCGTGCCGAGGCGGGGACGATCCTCCTCGACGAGGGCTTCGAACGCGAGGGGCTTGAGTGGCTGGAGACGGCGCTGAGAGTCGCCCCGACCCACGCTCCGTCACACCGCGTCCTCGCCGACCATTACGCGGCCTCGGGAGAGATGGAGCGTGCCGCGCATCACCGTGGTCTGGCGGGCGACGCTCCCCGCCCCGGGGCAGCCGTGGTAGGAGCCGGGGGGGCGGCACCATGAACAGATGCCGGTGGGCCACGGTGCTCGTCCTTCTTCTGCTTGCGGGATCGCCCGGTTGCACGCGCCCACCGACGGCCGTCCCCCCATCCCCGCCCCGCGATGCGGGGCAGGTGGGAGCCACGGCGACGGATACCAGCGCCGGCGGAGGAGGGATCGACTTCGTGGAGCGGGCGGCCGATCTGGGAATCGCGGCGACCTACCGCAACGGCGGCGAATCGGATCACTGCACGATGCTCGAGTCGCTCGGCGGCGGCGTGGGGTGGTTCGACTTCGACCGCGACGGATGGCTCGATCTCGTCGCCACCGGCGGCGGCGGGATCACCGCCGAGGAAACGATTCGCGGAAGGCCGTGCATGCTGTTCCGCAGCGAAGGAGGAAAAGCGTTCCACCCGGCGGCGGCCGAGGCGGGCATCGCCTCGGACTCGCTCTATTCCCACGGCGTCGCCGTCGGCGATCACGACAACGACGGCTTCCAGGATCTCCTCATCACCGGGTACGGGGTGCCGCAGTTCTGGCTTAACATGGGAGACGGCACGTTCGTCGCTGCGCCGTCGCCGGCCGGAGAAGACGCCCGTTGGAGCTCGAGCGCCGGCTGGGCCGATCTCAACGGGGACGGCGTCCTCGATCTCTATCTCGCCCGTTACGTCAACTGGTCGTTCGACAACCATCCCCGCTGCGGGCAGTCGGCGACCGTTCGCGACATTTGTCCGCCGCGGTCGTTCGAGGGGCTGCCCGACGCGGTCTTTGTCGGTAACGGCGACGGCACCTTCACAGACGCCTCAGCCGCGGCCGGTCTGCGGAGCGATGGCAAGGGGCTGGGAGTGCTCCTCGCCGATCTCGATGTCGATGGCGATGTTGACATCTATGTCGCCAACGACACCACCGACAACTTCCTCTACGTCAACGACGGCCATGGCCATCTTGCGGAGAATGGGCTCGTCAGCGGCACGGCCCTCGACGACCAGGGGGTGCCCAACGGGAGCATGGGGATCGACCTGTGCGACTTCAATCGCGACGGTCTCCCCGACGTGTGGGTGACGAACTACGAGCGCGAGTGGTTTGCCCTCTACCGCAACGAAGGGCGTGGCTACTTCCTCCATGTCAGCCGCCGCTACGGCATCACCGACATCGGCGGTCTGTTTGTCGGCTTCGGGACGGCCTGCGATGATTTCGACGCCGACGGCTGGGTCGATATCGTCGTCACCGACGGCCATGTCATCAAATATCCCGACGCTTCCCCGCTCCTTCAGGAGCCACTCTTCCTCCGCTTCGACGGTGACCGCTTCCGCCGCGGCCAGCCTCAACCGGGATCTTACTTCGCAAAGCCCCACTTGGGCCGGGGGCTTGCCAGCGGCGACTACGACGGCGACGGCGACCTCGATCTGGCGATCTCGCACGTCGAAGCTCCGGTGGCGGTCCTCGAAAATCGCTTTCCACAGTCGGGCCGATCGATCCTCGTCCAACTCGTGGGGACGGTGTCAAACCGCGACGCGGTCGGCGCCCGGCTCGAGGTCCTCAAGGATGAGGCCCCCTCTCCGGCGATCCAGGTCACCGGCGGGGGAAGCTATCTCTCCCACAGCGACCGCCGGCTCCATGTCGTTCTCTCCGGGCCGGCCGGCGCGTCGGCTCTTGGGCCGCAGAGGCTCCGCGTCCGCTGGCCGTCGGGGGTGGTCCAGGAGGTCGAGCTGACAGGAGCCGAGCGGGAGATCAGGGTCGTCGAGGCCGGTGCGTTGCCGGCCGAAGCGGCGGGCACGCCCGCGGGAGGATCGACGTGACCACGCCCGAGCCGAGCTACACCTTGGTCCCACGAAGCCGGAGCGGATGGCACATCGGTGGGCTGCTTTTGATGGCTGGGGCTGCCGCGGCGGTGGCCGTGGGCTGGGGATGGAAGGGGCGCCGTATCGACGCGGCAGCCCCGACGCCGATGGCGCTCGCCACGGCGGCCTGGGAAGCGGTCGATCGAGAGGATGGCGCGGCGGCTAGGCAGGCGATTCGCAGCCTCCGGGAGCGGGGCGCGGCGGGGTTGGCCGGGGTGGTGCAGGCCCGCCTGCTGGTTGCCCGCGGCTTTTCTCGCCCGGCGCTCGATCTCCTCGCCGCGCTTCCCACCGATGAAACCGCGGCGGACGAGGCCGACCTCCTCCGCTTTGTCCACCTCGTCCGCGGCGAAGCCGCCTACCGCCTCCGCCTCTACCCGCTGGCGGAACAGGAGCTGGACGCCGTGCTCGCGGCGACACCCGATTCGGTCGACGCCCACCGGCTCCTTGCGGCGATGACCTACGATGCCGGTGCGATTCCGGCAGCCATCGAGCACCTCGAGGCGACGGCGCGGCTGGCTCCGACCGATCCTCGTCCCAAAAGGCTCCTCGGCCTCATCCACAACGACTACGAGCGCTACCCCGAGGCGGTCGAGCATTACGAGGAGAGCCTGCGACGCTCCCCCGATCAGGCCGATCGCAACGAGGTGCTCGTCGAAATGGCCGGGAGCCTTGTGAAGCTTCATCGCCACCGTGACGCGCTCGCCACGCTCGACAAGCTCGCGGGGGGTAACGACGCCGATCTCCTCCGGGCCGAATGCCTTCTGGCGATCGGCGACCGCGGGGCCGCCCGGGGAATCGTCAACCGCATCCTCGAAACCTCCCCGGACGATCTCGGAGCGCTCCGTCTCGAGGGCTCGATCGATCTCGAGGACGGCAATCCGCAGGGGGCCGTCCGTCCCCTGGAGCGGGGCGTTGCCAAGCACCCCAGGGATTATCTCGTCCGCCTCAAGCTCGCGCAGGCCTATGCCGGGGCTGGCCGCGAGGCCGATGCCGATGCGGCCCGGGCCGAGGCGGAGCGGATCCGGGCCCTGCGCCGCACCTTCGCCGACCTCCATCAGGAGGCGTGGGCCCGTCCAGGAGATGCCGACGTCCGCCGGCGACTCGCCACGATGGCCGCCGACCTCGACCGCCCCGATCTCGAGCAGGTATGGCTCGAGGCCGCAGCCGCCGTCGAAGCAGGGCGGAAGCCGGCCGCGATTCGGCAGTGAGCCGCCAGCAGCCGCTCAGGCGTCGGCGTACTTCACGACCAGTTCGCCGGCCTCGACCGGCGTGCCCGGGGCGACGAGGACCTCCGCGATCTTCCCGTCCCGTTCGGCGTAGACGGTTGTCTCCATCTTCATCGCCTCGAGGCTGAGGAGCTTCTGGCCGCGGGTGACGATGTCGCCGGCCTGTATGGCCACCGTGACGATCAAGCCCGGCATCGGTGAGCCGACCTCGCGGGCATCGCCGATGACCGCCTTCGGACGCCGCTGCACCTTCGCTTCGAGGCTGCGATCGGCGACCGACACGCTCCGCGGCTGGCCGTTGAGCTCGAAGAACACCGTCCGCGTTCCATCGACGTGCGGCTCACCCACCGTCAGCAACCGGATAACGAGCGTCTTGCCCGGTTCGATGTCGACGGCCAGCTCCTCGCCCGGCTTTGGACCCTCGAGGAATGCCGGCGTGGGGAGGACGCTGACGTCGCCGTGCTTCGAGCGGTGCTGGGCGAAATCCTGGAAGACCCGCGGGTAGAGGAGCCACGAGAGCACCTCCTGGTGGGTCGCCGGGATGCCAGTGATCTCCGCCACCTTCTTCTCGGCCGCCTTGAAGTCGGCCGGAGGGAGCGATTCGCCAGGGCGGCCGGTGACGAGCTCGCCGGGGCGGACGATCCGCCGCACCACCGCCTCGGGAAAGCCCCCCGGCGGTTGGCCCATCCGGCCGGAGAGGAGATCGACGACCGACTCCGGGAAGGCCATCTCGCGGGAATCGGAGAGGAGATCGGAGGCGTGGAGGCCGTTGGTCACCAGGAGCAGCGCGAGATCGCCGACCGCCTTGCTCGTCGGCGTCACCTTGACGATGTCGCCGAGGAGCGTGTTGACGTCGGCGTAGGCGCGGCAGACATCCTCCCAGCGGTCGGCAAGACCGAGAGCTTTGGCCTGCTCGAGGAGGTTTGTGAACTGCCCCCCCGGCATCTCGTGGAGGTAGAGATCGGCGTCGGGGGCCTTCATGCCGCATTCGAAGGCGGTGTAGTGCTCGCGGACGGCCGCCCAATACCGGGCCAGATGCCGTAGTGGCTCGGGGTCGAGGCCGGTGTCGAGCGGGGTGTGACGGGCCGCCTCCACCAGCGCGTTGAGGTTCGGCTGGCTCGTGAGGCCGGCGAAGGGCGCCATCGCCGCGTCGACGATGCTCACGCCGTTGCGGGCCGCCTCGAGCTCGCTGGCGAGCGCCGCAGCGGAGGTGTCGTGAGTGTGGAAATGGATCGGGATCCCGATCGCCTCACGGAGCGCCTTGACGAGCGTCGCTGCCGCGTAGGGCTTGCACAGCCCCGCCATGTCCTTGACGGCGAGCATGTGAGCGCCACGCTTTTCGAGTTGCCGGGCGAGATCGACGTAGTAGGCCAGGGAGAACTTCTTTCGCGCCGGATCGAGGACGTCGCCGGTGTAGCAGATCGCCGCCTCGCAGATCCCGCCGGCATTGCGGACGGCGTCCATGGCCACCTGCATGTTCGGCACCCAGTTGAGCGGGTCGAACACCCGGAAGACGTCGATCCCGGCGGCCGCCGATTCCTTCACGAAGGCCGTGACGACGTTGTCGGGATAGTTCGTGTAGCCGACGGCGTTGCTCGCCCGGAGGAGCATTTGAAAGAGAATGTTCGGGATCCGCTCGCGGAGGCGGGCGAGGCGGTCCCAGGGATCTTCTTTGAGGAACCGCATCGAGGTGTCGAAGGTTGCCCCTCCCCACATCTCCAGCGAGAACAGCCCCGGTGCCATCCGGGCGTAGGCATCGGCGATCGCGAGCATGTCGAAGGAGCGCATCCGGGTGGCGAGGAGCGACTGATGCGCGTCGCGCATCGTCGTGTCGGTCACCATCAGCCCCTTCTGGTCGCGGACCCAAGCGGCAAACTTCTCCGGGCCGAGCTCCTGCAGCCTCGTCTTTGTTCCCCCCGGAGGCGTTGAGAGCCGGTCAAACTCGGGGATCGGCGCGGAGGTGCGCCGGGCCGCTGCCGGCCGCCCCTTCACGAGCGGATTGCCGTTGACGATCGTGTCGGCGAGGTATTCGAGGAGCCGGGTGGCCCGGTCGCGGCGGATAGGGAAATCGAACAGCGCCGGAGTGTTGTCGATGAACCTCGTCGTGCAGCGGCCGGCGAGAAACTCGGGGTGGGTGACGAGGTTGATGAGGAACGGGATGTTCGTCTTCACGCCGCGAACACGAAACTCCTGCAAGCAGCGTTCGATGTGGCCGGCCGCCTCGTCGAGCGACAGCCCACGCGCCGTCACCTTGACGAGGAGGGAATCGAAGTACGGGGTGACGACAGCGCCGGAGAAGGCGGTGCCGGCGTCGAGGCGGATCCCCATGCCGCTGGCGGAGCGGTAGGCGGTCATCCGTCCATAGTCGGGGAGGAAGCGGTTCTCGGGGTCTTCGGTCGTGACGCGGCACTGGATCGCCGTCCCCATCGAGCCGATCGCGTCCTGGTTGCCGAGACCGATCTGCGGATCGGCGAGGCGGTAGCCCTCGGCGACACGGATCTGGCGGCGAACGATGTCGATCCCGGTGATCTCTTCGGTGACGGTGTGCTCGACCTGGATACGCGGGTTGACCTCGATGAAATAGAATCGACCGGTGTCGGTGTCGACGAGGAACTCGACCGTCCCGGCGTTCTCGTAGCGGGCCGTCCGGCCGATCGCCAGGGCAGCGTCGCAGATCTCCTTCCGCATGCCGGGATCGAGGTTCGGCGCGGGGGCCACCTCCACCACCTTCTGATGGCGCCGCTGCACCGAGCAGTCGCGTTCGAAGAGGTGCACGAGCCCCCCGTGCATGTCGCCGAGGAGCTGGACTTCGATGTGGCGGGCGTGCTGGATGAACTTCTCGACGAACACCTTCGCGCTGCCGAAGGCCGTCTGGCTCTCGCGCTGGGCACTCTCGAGCGCCACGGCAAGCTCGTCTTCCCCACGGACGACCCGCATTCCGCGGCCGCCGCCGCCATGCGCCGCCTTGATCATCACCGGCCAGCCGAGATCCTTGGCGATCCGCAGCGCCTCGGCCTGACTCGTCACCGGCTGCGAGCTGCCGGCGAGAATCGGCACCCCGGCACGCTTGGCGAGGTCGCGGGCGGCGGTCTTGTCGCCGAGCGTCTCGAGGAGCTCCACGCGCGGGCCGACGAACGTGATTCCCGCCGCCAGGCAGGCCGCGGCAAACTCGGGATTCTCCGAGAGGAAGCCGTAGCCCGGGTGGATCGCGTCGACGCCGTGCGCCTTGGCCAGCGCCACGATCCCCTCGAAGTCGAGGTAGGAGCGGATCGGCTCGCCGGCACGGCCGACGAGGTACGACTCGTCGGCCTTGAAGCGGTGGAGGGCGAACCGGTCCTCGTGGGCATAGATCGCCACGGTCCGGATTCCCAACTCGTGGGCCGAGCGGAAGACGCGGATGGCGATCTCGGAGCGGTTGGCGACCAGCAGCTTCTTGATCGGACGAGCCATGTCGATTCCTGCTTGACGGGGGATGGCGGGGCAACGGCCGGAAACGGGAGGCAGAAACGGGTGGGCAAAAACCCAGACTGTACGTCCCTCGACAGGTCAGCGGGAAGGGCCGGCCCCGTTTTCCTGGACGTAACTCGGGCGGAGGTAGTCGGGAGCGAGTTCCGCCGCCGACCCGCTCGCTCCGGCGGCTAGAAGCCGCAAGCCGAGTCGCCCGGCTACCGCGGCCGAGGGGAGGCGGGCGGCCCCGGCGGCGGGGCGGAGATCCCCCCGGGCCGCCACGAGGGCCGCCACCGCTTCGAGATCGAGCCCAGGGCCTGAAAGCGTCGCGCCCGGGGGAAGCTTTGCCACCCAGGCGTCGATCGGGACGAGCACGCCCCCGTCGGACTGCCAGCCGGTGGGGGCGGCCGGGGCGGGGTGGACCGTGGCCGCGAACAGGTCGCCACGGCCGGCGTCGTAGACGACATGGATCGGCTCCTCGCCTCCGACGCTCGCGCCGATCACTTCAAATCCCGACACCCCCACGATCTTCATCCCGCCAGCCCAGGCAATCCCCTTCGCGGCGGCGATGCCGACCCGCAACCCCGTAAATGAGCCCGGGCCGCGGATCACCGCCACGAGGTCGGCGTCGGCGACGCTCCACCCCAACTCGGCGGTGGCCTCCACCAAAGCCGCGGCGATCCGCCGGGCATGGGCCTGCGCCGGAGCAAAGCACACCTCGCGCATCCGCTCGCCGTCGAGGGCGGCGACGCTGCCGGACGGCAGAGAGGTGTCGATGGCGACCGTCTTCATGGAATCGGCTCCGGGGGGGGTGTACGCTGCTTGACCGTGCTAGCGAACCCCCTTACTCTGACGGGGATTGACCGGTTTTGTGGGGCGAGTTGCTGGGCTTTGCGTATCATGACCGTTGCCCGCTCCCGGGCGGCGGATGGTGCATCGGATCGGTCCGATCCGTCTGATTCTTGAGGCGCCTCCCCAGAGGGTGGCACAGCGGGGGTGGAGTTGGCGTGAAGCGGGCGATCATCAGCGACATCCACGGCAACCTCGAGGCCCTCCAGGCGGTCCTCGCCGATATCGACCAGCAAAAGGTCGATTCGATCACCTGCCTCGGCGACATCGTCGGCTATGGCCCGAATCCGTGCGAGTGCGCCCGGCTCGTCCGCGACCGCTGCGGGCTGGTGATCCTCGGCAATCATGACCAGGGGGCCCTCTTCGATCCCGATGGCTTCAACGTCGGTGCCGAGCGGGCGATCCGCTGGACGCGTTCGCAACTCGAGCACCACGACGCGATGCCGAAGAACTCCGCCGACAGGCTGATGGACTGGCTGGGAGAGCTGCCGCGGACGCACGTCGAGGGGAATCTCCTCTTCGTTCATGGATCGGCCCGCCGCCCGCTCGACGAATATGTCTTCCCCGAAGATATCTACAATCCGCTGAAGATGGAGCACATCTTCGAACTCGTCGGCCGGTATTGCTTCCAGGGGCACACCCACATCCCCGGCGTGTTCACCGTGGCGCCGCAGTTCGAAGCCCCGGAGATCAGCCTCACCGACGAGGAATGGCGGCGGACGCTCCCGGGGCCGAAGGCGATGGTCAATGTCGGCTCGGTGGGGCAGCCACGCGATCTCGATTCCCGCGCCAGCTACGTGATCCTCGAGACCGGCCATGCCGACGAGGATGTCGTCGTCCGCTTCCGGCGGATCCGCTATGCCGCGGATGTGACCTGCAAGAAGATCTACGCGGTCGCTGATCTCGACAATTATCTCGGCGACCGGCTCCTCGTCGGCCGCTGATATCCCCTCGAGCCGTCATCCTGGTAAAGGCACTTCCGTAGCCGCTGTCGCGTCCCGTCCGTCCAGGCCCTCCTTCATCCCGATTCCCGGGGATTCTGCCGGCGGCTGGTATACTCCACGGCTTCGGTGGAAGGTCGCGGTCTGCGGCCCTCCGGCCTCGAGTGGCGTTTCCCCGCCGCACGCTCAGGGCCTAGATCAGTCGGCGGCAGCGGTCGATGCGGCACGGTTACGGTGCTGCGGCCGGAGTGGCTCCTGCCAGGGAGCCCGGTGGGCGGTGAATCGCCCGAGGAGATCATGGAACGCCGTCACGTTCAATTCGCACTGATTGCCTTCGCGATCATTTTCGGCAGTCAACTCCTCCAAGCATGGCTCTTTCCCCGCCCTCTGGACGAGCCGGGAGATGCCGAGTTGCCGGTCGCCGCGGCGAAGGAAGCGGACGGCGCTAAGGGCGCAGCGTTCGCGGCTGACAAGCCTGCAGACCCTGCCGAGGCCGGCAGCGACCGTGATCCCACTGCTGTCGGGGCTGTCGGGGCTGGCGACGCGGCCGCCGAGCCGGCCGAGGCCTCGGCCCCGCGCACCCGTCATGCTCTCGGGTCGCTCGATTCGACAGCCGCTTCCCAAGTGCTCTACACGCTCACCAGCCGCGGCGCGGCGGTGGAGCGGATCGAGTTGGCCGGCGAGCGCTATCACGATCAGGACGACTGGCGCGGGGCGATGGGGCATCTGGCCGTGGCGCCGGTGGCGGGGGGATGCCGCATCGGCGTCGTCGGCGCGGGGACCCCGGCCCATCTGGCCGGGCTCGCCGTCGGCGACATCATCGAACGGGTCGGTGGCGTGGCGGTGACCGATGCCGCGGGGCTCGATCGGGCCCTCGACGGCACGAAGCCGGGGGGAAAGATTGCCGTCGACTACCGGCGTGGGGATACCGCGTCGTCGTGTGAAGTCGATCTCGATCGTCGTCCGCTCGAGGTCGTCCGTCCTGAATACCTCGCGGCGCCAGTGGAGAATCCCGACGCCGATCCGGCCGATCCGCTCTCCTTCCGGCTGTCGTTGGAATCGGTCGATGGCCGGTCGCGTCGCGAGCCGCTCGATGAGCTTCCCGGCTTGGGACTCGTCGATCGCGATTGGTCGGCTGAGCCGCTCGCGGCAGGGGAGGGGGTGCGGTTCAGCACCCGGCTTCCCGGCGGGCTCTCCGTCGCCAAGGAATACCGGCTCATGCCCGGCGTCGATGGTGGCCCGGCAACGCTCGACCTCGTCGTCGAGTTCGCCTCCGACAAGCCGACGACGGTCGAATACGCCCTCGACGGCCCGACGGGGCTGCCGACGGAAGGCTGGTGGTACACCGCCCGCGTCGCTCGCGACTGGGGCACGCTTGCCGTCCGCGACGTGGCGATGCGTTTCGCCGGCGAGCAGTCGGCGATCATGAGTGGCCTGAAGATCGCCGACAACAAGCTCGAGCATCCGGCCACGTCTGTCCGTGACGGCAAGCCGTTGTCGTTTGCCGGCGTCGATGCCCTCTACTTCGCTGCGGCGCTGATCCCCGCCACCGACAGCGAGATCCCCGATCTCGCCGAGGTCCGTCCGATCGCCGTTGGCGACGTTCCCGGGGCGACGAAGAAGAAGCTCGTCGATGTCACCCCTCGGATCATTTCTCGGCCGATCGCGCTCGAGCCGGGGAAGCCGGTTCGGCACCGCTATGGAATCTTCGCCGGGCCGAAGAAGCCCGATCTCCTCGCCCGCCACGGGGCACCGTCCGCGGCCATGGACGACCTCGTCTACTACGGCTGGTTCGGCTGGGTCGCCCGGCCGATGATCGCCATCCTCCATGCCCTCCATGCCGTGATCGGCAATTACGGGATCGCGATCCTCCTCCTCACTGTCATGGTGCGCGGGGCGATGTTCCCGGTGAGCCGGAAGCAGGCGCTCTCGACGCAGAAGATGCAGGCTCTCCAGCCGGAGATGAAGGCGATCGCCGAGAAGTACAAGGACGACCCGGCCAAGCGGACGCAGGCGACGCAGGAGCTGTGGAAGAAGCACGACCACAACCCGGTCGGCGGCTGTCTGCCGGTGTTCATCCAGATACCGATCTTCATGGGGCTCTACCGGTCGCTCGCCACCGACGTCGAGCTGCGGCAGGCGCCGCTGTTCAGCTCGGCGATCCGCTGGTGCTCGAATCTCGCCGCCCCCGACATGTTCTGGGATTGGTCAAACCTCCTCCCGCCGTTCCTCACCGCTCCGGAGGGCTACCTCGGCCCGTTCCTCAATCTGTTTCCCCTGGCGACGATCGCCCTGTTCATTTGGCAGCAGCACCTCTTCATGCCGCCGGCAGTCGATGAGCAGTCGCAGGTCCAGCAGCAGGTGATGAAGTACATGATGTTCTTCATGGCGGTGATGTTCTTCAAAGTGCCCTGTGGCCTCTGCCTGTACTTCATCGCCTCGAGCCTGTGGGGGATCGCCGAGCGGCTCATGCTCCCGACGGCGGCCCCGGCGACCGGCGCCGTGGCGGGGGGAGGGGGCGGGGGAGGCAGCGGCACGACGGGCGCCGGTCGACGGATCATCGACGTGCCGTTCTTCTCCACCGGTGGAAAAGCCGAGGCCAACGGCGCTGCCCATGGTGGCGAGGCAGAACGGAAGCGTCGCCAGTCGCGCAAGAAGCGGTGAGATGCTTTCGGCCAGGGCGTGAACGGCAGGTGACCGATGTGGGAGCCGGATGACCTGATCGTCGCCTCCGCCACGGTGCCCGGCCGGGGCGTCCGCTCGATTATCAGGCTCTCGGGCGAAGGGCTCGACCGGCTGCTCGAGGAACTCTTCGTCCTTCCCTCGCCGCTCCCTGCCGGCCCGCGGGCGATCCCCGCCACGCTCCGCGCCGATCGGCTCGGGGGTGAGTGGGGGGCGATCGCCATCGAGATCCTCCGCTGGCCCGGCCCTGCTGGCCCGACCGGCGGGCCGCTTGTCGAGCTGCAGCTCCCCTGCTCGCAGCCGCTGGTCGAAGCGATCGTTGGCGAGGCCTGTCGGCTCGGGGCCCGGCTGGCCCGCGGCGGGGAGTTCACGCTTCGCGCTTTCCTTACCGGCAAGCTCGATCTCCTCCAGGCCGAAGCGGTGCTCGCGGTCGTCGATGCCCGCTCGCCCGGCGAGCTGTCGCAAGCCCTCGACCGGCTTGCCGGCGGGGTCGGCCGCGATCTCCGGGCCCTCCGCGAGCGGCTCCTCGATCTCACGGCCGACGTCGAGGCGGCGATCGATTTTGCCGACGAGCGCAGCCCCGACAGCCTCGGGGAAACAAGCGCGAGCTTCTGGGGGGGCGTGATCGCCGCGCTCGGGGAGATCAGTCGCGACGTCGAGGCCGCGATGGCGAAGGTCGAAGCCCGCGACGCTGGCACGCACGGGCGGCTCCCGCGGGTCGTGATCTGTGGTCCGCCGAACATCGGCAAGAGCAGCCTCTACAACGCCCTGATCGGCCGCGAGGCGGCGCTTGTCGCCGATGAGGAGGGGACGACCCGCGATTGGCTCGAGGCGGTCGTCCGGGGCGATGCGCCGGGGCTCGCCGGTCAGTCGGGCTCGGTCGAATGGCTCCTCGTCGACACAGCCGGCGTGGGCAATCGAGGAGGAGAGGATCCCGATCAGCCCGAGGCCGGGCTGGCCGCGGCGGCGGCGGATGTGGGGATCACCGAGATCGGTCGGGCCGAGATCGTCCTCCGCTGTCGCGATCCGGTGGCGGGGCCCGGTGAGCGCGAAGAGATCTCCATGCCTCGCGGGGCGGTTGTGATCGACATCCTCACCCGCTGCGATCGCGGGCTTCCGAGTGGTGGCATTGGCGCCGCGATCGCCACGAGCGCCACCACCGGCCTGGGGCTCGATCGCCTCCATTGCGAGATCGCCGCGGCGGTGGCGGGCTTGCCCCGTTTCGGTGGCGCGGCGGAGCGGATCCGGGCCGGGCTCGCGGGGGCGCGGCAAGCCTTGGCGGAAGCAGAG
>Ga0164295_10001927_pt1 | contig 17246 bp, 13 predicted proteins | sample GEODES006metaG_FD_111798 | JGI IMG/M metagenome (GOLD analysis project Ga0164295, IMG submission 111798) | Oligotrophic lake water microbial communities from Sparkling Lake, Wisconsin, USA - GEODES006 metaG | ecosystem: Environmental > Aquatic > Freshwater > Lake | place: USA: Sparkling Lake... | reverse complement strand
TCGAAATTCGGGGGCGCAAGTTCCCTGCCGAAGTGGTCAAGAAGCCCTTCTATCGGAAATCAGTCTAACTTTCTATGATTTTGCGGCATTCAGAGTGGCTAGCGCTGTTACCCATCCTGCTACTCGCGGGCTGGCTATGGCCACGTCTTAATCTTTGGCGACCCTTACGCCTGCTCTTGCTAGTGCTCATCACACTCACTCTGGCTCAACCACAGTGGCGAAGATTGGCGGATGGGATCGATCTCTGGGTTCTCTTAGACAGCTCCATCTCTGCCGAAAAACCCATGGCCAAAGGTCTGCCCGAGTGGGAAAAGCTGCTGGATCAGAGCAAGGGACGCGACGACCGCATCCATTACCTGAACTACGCCACCGAGGTCATGCGACGCGGGGCGGAAGGTGCAGAGCTATATGATAGAAACCGCCAATCCACCCAGACCGGATTAGCCATCACGCAGGCGCTGACTTTTGCTCAACGTGAAACCAAAAACTGCCCAACGCGTTTGCTAGTCCTCAGCGACGGCTACTCAACAGAACCCCTCACTGGCATGGCTGAAAAACTAACACGCCAAGGCGTGGAACTGGATTACCGAATCGTGCGTGATCCTGAACCTACGGACTATCGCATTTCAGCTCTGAACGTTCCGACCCGATCCCAACTCGGCGAGCCTTTTCTCATCGAGATCGAAGTGCGCGGCACACGGGACGGCACATTTCCAGTGACGATTCTGCGAGATGGCCGTGAACTCAAAACCACAGACGTGGAAGTTCATCTCGGCAAAGGACTCGTGCGCTTTACAGATCGATTGGGAGCCACAGGAGTTACCCATTACAAAGCCATCATCCAACCCAAGGTAGACGCACATCCAGGCAACAATATCCACGAAGCCATGATCGAGATTGCAGGTGGTCCGAGGGTTCTTCTTTTGACCTCCTACTTGAATGATCCCGTTGCACAAACACTGCAAAGGCAGGGCTTCACGGTCGAGACAGTGACCGATCTACGTGGCCTGCGCCCAGGCAAGATGGCAGGGGCCAAATGCGTCATTTTAAACAACGTCCCGGCCTTTGAGTTACCTGCAGACTTCCTCCGCTCGCTCGATTTCTATGTTCGTGAACAGGGTGGCAGTTTGCTGATGGCTGGTGGTAAGAAAAGCTTCGCGGCTGGAGGTTACTTCGAGTCCGCGATTGATCCGCTGCTGCCAGTCTCCATGGAACTGAAGCAAGAACACCGTAAACTCATGGTCGCCATGGCCATTGTTATGGACCGCAGTGGATCCATGGGCATGACGGTGAAAAATGGGTTCACCAAAATGTCTTTGGCTGATGAGGGCGCTGCCAATGCCATCCGATTCCTTTCCCCGCAGGATCTACTGACGGTGTTTGCCGTGGACAGCAGCGCTCATGAAATGGTGCCGCTGCAAGAAGTAGGTCCGAATCGAGAGAAAATGGAAAGTGCTGTGCGCCGCATCGAATGCACTGGCGGCGGCATCTTTGTCTATGAGGGTCTAAAAGCCGCTTGGGATAAGCTCAAAACAGCACCCGCAGGTCAGCTCCACATCATCCTCTTTTCAGATGCTGCTGATTCTGAAGAGCCGGGCGACTACGTCCGACTCATCGACGAGATTGTGGCCAACAGTGGCACCATCAGCGTCATCGCTCTGGGCGAACGCAGTGATACGGATGCGTGGCTACTAGAAGACATCGCCAAGCGTGGTAAGGGCCGTCTGTTTTTCACCGATAAAGCTGAAGAGCTGCCCAGCATCTTCAGTCAAGAAACCGTCGCAGTCGCACGCAGCGCTTTCATCGTTGATCCGGTGAAGACGCAAAGCTCAGGCGGCTGGTTCGAGATCAGCGGTCAGAAGCTCGACTGGTTAGCTGAGGCAGATGGCTACAATCTCAGCTATCTGCGCGATTGGGCCAGTCAGGCGATCCTAACGAATGATGAGTACAAGGCCCCGCTCGTTTCCTTTGGCCAGCGCGGCATCGGGCGCACCGCAGCTGTCTGCTTTCCACTCGGTGGTGAGCATTCAGACAAAGTACGCACTTGGCCAAAGTATGGGGACTTTCTCCAAACCCTCGTTCGCTGGCTCATGGGCGAGCAGCTTCCACCAGGCATCGGATTAAGTCATCGCATCGACGGAGATACCCTAACACTGAATCTCATGCACGACGCCGAGTGGGAACCCAAGTTGCAAGCCAAGCCTCCGCGCATTTTAATCGCACACGGCACCCGTGCTGAAAGCAGCGAAGAACTAGCTTGGGAACGCCTCTCCCCTGGGCATTATCAGACCAGCTTTCGCATGAAGAAAGGCGAGATGCTACGCGGTGCCGTGCAGCTTGGTGGCGTAGCACTAAACTTCGGACCTACCTTGCTCGGCAGCAGCACAGAATGGGCCTTTGATGAATCACGTGCCGAAGAACTCCGCCAAGTCTCCCGCAGCAGCGGAGGTCGCGAACTTCTCGACATGAGCCAGGCCTGGCGCAGTCCGAAGACGCCGCGTTTCACCGACATGCAGAACGGGCTCTTGCTCGCCACCCTGGTCCTGATGATCCTAGACGCTCTTATCACCCGCACCGGTTGGCAGCTTCCCTTCTGGGCCTTTGCCGGGTGGAAAACCCAGTCCAAAAGCCAAGCCAACCAAGCTGCAATCAAACACCAAAAACGCCTGAATCAGCCTGTGCCAGCAGCACCGTCAAGATCCACAAACACCCCAAGCCCTGCCATTGATTTGCCGCCCGAAGATCGGCAAAAAAGGTTTGAACGGGCCAAACGAAGGTGATTTCAGTTTGCAGGAATATGGCAATATTACCAACACCATATTCCGCTCCTTGTTAACCTAGAACCTGCATTCACCAGATCATCAGGCTCAAGAAACCCAGCGTGAATTACTTTCACTAGAGCAGGCAGTCAAAATGACCGGCATTTAGGCAGAGGCACCTGCACCAATCGTGATGCGCTTCTGCGGAATCGGAGATTCGATAATGCCTTCGGCCGTTTCTTGTTTCAGGCGGAGTTGACCACAAGCAGCGGCAATGTCATGGCCTTTTTCCCGGCGCAGTGTCGCCGTAACTCCAGCGGCGACGAGGACGTCTCTAAAGGCGTCTTGCTGTGCCTCACTAGGCCGAGTCCAGGGCAGGCCATCGACTGTGTTATACGGGATCAAATTGACTTTGGCATGAACGGCACGAGCCCGCTTGGCCAGCATTCGCGCCTGATCCAGCATGTCATTCACGCCTTCGATGAGGATGTATTCTAGAGTGATGTGCTGCTTACTCTTGCTGCGCCAATATTGCAGTGCTTCAAAAAGTTCGGCCAAAGGATACTTTTCATTCACTGGCATGATTTTACTGCGCACTTCATCACTGGCTCCGTGCAAGGAGATGGCAAGACGAATTTGCAGGGGGAAATCTGCTAGCTTCATGATCTGCGGAGCTAGGCCGCTGGTGCTGACGGTCATGTGCCGCGCACCAATGCCAATGCCCCACTCAGCATTGAGGATTTCGATGGCTTTGATGAGATTCGAATAGTTGGCCAGAGGTTCGCCCATGCCCATGAAGACGAGGTTGTCGACACGCTCCCCAGCATGGGCTTCGACCTGCACGATCTGCTCAACAATCTCTGCGGCAGTGAGATTACGTGTGAATCCGGCAAGGCCACTAGCACAGAACTTGCAATCATAGGCACAACCGACCTGACTGGAAACACAGAGAGTGCGGCGATCTGAATTACCGCCATACAGTGCTGGATTAGCCGGGATGAGGACGGTCTCCACGTAGCGTCCATCCTGCAGTTTAAGCAGGTATTTTCGCGTGGTATCCGCGGAGCCAGTGACATCGGCAATGACCATGCTGCGAGCAACATAGCGCTCGGTCAGAGCTTGCCGCATGGGCTTCGAGAGGCTGGACATGGCCTCAATCGTTGTAGCACGTTTGGCATAAGTCCACTCGATGAGTTGCTTGGCGCGAAAACTGGGCTCACCTAACTGAGTGACGACCTCCGTGAGCTCTTGGGGCGTCGTGCCTAGCAGGGCAGTCAGAGGTTTAGCAGGAATCATGGCAGGCACTGAAATCACTGGGCATGAAAGGCCTTCACGACCTCTTTTACATGCGGCACATTTTTAGCATCGCGCTCAAAGATAACTTTGCGCTCATGGTAGGACTTGGCGCTACCTTGCGGCAGCGAGTAGAGCCACTCAGCGTCATTGTTCCTGCGTTCAAAAGGAACGCCGAGATAATCAAACACCTGCTTTCCATCCATCCCTGGTCGAATGCGGGAAAAATGATCAGCGCTATACTTCATGGAATAACGGGTACTCGACTTCAGAAAGTGGCTCACGGCTTCAACGGCCTCATTCACCGAATAACCGTAACCAAGGATATAAAAGCCCAGCAAGAAGGCTGGAAGACCAACGATGGCAAGTGGGGTGAAAAGGTACCAGTTCTTTTTGAGCATATAGATAAATGTGGTAGGCCGTGAACCTCGGCAGTCTGAAGGCTCTGGCAAGGATCAAATCCACGTCGTATAACCTAGTGCCTTGAGGAGTGTGCGCAGACTCATGCAGATGACCAAAACACCGACGACGACCATCATCGGACGCTGAGGTAGCTTTTTTGTCAGATAGGCTCCGAAGGGAGCAGCAATGACCCCGCCAAGAGCCAATCCAGCGATGACCTGCCAGTGTCCAAGGCCGATGCTCAGAAAGAAGGTCACGGATGCCGATAAGGTGACAAAAAATTCGACCGCATTGACGCTGCCGACAGTCTCGCGAAAGGCATTGCCACGGACGATCAGGTTTGTGGCCACAATAGGGCCCCATCCACCGCCGCCGACTGCATCAAGAAAAGATCCAACAAGAGCCAGCGGAGTCAGTTTAGTGGTCACCTCACGCGGAGGAAAAGGCAGGAAGGCCTTGGTAATGATGATCACGCCCATAATCATGAGGTAGCCTGAAATATAGGGTTTGATCAGATCGCCATTGATGGAGCTCAGCACATAAGCGCCCAGCGCTGCACCAATAATTCCTGGGATGAGCAGTCGGCGGAAAAGATCCCGGCTAATGTTGCCAAAGGCATGGTGAGAGAGGGCCGAGGCACCTGTCGTGAAGCACTCCGCTGCGTGAACCGTGCTACTGACGACAGCCGGCGGCACACCCCAGCCCATGAGCAAACTTGACGCAGTGACACCGTAGGCCATGCCTAGCGCGCCATCGATGATTTGTGCCAAAAAACCTGCAATGATGTAAATAAGAAAACTTTGATCCATAAAAAGCCTGGAGAACGTTCCGAGAAAACTAAGCGGTGGATCCATCTACGCTAAATGAACGGTGTTCAAGTTAAAAGTTGACTATTCCGGTGGGGTAAGTCGAGAGTGTGTCTAGTCGAGTCTTTTTTATCGGCAAGCGACCAGCCTTGCCAGTTCTCATTCGCGGCCTAGTTTTCCCATGTTCTCATGACCCACGCCGTTCTCAGTCTCCTCAAAGAAAACCGACACCCCATCCGCATCGACCTCATCGGAGTTGCTGGCTCGGGTATGAGCGGACTGGCTCTGCTGCTTTTGGCGCTCGGCCACAAGGTCAGTGGGTCAGATAAGGCAACGACGGTGGAGACTGAAAGGCTGCAAAAGCTCGGCCTGCAATTTTTTCACGGGCACACCGAACGCGAAGTCGAGGACTGTGACATGGTCATTTACTCTAGCGCCATCAAACCAGGCAATGTGGCTTATGAAGCTGCTTATAAACAAGGTATCCCGCTGGTGCGCCGTGCCGAGGCACTCGCGGCAGTCATGGCCAATAAAAAAGGCGTGGTCGTCGGTGGCACCCATGGAAAAACAACGACATCAGCACTCACCGCCCACGTTTTGCGACAGGGCGGTATGAAGCCGAGCCATTACGTAGGCGCAGAAATCCCGATTCTGGGCTCAAACGCGCACTGGGATACCGAAGGCGAGCTGTTTGTGGCCGAGGGAGATGAGAGCGACGGCACGCTGGTAAACTTCCACCCGCAGCACTCGATCATTCTCAACATTGAGCCGGAGCACCTAGACTTCTATGATGGCATCGAGGCCATCAAAACGGTCTTCCGCCAATTACTCAGTCAGACACCCGGTTTTTGGGTCTATTGCGCTGAAGATCCCGTGGCACAAGAAGTCTGCGGCGACACTGAGCACTCTGTAAGCTACGGCTGGAGTCGCGAGCACGATTTCTCGGCCACCATTTTAAAAATGATGCCGGATCACTCTGACTTTGAAGTGTACCATCAAGACCAGCTTCTAGGCGTGGCCACACTGGGTATCCCAGGCAAACATAACGTCAGTAACGCTTTAGCCGCCATTGCCCTAGCCAGCAAGGTCGGTGTCAGCTTTGAAAGTATTCAACACGCTCTGAAAACCTTCCGTGGTGCCAAGCGCCGCTTCGAAATCCGGCACAGTGGTGAACGCTTCACCGTGGTGGATGACTACGGCCATCATCCGAGTGAAATCGCAGCGACACTGGCCACAGCAAAAGGCCTCAAACCAAATCGGATCGTCTGTGTTTTCCAGCCGCATCGCTACAGCCGCACGCAACTTTTGAAAAAAGAGTTCGGTGCTTCTTTTGACGATGTGGATGAGCTTTTTGTCACCGACATTTATGCAGCTAGTGAAAAACCACTGCCTGGTGTGACGGGCAACACCATCGTGGAAGAAGTACGCCAGCACGACCAAGCCCGTGGCGTTGTCCGCCCGACGGCCAGCTTTCAATTCACGCCGACGATGCTCATTTCTAGAGACAAAGTCGGCAATGCACTGCGTCCAGGCGATCTACTCATCACCTTAGGCGCAGGCAACGTCCATGAAGTGGGCCGCTGCATCGCCCGTGATCTGCCAGTGCTGGAAAAACTCTGGAAAATCCTTGAAGCCAACGGAGGCGGTAGCGCCAAGCTGTATGAGCCCATGAGCCGTCATACAACCTTCCTGATTGGTGGGCCCGCCCAATTTTGGATCGAGCCCCGCACGATCGCAGCTTTTGCCGAAACCGTGCGCTATTTGCGCTCTGCCAGCGTGCCGATCCGAGTCATCGGTCGCGGCTCCAATCTGCTCGTCAAAGATGGCGGCATTCGCGGTGCGGTGATTCACCCCAGCAAGGGCGAGTTTGAAGAAGTCCGCTTGGAAAATGGACAGCTCATTTGCGGAGTTGGGGCACGTTTAAAAAAAATCGCCAGTGCCGCACGCAATGCAGGCATTGGCGGCATGGAGTGGATGGAAGGTGTGCCAGGCAACCTCGGCGGTGCCATCCGCATGAACGCCGGAGCCATGGGCGTGGAAATGGCGGATAACTTAGTCAGCGTGCGCTTCATCGCCGCAGACGGCAGCCTTCAAGAGAAGGCTTTGGCCGAGATCCAGCATCAGTATCGCAGCATCGCCGAGTTTGAAGAGCGCTACATCGTCAGCGCTGTCTTGAAAGGAACGCCAGCCGCCATACCTGACATCGATGCAGGCCTGGAAGCCAGCCGAATCAAGCGCAGGACCAGCCAACCCATCGGTGCCAGTGCAGGCTGCATGTTTAAAAATCCCGAACTCTGTGGCGCAGGTAAGCTGGTGGATGAACTCGGACTTAAAGGCAAGCGCGTCGGCCAAGTGATTGTCTCGCAGGTGCATGGAAATTTCTTTGTTAATGAAGGCGGAGCCAGCGCACGGGAAGTGCTGGATCTCGTCACCGAAATCAAAGAAGTGGCCCAGCGCGAGCGAGGAGTACAGCTCGAAATGGAGGTCAAAGTGATCGGCGAAGATCAACCGCTCGCGCTGTGACCTACTGAAACTGCGCTCTGACCATGAAAATCATCAGAACTCGATAAAAAGATCCAAAAAAGAATCATTCGATCACAAAAAAGAAGATTCGTTCTTGCCAGAGTGGGGTCTCATTGGCTAAATCTGTAAATCCGCATGAAAAATCGTATTGTCCTTTCCATCCTCGCGCTTTGCGCGCTGTGCACTGCTGCAATGGCAGACATCCAGTCGCCTCCTGGCCATCACTACAACTGGAGCCGCAAGCTCAGCCGTGGTCTCGGAAACATCATGTATGGTTTCACCGAGCCCCTCAGTGTCTGGCAGCGAACCAACCGCAGTGACGGTGCCAACGCCGCAGCCGCTGATTTCATTGTTGAAGGCATCAAGCGCACCATCGTTCGTGCTGGTTACGGCGTTTATGAAATCGCCACCTTCCCACAACCAACCTGGAAGAACACTTATCGCCCACCTTACTACCGCAAGGAAAAAATCGATCCATGGTGGGGTTACACCGAGTTCTCCCCAGATCTCGGAGGCGGTGCCCATGTAGATTACAGCCGCTCCGTGAGCTGGTAATTCAATTTGATAGAATCAAGGCGCAGGTCGAAAGGCCTGCGCCTTTTATATTTAATCCTAGAATCGGTAGCTCCGCTCCTTCTACTAGCTTGACGAATTCACCCAAATGCTGAATATTTGCATTTATTAGAATTGTGATAAGATCAAAGCTAGATTATTTGGCCTACCTTGAAGCCGATCGTCAAGCCCTCGGCCGCCATGGTAGAGGGCCTTTCTTTCTTATACAGGATCCCATCTGGTTCTTTCAGCGTCTCCTCAGAAAATTGGAGTTCTATCATAACTGCCGGAATTCACCTTTATGGTGGCCGCTTCGAATGTGGGTCAAGTATCGCTACAAAAACGCTCGATTACTTCTTGGGATCCATATTCCGCCCAATGTGATTGGTCCCGGCCTGCTTTTGGCTCATGAAGGTCCGATTCTCATCCATGACGACGCACGGATCGGCAGTCACTTTGCCACGAACATTGGCGTGGTTATCGGCATCGGCAGAGAAGACAAAGACGTGCCTGTCATTGGTAATCATGTCCTCGTCGAACCTGGTGCTAAAATCTTTGGTGGCATCACGATTGCAGACTGGACCCACATCGGAGCCAATGCAGTCGTGAACAAATCAGTCACCGAAGTCGGCATGATCGTTGCAGGTGTGCCGGCGCGAGTCATCAAACCAAGCCCGCTTTACCTTGAAGCAAAGGCGTCAGGCTTGGCTTAAATCAGCCGTAATCTTCTCCCGAATCTGCCGTAGAACATAGAGGCAGGCCATGCCCGCAGAAAGCATCTGCACTAGCACACTGGAAAGCGCGATTCCGGCAGCCCCCATGCTCTGCATCAAAATCCAATTCAGCGACGCATTCGCAATCAAACCAATCGCCGAAAGAACCAAGATAAATCGAGTCGCTTGCAGGGCCACCACCACCCGAGAAGCCAGCGCCCCCAGGATATAAAAAGGAATCTGAAGTGCCGCATACCGCAGCACATGCGCCACACGACTCGTATCCGTTTCTGAGAATGTCCCACGCTGGAAAAGCAGCTGAATCACTAGGGGCGCTAACCAACAGAGAAGCAAAGCCGCCGGCAGCGCAAAGCTCAGGATGATCCCTGCACTGCTGAAAAGCTGGCGCCTCACTCCATGCCAATCTCGACGCGCCACCTTATCGGCAAAGTAAGGAAACAGCACATCGCAGGCAGGAGAGGCGGTGAGCGCGAGAATGATGCCACAAACCTTATCCGTGTAACCAAGCACAGCCACACTGCCCGGCTCCAGCCAGGCAGCCATCGTCTGATCCACGACCACGACGCTGGTAAAAATGGCTCCCGCAAAAACAAAAGGAACCGCATTTTTCATCACGTGCTGCATTTCCGGCTCCCATCGAAAGAGGCAATGCCATAAAAAACTCAGGCTTGGTTTAAAGGCACGCCAGAGCACCAGCATGAGGGTGAGCATGTGTAGCAGCGTGCCCAGGAGGCTTCCATATAATAAAGTCTGCATATTGGCCCCAACCCCATCCTTGAAAAAGAAAAGCAAGATGACCAAAGGGACCAGGACTGGCGCAGCCGTGGCAACAATGAAAAATTTGTCCGCTCGAAGCCAGGCACTCAGCTGAAAGCTCATCCCAAAACACATCATCAATGGCATGAGTTGCCGCATCATTTCCACTGCCAACTGCTTCTTTTCTGCCGTAAACCCACTGGCGATCCAGCCAACATAATAGGGGGCCGCAAAATAAAGAACACTGCCAATAAAAATCAGGACAAGCGCATGAACCAGGCAGCTCTGAACTGCCAGACGATGCGCCCGTTGCTCACTCCTCTGATAACGCATCTCGGCATACATTGGTAAGAACGACTCGGGGATGCCGCCTCCCACAAGAGCCGCCAGAAAGGCCAGAAAGCCGAAAGAAAACATGAAAGCATCCAGCGAATCACTGGTGCCAAACTGGCGCGCGACCACCGCATCCTTCATAAATGAGAAGGCTTTCGAACCCAAAGTCAGCAAGGCCACAAGTGCGAATCCCGACACCATGCGAGAGGCTGAACCACGCTGGAACAGACTTTTGACATAGGTGGTGAACTTCTGAATGAGGTAAGTCAAGTATCCGAATACTATAAAGCCTCTCCCAGTGGCGGCAAATACTGTCACGACAAAGGACGAACAAAGTTGGAGACAAGCTCGCAGTTACATCCCATACTAGCCGCCCCTATTCTGGCCATGAGCGATAACGAAGTGACTTCTGATACACCCGCACCGAAACCGTCGGTCGCGGTTGACCTTTCTGATTTGAAAATGATGCCCGGCTGGGTTTCCGGCATCGGCAGCACGCCCGCCAATCTAAGCCGCTTCGAGGAGCGTGAGGATCGCGGCCCCCGACGTGATGGAGACCGCCGTGGCGGCCCACCACCACGCCGTGATGGCGGAGGCTCAGGCGGAGGCCAAAATCGCGACCGTGGAGACTCACGTCCACCGCGCCGCGATGGACCTCCGGGTCAAGGTGGCGGCCCGCGCCGCGATGGGCCTCCAGGCCAAGGTGGCGGTCCACGCCGTGATGGAGGTGATCGCAATGGTCCACGCCGATTCAGTGATCGTGACGGCCCACGCCAGCCGCAGCGCGACTGGGTGGAAATCCCACGGGATGTGCAAGTCGTCATCGAGCCTGAAGACAAATCAGCCGAAGCTCTGGCCAACCACATTCGCAACAGCGGCCACGCTTTCAGCATGTTCGATGCCGCACGCCTCGTCCTCGCCGAGGGCGATCGCTTTCAGGCCCGTTACACCTGCGCCTCAGAGCGCGCTTCGGGATTGTTCGTCACGCCAGCCGATGGCGGTCTCTTTTTGACTCGTGATGAAGCCACGCAGCACGTGCTGAGAAGCGCTGCATTGGAAAGCTATTACCGCACTGAAGAGATCGAACTCGAAGAGCCGAAGGGCGACTTCAAGAGTCTCGGAGTCTGCGGCATGAGCGGAGAACTCATCGCCCCACCGAGCCATCACAGCTTCCAAACAACCATCATCCGCCTGCACCGCGAGCGCTTTTCCAACATGCCATTGGAGGATTACAAACGCCGTGTCCGCGTCGAGTCCGACCCTGAGCTGGTGACCAAATGGAAAGAGCAGCAGAAAAAAGGCCTACGCTGGATCTGGCTCAAAGATCAGCCTGCCGAAGGTGCTGAGCCTACAACCCTCAGCACACGTGCAGAAATGGAGTCCCACTTCCGCCGTATGCATGGTGAAGATGCCGTCCGCGAAGTGCGTGAGGCCATTGTTCACGGCAATGTCGATAAACAAAAGCTTTCCCACGTCCTCTTCATTCTCCTCCGCGGAGCCGTGGATACAGCGCGGAAGCACCTCTTTGAAATGTCGCAAAAACTCGGAGGCGGCTTTGAGCGCCGCAGCCTGAAGCTCTTCAAGCGCCGTGCAGGCAAACTTTTCGTTTGCCGTGTCAAACCAAAGGCCATTGATCCAGGGGTCGTCTTTTCCACTCGGGTCTCAACCATTGTCGAACTCCTCAAAGGCAAGTCCGGCATCATGCTGCATGAGTTGGTTGAGGCCATCTGCCCATCCGCGCCTGCGGCTGAAGCCACCGAAGGTGAAGCTCCAGCAGCCAAAGTGCCCACGCCCCCAACGGATGAGCAAATCGCTGTCATCAAAGACATCCGCTGGCTGGCCAATGAAGGGTATGTGATCGAATACAGTGACGGCATGGTCTTCCTGGGTGTTCAAGGAGAAGTGCAGCCAGCAAAAGCTCCAAAATCTGCCGGCAAACCTGAATCTGCCACGGATGCCAACCCCGAATCAGCGACAGCTGACACGGCCAAAGCAACCACCTCAGAGCCGGAAGCCCTGATCAGCGACGCTGAGCAACAAGCCCCCGTCTCCGAAGAAGCCCCCGTCTCCGAAGAAGCCCCCGTCTCGGAAGAAGCCTTCATCTCGGAAGAAGCCTCCATCTCGGAAGAAGCAGCCGTCTCCGAAGAAGCTCCCAAAGCCGAGGACGTCTCTCCTTTATCTGAGGAAGATAAGACTCCAGAAGCCGAAGCGGAAACCCCAACCGACGCAGCCTCCTAGATTCGATCCTTCATCAGGCAACTTTCGGAAATACTGGTGCACACAAGATCAGCGTGACCGACAGCTTGTCGATGCTGGGTTCCTCGTCCGAGAATCCTTTGAAAGGCTCGAAGAGCTGGCGAATTCTGCCGCCTTGACTTCGCGCTGTCTTGTAAAGACGAGTCGGAGAAAGAATTTTCTGTGAACATTTAAAACAAAGCCACTCACAAAGTAGCTCCGATTGGTAGTCGAAGCCATAGCATGAGAAAGCAGATCCGCAGACATGCGGATGCTCGATGAGTGCGACACTCTCCATCGAGCAGCAAGCCTCGCTCAAAAATCTCATTCGTCGCTTTAATTAAATGCACAACGCCAGTTGCCGCGTCGTTTACCCATTCACGCCTATTGCAAGGCACGCAGTAATCATCTCATTCCATGAAATCAACGCTCTTCGCCCTGCTTCTTTCATCAACACTCGTCTTTGCGGCTGATCCGATACCTCCGGCCACTCAGACCTGCCAACCGGACATATTGATCGCCTCCGAGAAATTCGACAAAGCAGATTCATTCGCCAAAGAGAAGCAGTCGGGCACAGAAGGCTGGCGTGCGGGCATTGGCACCTGGAGCATCAAAAATGGCGCGGCCTACGCCGTGCAGGAAGGCCCGAGTGAAAAACGCCCGAACGGGCATGAGGCCGTTTGTGAGCATCTGGTGGACCTCGGTGATCTTGTTTTGACCGGTGAATTCAAGCTTGGCTCCTCGCCACAAGTCGGTTTTGTGTGTCGCGATACGAATAAGCCGAACCATCACCTCGGGCGCGTCGTCATCACATCGACGGCGATCTGGATTCAAAAGATGAGCGGGATCTCCAAGGAAACGCGTCGCGAAGAATTGATGAAGATCGAAGTCAAACTCGATCCTGAGGCTTGGCATCGCATCACCGTGGAAGTCTGTGGCGACCGGTGGTTCGCAAAGATCAACGATCACAAGCTAGAGGCCACTCACGAACGCTTCAAAGATCGCAAGGGCCGAGTCGGCATAGTAGCAAAAGCAGAAGGCGCCCAGTTTCGCAACCTTTCACTCTGGAGCGCGAAAGCAAAATAAGACGAATGAAACCCTCTGGACTCATTGCCACGGCCAGCACGCATCACACTCACCCTGATTCATTCTCCACATTCCTTTGCCCATGAAAACACCTGAGACATCCCCTCCATCATCCCGCCGCGGATTCGTCAAACAATCCGTCGCTGCTGGCTTCGGCTTCACGTTTCTGCCCGCTTATCTGACCAGCGCACGCGCAGCAGACAATCCGAAGCTGCCACCGAGCCGCCGTATCAATCTAGGCTGCATCGGGATCGGTGGACGTGCGGGCAGCGTCATTCCTGGCCTCACGGCAGGAGGCATCGCCACGCCAGTAGCCTTTACCGATGTCGATTTCGTCACAGCCAAGAGCGTGGAGAAAAACCTGAAGGCTTTCCCCGACGTGAGGCGCTTCAACGACTTCCGTGAGATGCTGGACAAGATGGGCAAAGACATCGACGCCGTCAGCGTGGTGACTCCCGATCACACGCATTTCACCGCTGCCATCAGCGCGATGGCGCTCGGCAAACATGTGTATGTGGAGAAGCCTTTGACACACACTTTTGAAGAAGCGGAAATCCTCATGCGGGCCGAAAAGAAGTTCAAAGTGGTCACGCAGATGGGTAACCAAGGCCACACGTCGGCTGGTGCAGAGCAGTTCAAGCAAATGCTCGCTGCAGGCATCGTCGATGACGTGGTGAAGATCCAAGCATGGAAGTCGCCCTCGCTTTGGTTCATGAACGCTGCCGAACGCATTCAAGGCTATCCAGCCGCCGAGCCGATGCCCGAATCATTGAAAAATTGGGATCTCTGGTGCGGTCCGCAAGAGGTAAAACCGTTCAGCAAAATGTATCACGCCTTCAACTGGCGCGGTTTCCACCTCTATGGCGGCGGCATGTTTGGCGACTGGGGCGCTCACATCATCGACTTCGTCCACGATCACCTGAAGCTCGGTTTGCCCACACGCATCACGCCGCTGGCGCTCGCCGATTACAATCAGGTGAGCTACCCGCTCAGCTCGGATATTCGCTTCCAGTTCCCGGCCCGAGGCGAGAAAATGCCTGCTGTAGAACTTCACTGGAAAGCCGGCGGCGACATCAAGTTCGACATCGAAGAAAAATACGGCGACCCGGGCCCAGACGGTAAAATCGTGATCCCAAATCCCGGCGGTGCTGGATCACTCCTGCATCGCAAGCAAGGCGACTACCTCGTGCAACGCGGCTCGCATGATCGTCACTCCCTCTTGTATCCACGATCGAAGATGGTGGAATTCAAAGACCCCATGGGGCTGCATCCATTGAAGCGCAATCACTTCGATAGCTTCATCAACGCCTGCATGGGCGAAGGCAGGACCGAATCGCCCTTCAGCGTCTCTGGCCTGCTCACCCAGGTTTTGAACATCGGCACCATCGCCGAGTATCTCAACGTCGATCTTCAGTTCGACCCAAAGACCAAGCGCTTCATCGGCAACGACGAGGCCAACGCACGCCTCGCGGGTCCACCACCTCGTGCCGAATGGGCTGATTGCTACAAACTGGCTTAAGCTCCTGCGGTTTTTCAGCCGCTTGGGAACACAAGGATCGCAAAAGACGGATTAAACCCTTTTTGTTCTCTTTGTGTTCCTTCGCGGCCGATCATCATCCTGAATTCAACCTCTGCCCCTTACCCTGCTAGATCCATGGATCGCAAAAAGTGGAGCCATTGAGTTCTGACCAAGTCATTCTGCATAGAAGGAGATTTCAAGCGGCGTTAATAGCACAGTCTGCCATGCAAATCCGTCCTTTCATCGTCTCCCTTATCCTCGCGCTCCCAGCCTTCGCTGAGACGCAACTCCCCCCTAATGCACGAGTCGCCATCATTGGTGACTCGATCACGGAGCAGAAGTTGTACTCGCGCTTCATCGAAACCTATCTTCTCGGCTGCACCGGCAGAAAAGACATCCGGTGTTTTCAATTCGGCTGGGGTGGCGAAACAGCCCAGGGATTCAGTAGCCGACTGGAGAATGATCTCAGTGTCTTCCATCCAACGGTCGCGACGACTTGCTACGGCATGAACGACGGACGCTACGTGCCCTATGATCCAAGCGTCGGCGCAAACTACGAAAAATGGATGCGCCTCGTGCTCGAAGGTCTGAAGAAGGTTGGCGTGACTCACATCGTCGCGGGTTCGCCCGGTGCGGTGGACACGCGTTGGTTTGTGAAGTCAGGCGCAACGGCGGATCAATACAACGACACCCTCGCTCACCTGCGTGACATTGACAAAAAGCTCGCTGCTGAATATCACACCGCCTTCGCGAACGTGCATGATGAGATGATTCACGCCATGGCCGCAGCCAAAGCTAAGCTTGGCCCAGATTACGATGTCGGCGGTCGCGATGGCGTGCATCCGGGCGCAAACGGTCATCTGCTCATGGCGGCTGCGTTTCTCAAAGGCCTCGGTCTCGACGGTAACATCGGCGATATCACTTTGGACATGAAGGGTACGAGCGCTGGCAGTGAAGGTCATGCGGTGACTGGAAGCCATGGCATTGCCGAAATCGAAAGCACCAAGCTACCCTTTTATCTGGAGCCTGAAATGCGCAAGATCACGGCGTTTTGCCGCTTCAACGAAGAGCTGAATCGCTACACCCTGCGGGTAAAAAACCTCACCACCGCCAAAGCCAAAGTCACTTGGGGCACGGAGGTCAAAGAGTTCACCAAGGAGCAACTCACTGCGGGCATCAATCTCGCCGTCGAGTTCGACAAGTCACCACTGGACCCTGCCTTCATCCAGCTGGTCATCGCCGTGAATGCGAAGCAGGCCTATGAAACACCGATGATCAAAGGCATGATCACCAACTTCCGTAACTTCACCAACGACGCCAAAGCAGATCCCAAACTCGCCGCCGCACTGCACACAGTGAAGCAAAAGATGATCGACAAGCAGGAAAAGCTGGACGCCGCAGCCCACGCAACGCTGGTCCCCGTGAAGCATACGATCAAAGTCGAAGCCTTGAACTAAGTCATCAGCCTCACACTGCTGGCACCCGTGATCGGTTGTCACGCCGCCGTGCCAGCAATGGATGTCATCGCGCTTGCGGATGCGTCTTCATCGTTAGAACGCATCCTTTTCATCTCTCCTAGATTCCGTTCGCCAAAGTTCATGAAAGCTCTCCTCTTCTTTTTCGTCTTCGCTGGCCTACTCTCAGCGGCTGACCTCTATGTCGGTAAAAATCTGCCCACTATCCAACAGGCAATCAAAGCCGCGCAACCTGGTGACACGATTCATCTGCAGCCAAAGGTCTATCGTGACTACGCCGGATTTTACGCCAAGAAAGGCGAGCCAACCAAACCCATCACGCTGGATGGCCATGGCGCGACTCTAGAAGGCAGTGATCCGATTGATCCAGCGACATGGACTGAGGTTTCTCCTGGCCTCTTTCAAAATGACGCGCTGCTTCCCTTCCTCAGCGACGCCATCACCTGTCGCTGGTTCTTTTTATTCAACGACAAGATGCAGCTCATGAATCGCACCTCGAAAGGTCGAAGTGCGCCTTACAAAAAGCCTGAGGAACTTCTGCCCGGAGAGTGGACCTTCCTGAAAGGCCCAGCCCGTTTGAAGGCAAAGCCACAGCAAACCTTTGGCAGCTTTTACATCAAACTCCCAGCAGGTCAGAAACTCGCAGAGGCCAACATTAGCTATCCCATCCGTAGTGCTGGTGTGCAGTTCAGTGGTGACAATGCTCACCTCATCATCAAGAACCTCACCGTGACTCATCCTTACAACGATGGCTTCAACATCCATGGCGACTG
>Ga0164295_10001925_pt1 | contig 17259 bp, 11 predicted proteins | sample GEODES006metaG_FD_111798 | JGI IMG/M metagenome (GOLD analysis project Ga0164295, IMG submission 111798) | Oligotrophic lake water microbial communities from Sparkling Lake, Wisconsin, USA - GEODES006 metaG | ecosystem: Environmental > Aquatic > Freshwater > Lake | place: USA: Sparkling Lake... | reverse complement strand
TTGTAAGTGCAATTACCTGAGTAGTTGGAAAACTGTTTTTTATAATTTTTGTGGCCTCAATTCCATCCATTGTAGGCATCTGAATATCCATAAATATGATATCCGGATTAGAATTTTTAGCAACTTCAATGATGTTAATACCATTTTCAGCTTCACCTACAATTTGATAATATGTTGGGTCAAGCATCGAAATCAGCCCATCCCTGCAAATTTGATGGTCATCAGCAATCGCAATTTTTATTTTATGAAATGGCATTTGATATAGGTATTTCAATGGAATAATGTACGCCTTTTCCTGGTCTTGTTTCTAAAAATATGATACCTCCAATTAATTCAACACGGCTAATTATATTTTTTATTCCGTGCCCTTTTCTCAATATGTTTTTATCATCCCCATCAAATCCCAAACCCTGATCGATTGTATCTAATATTATGTTGTTTTTATCTTCTGAAAATTTAATGGAAAGGACCTTGGACTCAGCATATTTCAAGGTATTTTGTGTGATTTCTTTGATAATTCTGAACAAATGTATTTTATGTTCTTTCTGAATTTTCAGCTCAAAATCTTGAACCGTGTTTGTAAAAAAGATACTTATTTTTTCGGTTTCATTAATGTCTTCTATGAATTCATTTAAGCATGATAGTAAACCGTAATTATCCAGAGAAATAGGATAAAGGTCATTCATTATTTGGTTTATAAGATCAAGGCTTTTTGTTATACTGGCATGAGCCTTAGATACCTTTTCATTATCCTGTGTTGAATTTCCCTGAACTGTTTGCAAATACATTTGTGCTCCTGAAAGCGTTGCACTAAGTTCATCATGCAGATCTTTGGAGATTCTTCTTCTCTCTTCTTCCCTGCCAGACATTTCTGCATTAAGGTTCTCTTCAAAAAGAATCCTGTTCTTTTTAACTTGATTAAAGATAGCAGCAAAAAAGCCAACAAGAATTATACATAGCGAGATGCCAGCTAATATTAATATAATGTAAGCCTTTTTTTCAGATCCATGCAATATATCGCATAAGTGAATGTACAATTTGAAACAACATTTAAGATTACAAATATTTTGAAGGCGTGAGAGTAGAAATTATTACTAAAATCCAACTTGAATAAATAAAGCGACTCAAAAACTGCCCGGTAAGAATAATTAATTATTAGCATAGCCGAGATGATTATTAATGGGTCTTTCAAAGAATAGTTTATGTTATTAAAATATACTTGTTGAAATAATTTTATAGCCAATAATACAGTAACAGTTGAATAAATAACTCGATATAGACTATTTATATTTGAAATTGAATTAATAAAAAAATTATCAATTATCCATATTACAAATAAAAAAGTAATTATTGTAAATAGAATGATTCTTTTATTAAAAACTTCCCATTGAAAATAGAGAAATATGAAACTTATGCCATCAAAAAGTACAAAGCAATTTGATAATATTCTAGCATAATTATATTGGTGAAAAATAGTGAGTATTATTCCATTTATTCCTACAAATGCAGCAATTGAAAGGTATATGATGAAAGAACGGTGTTTGTCATGGGTTAGCTTAATTTTTTTTATTCCTATTATACAAGGAAGTAGGTCAGTTAAACTGCATGTTATGTTAAATGTAAGCGAGTCTGTCATTCTATAAACTAATTGTTTGACAATCTGGTGGACACCTAAGTGCATCTTCAACTACATATCCTCCATCATCTTTTAACCCAAAACCTGGATTCTGAATTACAATATCATTGCCCTTCGAGTCAACACCTACCAAGATTGCATGAATCCATAGTTTATCATCCATGCCATAACGAACCCTGAATCCTACGCAGTCTAGTTGTGACAAAAGCAATTTCACATCATCTGCATTAAATGTTTCACTAAAAGCCAGCACGTCAGTATTTTTATAATCAGATGCTAAGATGGTTTCTTTGTTTTCACGGTAACGGGCAATCATTTCACCTGCTTTGTTCACAGGGATTAGGTTACTTCCTTGATTTGGGATAAAATTACTCATTTATATATTATTATGCAATTTTAAGCAAAAAATGCGCATAAATACTGCGCACAAGTACGCATTTTTTCATTTTGGTAGATTTAACTGATCTGGATACTTAGAAATAATTTGATGGTATTCTTTAAGTATCCAATTTGAATTCAATGACACCTATATTATGAAAGAAGAATACATGCATTTATATTGAGGTATTGCAAGTTATTTTTATTTAATTGGCTGTTTTTAGTTCGTTCATTATTTAAATTTTTTTTGTACTTGATTCAACATACTGTAATCAATATACAGAGCAATTATCCTAATTGTATAATCAATTAAAAAAAATTATAGAAGCTGCATGATTGTTAAATACAAATAAGAAAAGGAATAAATTATTATTATTCATCCTTTATTAGAATATAATTCATGAAGTCTGAATATCGATTGATAAAAATGGGTATATGTGCGCATTAATAGTTTTTATTTTTCATTTAATTTCGAATTATTAAAGTTTACGAAATATGTAACTGTGTTTTTAATATTTTATTTTAATAATTTTATATGCGTGTTTTTTTAATTTTTCTCTTACTTATTTATGAGTTAGCTAAAGCAGGTAAGTATGTGTTAACTGCAAGGGTTGGTAAAATAAACTGTTCAAATAAATTAATAATAAAATGATAATAATATTTACATGAAACATTTTTTGATCACATTATTGACATTCTTTTTTTAATACTTCTTTTGGACAACTTAAAAAAGATAATTGGTTATTGATTTAGAGTCAATAGACCACCGTGTCAAAATCAATTTTTCTTAACATAAAATAAATTAAATATGAAACACATTTTTTCCATCTTTTCTCTTCTTGTTTTGACAGGTACTGCATTTGGTCAATTAAGTAAAGGACATAGGCTTGTTGGTGGTAGTGGTCGTTTTTATTCATGCCAAAGCAATTATCAGACATCTATTTTTATTGGTAATTGTAAATACACTCAAATGACTTGATGACCCCAAGCGTTGGGTACTTTTTATATGATTAATTTTCGTTGGAGTTAAAAATCACCTAATTATAAATTAAAGGAGATTGGCCATTCACTTAAAAAACTAGTGGGACAAATACTCAAAGGTATTTATTTGGAACATTTGGCCGATATTACTTTTTGAACGCTGAAAAGCATATACTCAACTTAGTTAAGATTCCGTAAAAAAAGTTAGAGAAAACAGAAACAAAACAAAAGTTGGAAATTTTGACACTCAACTTTATAATTTAAATTCTGAAATAAGAATTTAATAATTAACGAAAAATATAACTTTTATGAAAGTAAATTTATTAGTAGCATTTATACTCATTTCAGTAGGAAAACTTTACGCACAAAACCTTGACAATTTTAAAGTTTCTGAAAACTGGTATGAGTTAAAAAAAGAAAGAAAGCAGGAAACTAAAATTGAGTATGTTAAAAACTCTATTAAAATGGACTTTAAGATTAGAGCTAACGAAGACTTTATTAAAGAGTCTGAAAACACTGACAGTAGCGGAAACATCCATTTAAGGTATAAACACTTTATTGATGGTATTCCCGTTATTGGTTCAGAGTACTTTCTTCATAAAAAGGGTAATTCGGACTATGTAGATATACTATCAACAAAGATTTTTAACAATATAAAAATTAAAAAGGCAAAACTAACAGAGAGAGAAGCTTTAGTCATTGCTTTAAAAGAACTGCCAGCAAAAAAATATTATTGGCAAATGAAAAATTTAGAAGATGAAATTAAAGAAGAAACTGGTAATGCCGCAGCTACGTATTATCCTAAGGGAAAACTAATATACAGTCCATCAGATAAGAAAGACGTAAAATCTGAAAACTATGAGCTTTGTTACACTTTCGTAATTAATGCAAAAGAGCCTTATTTTTCGAAGGAAATTTATATCAGTTCAATAACTGGTGAAGTTATAAGATTTAAAGATTTAGTTATGAATTGTAGCAGCCAAGCAACTGCTACAACACTATATTATGGAGACAGGGTCATAACAACAGATTGGATTGGCTGGCCGACAAACCGATACCGTTTACAAGAATGCAATAGAAATATTCATACAAAATATGGTTATGGGTTAAATCCTGAAGCTAAAAATAGCACAACAACTTGGGGAATGAGTGAAAGATTGGCCACTTCAGCACATTGGGCAGCAGAAATGACATGGGATTTGTATTGGTTTACCTATGGCCGCAGAGGAACTAATAACCAAGGACGACAAATAAAGGTTCATGCAGATGATCCAACTGCAACAACTTCCGGTGGAGCATTTTATAACTATTCCGGGGGTGGAAATGACAAAATACATATTGGTAACAGTGCTCAAGGTCAAAGTTGTGCTACGTTAGATGTTGTTGGACATGAAATAACCCATGGCTTAGTTCATGCAACATCTGACTTGGAATATCAAAATGAATCTGGCGCTTTGAATGAGTCATTTGCTGATATTTTCGGTCTTATGACGGAAAGAAGGGGATTAGGTGGTTTATTTAATTGGCGAATGGGTGAACTTGCTTGGCCAGGTTCAAATGGTATAAGGTCATTTGACAATCCAAATATTTTTGCACACCCTTCAACTTTTGGGGGCCCATTTTGGTTTACTGGCTCTGATGATAATGGAGGTGTTCATACTAATTCAAGTGTTCAAAATCACTGGTTTTTTCTTCTTTCAAATGGTGGGTTTCAAAATGGTGTTGTAGTTAATGGAATAGGTGTAGACAATGCAGCAAGAATTGCTTGGAACAACTTAATATTTTTTTTAGGAAATTGGTCAAATTATAATGATGCACGTAATGGCTCAATAAATGCTGCTATAGGATTATTTGGCGAATGTTCAAACGAAGTCCAACAAGTAAGAAATGCATGGGCAGCTGTGGGAGTTGGCAATGCTGCAAATCCCAATTGCATCACCTTAAACTCAGCTTGGATTTCAATTTGTCATGACGAACCATGGCCACAATCAAATTTTCCTATTACAATTACTGCAAACATTTCACCACTTGATGGAATAATAACATGGAATATTCCGCCAGACTTTACATTTACGACATCTGGCAACACTGCAATAATTACAGATGGGCCAGTAACTCCTGATCTTATACTACCAATTTCCGCTACTCTTACAAGTAGCTTGGGAAATCCAGTTACAGCTACAACTTGGTATACTACAGTACAATGTTATGGAGATATGTTAAAAGCTGCAAACTCTAAAGACTTAATGAAATTGGAGAAATATATTGAACCAAAAACAAATATTTTTCCTAACCCTGCTGTGGATGTTTTAAATGTTTCAATGCAATCTTATGGGAATATTAAAATTTTAGATTTAAACGGTGTAGTGTTGCTTCAAAAAAATGCTCCTTATGGGATTACTCAAATAAATACAAATAATCTAAAAAGTGGCACGTATATAATTTCAATTACTACTGGTGTACAAACAAAATCTTATAAATTTATTGTAGTACATTAATTAATTAACTGGTCAGGGCAATTGTTTAAATAACCCTGGCCAGTTTATAATTATATCATGAAAAAAATATTAACTTTTACTGTAGTCATTTTTTTTGTTTTTACGCCAAATACAAAATTATTGGCTCAAACGAAAAGCACATTTGCAATTGGATTTAATCTGACTAATTTTTCCGACTGGAAAAAAAGACCTTTAAATTTATTTAACCCGGAATTGTTTTTTATTAAAGAAATTTCACCAAATAAAAGCCTTTCATTTTCTTTAGATGTATTTTATGGAGAGTTCCCAAGAAACCAAAAATCTGAAATTGGTTCAATAATTGACCGTTTAAATTTTAATTTAAAGACTAACTACTTAATTTCAAAAAATAATACTTCATTTGGTTTTGGATCATCTTTTCGATATCGCAATGAAAAAAAGATACTTTATTTCTATCCGCCAGTCAATCCGTTTGAATCAGTAATAGACCCTAATAAATCACATTTTGACATTGGTCTTAATTCTTTCTTAATTCAAAATATTAGTATTTCAAAAAAATCGGGTATTTTAATGAAGTTAAGTTATAGCCTGCATATAAAAGGGGAGAACCCATTAACTTTGGGGATATTTTATGGACGAAACTGGTAATAAATCTTCCAACATTATGTTTTGTAATATTGGAGCGAGAGTTATAAGCCACTATTATTGGCCATAACATTATCTGAGCTTTATACCTTTATTATTTATGCTTCGAATTCTGCCGTTGCGGTTTATGGCATAGTTAGATTACTAAAAATGCAAAGCGTAGGTGATCAAACCAATATTTCATTGGTACATCCTCGTGCTCATGCTGTCAATTTAAACGGATTATCATTCTGCACAGAAGTAGCAATCAACAAACCTTCAAAGGATTCTGTAAATATTACAAAGCTAGTTGTTAGAGTCAAAATTGAAGGGAAATTGTTGTCCCAATCCTATGCTGAAAACTAAGAAATTATTATTAAACCGCCCGGTGTTTCTCAAATTGATACCATTAAACTTAAAGTTAATTAGATATCCCTTACGGGGCTTATTTCCAATATCGTTTCAAAAGTTTCAGCAGTGATTACCGCGTTTAAATCAGGGAACAAAGCGAACTTGATTGACCAACTCGGTATTTCTTTTGAAATGTCCATTTCAACCTAAGTAAATGGGCTCTTTTATGAATCTGAACCTAGCAAAATCATCTAATGAGGTCAGTCGCACATATACCAACCAAAACTGTTACAAGTGGTTGTCGTGCCATCGTACATCCATTCTTTTTGCACTATTTGGTAGGACTGCATTGTATCCATTTTTCAACTATTAGCCTAGCGCTTCAAGCAAACAAACAGCATGTATTTTACAGTATTGCAGTTTAGCATCTCCTGTTAAATATACTTCCACTACATCACTTTTTATGCTCTACAATTTTTGTATTTCCGTGAGTGCATATTGCAATCTTGAAATATCACTTTAAACGTCTAACTAAATTTTCTTCTGGCATTCTGGTTAAAGTTCAAAATAATGATCTCTGGTTTATCATGAAAATTTCTATACATATAATAGCCATCAAATTGGAAATACCCTTTAAACTCTTGTAAATCTGCTTAAGCAGGATTGATGATCAAATCTTTCCTACGTGAATTCTCAGGAAAGGAGTTACGACCCTTATTTAAGCATTTAATTGGTATTCTATTTATGAAAATATCATACATATTGTATGAATATCGATTGAAAAAAATGCGTATTTGTGCGCATTTATAGTTTTTGTTTTTCATTTAATTTCAAAATACTATAGTTTACTACATATGTGACTAAGATGGCGAAGCTTTAAATTAATAATTTTATATGCGTGTTTTTTTAATTTTTCTCTTACTTATTTTTGAGTTAGGTAACGCTCAAACAAAGTTGCCAGTAGTTATTCCTGCTTCTCCCGAAGTTTCATCATTACTAAATGATGTTTCATTTTCATCTTCATTAAATACGGGAGCTGCACAAACAAGTTTTAATCTGCATACACTTAAAGTAGGTAGCTATCAGATGACTATAAACGTTGATTATACAACCAATGGAGTAAGGGTTGATGATATTCCTTCAAGAGTAGGGCTGGGGTGGACTTTGAATGCTGGTGGATATGTTAGTAGGATTGTTCACGATGAGCCAGATGGGTCTGCTCCATTTTTAACTCCGCCTACTAACTTGTCTTTAAAAAACCAGGTATTATATGACTTTCTAAATAGCGCATCAAATGCAGGTTATGATACAGAATGGGATGAGTATAGTTATTCTTTTAATGGTTATTCTGGAAAGTTCTATGTAGACAATAATGGTAATGGTGTATCTGTTCCACTAAATAATTTAAAGATAAAAGTGAATGGTTATAATCAATCATCAAAGGATATTGAAATAACCACACCTGATGGTGTGAAATATAAATTTGGATTCACAACAAAAGAGAATACACGTCAAATAACTGCACAAAATGATGGGTATACTGCTTTTGTTACGAAAGATAATTTTACCGAGACAGCTTGGTTTCTAGATCAAATTGTAACAATTGACAATGAAGTAATTAGCTTGTTTTATACACACATAATCTGCAATTATACAACAGGAAATTTTCAGCAAATGATTAAACCTTTTTACAATTCTACCGTTTGCAATGGAGTTTCTTGTCCGAGTTCAGTTACTACCGGAACTAATTTTACGAAGTATGATACATATTATTTAAATAAAATTGCATGCTCATCAGAGGTAGTTGATTTTTATTATGAAAATAGGCCTGATATCAGTGGTGATGTACGTCTCAAGACATTATCAATTAGAGAAACACAAAATCTCATTAGTAAAAAGTTGTTTAGGTTTGATTATTATACTCCATCAACAAATAATTCTTCAAATAATAAACGATATTTTTTAACGGGCATTCGGCAAAAAGAGATTGGAACTGGAAGTGCTGAAAATATCGATTCAGGCAATTTTCTGACATACGGTTATAATTATTATGATATAGATAATATGCCCGATCGTTTAACGTATGGGCAAGATTGGTTCGGTTATAATAATGGCGCTACATCAAATGCATACTTAGTGCCATTTGTTCCCAGTATAGCGGATTACGTTGTTATGGGTTATAATGGTGGTAATAGAAATCCCTCATCAATTGAAGACATTCGAAAAGGGGCTTTAAAAAATATTCAGTTACCGACGGGTGGCTATAAAGAATTTGACTATGAGCAGCATACGTTAATGACTAACCTAAGTACACCTCAATATTCTACTGCATCTGTTGGTGGTGGAGGCTCTGGAGAATATTCACCTTCTAATTTCTCTAGTAATACTTTTTATATAACCGCAGATCAAAATGTTCAATTGATGTCTGAGTCTAAAAAAGGGCCACTGTATACAACTTCTACTACAGGAGAGGGGAGTAAAATCTATGAATTGAAGTTAATCAATACAGCTACAAATCAGGTAATAGTTTATCGTAAATACTATTTCTATCAATCGGAAAATATTAATGTGTTCTTGGCTGGAGGTAATACTTATCGCTTGGATCTAACAATCTGGGGTGATCTTAATGCTGGAACTGCCAATATTAATTACAACTACTCATCCGTTACTTCCTTCGAAAATAGGCCTGTACCAGGCATGAGGGTGAAAAAAGTGATGACTTATGATCCTGTATCAAAAAAGCGGAATAACGTTTTTTATAGTTACTCCAGTTATGCAGATCTAAGTAAATCTACTGCAGTTGGTCCTACTGGATCTGCAAACTTTAGTATGGAGCGCTATGGTTTGCCTTGTGATCTAGGTACGTTTCAAGCTCGGACAGAAGTTTGCAACAGTTATTTAGTTAGTTCTAATAGTTTATTCCCTGTTAATTTATTCAGCGGTTCTCCATATGCGTATAGCAATGTCATTGAAAGTGATGATTCTACTTTTGCCAATGGATTTACTGAACATATGTTTCACAGCTATATTACAAGTAATGTTATGTCTACCTGGTTGGGAAGTGCTTCTTCAATAAATGCGACCAATATGACTACTGTTTTAAATGGTTTGGAATACAAAACACGTGTATATAAAAAAGGGAATAGTGGTTTTGTGTTGTTAAAGGAAGTAGAAAATCAGTTTGAATATGATAATTATGCGGCCTATAAAGATAATTTTTACATCGCTAAACGTTGGGATCATTTAGGGGTGACTAGTCCAATCTACAATGACATGTTTAATGGTTTTGATTTGATTGAATATCGATTTGTAAGTAATTGGATAAAAAAGAAGTCTACTACCGTAAAAGATTTTGATGAAAATGGATTGAATCCCATTATTAAAACAGATACCTACACATATGCTGATATTTCTCATCAGCAAGTAACTAAACAGGAATCTACTTCAAGTAGTAATGATTCTATAACAACCGAATTCTATTATCCAATAGATAAGGGAATGAGTGCAATGCTTTCGGCATACCGAATTGCCACTCTTGTACATGTTAAGCATTTCAAATCAAGTTTACTTCAATCGGAAACAGAATCTACCTATGGATATTTTGGCAACTACCTTGGGGTTTCGCAAGTTGAAGAAAGGATACTTGGAAATTCAGGAAAGAAGGTACTATTTAATGCTTATGATAGCAAAGGGCGTGTTACTGAAGTAAAACGAGATAATGATAAATTGATCAGTTATATATGGTCTTCAAACTCGGATCGTGTATTGGCAGAAGTACAAAATGCTTCAAAAGAAGATATAGCTTATACTAGTTTTGAAAATGATGCAGATGGAAATTGGATAATTTCTTCCGGAAACAGAGATGCCAATACGTTTTTTACGGGGAAATATGGGTATTCTTTATCAAATGGATCCATTCAACGAAACACCGCATATTATAAAACATATACGTTAACGTATTGGACACAATCTTCTTCCTATTTATATGTTCCGGGTACATACAATGTTAAAGCAGGTCCAGTACATTCTAATGGTTGGCGCTTTTTTGAACATACTATTTCAGGTGTTTCTAATGTTCAACTAAGTGGGTGGGCATTAATTGATGAAGTGTCTCTATACCCTTCAGATGCGCAGATTAAGACTTTCACTCATAATGAATTAGGTTTGGTTTCCTCAGTATTAGATGAATTTGGCCAATATACACTATACACTTTTGATGGTTTAGGAAGGCTGAAGCAGGTAATGGACGAAAACAAAAATATCTTGGATGCTTATCAATATGTGTTTAAGGAGCCTACAATGAATTGTACTTCGTTTAACCCCAATTGGCAAGCAACAGGGCTAACCAGATGTCAGAAAAATTCTTCTAATAACAATACGGGATATGTTGAGCAGCAAATCCAGGATATTAATCCGTGTAGTTCATCTTATTTACAGTCAACATGGAATATCATGTCATATTCTACTGCTTCTTGTCCAGTTATTTACAATTGTACAGGTAATGATAAAAGAATTGTCAATGGGGTGTGTGAAACTGGTTTAATGGTGCTTACAGGTGGTGGTTACAATAATGGAACAAGTTACTGTGTTTACCACTACGAGTGGTCAGATGGGTATTGGTCTGTAAACTATACATCTTACGGTTCTTTATGTGCTATTGAATAAAAATAATAAATGTAATTGTATGAAAGTTTTCCTAATTCTTTTCTTTTTAACTGCTCCAATATCATTGCTAGCTCAATCGAATCAAGAAAAATTGTCTCAATTTTTAGCTAATAAGTTGAGGGATTCACTTTTGCTAAATGTGAAACAACATCAAGAGCTATATTCCATTAATCTGATTATTGAGGAAGAAAAGAAAAACGTTCGATCGATTAATGAAGATCCTTTTCTATTGCGTAAAAGAGTCCAAAAAATAGAAAATAAACGCGATAGTTTATATCAGGGAGTTTTCAATACAGAGCAGTTTATTTTATATAAGGATCGGAAGTCTACATTTTTAAATGTTACAATGCCCAAATGATGCTGGTCATTAAAAATTATCACAACGGGTTTCTTCTCTTTTAAATGGACAGAAAATTCATACTAAACATCTAAAATGAAAATTACACATCTTAGTCGTCTTAAAACAACAATTTTTTTATTGTTGGCTTCTTATGGTGTTTGTGCTCAAAATGATTCTGAGATTGAGAGCATGCCTTCCGCCAAGGCAATAAAAGCTGCATACAAGGATCTGGAAAGAGTAACAAATAGTCTTAAGCATTCGACGAATGTATTTGTCAAGTCTTTTCAATCAATGGAAAGAGCATTAAGCATTTCAAAAGATTCAAGTTTTTCTATAAATAAGTTGCAGAATATCACTGCCCCACAAATGTATCAACCCAAGCTGGATTCTTTATCCACCTCTTTAAAATATACCTCCTCACTATTTGGGAGTTCAAGTTCAGTTATCCAGAAAGAGTCCATTGATAAAGTCCAGGAGGAATTAAAGGATTTAACATATGAATTTGATCGAGCGCAAAAAATAAAAACACTGGTAGAAGCAAATATTTCCAATAACCCGAATTTTCAGCAATTACTTACTGCTCGTAAAAAAATAATGCATTACAAGAAACTTGCATCAGATTATAAAGCTCGTTTAAAGGAGACTCAAGAACTGATTAACAATCCTGAAAAATTAGGCAGAAGACTATTAGATGAAATTCGGCAGCAGAAAGCATTTCAAAAATATTTTTCAAAATATGCAGAACTAGCTCGCTTGTTTCCTGCGTCAGAAAGTCCTATGGGAAATCTGAGCAGTATACCTGGTTTACAGCAACGAGACCAGCTTATGCAGCGTATTAAGGAAGTAATGGGCGGTAGTGCCATCGATCCAATTCAACTTTTGCAAACTCAACAGGAGTCTACATCGAAGTCCAACGATGTCATTAGTCAAGCTGTTCAATCGTTGAAAAGCAAAATAGCCAGTTCTTCACATACTGAACAACCGTCACCTGGTTTAAAGGGTTTGTCTTTCCCCAAACGATTGTTTTTTCAAGCAAATGTGCAGTCGACTTCCGGAAACAGATTCCTTCCAGCACATTCAGCATTTGCATTTGGTGCGGGTTATAAAATCAATGCAAGGACACAACTTTCTTCTGAGTTGTTGTGGAAAATGGGTTGGGGTCAGCCAATTAAAAATATTCGCATAAGCCATCAGGGATACGGCGTCAGGGGTTATCTGGATTGTAAACTTCGAGGGAATTGGTGGTTGACAGGTTCATATGAGAGAAGTTATTTTCCTGCTTATGCTTTAGAGCCCATAGCGGTTTATGATAATGGATGGCGTAATGGTGCTTTGCTTGGTGTCACAAAAACAGTAGCATTAAAGTCAAAATTGGCAAAGAAATTTAAAGTACAGCTGCTCTATGATTTTTTAGCTGCTTCACAGCTGCCTTTTTCTTCACCATGGAAGTACCGAATGGGTTATACTTTTTAACTTCTGAATGATTAATTAATGAACTCGATACATCATACTTTTAGAAATATTTTGGCCACTGTCATATTATGTGTTCTGTTTTTGTCAACAAAAGCACAAAACTTGCCCAGTATTGTGCCTGTGGAATATACCGGTGTTCCTGTTCCTTTATTTTCTTCTGGTCATCCTATGGCAGCACCGAATAATTATGGGTACATGTTGATGAACTATATTAACCACTGGACAGCAGATGCTCCTATTACGGATTTAGGAACGTTTCAAAGTACAAGCAGGAGCTTACGTGAAGTGAAATTGGCTAATTCATATTTTGATGGTATTGGCCGGCCTTTTCAACAAGTGCAACGCAAGGGGTCTCCCTTAGGTTATGATGTGGTTACACCAATATCTTATGATGATTATGGCCGACGGGTTCAAGAGTTTCTTCCATATACTGCTGCCAGCCAATCTGGAGAATTAAAATTGGATGCTTTTTCAGCTCAACAATCTTTTTACACAAATACACCACCATCCTCTGCCATGCAAGGGGAGCAAGTATTTTATCAATATACCCAATATGAAAATTCTCCACTGAATCGTGTAACGAAAACCCTAGCAGAGGGAAATAGTTGGGCGGGAAGTAACCGAGGAGTTAAAAAAGAATATCAGACAGCAGGAGCTTATGAAGTTCGTATGCTTAAATGGGTTTCTAATGATCTGTCTTTACTGGTTTCTTCTAATCATTATGATGCAAATAAAGTTTTTAGGGAGATTCTGACAGATGAAAACGGTAAGCGAACGGTTACCTACACAGATCAAGAAGGCAAAACGATTTTGAAGAAAGTAGAGATCGCTTTATATAGTTCAGCGTCTATTACTCAAGAAACAGGTTGGCTTTGCACCTATTATGTATATGATAACCTGAATAATTTACGTTTTGTAATTCCTCCCAAGGCGGTAGAGAAGCTGAATGCCAATGGTTGGTATTGGGGAGGATATTCTGTTGCTTCCTCTGTTATTGCCAATGAGCTCTGTTTTGCTTATGCATATGATAGCCCCAATCGAATGTCGAACAAAAAAGTACCAGGTGCAGAAGAAGTTTACATGGTCTACGATAGCCGTGACCGCTTGATCATGATGCAAGATGGAAACCTTCGCACTTCTGGCAAATGGATGTTGTCGCGTTATGATGCTCAAAATCGAACTACTGAAACAGGAGTCTGGTATAATAATGGAAACTCTTTTGCCACACATCAGTATTATGCTGGCATTACAGATCCCTTACAAGGTTATCCTTCACTCAGTTATGGATATGAACAATTGCAGCAAACGTATTACGACAATTATAACTTCTTTACTGGCATTCCTTCTGCAGTTAGTGGCGGTTTTCAGTCGTCCATGATCAATGGAGCGAATTTCATCACTTCGTATAATCAATACCCTGATTATGCTCAACCCGTTCAATCCAATGCTATTACCCGTAATAAAATTACAGGTACGAAAACCCGCATAATGGGTACAGGAAATACGTACGTATATTCTGTAAACTATTATGATGATAAGGGTCAATTGAGTCAAACGCAATCTACCAATCCACAGGGTGGATATGAAATAGCGACTTATCAATATGATTTTTCTGGAAAATTGTTAAGAGCCCATCAGGTGCATCAATTTGCTCCGGGATATGCAAGTGTGGAAGAGCTAACGTTGAATGATTATGATGATGCGGGGCGTTTAAGGAAAACACGCAAGCGTACTACACAAGGTGGCGTGAGTTCTGAAAAGACCATTGCAAGTTTAGAATACAATAGCCTGGGGCAGTTAAAAGCGAAGTTATTTGGTACAAAACCGGATGATGCTTCACAACCGTTGAGCCGTTTGGACTATGATTATAACATTCGAGGTTGGATATCCGGCATCAATCGAAACTACGCTAAACCTGAAACACAACAAGGGACTACCGATAGGCATTTTGGAATGGAGCTGAGTTATGATTATGGGTTTAATACGGGTAGCCAGTTCAACGGAAATATATCCGGTATCAAGTGGCGCAGCATGGGTGATGGAGATTATCGTTCTTATGGCTTTACGTATGATCCATCCAATCGGTTGTTGAGAGCCGACTTCAATCAGCGTGTTGGGTACAATGATTGGAAAAAAGCAGTATCGTCTAACTTAAATATCAACTTTTCCATGTACATGGGAGATGGTGAAAACCCAAGTTCTGCGTATGATGCCAATGGGAATATTCTGAGCATGAGTCAATATGGTTTGCAACAAAATGCAAGTCCGTTGATCGATCAATTGAACTATAGTTATCAGCAAAGCAATAGTGGCAACAAATTAGATCTGGTAAGTGATGGGTCAGGTTTCACGCCAAAGCTGGGTGATTTTAAAGATGGGGGCAATTGGGGAAGCGATTATAGTTATGATGCCAATGGTAATCTGAAAAATGATGCCAATAAATCGATCAGCAACATTGTTTATAATTACCTGAACCTTCCCGAACAGATCAGTATTAGCGGAAAAGGAAACATTGCCTATACTTATGATGCCCAAGGAGGGAAGCGAAGTAAAACGGTAGCGGAATCAGGAGCCACCATTACCTATAAGGGACAGAACTTTTATAATGTATCAATAACCACCACCACATTTTATATCAACAGCTGGGTATATGAGAGCAAGAGTTATAGTGATGGTACTTTGCAAAATGCCATGGGTTATGCTACAAAGTTGATGTTTAGCGGACATGAAGATGGAAGAATACGACCTGTATACGCCAACAACGCGTTAAGTGCTTTTGCTGGAGATTATTTTATCAAAGATCATTTAGGAAATATCCGGATGGTTCTTACCGATGAGCAACAGGTAAACTATTATCCGGCTACCACCTTGGAAGGAACCTATAGTTATGGAGCTCCGGAGGCTAATAGTATGGTAAATCAGGAGAAACAGTATTATCGTATAGATCCTGGTTATATAGTGAATAAGCCTTGGTATAACAGCTATTTGGATTACCAGAATCATAATAATGTACCGCCATCTAACCCTAATCCGAACTATCCAGCGGGGGCCAGTCCAGGACAATACGCTACGAGCCAGAAAGTATATTCCTTAAATGGCAGTACAAATAGAACAGGCCTGGAGATGGTTATAAAAGTAATGGCAGGGGATAAGGTGGATATTTTTGGTAGGTCCTATCATACAAACTACAGCAGTGTAAGCAATGGCAACTCAACCCCACTGAGCATCTTGCAGATTATGAGTGGGTTAATCTCATCTCCTTCGAATGCCATCAGTGGCAAAGGAGTAAATGCCTATCAACTGGAGAGTTGGAACAGTGGGCTGGTACCATCCAGCTTCATAAGAGGGCAGAACTATGAATCGGGTACTACTATACCAAAGGCGTACATAAATTATATATTTTTAGATGAGCAGTTCAGGTATGTGGACGGAGGCGCCAGCCGAGTGGGAAATTACGGTGAGGTTAAGCAGCATTGGAGTGAATTGTCAAATATTGCTGCACAAAAGAATGGTTATTTGTTGGTTTATGTGAGTAATGAGAGTAATTTCACAGTATACTTTGATAATTTACAAATTGTGAATAAGCCAGGACCAATAGTAGAGGAGACGCATTATTATCCGTTCGGATTGGTTATGAATGGGATAAGTTCTAAAGGGCTAAATGGAACAGCGGATAACAAGCTTAAGTTTAATGGTAAAGAAGAGCAACGCAAGGAGTTCTATGATGGAGCTGGTTTAGACTGGTTGGATTATGGTGCAAGGATGTATGATAATCAGATAGGGAGGTGGCATGTTATTGATCCTTTAAGTGATCAAATGCGAAGGCATTCAACTTATAATTACGCTTTTGATAATCCAATAAGATTTATAGATCCTGATGGAAGAATGGCATTACCGCCAACAGATCTTTATAATACAAACGGAAAAAAAATAGGAACTGATGGAGTAAATAATGGATTTAAAATGGTGGTTACTGATAAGGACGAAGCCAAACACATTGCAAACACTAAGGGTAATACTAATTTGAATAATGTTAAGTCGGGCGTAACGTTACCAAGTGATGCCACATTAAAAGAAAGTTTAAATGTTTTAGATAGAACTATTGCTAATGGAGGGTTAAAAGAAGAAGTTTCTATTGTTATGAATAATGGAACCGTAGTGAAAGGTCAAACAGGGCCACTACCAACAATAAAAAATAATATTCAAACAGCACCTAGTAGTCTACCTAATTTGCCATTAGGAACAACATTAGCAGATGTTGAAGCAACAATCCATTCACACCCAACAACTGTGCAACAAGTGGAGGATATAATATATCCTCAATCTGCAAATAG
>Ga0164295_10001921_pt1 | contig 17269 bp, 17 predicted proteins | sample GEODES006metaG_FD_111798 | JGI IMG/M metagenome (GOLD analysis project Ga0164295, IMG submission 111798) | Oligotrophic lake water microbial communities from Sparkling Lake, Wisconsin, USA - GEODES006 metaG | ecosystem: Environmental > Aquatic > Freshwater > Lake | place: USA: Sparkling Lake... | reverse complement strand
CCAGTCATTTTACGAAGTGCTTGAGACATCAGGCGAGCTTGTAGACCCATGTGTGAGTCACCCATCTCGCCTTCGATTTCAGCACGAGGAACAAGTGCTGCAACCGAGTCAACTACAACTAGATCAAGTGCACCTGAACGAATCAGCATGTCCATGATTTCTAGAGCTTGTTCACCAGTATCTGGTTGTGAAACTAGAAGTGCATCTATATCTACGCCAAGCTTCTTTGCATACTCTGAATCAAATGCGTGCTCTGCATCGATGAATGCACAGATACCGCCAGCTTTTTGTGCATTAGCGATTGCATGCAAGGTAAGAGTTGTCTTACCTGAAGATTCTGGTCCATAAATTTCAACAACGCGACCGCGTGGAAGTCCACCAATACCAAGTGCGATATCTAATGCGATTGATCCTGTTGGAATAACTTCGATAACAGTGTTTTGTCGCTCTGACATCTTCATTACTGAGCCTTTACCAAATTGACGTTCGATCTGGGCTAGGGCTGTGTCGAGCGCTTTTTGGCGTTCGCTGTTGGCTTTATCTTGTGCTGCATCGTTAGCTTTGTTGCTTTTTTCAGTAGCCACTTACATTCCTTTCGATAGAACGTCTTGCGTTATGCAAAAACGTTTTGGTCTGGCCCAGAAGGTACGGAGACCCAACGACGGACCACTTGACCCCCACACAAGGTGTGGATCGCATGCGGGCGGAGGTTGGAACCGCTCTGGTTGGCATCACAATTTCTTATGATGAGATTAGTTTATCCGAACATCTGTTCGAAAGGTATCAGGGGCCACTGACAAGCCCACAGCGTGTCGCCACGGGCATACTGGGCCAGTGTTGATCCTGTTGCCGCCCTCGGAGAAGAAATCTCCCGCTCCCGGCCCGGCAATCCAGGTCTATACGGGGGTCCTCTATGCGGCCCTGGGCTGGAACACCCTGACCGCGGCTCAGAAAAAGCTCGCGCAAAGCAGTCTGGTGATTATCTCGGCCAAGTACGGGGCGTTGCGCCCCCTAGATCCTATTGAGCCATACAAAGAAAAAATAAATAACGAACTTATGCGCCCAATTGTTGCAGCAACGCTAAATTCAGTTTCAACGGAGCTGATTATTGATTGTCGGTCCTCGACCTATCAATCGGTTTGGCCATCCCCCATCGAAAAAACGGTCGAAATTAAAGTTTTTACAAAGGTTGATGGCGAAAAGAAAGTCATCACGCATATGTCCAAGAAGACTCGCGGAGAAGTTACCCGACACATTTTGCTATCTGGACAAGTCATCAAAGCGCCTGGGCAACTTCATGAAATTGTGTCACAAGGATTTACCTGTGCTCTAATTGAATCAACCGACAAAGAACCTTGGGTACTCGAAGTTTTTTCCTAAGGCGTTTCTATGACGCTACTAATGCTGTTTTCTTGATCAGCTCAACAGTTAACGTTGGATAATTCCACATGATTACATGAGGGCAGTTATCGACAACAATCCACCGTGAATGAGGCGGTGCAACACTTTTTTCCTGTGCAATCTTCTCAGGCAACATTAGGTCTGTATCTCCAAAAACTACCGAGAGTTTTACCTTTTCAGGAACCTCAGATTCAAACCTACGTCCATTTGCGCCATGCCACATCGGCATGTAACCCTTTGATCGCGCCATCGCAATTACTGAATCGCGACATGATTCAAAACTTAATTCACGCCACATGTGTGTGATATTCTTATAGCCGATGGCCTTAAGTAGTGGAATCCGATATGCCGTCTTCATAAAGTACTGCGAAATTTTTGCCATGATTCGTGCATCAAGACTTGGTGGAAGCTTTCGTGGTGGTTGTTCATGCCACAAACCTGCTGGTGCTAATGCGGTAACACTTTCAACATTATCGGGGGCAACTGCCGCCATTTCCAAAGCAATCCACCCTCCTAATGAATTTCCAGCCACGTGCATCGTCTCGACGCCCTCTTGAGAAACCATGTAATCAACTATCGCCTGAGCTAGAGAACGTGGATCCATTGCTTCATCTTCACTCAGATGTGCATCACCATGCCCTGGAAGGTCAATGGCATAAACCGTAAAACTCTCTATCAACTGTGGAACCAGACTCTTCCAAATACTTCCAGCAGAACCCAATCCATGCACCAACACAAGTGCAGGGTTGTTGATGTCTTGGGAATATCGGTGCGAATTAACTGGCACTTTAGTATCTGTACTTTTCTGTCTCGTTGGGATGGGCCTTGCAGACCGCTTTCCAAATAATATCGGGCTCAAACCCCGCCGCTAAGGCTTCATTAACACTCTTGCTGCCGAGTTCAGAAAGTGCGATATCTGAGGAAAAGGAGGCAGCCCAAGAATCCCCGAATGAAAGGGTGATTCGTTCGCGAAGATCAGAGATTCGCAATGCCGGTAATTGCTTCTGCTTGTGCACGAGATTGTTGTGCATTGATCGGATGCAGCGCTTGTCCTAACAGCCAACGCAGCGCAAGTGAGCTCTTTCCTTCACCCAATAAATGATTTAAGGCAATAGCAAATGCTTTCCATAAATGGTCATCATGCTTTGTGAGCGCTAAAGACAATTGGTCTGGGTCTTGAATCCGCATTGCAGCTAAAGCGGGATCTGAAGAAACCTGAAGTGATATGTGTTCAAGTGCCGAAGTTGCATCTGGTGCGTTCTGTGCAATTTCCACTAATCGAGCTAATTCAGATTCACACAACGCTAATATGACGCTTTCTTTGTCGCGGTAATGGTTATACAAAGTTGCGCGTGAAACTTCTGAAGCATCTGCAATTTCAATCATGGACATTTTTTTAAGCCCCGTAGTTGCAATTAAAGCTTTAGTCGCTTCAAGAATTGCTGATTGTGTACGGCGATGAGTTGCTACTTGTGGCGCGTACTTGTTAAGCGGCATCGACAACAGTGAGAGTGACGCCCTCACGGCTCTTGAGCTCTGAAGCAACTTGCGCGAATACTCCTGAAAGAGATAGACCTAATGCTGTGCAAATTGCATTGAGTAATTCAGAGGAAGCCTCTTTTTGTCCGCGTTCTACTTCGGATAAGTAACCCAAAGAGACACGAGCATCGCGGGCGACATCACGAAGCGTGCGACCTTGCTCGGTGCGGGCAGCACGAAGAGTCTGACCCACAGCTTCACGTACTAGAACCATTGTCATTCCCTTCTCGAGTGTCAAAGTTTAAACCGAGTCTTTATGCTCGATGTCTAAGGATACGGGCAAAGGTGGCTATCGCGCTTGATGTAGCTGCGTTTCGCACAGATTCACGTTCACCTGACAATGAAAGTTCGATTGTTTGGCTAATTGGTCCCTCGATCGCAACCCACACCGCGCCAACTGGATGGCCATCTAGTGGATTTGGACCGGCCACCCCAGTGGTGCCGATTGCCCAAGTAGATCCAAAGGATTTAATCGCACCTTTGGCCATTGCGACCGCTACCTCTTCACTGATGACTGAATACTTTTCAATGAGTTCAGGATCGATTCCTAAATGAGAAGTTTTTATCTCATCACGATAGGCGGTAACACCTCCGACAAAAACATCGGATGCACCAGAGATAGTTACTAAGGCCGAGCTAACAGCTCCTGCAGTCAAAGATTCGGCAGTACTTATAGTTTCGCCGTGTTGGCGCAGGTGCTCAACGATCTCGGCAGCAAAGCCAAGAATCTCGTTAGGAAGCGCCATCTGAAAGCTCTTTTCTTTTCAATACTTAGTGGTGAAGGCAGACTTTACATAGAACGCGCCGGTAATGATAGTGAGCACGATCGCTACATACATAAACCCATCTCGGAACCAGTACAAACTCTCGTCCAGAGGTAGCACATAAAAGCCAACACCAAAGCCCTGCATCATGGCCTTGATCTTGCCACCGCGGTTGGCTGGAATCACTCCACGTTTAATGACCGCTAGTCTAAAAATTGTGATTCCGATTTCGCGGGTCAAAATAACAATAGTGATCCACCAAGGCATACGTCCCAAGATGGAAAGAGAGACCATCGCGGTACCGATCATGAACTTGTCTGCGACTGGATCTAAAAACTTTCCAAACTCTGTAATGGTTCCACGACTACGAGCTAGTTTTCCATCTAGGACATCTGACATTCCTAAAGCAAAAAATACACACCACGAGATGTACTGCCAAGTGGTGTCATCTCCACCATTTTTGAATAAGGTGTAAGCACCAACTGGAACAAAAACTAGACGCATCACGGTAATAAAATTAGGTGTTATAAAAGCGGGCAACCTCATAGTGGCTTGGCCACCAAATCTGCGCCCATGGAATCAATAACTATCGCATCAACATATTGACCTACCGCGAAGTTTGTTCCGATAAAGGTTGTCGTGCCATCTACTTCTGGGCCTTGGTGAGCAGCTCGGCCTTCTTGAAGTTCAGTGTCCTCAATCAAGACGCGGACATTTTCACCAATTCTCGCCTGTGCTCGCAAGGAAACCATCTCATCAGCAAGCGCGGATAAGGTTTCGACACGTTGTGCGATTACTTCGGCGTCAACTTTGTCAGATAAATCCAAGGCTTCGGTTTTATCCTCGTCTGAATAACCAAAAATACCCACTGCATCAAGTTTGGCTTGAGTAATAAAGTTTGCAAGATCATCAAAATCTTCTTGAGTTTCACCCGGGAAACCAACAATAAAGTTTGATCGGATTCCAGCCTCTGGTGAAAGCGCACGAATTTGGCTGATTAAATGCAAAAACTTTTCAGTATCACCAAATCGTCGCATGCGGCGCAGAACTGTTGGGCTGGTGTGCTGAAATGAAAGATCAAAATACGGTGCGGTTTTATCTGTAGCAATCATCGCCTGCAGCAATGATGGACGCATTTCTGCTGGTTGCAAATATGAAAGTCGCACTCGCTCAACTCCTGGCAGGGCAGCGATCTCAGGCAGGATCTTCTCCATCAATTGAAGATCTCCTAAATCCTTGCCATACGAAGTTGTGTTCTCGCTGACCAGAAACATCTCAGAGACACCATTTTCGGCAAGCCATCTTGCCTCGGAAATAATCTCGGTGGGACGACGCGAAACAAATGAACCACGAAAATATGGAATGGCGCAGAAAGAGCAACGTCGATCGCAGCCAGACGCAATCTTCAGGGGCGCCCACGGGGTAGTTCCTAAACGCTTGCGCGAAAACTCTTCAACTTCTCGGGCATCGGCGCGTGCAGCAGGTGCGATCGGAAGCAATGCGCGACGATCGCGGGGTACGTGGGCTGTGTGTTTTTCACCAGCAACGATTGATTGCAAACGTGCAGAAATATCCTTGTAATCATCAAAACCTAAAATTGCATCAGCTTCTGGAAGGGCTTCAGCCAGTTCATTCCCGTAACGCTCTGCCATGCAACCAACGGCAACCACGGCGCGAGTTATTCCATGACCCTTAAGAGAATTAGCTTCAAGGAGCGCGTCTACTGAGTCTTTCTTGGCTGATTCGATAAATCCACAAGTATTTACTAAAGCAACTTCAGCTGATTCGACATCTTCAACAAGGGTCCAGCCATCGGCTGCTAGACGTCCAGCTAATTCCTCGGAGTCCACTTCATTTCGTGCGCACCCTAAAGTGACAACTGCAACTGTGCGCTTCATTTGCACAATCTTACAGTGCAATAGGGGATTAGGAATCTACCCCGTACGACACGCTAGCAACTTGGCCATCGACTCCCAGATCATCGATCTTTTTGCCATTAACTGACAAATCAACTCCTCCTGCATTGCCAATTTTAAGATCTAACTGCACATCTGAAGAAAAAGTTTTTGTCACACCTTGAGGAATCTGGCCACTAAAGAGAACTCGTCCAGATGCGTCTGAGACAAAGAGCCAGCTCTTTGCTCGAACTGCATTGATTACTACTTCTACTCCCTGCCCAGTAGAAACTATCGGTTCATTGGTAGGTACGACTTCTGGAGCAGTTGTCGCCTCTGGTGAGGCAATAGGTGTTGCTGTTTCTTCAACAGCGACAGGGATATTTGGCCCTGAATTATTGGAGACAATAATTTGAGCTAATCCTGCAACAAATAATGATGCAACAGAAATTGTCACTAATACTTTCCACGAAACTTTTCGCGCCTCTTTAGGTTCGCGCATAACATTATTTTCGACAAGCAATTCTCGCATAGTTCGATCTAATTGCGTCTGCTCATCCTCAAAAGCAGTTAAAAACATCTGAGGATCAACATTTAGTTTGATTGCGATATTTCTTAGGTGCCCACGTGCATAGGTCTCTCCACCACATTGAGAGAAATTGTTTACTTCCATGTCGCGAAGTAAAGTGCTGCGAATATTTGTGGCTGCTGAAAGATCATCGATGCTAAGACCAGCATCTTTACGCGCCTTAGAAATCATTGATCCAAGTGACATGGATATCCTTTACAGAACACAAGGGTGACGCGTAAGTGTAAGCCGACTGGAGCTTGGGTGACAAGGGGTAGGTGTGAAGTAGTGGGGCAAACCCCCTCCCCCGCCCGCTTAATTCATCTATTGTTAATAATCGCGAAGGGTTGCTAGCACTGAATCAAGTTCATCTGGCTTTACCAAAACGGTACGAGCTTTAGATCCTTCAGAGGGACCAACGATTCCGCGAGACTCCATCAAATCCATTAAGCGTCCTGCTTTAGCAAAACCAACACGCAACTTTCTTTGCAACATTGATATTGATCCGAATTGTGTTCCTACAACAAGTTCTACTGCTTGACACAAAATATCTAAATCATCACCGATCTCTTTATCTACCATTTTCATTTGATTTACTGGCGCAGTCACATCGTCTCTATAGCGCGGCTTGAGCTGCTTCTTCACATGGCTTGTAACCGCTTCGATTTCACGTTCAGAAACATATGCTCCCTGGATTCGAATAGCTCTGCTTGCACCCATTGGGATAAACAGTCCATCACCTTGACCGACAAGCTTTTCTGCACCAGGGCTATCCAAAATAACGCGGCTATCTGCAAGGGAACTTGTGGCAAAAGACAAACGTGAAGGAACATTTGCCTTAATTAAACCCGTTACAACATCTACTGATGGTCGCTGAGTTGCAAGAACCAAGTGGATACCAGCTGATCGTGCCAACTGAGTAATGCGAACGACTGATTCTTCAACCTCTTTGGCTGCAACCATCATTAAATCTGCAAGCTCGTCAATAATTACCAAAAGATATGGATATGGCTCAACGGTTCTATCGCTACCCTCTGGCACAACGACCTTGCCCGCACGAACCGCCTTATTGAAATCATCGATATGCCTAAAGCCAAAAGTTGAAAGATCCTCGTAGCGAAGATCCATTTCTCGCACCACCCATGTCAGAGCCTCGGCAGCCTTTTTGGGATTTGTAATGATTGGTGTTATTAAGTGCGGGATTCCTTCGTAAGCATTTAGCTCTACTCGCTTAGGGTCAATCAAAACCAAACGAACATCATCTGGTGTTGAGCGCATCAAAATTGAAGTAATCATGGCGTTGATCATTGAGGATTTACCAGCGCCCGTTGCTCCCGCCACCAAAAGGTGAGGCATTTTCGCTAGGTTTGCACAAACAAAATTACCTTCAACATCTTTTCCAAGCGCTACAAGCATCGGGTGTAAATCTTGGCCGGCAACTGTTGAGCGCAAAACATCGCCTAAAGCCACAATCTCTCGATCAGCATTTGGAATTTCAATCCCTACCGCAGATTTACCTGGGATTGGCGAAAGAATTCGAACATCACTGCTGGCAACTGCATATGAAATATTTTTTGACAAAGCCGTAATTCTTTCAACTTTGACTGCATTTCCGAGTTCAACCTCGTAACGGGTCACCGTTGGGCCGCGCATGAACCCCGTAACTTTGGCATCAATTTCAAATTGCAAAAACACTTCGGTCAACGCCGCCACTACAACTTCATTTGCCTTACTTTTTGCCTTTGCCGCAGGGCCCGCTCGCAGCAGATCTGGGCTAGGAAGTTCATACTTAATATCAGCGGTCAACAGCAACTGCTCTGGTCGCTTTACCGCAACCGTGTTTTCATTGACAGGTGGAACCGTTGCAAAAGGTTCTTCTACCGGAAACTCTTCATCAAAACTTTCTTCATCTAATTCTTCTTCATCAACGGGTACATTCCATTGCGCGACCACAGGTGTTTCAAAAGGCGGTGTATCAGTTACCTCAAAATCGACCTCAACCTTTTCGGCGCGTTCAGGTCGCTTAGCCCACAACCAACTGCTGGCAGATGTTATGCGAGTAAAAACTTCATTGACCGGAGTGGCTGTTATTACTAGAACGCCAAAGACAAAGAGAATCGAAAGGACCGGATAGGCCAAGACAGAGGTCATAAGGCTTACAAGAGGTGTTGAAACTCCATAACCAAGCCAACCACCACCATCACGTATCGCGGTTGCACCTGTCCCAACAGAACCATTGAGCAAATGGGCTAATCCAGTAGTTGAAAGCATCAAAGCCAAAGTTCCAATGATTACTCGTCCAGTCGCCTTTGAATCCTCTGGAACTCGAAACAATCTAAATGCAAAATAAACTAGAACAAGCGGGGCAAAAAAACCTACTCGACCGAATCCACCGTAAATAACTGAATACACGGCGCGACCAACAACATTATCTGAATGAAACCAAGTGCCTGCGGTTGCAATCAGTGCAAGAATCAAAATAAGAAATGCAATGCCATCGCGCTGATGTGCAGGATCTAAGTCACGAGCCCCTCGAGCTACGAAGCGAACACCGCTTCCTAAAGATTTTGCAATAAAACGCCAAATGGATGCAAGGCCACGACCTAGAGCTCCGCCTACGGCTCCGGTCTTACTTTTTGCTTTTTTCCTTTTAGCCACACGCATGATCGTAAAGGGTGAGCAATTGCGAACCTACTAGGCGCGCCGTTCTTTAAACTTCAATAACGACAGGAACAATCATCGGCTTTCGACGATGTTCTCCCCCAACCCATCCACCAATAGTTTTTCGTACAATTTGCGAGAGTTGATGGGTTCCGTTAGTGCCATCTGCAACAGCTATTGCTAATGCCTTTTCAATTCTCATTTTGACCTCATCAAACATCGCAGCATCTTCATTAAAACCACGTGCATGAATATCTGGCCCTGCCACAATCTTTCCGCTTTGTGAATCAATTACAACAACGCAAGAGATAAAGCCTTCTTCACCTAGAATTCGACGATCCTTTAATGAACTCTCAGTAATGTCTCCGATACTTTGTCCATCAACAAAGACAAAACCAACTGGTACGGCTCCAACAACTTCTGCCTCGTGATTGACTAAATCGATGACGACTCCGTTATCAACGATGAAAGTATTGCCACGAGGAACACCAGATTGAATTGCTAATTCAGCGTTAGCCTTCATGTGTCGCCATTCACCATGGATTGGCATTACATATTTTGGTTTGACGATGTTGTAGCAGTAGAGCAACTCACCAGCTGCTGCGTGGCCCGATACGTGCACCATTGCATTAGCTTTGTGAACTACTTTGGCACCAAAACGCGTTAACTCATTAATGACACGGAAGACTGAGTTTTCGTTTCCGGGAATCAATGATGAAGCCAAAATAACTGTGTCTCCCTCGCCTACACGAATTTGATGATCACCATTAGCCATACGAGACAACGCTGCCATCGGTTCGCCTTGTGAACCTGTGCAAATCAAAACGACATTGTCATCGTACTGATCAAGATCTTTGGCATCAATGAGCAGGTCTGCGGGGACATGCAGGTAACCCATATCTTCTGCGATCTTCATATTGCGAACCATCGAACGTCCGATAAATACAACTTTTCGGCCATGTTGCGCCGCGATATCAATTACCTGCTGAACTCGGTGAACGTGTGAAGAAAAGGAGGCAACAATTACGCGACGTTTAGTCGAAGAGATAACGCGATTGAGCGCTGGCATAATTTCTCGCTCAGATGGTGTGAAGCCAGGAACATCGGCATTTGTTGAATCCACCATAAACAGATCGACGCCTTGCTCACCTAGACGTGCAAATGTTCTTAAATCTGTGATCCGACCATCTAAAGGAAGTTGATCCATTTTAAAGTCGCCAGTTGCTAGTACTCGTCCAGCTTCGGTGTTAATAACAACCGCTAATGCATCAGGTATCGAGTGGTTTACCGCCACAAATTCGAGAGTAAATGGACCAACATCTTCAGTTCCACCTTCGCGAACTTCGCGAGTAAGAGGTGTAATTCGATGTTCCTTCAACTTTGCAGTGATCAAAGCAAGGGTTAACGCTGAACCGTAAATTGCAATATCGCCACGCTCGCGCAATAGGTATGGAACTGCGCCTATGTGGTCTTCATGTCCATGAGTAAGGAAAATTCCAATGACATCCTGCAGTCGATCTCGGATATATGAAAAGTCAGGCAAAATAAGATCAATTCCTGGTTGGGTATCTTCTGGAAACAAAACACCACAGTCGACGATAAGAAGCTTCGATTTGTATTCAAAGACCGTCATATTTCGGCCAATTTCAGTTAAGCCACCTAGCGCGACGATACGCAAACCGCCATCGACTAACTTGGGCGGAGTACTTAAGTTGGGATGTGGATGATTCATTAGTTAACTGCGACGCCACCAGCGCGCAGATCTTCGCGCAACTGCGCAATCTGAGCATCTGTTGCATCGACGAGTGGAAGACGAGTGTGGCCACCAGGTAGGCCCATAAGTGTGAGCGCTGCTTTAGTAAGAATCGCACCTTGCGTGCGGAAAGTACCAGTGTAAACAGGAAGTAGTTTTTGGTGAATCTCTAATGCACGAGCAGAGTTACCTGCAAACCATGAATCAAGAAGCTCGCGCAAGTCCTTACCTACTGTGTGGCCGCAAACAGAAACGAAACCAACTGCGCCAACTGAAAGCAATGGAAGATTAAGAATGTCATCACCTGAGTACACAGGGATTCCACATCGCTTAATTACCCACGATGTAGATGCAACATCTCCCTTTGCATCTTTGAGCGCCACGATACGAGGATGCTCAGACAGTCGAACAAGAGTGTCAGGTTCGATGGGAACACCGGTGCGACCCGGAATGTCGTACATCATCATTGGAAGATCTGTTGCATCGGCTACTGCACGAAAGTGTGCTTCGATTCCGGCTTGTGGCGGTTTGTTGTAATACGGTGTTACGACCAACAAGCCATCTGCGCCAGCTTTTTCAGTTCGCTTTGCTTGATTAATTGAATACTCAGTTTCATTGTCACCGGCGCCTGAGAGAACTTTGATGGTTGGCCCAACAGTATTTCGAACTACTCGGATTATTTCCTCTTTTTCAGAGGACTTAGTCGTTGGCGCTTCTCCAGTTGTTCCATTAACAACAATTCCATCATGACCATTTGCAACTAAATGCGCTGCAATCTTTTCGATTCCCGCCCAGTCGATCGCCCCATCTTTTGTGAAGGGAGTGACCATCGCCGTCAGAAGACGTCCAAAAGGAGCAGGCGTTGTCATGTGGCGAACTCTACCCGTATTAAGGGGCGACTCGTCCAGACTTTTCAAAAGCTCCGTATGTAAGTGGCATTAACTTCGCGAATTCGGCTTCCATTTTCTCGGCAACCATCTCGATTTCGCGCTGTGGGTAGCTCGGGAAGTGTGAGCCTTCGCGGGCTGTTCGTAGGGATAAAAAGTTCATCAATGCGCGGGCGTTCATCGTGACATACATGGATGAATATGTAGCTACCGGCAGAACTGCGCGTGCTACTTCGCGTGCAACACCTGCATCCAACATTTTTATGTAACTGTCATAAGCGGCGATGTATGCAACCTTCATTGAATCAACTGTTACATCGAATTGTTCTTTCGTGCCATCAACAAATGTGTACGCACCGGTTTTTCCCACCTGAATCAATTTGCGTTCAGCTGATGGAATATAAAAAACAGGCTTGAGTTCGCGGTACCGTCCGCTTTCTTCATTGTATGACGCGATGCGGTGGCGCATGAATTCACGGAAAACAAAGATTGGCGCAGAGATAAAAAATGTCATTGAAGTGTGCTCAAAAGGTGAACCGTGACGTTCACGTGCCAGATAATTTATCAAACCTGCTGAACGAGCTGGATCTTCACCAATTTCATCCATTGATTGTTCACCAGCGGTAGAAACACGTGCTGCCCAAATCACATCGGCATCACTGGCACTTGATTTAACTAATTCGACCGTAACATCAGCGCGGTAAATAATCTCTTCACTCATGGTCGCACCCTATCTATGCGCCCCTATCGACTCTCGGATTTATACGGCACAATAGCCGCGTGTCCAAAGTTGTCTCCACCACTTTCAGGGATTCCATGAGTGTTTCCATCACGGTGGGAGCCTATGGAGTGGCTTTTGGGGCTGCTGCCGTTGCCAATGGTTTCACTGTTATTCAAGCGTGTCTTCTGTCGCTACTGACATTTTCTGGAGCATCACAGTTTGCAGTCATTGGTGTAATCGGTGCAGGTGGATCAGCGATAAGTGCAATTGCAACGGCATCATTGCTGGGAGTTCGAAATGCTTTGTACGGAGTAATCATGGCACCACGTTTACATGTAAAAGGTTTGAAACGAGTTGTTGCCGCGCAAGTAACAATTGATGAATCAACTGGTGTTGCACTTGGTCAAGAACCACGTGGAATTGATGCCATGCGTAAGGGTTTTTGGTACACAGGTATTGGTGTCTTTGTCTTCTGGAATCTCTTCACTTTGGCCGGTGCACTTGGCGCTCAAGCGATGGGTGATGTGAGAGCTTTTGGTTTGGATTCGGCGGTTCCCGCAGCATTTTTGGGTCTGGTCTGGCCGCGTTTAACCGGAAATTTCGAACGCGCACTTGCTGTTGGTTGTGCGATCTTTGCAATTGCAATGACCCCGGTACTGCCAGCTGGTTTACCAATCATTGCAACCGCCTTCATTGCAATTGCAGTTGGGTTGAAGCGATGACCAGCCAGACTATGACAACACTGTGGATTGCAACTCTTGGAACCAGTCTGGTGGCTTTTCTGCTCAAGTACTCGGGGCATTCTGTTCCAGAACGTTGGCTTTCACATCCAAGAATTCAAAGTATCAACGCCTTGATTCCGATCGCACTCTTAAGCTCGCTAGTAGCGGTGCAGAGCTTTTCAGAAAAATCCCAACTGATGATTGATCAACGTTTAATTGGTTTATCGGCTGCAATCATCGCGCTAATTTTTAAAGCGCCTTTCCCAATTGTGGTGCTTTCAGCAGCGCTTTCATCAGCTGCTGTCTATAACTGGCTTTAGATAATTCCGAGTGATTGAAGTTTTGCCTTCAAATCATTATCAGATGGCTCTGTTAAGTGTGTCCCATCCGAGAAAACAATGACAGGAATTGACTTTGCTCCACCATTAATTTCGATTACCTTGTCAGCAGCTGTTACATCTGCGTCGGTATCGATCAATGTGTATTCAACATTGAGCTCTTCAAATAAGCGCTTTGAGCGACGGCAATCTCCGCACCAATCGGCACCATACATAGTAATTTGATCTTTAGACATTGATTGCTCCTTACATGAATTTATCGAGGCCATGGGTTAGGCCAGGTGTGTTAACAATTTTGCGTACGCCAAGAATAACTCCTGGCATAAATCCTGCACGATCAATTGAATCATGACGGATAGTTAAGGTCTCCCCTATTCCGCCAAATAAAACCTCTTGATGGGCTACTAATCCACGTGCGCGAACAGAATGAACTGGAATGTCGCCCACTAATGCACCACGTGCACCCTCTAATGCCGTTGTTGTTGCATCTGGCATCGCACCCAGTCCTGCATCTTTACGAGCAGCAGACATTAATTCAGCGGTCCGTGCCGCAGTTCCAGATGGTGCATCAACCTTTGCAGGGTGATGTAGTTCGATAATTTCAGCAGATTCAAAGTAACGAGCAGCTTTTTCTGCAAACTCCATCATCAATACCGCACCGATTGCAAAGTTAGGCGCGATAAGAACACCTACAGAAGGATTTTGAGCTAACCACCCTTTTACAGTCGCAAGCTTGGCATCATCAAAGCCAGTTGTTCCAACTACTACGTTCAATCCATTATTGATGAGAAATTCAAGATTACTCATAACGCTATCTGGCGTAGTGAAATCTACGACAACGTGTGTGGCAGAGTCTTTAAGTTGATTTAGTGAATCTCCTAAATCAAGAGCGGCAACGAGTGCTAAGCCATCACTAGCTTCAACAGCCTTAACAACTTCTGAGCCCATTCGACCACGAGCACCTAAGACGGCAACATTGATCATTTACTGAGCACCTTCTCAAACTTTGACTCTGATTTGAATGGACCAACAAGTGCAAGCGTAGGCGTTTTAGTCAGAAAGGCGCTAGCAATTTCCTTAATGTCTGAAGCGTTTACGCGTGAGATTGCCTTCAGGATTTCATCAAAGTCCATGACATGGCCATACACAATCTCATTTTTACCAATTCTGCTCATACGAGAACCAGAGTCCTCTTGGCTCAGAACCAATGAGCCACGAACGGAGCCCTTAGCTCGCTCAATTTCTTCATGTGACATTCCATTATCTGCAACGTCAGCCAGAACTTCTCGAATGATTTCTACAACTTCAATCGCCTTTGCTGGATTACATCCGGCATAGAAACCAATCTGCCCACTGCCGGCAAACTGTTGTGCGTAGGCATAGACCGAATATGCAAGCCCACGCTTTTCGCGAATCTCTTGGAACAATCGAGAAGACATTCCACCGCCTAATGCAGATGCCAAGATGCCCATCGCAAAACGTCGATCATCATGGCGAGCAACACCCTCCATGCCGTAAAACATGTGTGCTTGTTCCGTTGGGCGAGAGATAAGGCCAACAGAGCGTTGAGGGCTCTTTCGTACAACTGTATTTGGTCGAATAACTGGCGCGCCAGTTACATCCAAGAATCCATCTTGAGAAAGTGCAGCTTCAACCATCGCAACGACTTTTTTGTGCTTAATGTTTCCAGCAACAGCTACTACCAAATCTTGCGGCAGGTAACGCTTCTTGTAATAGTTAAAGACTGAGTTTCGGGACATGTTGTTGATTGAATCAATGGTGCCAAGTATCGGACGACCCAAAGGCGAATCACCGTAATAAGTTTCCGCATATAAGTCATGAACTAAGTCGCTGGGATCATCATCTCGCATTGCGATTTCTTCAAGAACTACCTTGCGTTCTGCATCAACATCTGAGGCTGTAACAATTGAAGAAGTAATCAAATCTGACACAACATCAATTGCCATGGGCAGATCGGTATCGATTACACGTGCATAGAAGCAGGTGTACTCCTTGCTAGTAAAGGCGTTCATTTCGCCACCGACTGATTCAATTGATGCGGAAATTTCTAAAGCATTGCGTCGTTTAGTTCCCTTAAAGAGTAAATGCTCTAGAAAGTGAGAAGCCCCAGCAACTGCCGGGGTTTCATCACGCGAACCAATATTTACCCAGATACCGATCGCGGCGCTGCGTACCGAAGGAACTTCTTCAGTAACGATACGCAGACCGCTAGGTAAAACTGAACGACGAACGCTCATTTATTCAGCAGAACCTGTAGTTCCATCTTCCAGTACGGGAACCAAAGACAACTTGCCCTTTGGGTCAATCTCGCCGATTTCTACCTGGATCTTGTCGCCAACCTTCATAACCTCTTCAAGGTTTTCAATGCGCTTTCCACCATGCATCTTACGAATCTGAGATACGTGGAGCAAGCCATCTTTACCTGGCATCAATGAAATGAATGCACCAAATGCAGCAAGCTTCACAACGGTACCTAAGTAACGCTCGCCAACTTCTGGCATCTGTGGGTTTGCAATTGCATTGATTTGTGCGCGAGCAGCTTCAGCTGATGGACCATCGGTTGCACCGATGTAAATTGTTCCATCATCTTCAATTGAAATATCTGCGCCAGTTTCATCTTGGATCTGGTTGATGATCTTGCCCTTAGGTCCGATTACCGCACCGATCTGATCCACTGGAATCTTTACAGAGATGATTCGAGGAGCGTATTGGCTCATCTCATCTGGTGCATCGATTGCTTCGTTCATGACATCAAGAATCGCAAGACGTGCTTCTTTAGCCTGCAAAAGCGCACCTGCAAGAACTGATGCTGGAATTCCATCTAGCTTTGTATCTAGCTGCAAAGCTGTAACGAAATCTTTTGTTCCGGCAACCTTAAAGTCCATGTCTCCGAATGCATCTTCTGCACCCAAGATATCTGTCAAAGCAACGTATTCAACTTTGCCATCGACATTATCTGAAATAAGACCCATTGCAATACCTGCAACTGGAGCACGTAGTGGAACACCTGCGTTAAATAGCGCAAGTGTTGATGCACATACAGAACCCATAGATGTTGAACCATTTGAACCAAGAGCTTCAGAAACCTGACGGATTGCGTAAGGGAACTCTTCGCGACTTGGAAGTACTGGAATCAAGGCACGCTCTGCTAATGCACCGTGACCGATTTCGCGGCGCTTAGGTGTACCAACTCGACCTGTTTCACCAGTTGAATATGGTGGGAAGTTGTAGTTGTGCATGTAACGCTTGTGATTTTCTGGGTTCAAAGTATCGAGCTGTTGCTCCATCTTGAGCATGTTCAGCGTTGTGATTCCGAGAATCTGTGTCTCTCCACGCTCGAAGATCGCTGAACCGTGTACACGAGGAATAACTTCTACCTCTGCAGAAAGCGCACGAATATCGCGAAGACCGCGACCATCGATACGGATCTTGTCGCGCAATACACGCTGACGTACAAGCTTCTTTGTCAAAGAACGGAACGCTGCAGGAACTTCCTTTTCGCGACCTTCAAATTGCGCACTTACTGATTCCCTGACTGAAGCAGAGATCTCGTCGATCTTTGTTTCGCGCTCTTGCTTACCAACAATTGTTAGCGCCTTTGCAAGATCATCCTTAGCTGCCTTTTCAACGGCTGCGAAAACATCATCCTGGTAATCCAAGAAGACTGGGAATTCTGCAGTTGGCTTAGCAGCAACCTTTGCAAGCTTTGCTTGTGCATCACAGAGAATCTTGATGAATGGCTTTGCCGCATCTAGGCCTTGTGAAACAACTTCTTCAGTAGGCGTTGGTGCGCCACCCTTGATTAATTCAATTGTGCGCTCTGTAGCTTCTGCTTCAACCATCATGATTGCAACATCATCTTTAGTAACACGACCTGCAACAACCATGTCAAAGACTGCGTTAGCAACCTGTGAGTGGTTAGGGAATGCAACCCACTGACCATCAATCAAAGCAACGCGAACGCCACCGATTGGACCAGAGAATGGAAGACCTGCAAGT
>Ga0164295_10001919_pt1 | contig 17272 bp, 17 predicted proteins | sample GEODES006metaG_FD_111798 | JGI IMG/M metagenome (GOLD analysis project Ga0164295, IMG submission 111798) | Oligotrophic lake water microbial communities from Sparkling Lake, Wisconsin, USA - GEODES006 metaG | ecosystem: Environmental > Aquatic > Freshwater > Lake | place: USA: Sparkling Lake... | reverse complement strand
TTACAGCCTACGAAAGAATCTGCGTTGGTGACGGTTCGTTCGTTGCTTTCGGAACCCCCGCTAGAGGAACCGTCTGACCTTACTCTTTCTGCTGCAACTGGTGTTCAGAAACAATTACAAGGTTCGTTACAGCCTACGTTAGAACCTGACCTTACTCTTTCTGCTGCAACTGGTTTCCAGAAACAATTGAATGATGTATCAGATACCTTGCAGGCTGAAAAATATGTAGAACAGGTAGAATCAGAACAGGTAGAATCAGAACAGGTAGAATCAGAAGATTTAACCGAATCGTCTATCTTAAAAAAGACGTTAGATACGCTTAGATTGGTCCCTGAAATGAATAACTCGCCCGTTACAATGAATAACTCACCCGTTACAATGACTAACTCGCCCGTTTCTGGTCCTCTTGAGAGGTCTCTATCCACTCCTAACCTACCTCCTGAACGTAAGTTTTTGGACCAAGAACCTGTAATACAGACGAAACAATATACACAACCGAACGCCATTCAAGAAAGTCTCCAATCTCTTAGAAAGGCGACTACAAGTGCAAGTATAGATTTAAAAACACTGATTGGGAGTCAAGAGATTCAGAATAATCAAAGGATATATGAAGAGGTTAGGGAAGCTGAGAATAAAATTAAATATAAAATTAAATTGGTTGAGGAGTATGTTTCCAATTTGAATAAAATTATTGAACTTGAAATAAATAAGTCAGACATAGAGTACATAGAAACACACAAAGCAAACATACATAATATTTTAGAGATTACCAATTTAATGATGGTTCAAGATATGGCTAATGTATCCATTGAGGAGATTAAAAAGGGGATTAAGAAACAGGAAGAATATATTCAATTACTTGAAAAAGATAAAGAATTTCATACAAAAATGATTCTTTATGATGATGAAACGAAGGAATATATTGTTAACAGTATGAACACCAAGCTACAAAAGATTGATACGATTAGAGATATGATTGGCATTTATGACGACTATATAGAGATATACAAACCCACTGAAGGAGGGAAGCGTAAGCGTCGTACACGAAAAAATTTGAAAAAGTAATTGTATACTTTTAGTTTACAGATGTTTCCTTTCCCTCTGCGGCCGCCTTTTCCGCCCATGCCTGCACCTTTAAACGACCACATTTTTCCGAAAATGCCGCCTTATCTACGACGACCGATGAGATTTACCTATCCAGTAATCATACTAAACGTGATAGTATGATTACCTGATTTTTTTGGAGTTTTTTAATTCTTTGGGTTCTTTATGTTTGAACAACCTCGTACTAGAAAAAAATCTTTATACTATATAATGGACCCACTTATTGAGCCTCTTCCCGTGTTAGAACCTGTACTTGAGAACGAACCTGAACCTTTTGTAGAGTCTGAACCTATGCTTGTGCCTGAACCTGTACCGGAGCCTGTGCCTGAACCTGTACCGGAGCCTGTGCCGGAGCCTGAGCCTGTGCCTGTACCTGTGCCGGAGCCTGAGCCTGTGCCGGAGCCTGTGCCGGAGCCTGTGCCTGTGCCTGTGCCTGTGCCGGAGCCTGTGCCTGTGCCTGTTGTAGAGCCTGTGTCGGAGCCTGTTGTAGAGCCTGTGCCGGAGCCTGTTGTAGAGCCTGTGCCGGAACCTGTGCCGGAACCTGTTGTAGAACCTGTGCCTGTGCCGGAACCTGTGCCTGTGCCGGAACCTGTGCCTGAGCCTGTTGTAGAGTCTGTACCGGAGCCTGTTCCTGTGTCGGAGCCTGTGCCGGAACCTGTACCGGAGCCTGTACCTGAGTCGGAGCATGTAACTGAGCCTGAGCCCGTGCCTGAATCCGAGCCGGAGCCCGTACCTGAAGATTCTATTCTAGTACAACCGCTTTGGGATAACCTTATCGTTGATGAAATTAATGTAGAAAAACAAGGTCAGATTTTTCAGGGAGTGATTCCACCGGTCACTGAATTTCCAAAACCTGTCCAACGACCGGTTAGACGAAATATGATGAAATTCATGTAATGGATATTTCATTTATTTTTATAGAAATAAGGGATTCTACGCAATGAGGGGTTTCGCTCCCCTCGCGACGATATTAACCAGGTCCTACAGGCGACTTCTTCTTTTTTCTTTGACATAACATTCATCACATGTAAAGGGTCTACTTTCTAAAAATACAGTGATTTCTTTTATATCTACGACCAAAGGGATTAACACCTGTACTCTGACCGAACATTCTACACATATGCATTTTTTTATCACGATAGGCCGAATGGGTGACGGTGATTCCATTCATGATTAAAAAAGTATTCTTTATTTCTTTTATTCAATCGTCATGACACATTTTCCTTTCTTTCGTTCGGGTTCTTCCGGTTTCCAATTCTGCAGGTCAAAATAGAGGACATCGTTGTCTCGTTTTAATTCCCGCACTTCTTTTTTGAGTTGTTTGATTTCATCCAAGAGTTCCAAGATGTTGACTTCGTTGATGTCCAGGGCCTCGTCCAGGTCCGGATGCTGTTTGATGTTTCGTGCCCATTCTAGCGCCATGTTGTACAGGGAGAAGAAAGAAAGTATTCAAATCAATTTTATAAAAGAGTCACCTATTCTATTCCAATAAGGGTAAAATTTTTGACATCGGTTTCTCCACAACTTTTGCAGTATTTTATCCTTCCATTTGGAAGTATTCTTATTATGATTGCATATTTTCCAAGTTGAATTACATTGTTACCGTTCATGGGTTCAACGCCCGACATTTCATATCTTTCACGAACATAACGAAAACATTTTAGACTTCGTTGTTTGTCGTGTTTTCTTATGTTGTCATGTCTAATCAAATCTTCAATCGTGTTAATATTAAACGTATCCATTGTTTTTTTTTCAATACGTTTAAAATTATTTTCACAATCCACGATAATTTCATCACCAAACGGTATGATTTTAGTAGTCTCTGGAAAATTTGGAGCAAAGAGGGATGCTTTCTCTGTTATAAATTGATATTTATTTTGTTGGATATCGTCAAAGAATTTATGTACTGCTTTTTCTCCCTCTTTCATAACACATTTTTCACATTTTTCGCAACGTATACATGGAACGACAGGTTCATCCATATTCACTGAAGCAATGAGGGTATTTGCGTCCACTTCAACCCAAGGTTCGGGTCTATCTTCACTACACGTTTTATGCGTGTTACATATTTCATAAATAGCTTTGATTTCACCATGTAGAGTATGAGCTACATCCGCAATTCTTAGTTGGTCCTCGTACGTGAACCGATGCTCTAAGGTAATCAAGGAATCTTCTAGTAGCTCTGGAAGGTGGATATCCGTGTTTATTTTACACGATGTACAGGTTCTTACAAATTTCATGCGTGTTTTGTTTTCTAAAAGGGTTTTCATTAACCTTTTTGCATCTTTGTGAATTTGACTTTCAGTAGGTTTGCTGTAATAATGACAAGGGTTACTATCCACTTTATGACGAAAATGATGAACTCTGCTTTCACCTTGCACTAAAATTAATTCTTTCTTGCATTCTGGACAATTATAATCATCCTTTTTATTGGCGATTTTAGGATAAACATATTCGCCCGTGCGTTGATTGATGGCTCCGAGAGATTGCGACATTTTTAGATACGGTACGTGATTCACGTTAGAATCAATTTTTATTTCAAGTTAAAGAGAAATGGGATGGTAATGAAATGTTGTATCAAACGTCTGCCGCTACCGGAAAAGTCAAAGTCTGGAATGCCTATCTAGAAGGCGACTCTCTGATAGAAGAGACGGGTCCAAAAGACGGTCCTCTGAGTCAAAAGGTCATTCTGACAGGAGACCTAAAGTCTTTGGAGAAGGAACTCAAAACCTTACGACAAAAACGAGTCAAACAAGGCTATGTGGAGACCTTGGACAAGCCCCTGGGCGCCATGTTGGCGAACGAATGGAACCATGAACCGCTGATGTTCCCCTTGTACGTGCAACCCAAGTTGGACGGGATTCGTTGTCTCGTATACGAAAAAGACGGTCAAACGGTATTTCAATCCAGAAATCATACCGTGTTTCAAGACTTTCCACACATTCGGGCCGTGCCGGGTCTCGTGTTAGACGGGGAACTTTACCATCACGACCTAGAGTTTCATGAAATTACCAGCATCGTAAGAAAGAAAAATCATCCCCGATTGTCTGAATTACAGTATCACGTGTACGATGTGATTGCGGACGGGACCTTTGAACAAAGGCTTCAATTTCTTCAGCAACTCAACTTGTCTTTGACAGAGACCAAAAAGGTTCATTCGGTGGAAGCCGTGGAAGCGTATCACAGTGAGTGCGTTGCACGAGGATACGAAGGCATCATGCTGCGTACTCCAGGGGGGCTTTATCGTCAGACCCGGTCCAAAGACCTCTTGAAATACAAGCATTTTAAAACAGACGAATACAAGGTCGTAGGGCATACCATTGGGAAAGAGGGTATTCCTGTCTTGGAATGCCAAGCTGGAGACAAGACGTTTGGAGTGATGATGAAGGCCACCTTGGAAGAAAAACAAAAGATGATGGAAACCATTGAGTCCTTTTATGGACAGTGGCTAACGGTCAAATTTCAAGAGTTGAGTAAGGATGGAATTCCTCGTTTTCCAGTAGGGATTGCGTTTAGACCGAAACACGGTGATGATTTTATTTGAAGCCCTGACTTCCTCTTTTGAAGCCCTGACTTCTAATTAAAAATAGAACGTTAATATAATGTGGATTCTATTTTTAATTCTCTTTCTATTGGTGTGTTTCTTTTTTATTTATACTGCGTATGAAACAGCAAGGTGTAATAGCTGTGAACCGTTTCGCCGGTTCATCACGACCGATGAAGATTATTGAACCGTTTCGCCGGTTCAAGATAACGACTGGTTCAACGACATGGCTGCAATAAAGACTAGAATCACACCCACTACAATGGAGCTGTATCCCAGGTAATCGTTGAACTTGGTTCGGTCAATCGCGTTAATGCTAATGTCTAGGATATTCTTGTTGTGGACTACAATCCCCATGATGATTAAAAAGACACCTAAAGTTAGTAGTATATATACAGTTCCAGTCAGTTGGCCGCCACCTGAAAAACAATTGTTACATCCACCACGAACACGAGCCATCTATATATAGTATGGATTAAAAAAAATTGATTCTATTTTTACCAAAGTGATGGATGTATAAAAAATGGACTGCTCTGTATGTTGCGAAAAAATGGCCAAAGAAATCCGCTGCTCGTGTGGGTTTGTGTGCTGTCGCAGTTGTATCCGAACGTATTTGTCCGAACAAGTACAGGAACCTCACTGCATGAGCTGCAAACTTTCGTGGGAAATGGACTTTTTGGAACAAGCCATTGGTAAAACGTATACGAGCACCACGTTTAAAAAAATACGAGCGGATGTCTATTTGGACTACGAAAAGAATCAATTGGCTCATACCCAAGCTCTGGTGTCCAAGTTCAAACGGGATGAAGACCTGAATGCGAAGATTCAAGTGTTGGTAACCCAAAACAAGGAACATGCTCATGGTACCAAAGGGTGTATTCATTGTATGGGTGGAAAGTACGTGTCTCATTGGTGTAAGCCTTGTCAAAAGGATAAACTAGTGAATTTCAACTACAAGACGTCTCAGGTAACGGGTTTTAATATATTGTTGTGTCTTACATGTAAAAAGGGGGGTCTGGGTCCAGAGTTTGCCTGTCTCAAATGCAAGTCGCGGCATTGTGACAAATGTTTTACACCTCACGCGGGACAGGATGAATGTCCGGTGTTTTCGTGTATTTGTATTGAGTATTCTTGCGACGAATGCTGTATAAGGAAAAACAAAGAAAAAATTCAAGATTATCGTTTACAAATACGAGATTCCATGGAAGTCAAGGAAAAACGCGAGTTTATCATGAACTGTCAGTCTACGGGCTGTAAAGGCTTCCTGTCTACCAAATACAAATGCGGGCTTTGTGAAACATACACGTGTTCTACGTGTTTGCAAGTCAAAGACCCAGGACATACCTGTAATGCAGACGACGTCTCTACGGTCCGAATGATTCGCGAAGAGACCAAGCCTTGTCCGAAATGCAGTACCCGCATTTCCAAGATTGACGGATGCGACCAAATGTGGTGTGTGGAGTGTAAAACCGCATTTAGTTGGAAATCTGGTAACATTGTGAACGGAGCCATTCACAATCCACACTACTACGAATTTCTTCGTCAAACTCAAGGACATGTTCCTCGTGCGGACAATCCGTGTGGTGAGATACCTGAGCTGCACGTCATGCGTCAACATGGTCTGAAAATCATCGGACAGAATAGTTCTATGCGAGCCAACCTATATTCGTTACACCGACTCTTGCAGGAACTCAATTGGCGATGCGCAGTGGTCAATCCATATGAACAGTCTTTGGTACAAAACCGCATCTATTACCTTATGAATCGGATAGACGAGAAGAAGTTCACCCAAAAAGCGTTTATGTATTACCAACGGTCTTTACGGTTTAGACGTATGAACGAACTCTTGCAAATGCTGAAACAAGTGTTGCTGGACCAGTTGTCTATCCTCCTGGATATTTTGAAAAAACCCAATACGTTAGCACAAACACAAGGCCTCTTTGTTGAAGTCCACAAGGTATGCTGTTACTTTATGGAACAAAAGAAACGGAGTCCTTATACCTCTATTCGCGAAGAACATGTGCAGATTTGTCTGGAACATAAAAAAGTCCTCTATACCGTAGAGGAGTTTGACATGAGTTTGTGGCTAGGCAACGACGACCCCTTGACGTTTATGCTACGATAAGATTGAACAAATTCATAATAGTCTTGTTTTAACCACTTGGCCGGAAATTGGGTCATACTTTTTCCTCGCTTCAAATGACCGCGTCCTTTGAACAAACGGGATTCTAATTCTTCACGGAGTAATGCAGGGATGTCTGATGCTGGAATATAATGGTTACCTTTGTAAATGTAACGATTATAATAAGGATTGAGATAGATGTTGACACGCGGGTGTATTTTTTTTGTAATAATACCAATCCCCATCAGTTGATTGGTGGTATTGTTCATTTCTAAAATATAGAGGGGTCCATGGGGATGTTTTTCGCTAATGGGAACCCCTAGACCATAGACGCATTCCTGATGTGTATCACGATACCTGCTATTTTCTGCCCAAGTGTCACTTGTAAACCGAGTGGTAAGAAAAGTCATGCTTCTCTCTTCTTTCTTTTTTCTTTCGGTTTTCAATTTTATTTCGCAGGTTCTGGTCCCTTCGTTGGAGGTCCATTCGCTGGAGGTGCTGATGCTGGAGGTGCTGATGCTGGTCCATTCGTTGGAGGTGGTGGTGCAGGATTCGCGGGAGGTGCTGATGCTGGTCCATTCGCTGGAGGTGCATTCGTTGGGGGTGCATTCGCGGGAGGTGCTGATGCTGGTCCATTCGTTGGAGGTGGTGCAGATGCAGGATTCGCTGGAGGTGCTGATGCTGGTCCATTCGTTGGAGGTTTTGGACCCTTGTTTGCAGGTTCTGGACCCTTGTTTGCAGGAGGTGCAGGTGCAGGTGATGCAGGAGGTGCAGATGCAGATGCAGGTGCTGATGCAGATGATGCAGGAGGTGCAGGTGCAGATGATGATGCAGATGATGCTGATGCAGGCGATGCAGAGGGAGGTGCATTCGGTTCGTCTTCGTGAAAGGGGTCGGGTTCAATGGAATATTTGTATTTCTGGGTTCCTAGCTTTTCGCGTTTGACGATAAAATGTTTTCCCGTCTTTTTATTCCTCCATCTAGCTTCTTGTTTTTTGGTTGCATTCAATTGTTTCATGATTTCTTTGGATTCTTCCTTTAAGTCATTGATACCAGGATCGGAAGAACCTGACTCTGTTGCCTCTGTTGCCGCGGGTGTAGAAGAGATGGACAGTAACCCTTCTAACACTTTGTCCTGTTCTTTATTGTTCTTTTTGTAAGCCATGACGGCTTTGTACGGTCCATTTATAAATTGAGTATGATATTCACGGTTAAAGGTTATTTCTATATTCATCAACCCGGGTTTCAATCTTTTATACATCGTAGGTCCATAGGCCTGTATCAAGGTAGACGGATTATACACGACATCGGTGCCTTGTTCTTCGGGTTTTTCGGTTTCTTCGGTTTCTTCAATCTTCTTCTTGAGTTCTTCTATCTTTTCTGACTCCTTTTTTAATGTAGATAAGGCATCTGTTTTAGAGTTTGCAGTATAATTTGTGTTTAATGTTTCTAATGCTTGTAAGGATGCTTGTGAAGATTCATATAAAAATCCAATTAACTTCACTATTTGCTTGTAATTCTCATTCTCGCTGGTTCCTTTCTTCGCCTCGTCGAATGCCTTTTTTGCAGCATTCACCGAGTCTTTTGCTTTATCTATATATGCCTGAATTTGGGCCTTTACCTCGTCACTAGGTTGAGTGGATTCCGATGTAATGGAGAGGTTCGTTAAATACGTTTCTAGTCCTTGTGATGCGTCTTCCGCTGCTGATGCAGCATCTCCTGCTATGATTATCAAGTCAGATATCTTTTGCATCCCGTTGCTTGCCGTTCCGCCTTGGGTTTTGTTTTTTTCAATTTCTCGGTTTACAATTTCCTTGATATCAACCGGTATAATAGAGTCATCATGAGTCAAATCCTCCTCTTCTATTGCTTTTTTATGGGCGACATAATAGACGTCTTTGTATATTTCTGGTGTTAACTGTTTTGCCTCTTGTGAAGTTCCAAGCAAATCACCGTTCAAATGATTGGACAGCAGTTCTACTTTAAATAAATATTCCAAATCAGGTGTTTCCACTCTATCCATTTTGTTCTTAAATTCGGTAGGAATACCTATCATTCCTTCCCATTCCTCTTTGGTTTTTCCCTTGACACTCCATATGATGTCTTGTCCATTGTCTAACAAATTTTGTAGATACGGTTTAGTCTCTCCCTTTTTAGGTAGAGTGTTGCATTCTTGGGCAAAGGAATTACACATCTCCGTAATCTTAGTAAATTTATTTGAAATAGGGGGGGGTCCCATGAAAGAGGGTTTGTTCGTAGTGGTTATGCGATAGACCTTTCTCAACCCTTTTAAAAATGTGCTTTTACCGTCATATATACCTTTTACCGTCTTATTTCGTCCATTTCTTGCTAATCTTTTAGTTTTATTAGCCGCATTCATAGCGGCTTTTCCTGTCAGGGCTGCAGCGGTTCCTATGGCCTGTCCTGTGGCTAACGCGGCTTCTCCTGTCAGGGCTGCAGCGGACTCTATGGCTTGTCCTGTTGCTTTTCCTGTGGCTAACGCGGCTTGTCCTGTCAGGGCTGCAGCGGACCCTATGGCTTGTCCTGTTGCTTTTCCTGTGGCTAACGCAGCTTTTCCTGTGGCTAACGCAGCTTGTCCTGTCAGGCCTGCAGCGGTTCCTAGGGCTTGTCCTGTTGCTTTTCCTGTGGCTAACGCGGCTTGTCCTGTCAGGGATGCTGCCTTTCCCAGGACTCTACGAGTTCCTGAAGCAGCGTTTGATAAACCGGCGGCAATTAATTCAGTCGCACCATCGGTCGCTTTAGCTGCACTAAGACGAGCCTGAGTAGTAGCTAATTCCATGACTCTTCCTGTATTTTCAGAAGCTTTAGTCAAAACGGCGAGAGGAGCCGTTTTTATTTCCCCGTATGTTCTGTCCAATTGTGTTCTTGCATCTACTTTATACGTTCCAAGTCCTTCCTTTGCTTTTATCAGTCGGTTTTCATCTTTTTTTTTTTGTGTGTCATTTGCAGCTGTACTTTCAGTTGGATCCGTTTGCATTTACATATAATGTTATTTTATTTAACCAATTTTCACTCTCTGCTAAACACGGTAGATAGTCAAAAGTATATTTTTCGTAAAAGTTCATGCGAATGGTAAACGAGGTTAAAATCGTTTGAACGATGGGTTGAGACAAAAAAGCAAACATCCGTTCAGGGTCTTCCGTAAAGACATATTTGTCTCGTCCTCCCATTCCGTATTTTCCTTGTAAGTCTAACAGAGGAAACGGTTTGCTTTTGTGAAGTAGCATCACCTTGGGAATCCCTTGATACAAGCCAGAGGCATCCTCTTGTCCGTAGACGGCGTTGTTTTTAAAGGTGTAAAGCACCGGACTTCGTTCTGGGTTCGGTACAAGCCTGGTTTGGGTAGCCGTGGCGATTTTGACGGGTTTAAGAGGGGTTTGGAATAGAGTGCGGCTGTACTGCAACAGTTTGGCGTTTCGTGTAGGGATACAGTGCCCTGGATAGAGGGAAAAAGAGAAGAATCCTTGGTCATATAGTTGAAACGTGGGATTCGGTGGCGACTTCTGTACCACCACGTAACACACCGGAGTCTGTCCTTTGTATCCAAATAATTTATTGCTTTCTACACAGGAAAAACAACGGAGACACCATAGGCGATGTTGGGTGAACAGTTCGTAGATGCCGGCTTTGTCTGGTTTTAGCCAAATACACGGCAGAATCATGGCCAGATAACCGTCTGGTTTCAAATGCTTGAAGCATCTTGACACCATCTCTGCCCAAATCGTACGTTGTTTGGGTTTGGTTGGGGTGGGGGAGGTAGAAGGTCCGGTGGTTTCTATGCGAAAGGGTGGATTTCCCAGGATGAGGTCGTATTCTGTCAACTCCTGTGCAAAGAAATCGCCACGATAAATTTGTGCATGTAATTCCGTATCCGGTTCTATTTCACACCCATGATAGTCACACGGCAAAGGATAGTGTTTGAAAAAACGGTGGTCGCCTACACCCGGTTCATAGACACGCATATGGGGTCTTAGATAAGGTTTGAGTACAGAATACAATTCAGCAAGGAGACACGGCGGGGTAGGTACTCTACCTAAGCGGTCTTCCATGTGTATTGTATTCCTACTAAAGTTTATGAATTGATTCGCATGAGGGCATAGACGAGCACACCAAACACCACCGAGTGAATCACAATCAACGGGGTTCCCTTCATCTTAAAGAGTTTCCCCGTGATGGCGTAAATCTGGGGAGAGGCAATGATGAAAAACAAAAGGGCGGATTGTAGACTGTAGATAATTCGTGGGTCCATATAATAAGACAAATATTTTTTGACGAGACGTTCTCGTCCTATAGTTTATCCTTGATGGTATCGGCATGCATGGTTAACCACTGAAAAGGTAATACAAACGTGTATTTCCCACCGCGAAGATGCAGATAATCCTTTACATAGACTCCGTCAACTTTCTTTAATATATATCCATACAACGACACGTTTGAACCGACTTCCACGGTACGTATCGTAGAGGGTTCAAAAGGCCCTAAATAATGAAAAGGTGCATAATGGGTCGTTTTATTTTTTGTAGTAGTCCTTTTTCCGTTAATCGTATGAAAGGTCAATATGACGCTACCTGAATCCATTATTATATTCAATATATTTAATGGGAGCCTATTTCTCGAAAGACCCTAACGATTTTCAATTGTTGGCTAGAGCTCCGGATGGACAATTGAATTTGTATACCATAAAAAATAAGAATGATTTGTTAAATTGTAATCCATTACCCTTTGAGATGCAAGATAACGTAGCCTACGCCTTTATCTCTACTCCGGAAAATAATTTACACGCGCACGTCTACAAGGATGATATTTGTGATATTACCGGAAACGAACCCGTGACTCCAGGTGCTCCGTTTGGAAATAAATCAGTCAATACGATTAAACGTATAGACATCTCTAATTCTAACTATTTTAGCATGAGTAATGAACCGGTCAATACACCTAATTTTGGGATGTTTATAGACAGAAAAGGGTTTCCAGAAAAAGCAGCAAAATCTTCGTTCCGTGAATGCAAACTCATGCCCATGAATTCCATGCCGATACGAGGGATTAAGGATAATATCAGTTATGACCATGATACCGTTCCCATGGTATTCTATACCGATGCGAAATGTAATAATGAATACATTTCTTCGAAACCTTTGAAAAAAGATACGCCTGCTTCCGATTACAGAGAACACAACGAACCCAACCGCGCGGTAGACCCCAAAAGATACGTGATGCCCTATACCGATGTCAAGGCCGTTCCTTATGCAGACTCTGCTGCTTATACCAATGCAAAGTATTACCGAAGCTTCCGACCCAAATATCCAAAAAATATTGATAGTTTGCCGGATGACTTACCGCCTCAGCTACCGCCTTAGCTATTAGCGGTCACCTCAAAAATACGTTTGGATATTTTCAGGCATTTCGTCTATTTGTGTGTGATAAAACTTTTCCATGTCTCGCATATAAGGAATGTCCTCTTTCGTAATCAAGTTAATCGCCACTCCCTTTCGTCCAAACCTTCCGGAACGACCAATACGGTGAATATAATTTTCACGTTGCTGAGGAAGGTCGTAATTGACCACCAGTGAAATATGCTGTATGTCAATCCCTCGTGCGAGTAAATCGGTACTGATGAGTACCCGGGTAGTGCCCTGACGGAAATCCTGTAAAATAGACTGCCTTTCTACAAAGGTCAGGTCGCTATGAATACACGACACGGTAAAATCACGCCGTATCATTTCTTCCTTTATCCAATCTACCTTACGGCGAGTATTGCAGTAAAGAATACATTGGTTAATCGCAAACGTTTCATAAAGGTCCATGATAATGTTCAGTTTCCATTCTTCTTCGGTTGCAATGTAAAATTGTTTAATGCCCTCCAGGGTCAGTTCCTCCCTTTTTACCAAGATTTGGGTAGGCGAATTCATGAATTGAGTGGTAATGTCCATGATGTCGGCTGGAAGGGTAGCTGAAAAAAGACACCGCTGACACGGAACGGTGTGAAACAATTGAATGACCTGCTCCTTGAATCCACGAGACAACATTTCGTCTGCTTCATCCAAAACCATCACCCGAATGTGTTGGGTGTTCAAATCTTTACGCTGAATCATGTCATAAATTCGTCCGGGCGTTCCCACCACAATGTGCACGCCGTCTCTCAAGATACGACTGTCCTCGCGGAGGTTGGTCCCGCCAATAGAGACATGCGTCCGATACTTGGTATATTGTCCGATAGAGGACATGACTTCATTGATTTGAATGGCGAGTTCACGAGTGGGGGCGAGGACTAGCGCCTGACACTGACGAATGGTGGGGTCAATCCGTTCCAGGATGGCGATAGAAAAAGTGGCCGTTTTTCCCGTCCCAGATTGGGACTGTGCAATCAAGTCTTCTCCCGCAATCAAAGGCACAATCGCCTTTTGCTGAATGAGACTCGGCTTCTCAAAACCAAAGGCATAAATGCCTCTCAAAATTGTCTCTTTTAAATTCATTTGGTCAAACGATTCCATGCATTTCTTGTTGTTCAGTATTTAAACCATTTTGATTTTCTTTAGAAATAGCAACCGCAACCATTCGTATATTCTCATTCATAAAAACCTGTATAAAGTCATTTGCTAACATTCTGTATGAACTGTATCTTTCTCTGTGTATTTCAGGATGACTTGAAACCGGTCTTTGGACTCTTGGAAAGTCTATTCATCTACGGTGACCTTGTAGAGACTGAAATATTGATATGCACCACACCTACGATAATGGAACGAATCAAGCAGAGTCACTTGTACCATGCCTCTATCGTGTTTGAACTCAAAGAGGTGCCTACGGGTAACGAACGGTTTGACCTATCACTTGTCTCCAAGTACGAGAAGGTTCTTTCTTTGGAGACAAAGTCGGATTGCGTGGTCAAACGAGCCTTGGGTTCGGTGTTTGATAAAGCAAAAAGAGGTATCGCATCTGTGTTGGAGGACGATGGAGTCCATTATTTTACACCCCATTTGGGAGATTTTATTCATTTTATCTGTCCTGCGTTACTGTTTCAGCCCGGACCGGACATGGAGTCCTTGTTCTGGGAAATGTCTGCGTCGGATTCGCTTTATGTGCGTTGCTCGACGAATGCTTATAAAAAGTTGGACCATTCCTTGAACAAGTTTGCGGTAAAGAGTACAAACGTACACAGTGAGAAAATCCTTCATTATGGGTCCCGTCTCTTTTTGAACGAACTGAAAGAGTCCACGATTCAACTTCATTTGCAAGAAGCCAAGCTGTTTGTGTTAAAACATTTGTTGCCCATCATTCACAATTCCGGTGAATTGCTAGAAGGGAATATTTTCATGACCCATCACACCACCCAATTCACAGACCTGTTTCTAGACAAACAGCGAAACATCAGTAACCTTGTCTTGAATCGCCATGTAACCAAGGCCGTGGAAATTGGATTCAATGCAGGCTTTTCCTCTTTGCTCATGTTGTTGTCCAATCCTGGTCTGACCTTGACCTGCTTTGACTTGGGAGAACACAGCTATACCCGTCCATGTTACGAAAAGCTGAGACAACATTTCGGTTCCCGAATCCAACTGATTTTGGGGGACAGTCGGGACACATTGAAACAGGCAGTGGGTTCTTTTGACTTGATTCATATTGACGGAGGTCATGCAACCGAAGTTGCGACGAGTGACATTGTGCAGTCGTATCGCTTGTCTAAACCCGGGACCATCCTCATCATGGACGATTACGACTTTCCGAATTTACGACACCTATGGGACGACTACATTCTTGCCTACCAACTGAAACCGTTGGACATACACGTGTACCCCTCCCCTCATCACGACGTCAAGCAGGTCTAGCAGGTATAGCCTTTTTTCATAAAATTGATACATTTAAAAACACGTATTCAATACGATACAATGAATCGGATGGAAGTCGGATTGGATGAAGCAGGACGTGGTCCCTTGTTTGGTCGTGTCTATGCGGCAGCTGTCGTGTTGAACGAAGACTTTGACGTGTCTCGGGTCAAAGACAGCAAAAAGTTTACCAGTGAGAAAAAAAGAAAAGAAGCGGCCGAATACATCAAAGCCAACTCGGTGTGGAACGTGTGTTACATGGACGAAACCGTCATTGATAAAATGAATATTTTACAGGCGACCATGCGTGCGATGCATGAAGCCGTCTTAGGACTTCCATGTACAGACATTCAATTGCTTGTAGATGGAAATTATTTTAAACCCTTGTTCCGGATGGTGGGAGACGACTCTGTCGTGGTCCCCTTTACCTGTATTGAAAAAGGAGACGTGACGCATCCGTGCATTTCGGCTGCATCCATTTTGGCCAAAGTGAGTCGCGATGACTATGTCCTGGACATGTGTCAAAAACACCCGGAATTGGAACGATACGGGTTGGTCAAAAACAAGGGCTACGGAACTCAGCAACACCGAGATGCCTTGGCCCAATACGGTAGGTCGGAATGGCACCGAAAAAGTTTCAAGTTTTAAATATTAAATATTAAATATTAGGTTTGCTTGGTGACCGCTACGGAGTTGGAACCGGCTATGAAATTCCACATCTGACCAGCCATCTTGCCTAACATTAATTTTCCGGGTACATTGACATTTCCGTTGCTATCCTTTTTTACAGCACTCATGTCCAACGCGTTTATCTTTCTCTCCAACTCATCTATTGCATCTTTATTCACATTCGTATTCGCATTCGCGTTTCCGGTTGAACTCGCAGTCGCCGCTGCGGTCTTCAAATTATTCACCCTTTCCCTCAATTCATTTATAGCCGTTGTATTTCCATTTATAAGAGTATTGGTATTGTTCGTTATCGTTTCTACGTTTTCGGATAGACTGTTTGCATCGTTCAATATCTTAATGAATGTAGCAGTCAGTTTGTTCGTATCGTTTGCCGCGTATCTTTCGTCCAACCATTCGTTGGAAAACGTATTCAATTTCGCCATGTTGGTATTTATCGTCGACATTCCATTCCCAAGATATTCCACGATTTCATCCAGGTCTTTGAAGTAGTCCAAACTACCATCCGACGCAATGTCGGCTAACAACGTGTAATTTACTCTCGCGTTGTTTCCTATTTCTAATAAATTTGTATTAAAACTTTCATTCTTCAAAGGCTCCAAGTTTTTGAGTTGGGTACTGGTCAACCCCGACCCCGTTCCACTCAATTTGGTCCATGCTTCAATCTGTTCAGGAGTAGAAAACAGCAGATTTCTTGTTTTGACCCAATCGTCCAAATCCTTTGAATTGACCCCTACGGGTCCTGTCGCAGCTCCTGTCGCAGCTCCTGTGGTAGCTACGGTGGTAGGACCTGCGGTCGCAGTCAGTGTGCTCGTGGCGGCGGCAATCTCGTGTTGTAAATCCAGTTTTAGTTGCTCAAAACTTGCGTTGAATTGGTTCATGCCTACCGACGGTAAGGTGGGCAAGGGCGGCGTCGTCGTGGGGAAAGGCGGGGGGGTTCGTTGGGAGACTTCCTTCAACTTATCTTTGACTCGTTCCAATTCGGTCAGGACCTCGGCGTTTTTCTCCTTCAAGTTGTCTACCTCTTTTCTTATCCCGGGGATAATGCCCACTTCCAACGTTGAATTTTTATTCATGTTTTCCGTTAAGTTTTTTTCTATATCATTCATTCGTTGGTCTAGAGGTGGATTGGCTATGTTTCCGGTGATATCTACATCTCCCACCACCGACAATCCAGACTTTCCAACCATCTTTCCTTTCACAATCATGTTTCCTGCGGTACCCAAATTGCCTGCTACATTCACCACATTGTAGGCATTCAACGGTCCATATACGTCTACGCCTTTCTTAGACAGTAGTTTTCCAACCTCTACCTCATCCCATATTTTAACTTTACGTGTTCCATCTGCACCATACCCTTTTACATGTAGTTGGTTGTCTTCTGTACCGTATTCTATCCCTCCTTGTGTTTCATCTTTCCCAAACTGTACTCCCTCATTGACTTGCAACAATCCACCCACTTCCACGTTATCCCATAATTTCATCCTGTAAGGAGTCTCTTCTTTGCCTGCTCCGAATATTTCTAGTTTATCTTCCGTATACCTTATTTTACCCGAATTGATTCCTTTTTCTACACCTTTTCCTAGTTCCAAAGAGTGTGTATTTTCCAGTTGAATATCTCCAGTAAACGTAATGTCATTGCCCCGTATCCCTGAAACCCGATTGGGTAACTGGACTTCCGTTTCGGTGGCTAATATGGTGGATTTATCCAAGATATGTTCTGATTCCAATCCTTCTCGCATATAGTAAAACATTGTGAGGATGATGAGTAATAATACTACAATCCATAGATACATATTACTATAACGAGACAAAATATAAACCAAGGGAACAAGCACAAAGACAAAGGACAAATTATTCTCTCAACGGCTCATCGTCATACTCTCTCCTCTAAACGAATCAATCGTTGAAGCAGTGATTTGTTTTCTTCTTCTAATCGTTGCACTTTTGTGTCCAGTTCCTGTACAGCACGAG
>Ga0164295_10001917_pt1 | contig 17284 bp, 18 predicted proteins | sample GEODES006metaG_FD_111798 | JGI IMG/M metagenome (GOLD analysis project Ga0164295, IMG submission 111798) | Oligotrophic lake water microbial communities from Sparkling Lake, Wisconsin, USA - GEODES006 metaG | ecosystem: Environmental > Aquatic > Freshwater > Lake | place: USA: Sparkling Lake... | reverse complement strand
GACCGCGCCGTGCGCGGCTACAGCGCCGAAACCGCGACGCAGATGATCCTCCGCCGCATGCCGGACTACGTGCACTACATCTGCCCGCAGTTCTCGCGCACGGACATCAACTTCCAGCGCATCCCGACTATCGATACCTCCAACCCCTTCACCGCCAGCGAGATCCCCACCAACGACGAAAGCATGGTGGTGATCCAGATTGCCAATCTGCAGAAGTTAAAACCCGATTTCCGCGCCCTGCTGGAGATGTTGCAGGGCTCGTTTATGTCGCGGCCGGATACGCTGGTGGTGCCGGCGGGCAAGAACGTGTTTGCGATGGAGTTGCTGTTGGCGCCGGCGATCGGGCGTCTGATCGAGCGCCGCAACCAGATCCGCGCCGAGTGCTAATCCAGCACGCCTCCCAGCTGTAAGAGCGGCGGTTCGCGGCCGAGGGCGGCCGCAGTGGCATGCTCCAGTCCGCGCTGACGGTACTGTTGTGCCAGCCGGGTGTCGCCCAATTCATCGCAGGCGTCGGCCAGCAGCCGCCAAACCAGCGGCGAGGGGGCAAGGCGGCTCAGGGTTTCCAGATAGGCCCGCGCCTTGCCCCACAGTTGCTGCGACAGACACAAACGACCTAGCGCCAGCAACAGCGCCGGATCTTCCTGATGCTGTTCCAACCAGCGTTCGGCCCGCGTCAGCGCGCCGCGCACTTCATTGCCGTCCAGCTCGCCGTAGAGGGCGATGAGTCGCGCGTGCCATTGGGTGCTGAGCGCCTTGCGCAGCACCTCTTCCGCGCCGGCCTGACTCCCCGCCTTGAGCAGGGCGCGGGCGTAGACGGCAACGATGGCCGGGTTCTCGCGCAGCCGCCGCGCCAGCCCCGCCCAGACGCGGGCCAGCTCCGTCGGCACAGTCGCCACGGCTTCGAGGCGGCGTACCGCCAGCTCGGTCTCCAGCTCATCGAGTCGCGCCGGCGGATGCACCTTGCGTTTGCGGAGCAGGGGCAAGAGTGACTGCAGATCGGCAAATCGACCCTGCAGGGTGAGCAGCCGCTGGCGCAGCAGCAGCACCTGAGCCTGTTCGCCGTGACGGACCAGCAGGGGCGCGAGCGCCGCGTCGGCGGCGACCAAATCGCCGTCGTCCAACAGCATCTCGGTGCGCCGGATGCCCAGCGCGAGCGCGGACTCTTTGGTGTCGCCGGCGGCCAGCGCCAGTAGCGCATCGCGCCGCCCGCTGGCCTGTTGCGCGTGGGCCGCCTGCGCCGCCGCCAGATATTGCAGGGTGGAACGCTCACCGCCACGGCCGAGCAGGCGTTCGGCCCGCGGATAGTCGCCGGCCACCAGCGCCAGCAAGCCGGATTCCAGCCGCTCACCGGCCAAGCGGCGCGCCCGCGCCTGTCGCCAGCGCCGGAAGCGGGAACGAATGGTGAGCAAGCGCCAGGCCTGACGCAGCAGCCAGCTCAGCAGCAAGGCGCCCACTACCGAGACCACCACAAACAGACTGAGACTGAGCCGCAGCGAGGTGCCGTCAACGCTAATCGCGACCACGCCCGGATGGGCGGCAATCAGCTGACCCAAGCCTACCGCCCCGATCAGCGCGGCCAGTGCCAGCAGCAGGAACTTCAAAGCGCGGCCTCGGCCCGTGCAGCGGTGGCGGCGTCCGGTGCGCCAAGGCTCGGCAGATCAGGCTTGAGATCTAGCCCCATCAGACTCGCGAGCCGCCGGGTAGCGTCCTGCACTTCGGGCGCGGTGGGGTCAAAGCCTTCGGTGATCGCGGTTTGCGCCGCCTGCAGGGCTTCGTCGCGGGTGGTCATATCCCGCGCCAGCACGGCCAGGCGGGCGGCTTCCAGGCTCAGACGCACGCGCTCGCGGGCGATGCTCGCGTGCAGCGGGTCGAGCAAGGGGTCGGTGCTGCTCCCCAGCTTACGAATCTCGACCAGCGAGCGCAGGTCATGCCAGATGGCCTCGAGCACGCTGCGCCAGCCGATGGTCTCGCCCGCGGCGGGCTGGGCATCTGCCGTCGGCGCGGCCGGCGTAGTGGGCACCGCCGCGACCGGCCACCCGCGACTGGCGCGGGCCAGTTCGCCGAGCGCGCTCGCCATGCCGGCGAGGTCGGCGTCGTGAAACGCGCCGAGTTGCGCGAGGTCGCGGGCAATCGCCACGCCCAGGGCTGAATCAGGCGTCGACAGCCGCGCGCGCGCCAGATTGAGCGCGGCGCTGGCGCCGGCGATGTCGCGGGCCAATTGCAAACGTTGTTCGGCGAGCCCGATCAGGGCGGTGGCATCATTCAGCGCCAGCTGCGCGAAGACGTTGCCATCGACTTTGGGCAGCGCGGCCTGAGCAGCCTGCGCGGCGGCGAGCGCGGTGAGTTTGGCTTCCAGCGCCGTAAAGCGCTCATCCGTACTGGTTGCAGCCTGGCGGTGAGTGCTCAGGGCGGTCTGGGCGTCCACCAGCGCGTTCTGCGCGGTGGCTCTTGCTTGCGTGAGTTGGCTCACTTCCGCCTCCAGCGCCGCGACCTTGGCGTCGGCGGTGTCGGTCGCGCGCTGCCAGAGCACGAAGCCGCCGGCGCCTGCGGCAATCACCGGCAGGAGTAGCAGCCACCGGCGCGACTTGCGCGGCGCGGCGGGCGGGGTGAGGGCGGCGTTATCGTTCATCGGCCACCCAGCGCTCGATGGCGTTCAGCAGGCTGGCGTCGGCCGGACTCTCGACCACCACGGGTTCGCGGCTGAAGCCGAGGCGTTCCACTTCCTGCGCTGTGCGGGCACCCGCGACCAGCAGGGGCATGGTGTAGAGCATGTCGAGGTTCTCCTGGTCGATTTGCGCTGCCAGATGGGTCAGCGACTCGAGACTGGTGATAAGCCCAAGGTCTGGCTGCTCGACCCCGTGGGCGCGCAGGATGTCGGCCAAGGGTTCAACCGGCGGCGTGCGCGCGTAGACCTCACAGTAATCGACCGTCGCGCCGCGCTGTAGCAGTTTTTGGGCGAGCAGCTCGCGGCCCCCAACGCCACGCACGATTAAGACCCGTTTGCCGGCAATCGCGCTGCCGGCGAGGCCCGGCAGTTTGAGCAAGCCTTCGCTGGTGAAGTCGGTGGGCGGGCTGATGACCTCGGCCACGCCCAGCCCCTTTAACTGGGACTCACTGCCGCCACCGACCGCGTAAACCGTGCAGTGGGCCAGAGACTGACCGGCCTCGTTGATCAGTCGAACCCCGAATTCAGCGGCGTTGCGACTCACAAAAATGACTACCTGATAGTCCGCCAGCCGCGCGATGAGCGCGCGCGGCGCCGGCTCATGCCCGCGACCCTGAATCACGATCATCGGCGCAAAGATGGCCTTGCCGCCCCGCTCAGCGATGGCGTTCAGCAGCGTTTGCGCCTGCTCTGCCGGCCGGGTGACCAGAATTGAGTAGCCCTCAAGGCTGCGGGCCTGCCCGCCGCCGCTCATGCGACGAGCTTCCAGGGTAAGAGAGCGTGCGGCGCGCTCATCAATGGGCGCCGATTGCCGCCAGCAGTTCGCCTGCGCCATCGGCCAGCAAGGCTTCTGCGACCGCCACGCCCAGCGCATGGGCCTCGGCGCGGGGGCCGCGACGGGTCGCGTGCAGGGTTTTCAAACCATCGAGGCTGGCCACCAGCCCGCTCACTTCCAGCTGGTCACCGGCGAGGGTGGCGTGACCTGCGATTGGCACCTGACACCCGCCCTGCAAGCGCGCGTTCAAAGCGCGCTCGGCGGCCACTACGGCGCTGGCGTTCGCGTCATTCAGTCCGGCAATCAGGCCCTCGATGCGCCCGTCACCCCGTCGGCATTCAATGCCAATCACGCCCTGCGCGATCGCGGGCAGCATTTCCGCCGGTTCGAATGCGGCGCTCACGCCCTGGGTCAGGCCCAGCCGCTTCAAGCCGGCCAGCGCCAGCACAATGCCGTCGAATTCGCCGCGCGCGAGCTTCTCGAGCCGGGTGGTGACATTGCCGCGCAGGTCGCGCAGTTCAAGGTCCGGCCGGAGCGCCAGCAGCTGGCTGCGTCGACGCAGGCTGGACGTGCCCACAATCGCGCCCTGCGGCAGACCTTGCAGGCCGCCGGCGTGGCTGGACAGCAGGCAGTCGCGCGGGTCTTCGCGTTCCAGCACCACGGGAATATGCAGCTCTGGCGGCAGCTCCACCGGCACATCTTTCATGGAATGCACGGCGAGGTCGGCCTCGCCGGCGAGCATCGCCTGCTCCAGTTCTTTGATGAACAGGCCCTTGCCGCCAATTTTGGCCAGCGGGGTATCGAGAATGCGGTCGCCGGCGGTTTTGATTACCAGCAGTTCGATCTGGAGTTCGGGATGGGCGGCGAGCAGCCGCGCTTTGACGTGTTCTGCCTGCCACAGCGCGAGCAGGCTGCCGCGGGTCGCGATGCGAACGAGGGAAGGGTGCGACGGTGTCGTCATGCGGACCTCGTGACGGCGGGTTCAGCTCAAAACGGCGCGTATGCTAAGGTGCCCCCCACTGCCACGGCAACCGGAAAGCATCAGCACCATGACATTAAAACTCGGCGTCATCATGGATCCGATCACGGGGATCAATCCGAAGAAAGACACCACGCTGGGTCTGTTGCTCGCGGCGCAGGCCAAGGGCTTCGAGCTCTATTACATGGAGCTCGCCGACCTCACGCTGCGCGACGGCGCGGCGATGGCACATATGAAGCCGCTCACCGTGCACGACTCCTACACCCACTGGCACGACTTTACCGGCGAGCCCGTGCGCAAGCCACTCACCGAACTCGACGTGATCCTGATGCGCAAGGATCCGCCCTTCGACACCGAATACATTTTTGCCACCTATCTGCTGGAGCGCGCGCAAGCCCGCGGCACGCTGGTGGTCAACGATCCGCGCAGCCTGCGCGACGCCAACGAAAAACTCTTCACCGCCTGGTTCTCTGATGTGTGCCCGCCCACGCTGGTGTCGCGTCGGATGGACAACATTCGCGAGTTCCTGGCCGAGCACGAAGACATCGTGTTGAAGCCGCTGGACGGCATGGGCGGCGCCTCCATCTTCCGGGTCAAGCTGGGCGACCCCAACGCCAGCGTCATCATGGAAACCCTGACCGCGCACGAGACCCGCTTCTGCATGGCGCAGCGTTATCTGCGGGCCATTCTTGATGGCGATAAACGCATTCTGATCGTGGACGGCGAGCCGGTGCCTTACGCGCTGGCGCGCATTCCGGCAGCCGGCGAACTGCGCGGGAATCTGGCCGCCGGCGGGCGTGGCGAAGGCCGACCGCTCACCGCGCGCGACCGCGAAATCTGCGCCCGTGTCGCCCCCGAACTCCGCGCCCGCGGCCTGCTGTTCGTGGGGCTCGACGTCATTGGTGACTACCTGACCGAAATCAACGTCACCAGCCCCACCTGCGCGCGCGAACTCGAAGCGCAATTCGGGGTAAAAATTGGTGAGCAGCTGATGGACGCCATCCTCGCCCGTCTGGGGCCTCAGGACTGAGGCTATTGCCACCAGCATGAAGCGCGCGGTGCCCCTGCCGCCGCCGGTCGACGCAGCCGACCGCCTCGCGGCTACTTTTTGTATCGCGCTGATCGTGCACGTGATGCTGGTGCTGGGCGTGAGCTTTGTGCCGGAGCCGCGCGCGCCGCAGCGGCCCGAGATGATCGACGTCACGCTGGTGACCGAGCGCTCCGCGCAGCGGCCCAAAGAGGCCGACGCCTTGGCGCAGGCCAATCTGGAAGGCGGCGGCGATGGCGCAAAAGAGGGCCGCCCCACCGCGCCGCTCGCTGCGCCTCTGCCGGCGCCCGTGCCCTCACTGCCCGATGCCGCGCCTACTGAGGGTCGCCCCGAAGAGTCCCCCAGCCCCGCGCAGGCGATGAGCGCCGCGCCCAGCCCGGCGCCCAGCGTCGCCAAAGTCGCCCCCACCGCCAAGCCGCTCGCCCCGCCCCGGGTGGTCACCACCCAAGCGAACGAGCGGCACGTGTTGCCGCCGCCGGCACCAACGCCTGCGCCAAGCCCATCGGCCGTTGTTGCCACCGAACCGCCCGCGCCCGCCGCGCCAAGCGGCACCGAGGCCGCCGTCCTGCCCACCGCCACCCAGCTCATCACACGCTCTTTTGCGCTGGCCAGCATGAGCGCGGAACTCGAAGACAAAATGGAAAGCCGCGCGATGCGTCCGCGCAGCAAGTACATTTCGGCCAGCACCCAGGAATATCGCTACGCGGCCTATATGGAAGCCTGGCGGGCGAAGGTCGAGCGCATCGGCAATATCAACTACCCGGATGAAGCGCGGCAGCGGGGACTGTCCGGGGCGCTGCTGCTCGATGTGGCGATTCGCCCCGACGGCTCGGTGATTGAAGTGGTGGTGCGGCGGTCTTCCGGACACAAGGTGCTGGACGATGCGGCCGTGCGCATTGTCGAGCTCGCCGGCCCCTACGCCCAGTTTCCGCCCGACATCGCCAAGGAAGTGGACGTGCTGCATGTGACCCGCACCTGGCGCTTCCTGAGCAGCGCTGAGTTCACCGCCCAATAGCGTTTTTCGCGCTTGTTCAAACCGGAAGGCGCAACCGATACTAGCCCCATGCTGTTCGACCTCACCAATCACTTTCTAATCGCCATGCCGTCGCTGGAAGACCCCAACTTCGCGCGCACCGTGACCTATGTCTGCGCGCACAACGACGGCGGCGCGATGGGAATAGTGATCAATCGCCCCATGGAGATGGCCTTGGGTGAGGTGCTGGAGCAACTGAAGCTCGACGCCAGCGACCCGCGCATCAGCGCGCAGACCGTTTACGCCGGCGGTCCCGTTCATCGCGATCGCGGCTTCATTATTCACCGGCCGGTCAAAGACTATGGCTCGACGATTCAGGTGAGCGAGGACATTGCGGTGTCCACCTCTCGCGCCATCCTCGAGGCCATCTCGCGCGGCGACGGTCCGGACGAAACCTTGATCGCGCTCGGCTATGCCGGCTGGTCGGCCGGTCAGCTCGAGGAAGAAATGCAACACAATGCCTGGCTCAGCGGGCCGGCTGCGCCCGAGTTGCTGTTTCATGTCGCCGCCGAGCGGCGCTGGCACGACGCGGCGGCCCTGCTGGGGGTCGATCTGGCGCTGCTGTCGGGCGACGTCGGCCACGCGTGAACACCCGCGCGCCGCGCACGGCGCTGGGCTTCGATTTTGGTGAGAAGCGGATCGGCGTGGCGGTGGGACAAACCATTACCTGCACCGCGAGTCCGCTGACCACGCTGCCCGCGCATCACGGCCAGCCGGACTGGACGGTGCTGGGGCGCCTGATCAACGAATGGCAGCCGGATTGTCTGGTGCTGGGCCTGCCGACGACCGCCGACGGCAACCCGCATCCCATGGCCGAGCCCATTGAGCGCTTCGCGCGGCGCTTGCAGGGGCGCTTCAACAAGGCCGTCGAGTTTATCGACGAACGACTGTCCTCCTACGCGGCCGAAGAGCTGGCGTGGCGGAGCGGCAAAGGCGTGGATGCCCACGCCGCCCAGCAGATTCTCGAAACCTGGTTAATGGAACAAGCGCAGCGTCCGGAGTCTTAAGCACCATGCAATACGATATTGAAGCCCTGATTCACACCATGGCCGAACAGCTGCAAACGCGCCTCGGCGCGGCCGGGATCGGCAGTCCCGCGCTGGTGGGCATTCGCACTGGCGGCGTGTGGGTGGCAGAACGTTTGCGCGCCCATCTCGGGCTGGCCGAGCCTTTGGGCGAACTCAATATCGCGTTCTACCGCGATGACTTCAGCCGCATCGGCATTCATCCCACGGTGGAGCCGTCGGTGTTGCCTTTCGATGTCGACGGCCGCGACCTCATTCTGGTCGACGACATTCTCTACACCGGGCGCACCGTGCGCGCGGCGATGAACGAAATTTTTGACTACGGTCGACCGCGCTCCATTCAGCTGGTGGTGCTGTTCGATCGCAGTGGTCGCGAGCTGCCGATCGAGGCGCAGGTGGTGGGCGCGCACCTCAGTCTCCAGCCGGGGGAGCATGCTAAACTCACCGGGCCTTCGTCACTCAGTCTTGAGATTCATCGCACGCGCGCTTGAGCCTGCGGCGATGTGGCGAAGCTGCCGGCCAATGAAGTCCTGAAGGAGTGCGTTGATGGGGAAATGGCGATGAGCGCGGCAGATATCCAACTGGACGACCAAGGTCGGCTTCGCCATTTCATCGCCATTGAAGGCCTGCCCCGCGCACTCCTTACCCAGATCCTCGACAACGCCGAGCGCTTCGCGCCGGTGGGGGATCGCACGGTGAAAAAAGTCCCGCTGCTGCGCGGACGCACCGTCGCCAATCTGTTCTTTGAGCCCAGCACCCGCACCCGGACTACCTTCGACCTCGCCGCCAAACGGCTGTCGGCGGACGTGCTCAATCTCAACATCGAAGCCAGTTCCACCAAAAAGGGTGAGTCTTTGGCGGACACCCTGCGCAACCTCGAAGCCATGCAGTGCGACATGTTCGTGGTGCGCCATCAGGTCAGCGGCGCGGCGCATTTCATTGCCCAGCAGGTCGCGCCGTATATCAGCGTGATCAACGGCGGCGACGGTCGGCACGAACACCCCACGCAAGGCATGCTCGACGCCTTCACCATCCGTCGCCACAAGCAGGATTTCACCCGGCTCAAAATCGCCATCGTGGGCGACGTCGCGCATTCGCGCGTGGCGCGCTCGAATATTCAGGCGCTGAAAATCCTCGGCGTGCCGGACCTCCGCGTGGTCGGCCCCAAAACGCTGATTCCGCCGGCGATCGACGCCATGGGCGTGACGGTCTACGACGATCTGGACGAAGGCATTCGCGACTGCGATGTGGTCATCACGCTGCGCCTCCAGCAGGAGCGCATGCAGAGCGCGCTGCTGCCGAGCGCGCACGAGTATTTTCGCGAATATGGACTCACCGCAGACCGCATGCGCCTCGCCGCGCCGGACGCCATCGTGATGCATCCGGGGCCGATCAACCGCGGGGTTGAGATTGACTCGGCGGTGGCCGACGGCGCGCAGTCGGTGATTCTCCAGCAGGTGACCTACGGCATCGCCGTGCGGATGGCGGTGATGGCAATGATTCTGGGCAGCCAGGCCCAGGCGGGAGCGGCCTGAAATGCGGATCCGGATTCACGGTGGACGGGTCATTGACCCCGCGTCCGGTCACGATGCGGTGGCCGAAGTCTGGGTAGAGGACGGGCAAATTCTCAGTCTGGGCCGTGCGCCGCGCGGGCTGAAAGCCGACGACACTTTCGATGCGAGCGGGCTGGTGGTGGCGCCGGGCTTTGTCGATCTGGGCAGTCATCTGCGTGAACCTGGCTTCGAGCACAAGGCCACCATCGAACGCGAAGCGCGGGCCGCGGCGGCGGGAGGGTTCACCAGCATTTGCGCCACGCCGGACACCCAGCCGGTGGTGGATAACGCGGCGGTGGTCGAGCACATCGTTAAACGTGCGAAGGCGGCGCGCGGCGCGCGCGTGCTGGTGCTGGGGGCGCTAACGGTGGGGCTGGACGGCCAATTGCTGTCCGAGATGCATGCCCTGAATGCCGCCGGCGTGGTGGGGCTCACCAACCTCGATCGCGCCATCAAGGACACCGTGGTGCTCAAGCACGCACTGGCCTACGCGGCCAGCGCCGAGCTCACCGTGTTTTTGCAACCGGAAGACTACTGGCTGGGCCGTCAGGGCCAAATCCACGAAGGCGCGGTGAGCACCAGGCTCGGCATTCCCGGCATTCCTTCGGCGGCCGAGGTTATTGCCGTGCAGCGCGACCTCACGCTGGCGGCCGCCGTGCAGGCGCGCGTCCACTTCTCGCGAATTTCGGCGGCGGAGTCGGTCAAGCCGATTGCCGATGCGCGTCGTCGCGGACAGGCCGTGTCGGCCGACGTCAGCCTCGCTCACCTCAGTTTTACCGTGGACGACATCGGACATTACGACCCCAACTTTCATGTGCGCCCGCCGCTTCGCGCGGCGAGCGATCGCAGCGCCTTGCGCAAGGCCGTGAAAGCCGGCGCCATTGACGCCATCAGCGCCGGTCACGAACCGCACGACGGCGACGCCAAAGCCGCGCCCTTTGGCGTGACCGAGCCCGGCATGTCGACTCTCGACACCTTCCTGCCGGCCTTGCTGGCGCAGGTGGCGGCAGGGGCCTTCGATTTACCCACCGCGCTCGCCGCCGCCAGCACCCGCCCGCACCAGATTCTGGGCCGCGATGGCGGTCGGCTCACGCCCGGCAGCGTGGCGGATCTCACGCTGTTTGACCCTGCCTGTCGCTGGCAGGCGAACGGCGAGACCCTGCACAGCAGTGGCCTTAACACGCCTTATCTCAACCAGACCCTGACCGGCCGCGTGGTGGCAACCCTCGTAGGCGGACAGTGGGCTTACCGGAATTTCTCACCCGTATGAACCTGCCGGCCAAGCCGCATCGCGGCACCATGGTGGACGAGCGCGCTGAGGTGCTCGCCAACGACGCCTATCCCGGGCATCAGCACGTGCTCAAAATCCGCGCGCCGGAAATTGCCCGCCGCGCCCGTCCCGGCAGCTTCGTGCATTTGCGCTGCGCGCCCTCGCTGGCGATGCGCCGGCCGATGTCGATCATGCGGGCCGACGCCACCAAGGGCACGCTCGACATCCTGTTCAAGGCGCATGGCCTCGGCACCGCCGAACTGGCGGCGCGCAAGGTGGGCGAGACGCTGTCGGTGCTGGGGCCGATCGGCGTGCCGTTCCGGCTGGAAGGCTACCGGCGTCGCCCCTTGCTGATCGGTGGCGGGGTCGGGCTGCCGCCGATGGTCTATCTGGCCGAACATTTGCGCCGCGTTGGCGGCACGATGCCGCTGGTGGTGCTGGGTTCGGAAGTGCCGTTCCCGTTCACGCTCCGCCCTTCCACCATCATGGTGCCGGGCCTGCCGCCGCATGTGATTGCCACCATGCCGCTGCTGGAGGATTGGGGGATCGCCTGCCGGCTCGCGAGTCAGGAAGGCTATCCCGGATGCTTCGACGGCTTTGTCACCGAACTCGCCGCCGGCTGGATCGAGGCGCTGGGCCCTGAGACGCGCAACGAAATCGAAATCTTCGCCTGCGGCCCCACCCCCATGTTGAAGGCGGTGCAGGCGCTGGCGGCGCGCTTTGCCGTGCCGGCGCAGGTCTCGCTGGAGGAATACATGGCCTGTGCGGTGGGCGGTTGCGCCGGCTGCACGGTGCGGGTGAACACGCCGACCGGGCCGGCCATGAAACGGGTCTGCGTGGACGGCCCGGTGTTCGAGGCGAGTACGGTGGTCTTCGAGTAATCGAGAGTACCGATGGCCGACTCAGGCCACGCGGCGGAACAACACCTTTAACCCGGCCTTGCGGTCGGGGAAGCGCTTCTCCTGTTCGAAACCATACTGGCGAAACAACTGCGCCAGATTGGCCTCCTTAAAAAACTGCACGTGGTGCGGCGGCACAAAGACATCCCATTCGGTAATCGGCTGCGGCACCTGCTGGCTGCCCAGATCCGGCGTGGTGATATACACCCGGCTCTTCAAATGAGTCAGCTTGCGTAACATCTGCATGAACTCGCTGAGCTCGCTCACGTGCTCGATGAGTTCCGAGCAATACACAAAATCGAAGGTTTGGGTCGCTTCAAAGGCATTGAAGGACTCGCTGTAGAACCGGCACGCCGGGAACTGGGCGCGGGCATAGGCGATGGCCTGTGCGTTCACATCGAGCCCGCTGGCCGCAGCCCCCATCCGCTGCAGGGCGTTCACCATAAAGCCGCCGCCACAGCCGAGATCAATCGCCGATTTCCGCCAGCACCAGGGCAGTAGCCGCAGTGCGCGCATGAGGGACCGCAGTCGCCGGGACGCCGCCTTCGGGTAATGCGTGGCGGTGATGCCGCGATCATCTTCGTACAGGCCGTTCAGTTGCGCTTGCGTGGGCATGGGATTCAGAAAGGCGAACTGGCAGTCCACGCATTGGGAAAAACACCATTCGTCTTGTTGAACAAAGGGCAGGAGCTTGGGGCTGGCGCAGATCGGACACTTCATCTCGCCATCCTAACCGCTCGCCGCCAGCCTGCGGCGGTTCTGGCGCCGCTCATTCGCCCAACGCCGCGTTCACCCGCGGCATCACTTCCTCTGCCATCAGCCGCATAGAACGCTCGGCAAGTGCGCGATCCGCCCAGTCGTGACCGGCATAGACCAGCGTGCCGAAGTGCCCCACCTGCTCGCGCAAGGCCAGAATTTGCTCGGCCACGCGTTGCGGCGTGCCGCAAATCACCAGTGAATCGAGCACAAAATCGAGCGTAACGCTGGCGTCGGCCTGATCCCGGCTGGTCTTGAACAGCTCCGGGCGACCGTTACCAATGAGCTTGCGCATCAGGCTGCGGTAGTAGTGCGCATAGGGGCCGCTGCTGCCCTTGGCATAGGTTTGCGCGGTGGCTTCATCGTCGGCCACGAACAGGCTGCGGGCTACTCGCCAGTCCGCCGGCTTGGCGGTGCGACCGCCGGCCGCCGCGCCTTCCAGCATCTTTTGCCAGTGGCTGGCCACCCACACCGGCTGCAGAAAATTGGCCGAGATAATCGACCAGCCCTGACTCGCCGCGTGAGTCACCGACTCCGAGAACGGCGACATGCAGGCCACCGCGATCGGGGGGTGCGGTCGCTGCAAGGGTTGCAGGATGATGCCTTGCCCGATTTCCCGGTCGAGCGTGCGGCCGGTCGAAATCTGCCAGAACTCACCTTTGAGGTCGTAGGGCGCGGTGCCGGCCCAAATCGCCAGCACCTGTTCGATGGCTTCGCGCGCCATCGCCTTGCGGTCGTTGTCCAAGGTGCCGAAAACCTCGGCGTCCGAGCGCAGGCCGCCGGGGCTAATGCCAAAAATAAACCGCCCGTCGCACATGTGGTCCACCATCGCCACCTGCGCCGCCACCGCGGCCGGATGGCTGTTGGGCAGATTGATGGTGCCGCTGCCGAGCTTTATCCGGCGGGTTTCATAGGCGAGGCTCGCGAGGAAGGTGAGGGAAGAGGTGACGGTCTCCGCCAGATCGGTCACGTGCTCGCCCACGAAGGCTTCGGCAAAGCCCAGTTCGTCGGCGAGCAGAATGGCCGCGCGGTCCTCGCGCAGGGTTTCCCGATAATCCCGCCCCAGCGGATGCAGGGGCATGGTGAAGAAACTGAGCTGCATGCGGCGACCCTCGGCTGAAACCTGAGCGCGAGCATAGTCAGCCCGCTCGGTCCCGGCGAGGGCGCCGTATCAGGCGGTGGCTTAGCCGGCTTTGAAGGCCTCGCCTACCGCCGCCGCGAGGCCCTTGCACACGGTCTCGAAAATGACCGCGCCGTATTCCGCTTTCGCGCCCCTGGCGGACGACAACACGCCCGACGGCGGCACGCCGTGACCGGTCTGGGGAAACATGTCGTAGACCGGGAACTCGGCCGGGCCATCGTCGGGCAGCAGGCTCAAGTCCACCAGCTCCGGATGGAGGTGCAGCATCATCGAGGTTTCGATGAGCGCGGCGTGCTCCAGCGCGAAGCCCGGGAAACCGCCGGGGAACATCGGGTCGAGCACGTCGATGCCGCAGAAGTCCCAATACTCGGTGCGCATGCAGCGTAGTTCCGGCGTGCTCGCGCCCAGTTCGCGCCAGGCCAGTTCGCAGGCTTCGGTCAGGAACCACTGGTTTTCGTAGTGGCCATCGACCAGCACGATATTTCGCGCGCCGTGGCGCACCAGCTCGCGAATCACATCCTGCACGAAGCTGATCAGCGTTTGCGCGTCGAGGCTGGTGGTGCCCGGAAAACACTGCCCGCCGCCGCAGCGCGCCTGCGACTTGTAGCCATAGTTAAGCGGTGCCGCGACCACGCCCCCCACCCGTTGCGCCACGCCCACCGCGACATCGGTGGAGAGCATGGCGTCCACCCCCAGCGGCAGGTGCGGGCCGTGCTGTTCCAACGCACCCACCGGTAAAAAGACCACCGCGCCGCCCGCAATGCGGCGCGCATATTCCGGCCAGCTCAGGCGGGACATCAACACTTCAGACATGGATTCCTCCGATAAACAGGCGCGCGTATCGGCCTTAGCGCATCAGCGCGCCGCCGTTGGGACTCAGGATTTCGCCGTAGAAAAAACTGGCGTGGGATGAGGCGAGATACACCGCCGCACTCGCGATTTCCGCTGGCTGGCCCAAGCGGCCGGCAGGGGTGGCGGTTTCGGCTTGGAGGCCGCCGGTAATGGCAATTTCAGCCTCAATCATCGGCGTCATGGTGGGACCGGGGGCGATGCCGTTGATGCGAATCTTCGGTGCGAATTCCCGGGCCAGACTGCGCGTCAGCGTAATCACGCCGCCCTTCGACGCGGTGTAAGGCACATAAAGCTCGCGCCCGAGATAACCCAGTTCGGAGGCAATGTTGATGATGACCCCGCTGCCCTGCGCCACCATGCCGGGCAGCGCCGCGCGGCAGCACAGAAACATCGATTTCAGGTTGGTGTCGACTACCGTGTCCCAATCCGCTTCGGTGAGATCCAGAAACGGCTTCACCTGCATGATCCCGGCGTTGTTGACCAGAATGTCGAGCCCGCCCAGCGCGGCCGTGGCCGCGTCGAACATCGCCGCCACCTGCGTGCTATTGCTCACGTCGGCTTCCAGCGCCAGCGCGCCGTGACCGCAGGCGGCCGCCAGCATCGCCGCTGCCTCGGACTTGCCCAGATGATTCACCACGACCGTGGCGCCCGCCTTGGCCAGACCCAGCGCAATCGCGCGGCCAATGCCGCTGGCCGCGCCGGTGACCAGCGCCCGCTGCCCGCTTAAATCGATATTCAAATTCAGACCACCGTTAAGAACGACACGCCGTGCGCGCCTACAAAGTTGTCTGCGCGCCGATCGCCAGTGCCGACCGCGCCGTAGTCCTCATCCAGAATTCGCCGCAGACGATGGCGATGAAACGTGCGCAGGAGTTCCGACAGCGGCATGAGCTGCAAGCCCGCCTCGCCGTAGAGTTCGCGATGCAAAGCCGGTAGCCGGTACCAGGGCGTGGCCGCCCGCTGGTGATGGGCGTTGTGATAGCCAAAGTTAAGCGTGAGGAGATTCAGCCAGGGCCAACGCACGGACACCACATTGGAATAGGTGTTGGCCTGCTCGTACTCGCGGTCCTTGCCTTCCATCGAGACCTTTTCTTCGTCGTCCGCCACGAAGTACTGGTCGAAGGTGTGATGAAAAGCATCAAAGAAGTGCATTACGGTGAGAAACAGGCCCCATGCCAGCGCATACAGCGCCAGCGCCCGCAGGCCGCCGATGCTCGTGAGCAGCGTGAAGAGCGCGCCGCGCGCCAGCAGCACCCCGACCACGCGGCCCCGCCGATCATGTTCAACCGGATTGATGAAGGGTCGCACCAGCAACTGAAACTGCATGATGAGTTCGATCGCGGGAATGTAGGCCCACTCCAGCACGTACACCGCACGGCGCAGCGGCACCGGCAGTTGGCGCAGCAGCGCCTTGTAATCGAAGCGGCCCACGTCCGCCCGGTCGCGATGATGACGCAGGTGCATGTGGCGAATCCGATCGAAGGACGCATACGCGGCCCCGCACAGAAACGCCATGATTTCGCCTAAAAAAGCGTTGTGGCGGGGGTGGCGGAACAGCGTCATATGCGCCGCTTCGTGGATGAGATAGGCCGCCAGCACCATGCTGTGGGCGGTGAGTAAAACCCCGAGGCTGGCGCTGCCGATGCCGGCTTGGGTGAGCAAGCAGAGGCCTAGCGCATGCCCCAGCGAGACATAGCCAAGCACCAGCAGCGTGGGGATGAACGCCGCCTCTTCTTTCAGGTCATACGACCACACTGGTTTCATCTTGGGTAAGCCCATCCGCGCGCCTAAGCATCAATGAAAGAAACTAGCTTCAAAATTCGTTCCAGATTTCGGATTTGGAAAGCAGGCGTCTATAACAGCGCATCCGTTAAAGCAGTTGAGTTGTGCAATCGAGATGGTTTCAACTGGACGTCAAGGAACACCTGACAAACGCACGGATGCGACCAAACTCCAAAGCACCACTGGTCGCATGCCGAAGCCCGCGCATGTGAAGCTGGTGATGGCGCTCAATGCCTTTGATGAGTATTGGACGACGCTCTTTGGCGAGGACGAATTTCTCGACCTGCACTACATGAAGCTGTTTGCCCAGATGTGGGTCCGGCAGGGTGAGCCTATGCCCCGATCGGACGCTTATCTCTGCATGAAATCGCTCAGTGCCCAAACGGCCATGAAGTATGTGAACCGGGCGGTGGAGCGGGGCTATCTGCAAGAAGTAGAAAACCCGGACGACCGCCGCTCGCGCCTGCTGGTCATGACCCCGTTACTGATGTCCCGGGTGGGAACGCTACTCGACTACGCGCTGGACGAATTCCGCAAGGCGCTCTAGGGCGCGCGCCTAGCGCGGCTCCACCTCACGCAGGAAGCGCAGCATCTGCGCGGTAGTGGCAGCGGGTTGTTCCTGCTGCAACCAATGGCCCGCCCCTTCGATAAAGCTCATGAAGCGCAGATCCTTGAAGGACTGCGGAAACCACGACTCCCACTTCGCGTCGTAATGCAGCACCGGGTCTTGCCGCCCGGCCACAAAGGCTGCCGGCTGTGAGAATTGCTTGCCTTCGAGTTCCGGCGTGAGCGCGTTCATGGTGGGCAGATTGCGATAGAGATTGCAGGGCCCGCGAAAACCGCTGCGCTGGTATTGCGCCACGTAGTAGTCGAGATCCGCTTCTCTGAGCCACGCCGGCAGCGTGGGCACGGCGGGCAGCACGTCCAGCAGCTTCGCGCTGCGCGGATGTTCCAGCTGGCGCAGCCACTGCAGCGGCGGTGCGTCGGCCGAAAGCCCGCAGTAGGCGCGGCGCAGGCTTTCGCGCACGTCGGCTTCGAGCTCCGCTTCCACCACGCCGGGCGTCTGGAAATAACGGATGTACCAGAAGCGGTCGTCCATGCCCGGCGGATCGAGCGTGGCCTTGCCGGCGCGCCAGAACGGCACCGAGAGCCCCATCACCGAACGGCAGGTGTCTTCATGCAGCAGCGCGGTGTTCCACGCAATGATGCAGCCCCAGTCGTGGCCAATGAGATTGAACTCCTCGTAGCCCAGTGCCTTGGCCAGCCCCACCACGTCCGCCGCCATGGTGCGAATGTTGTAGTCCTCGACCGCGCTTGGCAGGCTGCTGCCGCCAAAGCCGCGCTGGTCCGGCACCGCCACGCGATAGCCGGCGGCGGCCAGCGGCGCGATTTGATGCCGCCACAAATACCAGCACTGCGGCCAGCCATGGAGCAGGATGACCAAGGGGCCCTCACCCGCCACCACCGTGCGCAGCGTCACGCCGTTGGTGTCGATCATCTGGAAGT
>Ga0164295_10001916_pt1 | contig 17288 bp, 7 predicted proteins | sample GEODES006metaG_FD_111798 | JGI IMG/M metagenome (GOLD analysis project Ga0164295, IMG submission 111798) | Oligotrophic lake water microbial communities from Sparkling Lake, Wisconsin, USA - GEODES006 metaG | ecosystem: Environmental > Aquatic > Freshwater > Lake | place: USA: Sparkling Lake... | reverse complement strand
GCGGCCGAGGCCAAGGCGGCGGCTGAGGCTCAGGCAACCCAGGCGTTGCAGAGGGTCAGGGAGGCCAAGGCGGCTCAGGAGGCAGCAGACAAGGCGGCGGCGGATCGGGTCGAGGCGAACCGGCTGTTTGCCGTACAGCAGGCGGCCGAGGCGGCCGAGGCGGCCGAGCGCGCAGCAGCCGAATGCGAGCTCTTCTGCGTCAACATCCCGCTACCGGTCCACGGCGGCGAGAAGTTTGTGTGGACGGTCGACGACCGGCCCATGCAGTTCGTTGCACCGGAGGGAATGCGCGCGGGCCAAGAGCATACATATCAGTTGACCGCCCATCAGCTCGCTGCCACGCCTAAGCTGGAGAAATTCGGCCTCGTGTTCCCCCTCTTCGACGACAAGCTGATGGAGTTTCAGGCGCCGCCGGGCATGGCCAGCGGTGAGGAGCATGAATTCGAGTTCACCGAGCTCGAGCTTCTGAGTGCCAAGTCAAGAGGCCGCAGCTGTGTTCGGGGCCGGGTATGAGACTATCACTATGAGTTCGCGGTGATCATATCTTATGTCATGATTGTCATGTGACGAGTACTAAAAGATGCGCAAGTCCTAGTGCAAGTGCTTTGGGGCTGCGGCCGCGCTGAGTGCGAGCTCCGTTCTCACCTCCAGCCCTTTGGCCTTTCACACGTCACGCTGCTCCCGACGCCAGCGATGCGCAGGCGAGCCGTCGCAGTGCTCCGCCGCGCTCGTAGTAGTCACAATGGAAGTCGCATGCCACAGCGTGAGGCCCCACCGGCAGCAGAGTCTTCAGCGGATGACGTGGAGCAGATCATTGAGCTCGCCAAATTTGGCGCTGTAGTCGCCTTTGTCAACACCTACATCCTGACCAACATGCAGTGCATAGGCCCATCGATGTTGCCGACACTCGGTGAGTCAGGCGACAATGTGCTTATGTGGCCCACGGGCAACGAGCTCTTCACCATCGTGCAGCCACAGCGTGGCGACGTGGTCGTTTGCGCATCACCGACCGACCCAACATCGACGGTTTGCAAACGCATTTGTGGGATGCCGGGCGACATTGTACACTTCCCGCGCAGGCCGGGCATGCCGACCGACTATAACGGCATCATCGTACCCCGCGGCCACTGCTTCCTGCAAGGTGACAACGAGCGAGACTCGACAGACTCGCGCTATTACGGGCCAGTGCCTCTGGCGCTGATCCGTGGCATCGTCTTCGCCAAGGTGTGGCCGCTGCGAGAGATGTGCTGGATCACTCGTGAGCGGCCACCGCCGGCACCATCGCCGCTCTCAATGCCAGTGCACGAGCCTTCGGACGGTCCCCTCCGGCGGGCCACAGGCAGTCCCGACATAGGCGGTCGAGCCAGCGTCGACATGCGAGTGGCCGACGAGCCAGCTTCGACACGTCCAGCCATCGACGATGAGGGCGTGGCGAGCGCTTGGCGGCAGAAGCTGCTGCGCACGGCCGAGGACGTAGCAGGGAGACCAGAAGCCCCGCCATCCAGCACAGCTGCGGAGGAGGAGGAGGAGGAGCAGCAACAGCAGCAGCAACAGCAGCAACAGCAGCAGCAGCAGAAGGAGCAGCAGCAGCAGCAGCAGCAGCAGCAGCAGCAGCAGCAGCAGCAGCAGCAGCAGCAGTTCCTGCAAGATCCGCAGAAAGTTGAGCCGCCTCCTCCAACGCCGAAGGTGTCGTTTCAACAGCTGGAGCAACAACTAGCACCGCAGCCGCCGGAGGTCGCCACGCCGCCGTTGGCGCAGGCTGCAACGCCGCCGGAGGCTGCAGCGCTGCCGCCTCCGCACTTGCCGCTGCCGGTTGACACAGCGCCGCTGCAGCCTGAAAGCCCGGCGGCACTACCGCAGCTGGAATTACAGACGATGGCGCAGCCAGAGAAGGGATCGCGAACGGACGGTCAAAGTGAGGAACCGAAACCACAAGAGCTGTCCGCGCCAGCTGCGAACAACGACAACCCATAGACACCCACACAGCCTACCGGTACCGCCCGAGGGTGCGACGCGGGCGGCTGGGCAGTGAGTTCGACCACACCAGGCAGCAGACCGCAAGCGTCCAGTGGCACCAGCCACTACCGCATGGGAAGGTCAGGCGGACACTCACACATAGGCAGCGAGAGGCGGGGGACTGAGCGGACAGGGCGGGGCCCTGGCTGCTCGTCCGTCTGGCCTCGGCCGCTGCCTCCCCGTCAGAGCACGGAGGTCCGAGCTCGCAGCTCCGTCCGCTTCGACCGCACCCTTGAACCTCCCCCGCTCCTGTACCGCGCGACTACGAGTACGACGTACCGCCGATCCGCTACGTGAGTTTCCGAGTTTCGAGTTTGGCCGTAGCGCGTAGGTTGCGTGAGATCAGAGATGTGCTGCGCCTTTCGCTTTGTCCATATAGTTACGATAAAGCTTAAGTGCAGCACAACGCAGCTCATGCTCGAACGCATACGATACTCGCAGAGAGACAAAACACGGGGTCCACTCGACCGTGCCCACGCGCCAAGGGCCGACGGCGACGCGCAGCCGCACATGAACAGGCGGCAACACAGTAGCGCCGGCACACGTATGTGGCATGATGGCACCCCTGTTCACCCGTGCCAGCGCCCGCCGCTCAGCCGAATTGCGCACACACGTCGTCCGGCACCCTCGCAGCAGACCCAAGGCTCAGCCAAACTTCGTCTTGGAGATCGAGTAGAGGAGCGTGCCCACAATCGCGATCGTGGAGCCGATGATACCCTGCGTTGAGATCGGCGTCTTGAACGCGATGACCGAAGCCACGATGATCACGACGCGCTTGACGGTGTTGCCGACCGCGTGCGTGACCGGGTTGACGCGGCCAAGCGCGAGGAAGGCGACCTCGTTGTAGAGATAGTAGAAGGCGCCCGCGAGGAGGGATTGCGTCCACAAGTAGGTGGGCGTGAGCCCTGACGCGGTGGCCTTGGCAATGCATGCCGAGATAGCGGCGGGCGACTCAATCGCGAGCGAGATGGGCAGGATGGCGATGAATGCGAGGATGGTCAGCACCGCGTACAGGTTCGCCTCGTCCATATTCTCGCCCACGCCGCCACCCATCGTCTTCTTCGCCAGGATGCCGCGCAGGGCAGACGACAGGTTGGAGCCCATCGCGGCAATGAAGCCGACCCACGTGAAGGAGAGCTCCTTGAGGGAGGCGAGGGCGACACCGCCGACGACCGGGAGGAGCGTCAAGTACGTCTGCCACGACGACACCGCGCCGAGCAGCAGGAACGAGAGGATGGCTGACACGACTGGCTCCGACGCCTTGATGATGTGCGTGAACGAGACGGCACCAGCGCCGAGCGAGACGACGGCGCCGATGTGCGTGCCAAGGTGGCCAAGCGAGACCGGGATGAGCGTCTTGACATTGTCAACGGATAGCTTGGGAGCCTTGCGCAGGCCCGTCGCCCACAGCAGCGCGCAGTACGGGATGCCCACGAAGAGCTGCAGCGCTGCCATCGTGTATGGGAGCGGCAGAGCGTTGAGCGCCTTCTTGTTGTAGATGTTGTAGCCGATGTTGAAGATATACCAGAGAGTGAAGAAGATACCAGTGGTGACCGTCTCCATCATGCCGGCCTTCGCCGCGTTCGCCGGGGCAGCCTTGGCCGCCGCTGCGTCTGCCTGCATCAAGGGCGACTCGGCGAAGCGCGGCAGCGACGCCAAGCGCACCATTGCGGGCGCACGGGCACCAAGCGTCGCCGGGCGGCTGGCCGCCGGCGAGAATGCGGCGGCGGCGCCGAACGAGACGACTACCAAAAAGCGCGTCGGCATTAAGATATCTGTACGCCGTGATCGCGCAAAATGAGATTGCGCCGTTTCGCAGATGCGCTGGCGTGACGGCCAGATCAACGAGATGAACCGACTTCCGAAGCCTTCGTCACGCGTTTCGAACTTTGTCAATACCGTCGTGGCAAGTTTGCACATCCGTAACGTCTTGTGCGGCGGCGGTCTTCCGACGAGCAGCGGCCACTACTTGCAGAGCCAGCACCATGGCGACCCACCTTGAAGACCAGATGAAGGCGATGATGTCAAAGCTAGACCGGCCAGGGTCGGTCGAGGGCGTCACCACAGGCCTCAAGCCGACGGACCCGAAGAAACAGGCCCGCAGGGGCCGCCATAGCCGTGACTTACTGGGAACGAGCGAGTTCCACGAAGGAACTATGGAGGATGGCCTTGACGCTGAGGATGAAGATGACAGTGACCCCACCCCAGTGGCTGCACGCCAAGTGGCCCCAGGCCCGGCGGTTGTGTCCTTTCGTTCCGGAGTTACCCCCAAGGTCGTGCGAGACACGGTCGACATGGGCCATCAAGGACTCAAGGACGCAGATGCAGCCGCGATTGCCTCGATGCTGAACACCGCCAGCGTCCCTATCGCCAAGCTGACGCTCGCGGACAATGATCTGGGCGATGCCGCCGCCGAGGTGATCGCCGAGCAGCTCAAGACAAACAAGAGCATCACCTACCTCTCACTGCACAAGAACAAGATTGGCGATCGCGGCGGCAAGGCGCTCGCCCAAGCGCTCGCGGAGGGCTGCCCGAGCCTCACGACGCTCTTCGTGACTGGCAATCCGCTATCAGCCGAGGCGCGGTCCGCGATCACGAAGGCGTATGACCAGAGGCCCGCGGAATCGAAGGCCCCCCCCGGCAGTCTCAATGCCCTTGTGATAGACGGCAAATGAGGCTGTGCGCACGACAGCCTGCCCGAGACTGGAGAACGCTCTGCCTTGCTACTGCCGCGCCGTGCTTCAAAGGGACAAGGCATCCATATCTCATCCCGCCCCGCGTTGAGCCCGGACCGCGACCCGACACTGCACGCTGCACAACAGTCACGGCTTACCATGTGAGATGTGTGTTCGTTTACTAGGTCACGCACTATTAGCACTACTGAGCTCTTGCACACTGAGTTCAAAATCAGGTGGTGGGGATAGTTTGTGAATCCAGAAAGAATACCTCCCCCTACCCCTTTGGGTCAATCACTCAGAGTAAAAAAATCCATAGAAAATCCAATCAAAGCGTGTAGCGTGGTGGGGACGTAGGTGAGTGACGATCCAGAAAGAATACCTCCCCCTACCCCTTTGGGTCAAAGCAGAGGCGCCCTCTGGTGTTCCTTGTGATCAGTACTTGTCTGTACGAGATGCAATGCGACTCACACCCCCATCGTTTCTCCCTCACAGCGAGTCGTCGGGCGCGTTAACGGGTGATCCGCCCTTGCCGGGGCCGCCCCCTACTTTACTCGTTCGAGCCCCGGCCCGGCACCGAAGACACATGCGAAGACACCGCAAGCGCTCGTGACGCCGAGGACACGCGTGCCGCGCTGGACGCGCGGGACGCCCCGCGGGTTGTTCCCCGCCCCCGCCGGTCCGAGCTGAATAATACGTGCAGGTTTTTTTCCGAACGCAGGCGCTCGCGGTATAAGCTCGCGGAGCATTGTCGCGCGGACCGCGCGGACGGCGGAGCCTCCCGAGAGGAAGGAGCGACGAGAGGGTACAGGGTTATACTTCGATAGCACGATTGACGATAGGAGACGAGAGGTTTGAATAATTGTATCTGAAAGATTACCCCATGCGCGGACGCAATTGCGCGGACTATCCAAAAACGCGCTCGAGCCTCAGTCCCGTCCTCAGTCGGATCTCGGATCTCCGGTGCTCCGCGAGATAGCGCCGTGGAACGAGTGTCGTACTGTATCGGGTGGCGACGAGCGCCATGTCGAGCGCGCCCATACCAGCCTACCTCTTTGTGGCGAACACAAATGGCGAGTAGTGGCCTGGCACAAACTCAACCAGGGCAAACGGTGGCCAAACTTCCGAGCGGTCCAGCCAGCCTAGAAGATCGTCGAAGGGCACGTAAGAGAACGCGCCCGCATTTGCACGGCAATGTCGCCCACCCGGCTGCGGGCGGTAGACGCACGGCGGGTCGACAAAGGTACCGTCAACCTCGCGCGTCAGGACCGCGAGGGGTATCGACAGATCGTCGGCCAAACCCCAGAGGAAGGCAATGAAGGCACTATCGCTGTCGAGCCAATGACCGAGACGCCGAAAGGGCTCAATCTCGCTCGAGCTCACTCGGAGCGCCTTGAGCAGCTCCGGCACGCTGATAGCTGAGCCGCTTCCATCACTGGGCAGGGCCGTGCTCGATCCGATGAGTTTATTCACGACGCGCCCGCGTTGCAGCGCGAGATACCGCATGGTGACGCTGTCACTTGATGTTGCTGCGCTCTGGCTGAGCCGGCCGAGGCTGGCGAGCGCACTCCGCTGCGCACAGTTTCCATCGGGCGATGCCTGAGCGAGCGTGACACCTCGCGACCGCAGGTCCGCTAAGACGGAGGCCCTTGGAAGCCTCGCTTTGAGGATCGTTGTGATGCGAGGGCGCTCGGAGCGCGGCTTTACCGGCGTTTCGTGATCAATGTCCTCATCGAGGAGAATGGCATCATCAGCACGCGAGCCATGTGCGCGGAGCTGTGCCGGAGTCGCACGGGCTGCATACACAGGCGCGTTGATGCTGAGGGAATGTCCGGCCAGGACGGAGAGGGATGCGTCTGGGTCAAGGTGAGCCAGGGGCATGTGGTCGCCTCATTCTCAAAATGAAAAAGCAATTACAACAAAGACTTGAACCCAAGAGGAATTGAGAACGACCTCTGTCTGTCCGAGATCAATGTCGGCGCACACTTGGCACATCATTTCGAAGTTTTTTTGGTCGAAAAGGTCTAGAATTGGGTTTTCGCCAAAGTTCCTTGATCTTTTTTGCGGATCGCGCGTGGTGTTGGACCTTGGGCTTTGTCGCTATGCCACCCAAGAAGCCGCCACCCCCGAAGGACACCGCAAAGGATGGCAGTTCCAACAAGGGGAGCACCAACCCCACGCCACGCGCCGCGCCCAAGCAGACTCCACGGACCTCAGGAAAGCCCGAGTCAGCAGCTGCAGCCAACGCGGCAGCCTCGTCAGCCAACGCGAGTGGCGAAAAGGTCAAGAAGGTCAAATTGGAACCCAAGGGCGGAGGAGGAGGAGGCAGCGAAAAACCCGAAAAAGTACCGACCCCGAAGGGCGCAGGTCCAGCCAAGGCAACGCCTCCTCCAGCCAAGGTTACGCCTCCTTCAGCTGCACCTCCAGTGGCGGCTCAAGGCAAGGGTGCGCCGCTCGCTGGTGCACCCTTGCCCACAGGCGCCGGCTCATCGTCCAGCGGACCGCCCAAGAAGGCTGCTGACTCGTTCGACGGCAACAAGAAGAAGGTTGAGTTACTGACGGAAGAGCTCATGTATGCAGCAACCGCCTCGCTGCCATCGCTGCCATCGCTGCCACCGCTGCCACCGCTGGTGTCGTCGCTGCCTCCGCTGCTGTCGTCGCTGCCGCCGCTGCTGCCGCTGCTGCCGTCGCTACCTCCGCTGCTGCCGCTGCTGCCGCTGCCGCCGCTGCCGCCACTCCCGCTGCGGCCGTCGCTTCTGCTGCTACTCCTGCGTTGGTGCCGCTCACAGACTGCCGTCCGCCACTGCCGCAGGAATCGAAAGCCACTTGATCCCAAGCTGCGAGACGCTCTGATCCAAAGGTGCGGTCCGGCAGTGCAGGAGGTCGCGTTCTTGCGCAACGAGTCGAAACCACCCTTCGGTCGCGTAGACGAGCTGGCACCCTCTCGTCATGATCGGATCCCTCCCGCCTGCGTCGTGATCATGTTCAACCCCTTCGAGTCCTCCTTCGAGCTTTCATACGGCGATAGTGCGCGCTGCCTCCGCCGAACGCGACATTTCTGTTGCCGTGCTTGCCACCGCCGACTGCTGCGACCGGCGGCGCTGCCGCTGACTGGCTGACTGACTGACCCTTTCCCCCGTGCCGGCGCGCAGTTTCGACCCTTCCCGATGCGGAGACGAGCGACCTGCGCTCGCTCACCTCGGGCAAGGTGCTTGGTCGTGTCAAGATCTCGCCGGAAAAGGGTACGCCTATCGAGGATCGTGTGGGCTTCAACAACGACTGGTACGTGGGCGCCGAGCACGGACTGGTGCATGACGGGCTGCAGGCGGATGGGAGCCTCGAGGTCCGCCTCGACTGGCGTGACAGCGCCCGTAACGAGGCCCACGTGGCCATCCTGCGCGTGAATCCGTGGCTCGCGTACGGCTGCGGTGAGGGCGCGCGTCTGGCGGTGCGCAAGCCCGGCGCAACCGAGGGCACCGCTGCGACGGTGCAGCGAACGCTGCGAGATGATACCGTCGTCTTGCGGCGCGACGGAGCGGAAGGTGAGCTGACCGTCGACCCGACCCCATTCACGGTGGTCACCGCCACCAACCCGCGCCATCCCCCGGGCACTCGGCTACTCTTGGTGCACGAGGGTAGTTGCGTCGACGCTGTGGTGGAGCCATGGCCTACTCCGGTGATAGAAGTGAAAGAGGGCTCGCGCCATGAGCTCAAGGTGAATGGCAAGCACATGTCGGGCTGGATTACGCTCATCAACAAGAATGGGGATGTCAACGTCGAGTGCGATGACGACGAGGAGAACCGTGGCAGGGCCGAAGCTGATAAGGTTTGGCACCTGACGAGGAGGAAGGAACTCCAGATGACCTCTGGATGCGACGCGAACAACTCCGAGAAGACCGGGAAGATCACGAAGCTCGTCGCCATGAAGCTCCTTGAAAGCCGTGAGACGGAGGACCAGGGCGTGCGTGGGTACGTTGCCACAATCCCCGGCCAGAGCGCGACCGTCATCACGTGCGCGCTCAACGAGTTCAACCACTCGGTGCAGCGCTTTCCCTCTGTGGCTGAGTACGAGGCGGCCCGTGCCAACTACCTCGAGGACATTGTGGTGCGCGAGGCCCTCGTCGAGGATGCGATCACGGGCAACAACCTGCGCATCAAGGACCAGACGCTGCACATTTCGACTGCGACGGACCCGCAGGACAACTGTCGCCCGTTGCCGTCCGAATGGAAGATTGAGAATGTGCTCGATCTGGTGCGGCTCCTTCTCATCCCCTCACCCAACCGCGTCAACGGATGCCACTCGACGCAGCCCGTGCTGGTGCGCGCCGGGCCGGGCACCGGCAAGACGTGGATGGCGAAGCAGGCGGTCTTCACGCTCGCCGATCGTCTGCTGCGCGGCACGGGCCCGAGTGACGGCATCCGTCTCGTGCCGATCGTCGTCTTCGTGCAGCGCATCATCTACCTGCTGCGCGAGACCCTGGACCAGAACAAATCTACCAAGGGCGGCTCAGCGGCGGCAGTCCCAGCTGCTGGTGAGACACCGCCCAAGTCGAAATCGCTCCTCGAACGTTACATCGCGTCCGTCTACAGTGGTAAGAAGATGGAAGCATGGTGCACGATGCTCATGCAGGCGTACGACATGCGTGCGCTCGTGGTGCTCCTCGACGGCGTCGACGAGGCCGCCGGCTTGCGCGACCACGTGGAACACTTTGTGCACAAGGAGGTCGTGCCGAGTGGCAACCGCGTGCTCGTCACCTCTCGCCCTGAGGGGGTACGGCTCGAGACGTACGCGAAGACCTTCGTGGTGATGAACCTATGCACGCTCACCAACGAGCAGCAGCGGCGCGTCATCAACATCCAGATGGAGGGCAACGTCTTCTTCGACCATCTGCTCTCGCTCGGCGAGGTGCGCAAGAACCTCGACGACGCGTACAAGAAGATCAGCGCGAACGTGCGCAGCGAGCTAGAGGCGCTCTGGTCGGAGGACCTTTTCCACAAGCGCGGATCCGCCGATGGGCAAGTGCCCCAATACGACCCCGAGCAACGCCAGAAGATAGCCGACGGCTCACGCCTCGTGGCTGTGACGCAGCGCATGGCTTCGCAGATGCTTAGGTCGATCGACCAGAAGCTCAAGTCCACAGATAATGCGTGCAAGGTCGCGCTGCTGGACCGGATCGACACGGTCATCAAAAACTACCCTATTGATGGGGAGGCCGATACGGAGGGCGACTTAGCCGACAGGGTGCTTGAGGATATGCTGACTCCAACGGCTGTGCCACAGACGTTCCAGAAGGTGGCCATCAAGCTGGGCGTGATCTTGCAGAAGGAGAGAAAGGAGAACAACACCCAGCTCGAGCTGGACAAGGCCAAGGGCAAGGCGTCCAAGGAAAGGGTCGTCCTGCTGGCCACGGCTGTGGGCGTGTGGGAGAACGTCGTGGCGAACACAGACGAAATCTACTGCGTCCACGAGAGCATGCAGGAGCCGTGGGCGGACATGGTCAAGAAGATTGTCCTTGAGATGGCGCGCGACGATGACGATCTGAACCCACTCGGCAAGGGCATCACGTTCTTCGACATGCTGGACCCGGCGACCCTATACGACAAGGCGCGCGAGCTGTACGCGGACCGCTTCAAGGACGCCCAAGGGAAACCTGATGGACTCGCTGAGGCGTGTGTCGAGGACGTGACACGCTGCCGCGTGCTGCTGCTGACGGGTACGCAGATCAAGGATTTCATCACCCGGCTGAGCACGGGCATCGACATTTACGAAGGGGAGCTCGCGCCTGTGAAGCCGAGCCAGCGCGCCGATCAGGCCGCGAAGGAGGTCGCGCGAGAGGAGATGAGGCAGCGAGGCGAGGCGCTGCCGCCGGTGGCCATGAAGGTGCAGCTGATGCACCTGCAGAACAAGTTTGAGGAGCTCGATCCAACGCACTTCCGCTCGGCGACTTGCTCGATCAAGATGACCACGGGCACGACGAGCATCTTCGGCGCGATCGAGGTGCACTACAACGAGATCTTCCTGGTTGGTAACGCAGAGGACTCGAAGGCGTACAAGCACTACAACTTCTTCCGCAAGAAGCTCAAGGGCACGGTGCCCGAGAAGGAGCTCGATACGCTGCTCGAGGAGAAGCTCATCTTCCTCGTGGACGCGACCGGCGTGCCGGTGCTGCTCTCGCTGCTCGTGCTCATCTTCACCGCCGGTGGCGAGGACCTGACGAAGCTGCCCTCAAACCGCATCGAGCTCTATGAGCTCGGCATCCAGTCGGCCATTGCGAAGCGACTGCTCCCGGGGGGGCGCACCTCGACCGATTCCCTCATCCACGACTGGCTGCGCCTTTTCAACCTCGACCGCTCGGCGATGATGACCACCGTCGCGGTCGAGGGCATCACCGCCGCGACCGAGAAAAAGGAGCGCGAGCACCGGCCCACTCGCAAGGCGGCGCTCAGCCAGGAGCACAACTTCGATGCGGCGGCCATGGCGACGGACGCCAACGCCGAAAAGGAGGCGAAGAAGAAGATCTCACCAGAGACCTCGAACCAGAAGGATAACAAGAAACTGCTCAATCTCGACTCCAAGGAAGTGTATGAGGTCTTTCGCCATGGCGCGCACTATCTGCGCGAGGCGGCCAAGCCCGAGGTGCAGCGCACCGAGCTCAACCGCATCGAGCTCGCGATGCCCAAGAAGCTGGTCGACACTGTGATGATGCTCGTCAATGCGAACCTCAAGATGCTCCTTGGCGACCGCGCGCGCACATTTGGGCTCACGATGCTCCGCCACGTGGCCGTGTCCAACCAGCTCGCCGGCCGGCGCGAGTTCTCGGCGATCCACGTGGCGCAGGCGCTGTTGGTCGACAATGTCAACACCGAGGGCCTGACGCTCTGGCTGCACCTCAATAAAGAGGAGGGGGGACTGCCGCTCACGAAGACGCTCGAGGCGCAGACCGAGCTCGCGCCCGCACAGTACCAGTTCAAGCACCTCTCCTTCCAGGAAGGCTTGTTCGCGCAGCACCTGCTGATACGAGCAGAGGCGGGATGGGAGGGATGGGAGACCGACCTGACCGCCTCCGAGTTCCTCAACAACCCGTTCATGAACAACACCTGCCGCATCGCCGCGGGCTACCTGGGCACGCTATGCGCCAAGCGGAGGCCGATTTGGGACTTTTCCGAGAAGCGGACGCGGCTCTCAGAGCCCGGATTGCAGGCGCTCTGGCTCATCTGCGAGCAGAACGAGTCGCTCCAGAAGCTCAACCTGATGCACAACGGGGTGGGCGTCAAGCACGAGGACGCCAGTGGCATGTCGAGGATGCTCCTCACATCCACCGCACTGCAGACGCTCAACCTCGGTAGTAACTCTCTGGGTGAGCTGAAGCAGTACATCCGCACGTTTGCGCGTGGCCTCGGCGCGAACAAGACGCTCACGATGCTCGACGTGTCGAACAACCACCTGCTGCCCGAGGGTATCAAGCACGTGTGCACCGCGCTGCGCACCTGCACCGCCATGCGCGAGCTGGACCTGAGCTACAACTCGCCCGGTCGAGAGCTGGCGCTCCCGCAGATGTTGCAGATGCACCCGTGCCTAAAATCGATCGGCGTCGTTGAGAAGGAGCCCACGACGCGCTCGGAGCGTACTTGGTGGCTCGACACGCGTGGCAAGGAGGCGATCGGGCGCGCGCTGCTCGACGCGCCCAGTCCGACAGTGCAGTTCCTGCAGTGCGACGTCTTCTCGCTCACCGCGAGCACGGAGACGCTGAATTGGACTTCAAAGGTGCCGTGCGATGCCATCGTGCTCGCCGGCGTGCTACGCTCCAACTCAACGCTCAAGACGCTCAATATTTTGAACGGCGACATTGGCGACTACGAGCGCGAGGAAATCGGGAATGCACTCGTGAAGAACCTTAACGGGCGCACGGGCTACTGCGACGCGTACGGGCTCAAGGAGAACGGGCCAGCCGCGCACCCTTCGATCGACCTGAAGGAGAAGGACGTGATCCGCACGAAGCGGTCCTTTTCTCTCTTCGCGGGGCTGCTGCGCGCAAACCGGACCATCACGAGCCTCACCCTCTCCGGCCTGGGGCCCGAGTACATTGACGTGTTGGCCGAGGCGCTGGCGACGAACACGACGATGCAGTCGCTGCGCCTCGAGCAGCCGAGCAAAGCAGCCGACACGCAGATCGCCACCCTGCCCGTGCAGCAGCTCAACGGCGCACTCAAGCAAGCCGAAATCGACCTGTCGCTTGCGGGGGGCGATAAAGTGGACGGCTCGCAGCCGATACACCGGCACGCGTGCGGCGTCGTGGGCGCCATCCTCGCGGCCAACAGCACGATCTCGCGGCTCAAGATTAACCCAGGGGGCGGTTCTGAGGGCGGCTCCATCCTTGAGCACATCCACCGCGCGCGAAAATCGTCACTCGCCACGCTCGATCTGACGGGCATTGGCTTGGCTGAGCGCGGCGGCTCCCGCATCTTTGAGACGCTCCTCGCGGGCAAGTGCGGCTTCCTCAAGACGATCCATCTCGGCTCGAATGCGCTGACCGACATGGCGGTCGGCCAGCTACTCGTTGACACGTTCCGCTCCGAGCTTTGTAACATTTCGACGCTGGACATCCACGACAACCAGATCGGCGCGGGGGTGGTCTGCCAGGCCATCAAGTACAACCGGTCGCTGACCAACCTGGACATCCGCAAATGCCCGATAGAGGACGAAGGCCTGGGCAACATCGGCGTCCTGCTGCTCCTTCCCGAGTGCCCCTGTCACTTGCGCTACATCTCGTGCGACGCCTTCGAAGTTAATGACGGCGAGACCGAGCTCAAGATCCGAAAGGAAACCCTCGGGCCGGGCGAGACGCGGCTTCTGTGCGGCGTGTTCAAGTGGAACAACCTCATCAAGGACCTCAACCTCTCGGGCCGAGGCATCGAGTGCGACGCGGCCACAGTGCTCGCTACGGCGCTGCAGAACAACACGACGCTCAAGTCGCTCGACCTTTCGAACAACCCGATCTCGACCGTCTCCAATTATACAGGCGAGAAGCCGTACCCGATCGCCGGCCTGAACGCGCTCGCAGACGCCGTCAATGCGTCCCAGTCACTGGATGCGATCACGCTCGAGGGAGGCAAGCTGCCCGTCTTCCAGCTCAAGGGAGACGGGCAGAAACAAAAGGTGCGCTTGCTCGATCTGTCCCGCAAGTCGCTCTCGTTCGTCTCGTCCATCTTCATGGGCACACTGCTGCGCGGCAACACGTACATCAACGAGCTGGTTCTTCACTCAAACGAGCTGACGCCTACCGGTGCAACGATCGTCGTGAAGCAGCTCTCGCGCTCACTGAAGTCGCTCGACATCACCAACATCGTCATCGTCGAGGGGGGCAAAGATAAGGGCAAGGCGGCCAAAGACAAGAGCAAGGGGGGCGCGACGGCGGCCAAGATGGTCGAGTTCCCGCCCGAGCAGCTTACCGAGCTGTGGGCAGCCGTCTCGCAGCTCTCGGCACTTGAGAAGCTCACGATGGATAAGGATTTCCTGCGTGATCTGACCTCAATCGGCCGGCTGCTCTCGATGAAGTTCTTCTCCGCCTCGAACAATAAGCTCAGCTTCATCCCGGCCGACATCCAATTGATACGCGGCCTCAAGTCGCTCACGTTGAACGGCAACCAGCTCAGGGAGCTCAACCCGGCCGTTGGTGAGCTCGAGAATATCGAGAAGATCGACCTGAGATCGAACCAGCTGACGTTTTTGCCGACATCCCTCGCCAAGCTGCGATTGCTCAAGCAGCTCGACGCGTCCGAGAACCTCATCCAGACGCTGCATCCGTCCATATGCGACTTGCATGCCATCGAAAAGCTCGAGCTAAAGGAGAATCCGCTCGCCCGCCCGCCCGCGTCGGTCGCGCGCCTCGGCCTACCTGGAATCCGAAAGTACTTCCAGGAGATTACGATGACCTTCGATATTTGTGCGCACGGTGCGCGTCTCATACTCCTCGGCGCTGAGCGCAGCGGCAAGACGACGCTCGAACGCGCGCTGCGTGCCGGCATCGTGCAGCCGCCGTCACCGAACTACGAGCCCACGAATGACATGGACATCAATGCGATGGTCATTGGTCCCGAGAGCAACCCGACCAAGCAGGTGTGGCTCTCCATTTGGGACATGGCTGGTTCGGTCCCGTTCGACGCGCGGCTCGCTCCCCACTACGCCGATGGTTCGATCTTTGTACTCACCGTGGCAGCGGGTGACACACGGATGATGGACATTGAGTACGAGAAGCACGTTGGCCGTTGGCTCTCGGAGATTCAGATGGCCGCACCGCAGGCGATTGTGCTCCCGATCATCACCAAGTGCGACACCATCCACCATTCCAAGGATACGTCCCCAACCGCGATCGCCAACGCGGCGCAAGCGCACGTAGCGTGGCTCAAGGGCAAACTGCAGCAGTTCCAGTCGAAGCAGTTGCCAGGCAGCTTGATGCTTCGAATCCAGATGGACGTCCTCTGCGTGAGCGCTGTCACCGACTACACCTCAACCGTCGAGGAGGTCAAGAAGCGCATTGAGGGGATCCTCTTCACGGAACCGCCTCTGGTTCCGGGTCTCAACAGGCCAATCAACCGCACGATGGTGCTCACAACTGTCTTCTTGCGTGCCCTGCGAGATGGGCGCGATCCCATCGACTCCGCCCGCGCAACCGACCTTGGCTACATCCCGTCGACCATGTCCACCGACCTGAAGCCTGTCCGCGCTTATATGGAGAAAGAAGAGCTCGTTCGCATCTACGCTGAGGAGTTTGTGCCCGCGCTCAAGATCCAGCTACAGTCCGATGCGGCCTCCGCTCTCACCGACGCGATCACGCTGCTCACGAATCAGGGTGAGTGCTGCTTCGCCCCGAGCGGTATCGTCTACCTGCAGCCCGACGCGATCTCGCGCTTCGTCAAGCCGCTCTGCGACTCACGCGTGGGCAACCGGCTGTGGCAAACGCGCGAGTACGCGACACAGGACGCACTGCGCGCGCTCTATACGGGCCTATCGGTGCCAGATGCGGAGCGCAGTATCACGACGATCGCCTCGGATGAGTTCAGCAAGAAGGGTCTGCTACACGAGGAGTTGCTCCCGTGCATGTGGGAATCCACCTTCCTCAAGCGCGACGAGTACGGCGTCATTTTGCGGCTGCTCTGCTCGGCCGGTCTCTTTTGGCTCGCGGAGAATACGTCCAGTGGACGAAAATGGCTCATGCCGATGCGCCTCCCAGTCGAGATGCCCGAGAACGGATACGACCTATGGAACGAAGGACTGCTCGAGCCGGCGACCGAGACTCTGAAAATGAGCATCAATCTCGGGCCCACACGGCCGCCGGGCGTCTTCGAGCGCTTCGTCGCGCTGTGCTACGGCATCGGCATGTTCAAGAGGGCATGGCGGCGAGGCGTGCACATTGAGGTAGACGAGAAGTTCGAGTCGAGCATGCACGTGCGTCATGTGCTGCTTGAGCTGCGCTCGAAGGCGAAGGGTCCTGATGACGAAGGCAAGGAGACCAAGTATGAATTGAGCATCTCAGCGATCGCGTGGAAAAAGTCACGAGCGCCCACATTCGCCTTCATGAAGCAGCTGCAAGGTCTCGCTGCGTCGGCCATCGCGGACGTGCCGGGCCTCAAGGCCCACGGGCAGGCGTCCTTCTGCTGTCCGGGCTGCACGCGCCTCAAGTTGGATGAGGCGTCCTGGTACTCGGTAGACGAAACGTCGTCCAAGAAGCTCACTTGCGACAAGTGCTCAGAGGTGATCGAGCTGAATAAGGCGCCACAGCTGCTGCCACTCAACTTGGGACGGTACTTGGGAATGCCCCTCAATACGCCCGTGATCGCCAAATGGGAGAATTACGGGATCAAAGACCTCAAGGTGACCAGCGACAAGATGCGGCTTGGCCGTCCACTCGAGTCCCAGGTGTCGCTCTATAAGCAGCTCGGTCTCAAGACCTCCCAGACCGAAGACAAAGAAGACATCGAGTATCTGAAGTCGCTGACGGAACAGTCGATCGTCGACGAGATCACTGCCAAGGCACGCGAGCTGGGCGATAAGTCGCCCACAGACGCGCCCGATGGCGGCAAGGGCGGCTGGACGGACCTCGAATGGCTCCTGTACATCACCGCGCCGTCCGCCAAGGAAGCCGTCCAACGGAAGGCCGAGACAAACGGCGAGGAGAACTCAGAAGCCGCAAAGATGGCTAACGAGAGAATCAAGCTCCAGAGGCAGGCCAAGGAACGTGGGATCGACGCGGGCCGTGCGGACTCTTCGCTGGATTGGTTCTTGAAACGGCCCGTCATCGTGGCAGCGGGGCTGTCGCGTGCCCATGTGCTCGCTTTGCGCCTGTATGCGAGCAGCGTCTTCCGGCGGATCAATGCGCCGCTGTACAACGGGTGCTCCTCTGAGAAGCCGCACTGGTACCCGTCGACTGTCCTCCTTCTGAGCGACGCCCTCGGCAAGCTGCGCAACGCGCAGGTCGAGCAGCGGCGAACTGCGAATGCAAAGGCAGCCGCCATGGCCGAGGACGCGAAGCGCGCCAAGGACAGCGACGACGCTGATCTCGCGCTCAAGGCGGCGACGCTCGCCAAAGATGCGGCGGC
>Ga0164295_10001915_pt1 | contig 17290 bp, 19 predicted proteins | sample GEODES006metaG_FD_111798 | JGI IMG/M metagenome (GOLD analysis project Ga0164295, IMG submission 111798) | Oligotrophic lake water microbial communities from Sparkling Lake, Wisconsin, USA - GEODES006 metaG | ecosystem: Environmental > Aquatic > Freshwater > Lake | place: USA: Sparkling Lake... | reverse complement strand
TCGGTCTCCAGTGAATCGGTCTCCAGTGAATCGGTCTCCAGTGAATCGGTCTCCAGTGAATCGGTCTCCAGTGAATCGGTCTCCAGTGAATCGGTCTCCAGTGCAGCAATCCTGCTAAACACATTCCATATGTTCGATGTGGAGAATTTTCAAAGGTTGCGATGAGCGCTTCGAGTCCGCGCTCGTGCATAGATGAGTTCCATGTCACCCGTTAAACTGTATCAGACCCCCTCGTCAATTTTTTGGCATGAACATTTTTTTGGCATGAACAAAGTAGATATGGCATTTTGGACCGCAACATTTCATTCCATCCTGTATGTTTTTCAAATTCTTCCAGAAGTTCTCGTGTGTGGAATGGTGTTGCTGTCATTGCTTCTTTCAAATTCGAGTGTAGCTACAGTGGCTGCCGCCCTCGGTGCTACGCAATTTCTTACGGGTGCCGTTGGTTCCATCTTAATGCGCGTTATGCCCGGTATTGCCAAACCGACATCTTCTCTTGATGTATGCAATCAAGGTCATATTGGACGATCGTGGGCGCATTTATTAAATCCAGCTCAGAATTGGATTGCGAGCACACCCACGCCATACATGACCACACTTGGGTTTTTCGGTGGATGGGGGTGGGCACTGCAACAACTGTATGCTGAGGAAATCCGCGCAGGTGTTGCAGCACCTATCGTGGGCACAACGGTAACGTTTTTGCTCATTATGTTGCTCGGGTTTGTGTTTCGTTGGGGGTCGGGGTGTGAAACATTGGCGGGCGCGGCTATTGGACTTGCGTTTGGTGCTGCGGCGGGCTATATGGGCGCGTTTTCCATTGGAATGGCAACAGAGCGACGCGCAACCAATATTTGGGGAATTCCGTTGTTGCGCGACCGTATTCATGGGGGTGCTGCGGTGTATGTGTGTCCCAAAAGTTGATGTGATTCCAAAACCCCACTTATCCAAACTCCAACACATTATGTAGGAAATGACCTGTAAACTCTTTTTCTTCAAAGCCAGCGATGCCCCAATTCTTGCGATTCTTTGTCGTTACAAGTCTCGAACCAAATGGCAATTGCTGGTTTGGAATCTTGAAACGGATACAATTACAGAAGGTCAGTGGCTAACGGGGAAACACATCGATGTTAGACAATGCGCCATTAGTCCAAATGGTGTGTATTTCAGTTACAGTTATTCATCGTATTTCGGCGAGTTTGAACGGCATTCATCGATTAGCCGTTTGCCCATGTTTACATCCATTTTACACAAGTCGGATGTTGTGACGGACAGTATTCCGCGATTTGTCGACGTCGATGGTTCAACGGTTGTTGTTGTGCGTGCAGCAAAAATACCGATGTGGTCGCGCAAGTTCGCGGACACGGGAGTGTGTATGGGCGCTCTTGCGGGAGCTACTCCGGCGGGTTTTTTTTCGTCCAGTGCGTGGGACCACGAACGAGGACTCATTGATCCCGAAACGTGGGTGTTTGACGGTCGAATGACTCTCGTCGTTGCAGACGGCAATATATTTACCGGAACGGTTGGAAGCCGCGAACTAAAACATCGGCTGGATGTTACACACAACGAGTTTCGAAGTGTTGCTCCAAATTACCCGTTTGAAGAGGGTGCACACGACGTTCCACTTGAGTGCCCCGTTATGACGAATGCGCCAAAGGCGGGAACTGCCAAGACATCAAAAAACGCGAGAACCGCTGCAGGGGCGTCAAAAGCGACAAAGGCGACAAAGGCGACAAAGGCGACAAAGGCGTCAAACGCTGCAGGAGCACCAAACGCGCCAAGCGCAGCAAGCACAAGAACGACACGCAGGTCAAAAAAGGCATAATTTCAATCAAGTAATAGACGGACTATTTCCGTATGTCCGTGACATCTTGCAACTCGGACCATGTTGCGCAAATGCACACATCTTTCTAACGGCAAATCAAGGAGCAACCGAACAATTTCCGTGTGCCCGCGTAGACTTGCAATTCGAAGTGCTTCATTGTCATTTGCACCAGGATCCACCCCTCTTTCCAACGGCAAATCAAGGAGCAACCGAACAATTTCCGTATGTCCGTTGGCACACGCCCTCCGAAGTGCTTCATTTTTTGAACCAGGATGTACACCTCTTTCTAACGGCAAATCAAGGATCATTCGAACATTTTCCGTATGTCCGTTGGCACACGCCTGCCGAAGAGGTTCATTGTTTTTTTGCATCAGGATGTACACCTCTTTTTAGCGGCAAATCAAGGAGCAAACGGACAATTTTTGTATGTCCGTTGGCGCATGCGTGTTGAAGTGCAGCATTGTCATTGGCTGCAGGATTAACGCCACGGTCTGGCGGTAGCTCTAGGAGCATACGGACAATTTGCGTAAAGCCTTCATAACATGCACAACTTAGTGCTTTATTGTATTCGTCTGCAGCAGGACCTCGGTCTGGCGGTAGCGGTAGTTCAAGGAGCAAACGAACAAATTCCGTTTGTCCCATAGATCCGCGATGTTAGCCGCCTCATCAGTCTTTCAGCAGAAAAATTAGACTGGAAACATTGGGAGGCGGCTAACATTGCGGAACCATGCGTTTGTCCGCTATAAGATGCAATTCGAAATGCTCCATTGATGTATATAGCCGGATTAATACCTCGGTCCAGCAGCAAATCCAAGATCATGCGAACAATTTCCGTGTGGCCGTTTTTGATTGCGAGGTGCAGTGCATCACAATCGCGTACATCTGGATTCACCCCATAGGCAAAGCAAGGAACAACCTCGTAGCAACTCCTCTTTCCAACGGCAAATCAAGGAGCATACGAACAATTTCCGTATGTCCGGCATCACAGGCTATACGAAGCGCATGATTATTATCTATCGCCGGATTTACACCTTGCTCTGGCGCAATAAGCAAACGAACGATTTCCGTTTGTCCGTGTGCGCATGCAGTAATGAATGCAGTATTGTTTAGTGCAGTAACGCCTATTTCCAGTGGCAAATCAAGGAACAAACGAACTATTTCCATGTGTCCATGTTCGCATGCAGTAATGAATGCAGTATTGTTAAGTGTATTAACGCCCCTTTCTGGCGCAAGGAACATACGCACTATTTCCGTTTGTCCGAGTGCACATGCGGTTTGAAGTGCTTCAAAGTCTTCTGCTGCTGGATTTACTCCTCTTTCGGGCGGTAAATCAAGGAGCATACGCACAATTTCCGTATGTCCGTTATAACTTGCAAATCGTAATGGGGCATTATTTCCTATCGCCGGACCTCTTTCTGGCGGTGGAGCAAACGAACAATTTCCGTTTGTCCGTGTTGACACGCAAACACGAATGAATTATCATCCACAATTTCGCCAAGCTCAAACCAAACTAAGCATGCGTTACCCGACTGTATGGCTGAATTGTGCGCAGGATCGAAAAATTCGTCATTGGGTTGTTTATCGCCATACCAAACATGTTACTCGCGAAAGCGAGTCAAATTTTAGCAACATGACATCTGCGAAAGTTTGACTGCGCGCAGCGTTTAACAAAAAGTCATGTTTAAATGAATTATAAACGTCGACTCTAAACAAGTTCTGTGATTGCATCGCTTCACCTCTTTCTGGCGTCCTGTACCTTTTTCTAACGGCATCCGTGTGTCCATTGAAAGATGCAATGTTTCCCTCAGTCCACCGAAAGTTCAAGGAGCAAACGAACAATTGCCGTGTACCCATGAGCTATCAACGACAATTCCGCCAAAACGCGTTACAGGGGCCTCTGTTGTTGGAGCGATAACTGTGCTTCAAAATCGCAAACGAAAGGGTGTCAAAAATTCAGCAACATTTGTAATTAATAGGGAGCAATGACACCCATTTTAGAATTTATCATGTATGTTCATCATTTTGCACCAACGGTGCTCGGAGTTACATTGTTCGTTGCCGGTATTGCACTGTCTGTCATGCCGTGGGTCTTATTTGCGCTTGGAGGCGTCGTCCTACTTTTAATTTTGTGGTTCATCCAATACATGCTGAATCAGACGGTTGGATTCGGCACAGACACAACAACGGGACCCGGTGCCGCATTGCTCCAAGCATGTGCACTGTTACCCGTTTCAACGACGCCGTTTACTCATTATCCGAGTGCATGGATTGCAATGGTAACATTTTATTGCGTGTACATCATGCGCAACGCAGCCAACGTGTATCAGACAAAGCCCATCAAAGCCTCTCGAGATTCGATTGGCGTACAACAGCGCATGGGAATGGGCCTCATTAGTTTTGTTACCACACTCATAGTGCTGTTGTGTTTAATTGTGCTGCGCTTTTACTTTACGGGTACAAATATCACATCATTTCACGCATTTTTTTTGGGACAAACGGGTTGTGAAAACGGCGTGGGCGCGCTGTTAGGACTGGTGATTGGCCTGCTGTGGGGTGTGGGTTGGTGGACAGTACTGCACATTTGCGATTCCACTCTGAGTGATGTGCACCAAGTTGTGGGCGGGTTGAAAGCAGATAGCGGGCTTAAAATGAATCCGTTGGCGTGCTCACAGTCGTAAACCCCCCATCATGCCATTTGACAACCAAAAAATGACAACACGTTCCCGGACCATGATGACACATCATGGAATCCCTGGTCCAACTTCGTCTACCCAGAGGATTGCTCGATGATCTTGAAACCACGATTCTCCATCAAGATCGCGCATTTCTAACGGAAGTTGCTCGTTCTCTCAAACTTCCAGTTCAAGACGTATTGCGCACATGTTTAGGAACAACAGGCACACCCACATCGATGGTTTCCCTTTGGACGAGTCCGCACGACGATAGCGAATCTGCAGGGGCGTGTCCATATTATACCCGTTTAGGCGATGGATTGTGGGTTCCCTGTGCACGCACACGAATCGCACCAACACTTCCGTGTGTTGTTCACGAACGCAATTCTCAGGATGCATTGTTGGGTACAGACTTTGCATTGCGAAAAATGGGTGAAGCCCGCCCCGTTCATTGGCAAGGTAAATTGTATTGGTGGGTTAAATCCCCGCAAAAGGAGATTCGCACAAATGGAACAATTAATCCATCCGTGTTTGTCGTGTATCGCGAAGATGGAACGATTGAGCGTTCATTGCGTTTTTTTACAACTACGTTTCGCGGAAAAGAAATCATCGCGGCTACAACTGTAAAGAAGAAATGAGACTCACCGTTAGACCATGAATGTACGCGAAAAATATCTTGCCCGATGGGTGTTGTCTCGTTGGCGGTGGCGTGTTTGGTCCAAGCGCACACAATGCAATGTCGACTTAATTGACATGGCACCCGTAAGCGATAAAGATGCATTTTTGTTAACAGACACAACAAATCGCACCGTGTTTCGATTTCATAAGCGCGATGTTTTTAGAAATTTGATGGCAAATTTAGGGTCTTTTTCGCAAACGGATATGATACCAACTCCGCGTGCGCCTTGTAATCCATACACAAATGCTCCACTCACACTTGCACAGACAATTGCCGTTTGCCAACAACAGTGTCGCCCACCGCTTTTACTCGCCGCATTTTGCGCAGCGCGCTATGATATACGCCGTTTTTATTTGGAAAATCCAGCATTGTTGGCGAGTCACACAATTCGCGAGTTTTTTAAGGAAATAACGGATTTTAATCGCCCGGTGTTGTTTGAGGCCTTGATGTACTTGCTGACACAAGCAGAGCGACGGTTTTCACTGCGTGCAATAGCGGCATGGCTGGTAGAACGACCTGCCACACGTTTGCACGATGAATGGCGCGTTTTAATTCGCGATTTTATGCTCTTTAAGGAAGTGAACGTGTATTCGCGGTGGATGACAGTGGAACAAATGATGGATGCTGTATGCACACTGTATGACCGCTCATTTAGGACGTTGACGATTGCAATTTCAATAACGGATGCATCTGGAAATGTGCGAGAATTTGTTCTGCCACAAGAATAGAGATGCGTCCAGAAAATGAAGACGCGGACGAAATCATACCGAATGTTTGGATTGGTGGATGGGCTGTTGCACTCAATGAAGATTGGCTACGTCGGCATGGAATTGTGACAGTATTCAATTGTACGAAAGACCTTCCCTTATTGGAATCTATTCCGAATAAATATCGTGTGCCTATCGAAGATAATTTGAAGCCGTCTGAAATCAAAAATATGGAGATTTGGGCACCTGAAATCGCGCATAAATTGTTGTACGAATACAATCAGGGGCATCCCATATTAATTCATTGTTATGCGGGTCGGCAACGGTCGACAACTGCTTGCGCGTTTTTTCTCATGTTGTTGACGCGGTCATCGTTGTCGGCGGTCATGCGGTGGATTCAAACGCGGCGAATAATGGCGTTTTATCGCGGTGTGAATTTTGAACCGGCATTGCGTGCGTTTGAAGCTCGGTTGCGAAGAGGCGTCCCCGTTGGAATACGCGTTTAATCGTCTAACAGACATGTTTAATCGTAATCGTCAAACTCACATGTATCCGCCAAGTCGTCTAGACCTTCTAGACTAGCAGTTGATGCAGGGGGCTTTGCAAGTTGATGCAGGGGGTTTTGCAAATTTGCATGGTTTACAGCATGATGTACAGCTATCACATCTAATTCGTCAATTATCTCGCCAGGAACATCGCAATCAATTGTTGCTTCCGGCGAGAACCCGCTGTCTTCGCGCGGATACCCACGAGGATTGAGCACCGCATGCGCCTTGTTCATTCGAACCCTCATAGCCGTGTGCGAGTGCCCGGCAATCCAAATTCGCACGGCGCCAACAAGCTCATCCATCGGTGTTGCAAAGGCTGCATTGAGTGGGTGCCCGGCATATTTCGCATGAATAAGTGCTTGTGTTGGCAGGTGGTGTGTAAGAACAACGACTGTGCGTTTATCCGTGGTTGCTTGTGCGATTTCCGTTTCAAGCCATGCACGATCTTCACGGTGCCAACGGGTGGTTTGCTGTGTGACGATGGGACGACGAACACCGTCTGAATCTGTTTCAGCAATGTATTTGTAATCGTTAATACCAACGGATGCATTGCATGCGTCAGAATCGGCACTCAAATCCGTCCAAAGTGTCGCGCCCAAGAATGTTAGACCCGCACAATCGACCCGTGTGCGATTCAGAAAATGCACATTTGGGAATTTGCCCGCAAGCTGTTCGAGAAGACGGATTGTCTCTGAATGTGTGCGGGGTGGTTGAAATCGCCATGAGGTTGCGGGTTTTTTGTTGTAGAATTCATGATTTCCTGCCACAAAGAACACATTTTCCCAATTTTTACTGCAATATTTGAGAAAATGTAAATAGGTAGAACTGGTTGGGTTGCCGATATCACCTGCCAAGAGGAGTGTTCGGGCAACTGGGCGCAAAGGAAAGGCTGCAACGGAATGAAAATCAAGGTGTAAGTCGGATGCGTATTGAAGAATACTGTTGCGCATTTGTGTCGTTGCCTGGAAATTTTTGAGCCCTCAACTTTTGGGTCACATTTTTTTTATCTTGTACAAAAATTGATACACCTACACCTGCATTCCAATTCAGCAATGTATTCGGAATTGACCGCATTTCTCGAAGAAGTTGATGGTCTTGACGCGCGAATTGCAGCAACGCCTGATCTTCCGTTCGCACATCTTGCACCCCGTTATATTGCACTTGCAAGACACGAATTGGAATCAAAAATGGCAGAATCAGAAGCAAATGACGGCGTCGTTGCTCTCAGACATAAAGTCAAAAAATCATGCGAAAGTGTTGACTCGTTAGGACTTCTCCGTAAGATTGTTGACACAACAGCAATTATTAGTGTGGTAGATGCTATACATGCAAATGATATATCATTTGTCTCGCTTTTAATTGACTCTGGTGCGGAAATTACACGACAAGCATTTCCCATTGCATGCGAAAAGGGTCAAACTGAAATTGTCCGTCTACTCATCGATTTGCCGATTGAACGAGGTGTAAATCCTGGAGCAAATGACAACGCTGCACTTCAACGTGCATGCGAAAAGGGTCAAACTGAAATTGTCCGTCTACTCCTCGATTTGCCGGTGGAACGAGGTGTAAATCCTGGAGCAAATGACAACGCTGCACTTCAACGTGCATGCGAAAAGGGGCAAACTGAAATTGTCCGTCTGCTCCTCGATTTGCCGGTGGAACGAGGTGTAAATCCTGGAGCAAAAAACAACAATGCATTGGGACTTGCATGTAATAAGGGACATATCGATATTGTCCGTCTACTCATCGATTTGCCGGTGGAACGAGGTGTAAATCCTGGAGCAAATGACAATATTGATCTCTGGGTTGCATGCGAAATGGACCATGTCGATATTGTCCGTCTGCTACTCGATTTGCCAGTGGAACGAGGTGTAAATCCTGGTGCATGCGATAATGCCGCAATGGACGCGGCATGTGGTAATGGACACATTGAAATTGTTCGTTTACTCCTCGATTTGCCGCCAGAACGAGGTGTATCGCTTGAATCTGAATATGATGAAACAAATTCGGCATTCTGTATTGCATGTAGCGAAGGACAAATTGACGTTGTCCGTTTGCTCCTCGATTCGCCGATTAATCTTGAAACACAGATGATTAGTGCACTTTATTGTGCATGTGGTGGTGGACAAATTGACATTGTTCGTCTTTTACTTGAGGTTTGCACAATTAATCTTGCAGCAAATAACAATGCAGTACTGTGTAGTGCATGTGAACGTGGAGACGCAGACATTGTCCGTCTACTCCTCGATTTGCCGCTTGACAGAGGTGTTAATCCTGGAGCGAATAACAATGCTGCATTACGTGCAGCATGTGATGATGACAATGTAGATGTTATTCGTTTATTACTTGATTTGCCTCCTGAGCGAGGTGTTAATCCTGTACACGTCATTGATGACCTCGACGACATCATTGGTAACTTGTATTCTCCAAAAATTCTTAACATGTTGCGTGATAAAATTGCGTCAATGAAATAAATTCATTAGCTGTGCGCAAGAAAATCGGTTCGTAGGTTGATTTTGTTATTAGGTTTGCAAGAGCACATTTTAATGAGAGCGTAGAGGCATATGCGAAGGAAGAATTGCATTTTTTTCATTTCCGACGGTCGACGACATTTCCACAAACAATGAAGGTTCGCGTAGTTTAGCCTTGACACGTTCTAATGCAACAGTGCGTGCAAACAAATCGCCAAATGTTCGCTCAACTGCTGGATTGTGGTGTGCACCAATTATTAAAACATCAATTAATGACGACTTATCTGTACGAAAGAGCTCATCTGCATCAGATTGTAAAATCAAACGCTGCGTTTTCAAACTATCAAGAACGCGATTAACAAGCGGAATAATGCATTCAGTAAATGTTGACGGAGTAACGCTGAAATTGTTCAATCCGCTGTTAAGAATTGAATTTCGAACAACTATAAAAGTTAACCCTGAAATTTTTGCTGTTATTTGTGGAAGCCCAATTCCGAACAAGATAGCCTCCTTTCGCTTGATAAATGATTCGCGCAGCGCAGGTTTATATGTACGCAATTGATTAACAAATTCATCGCGAATGGGTGTCATGAGATTATGGCGTATCGTTCCATCGAATGTTCCAAATGTTACAACCGCTTTTGGAATTTCATCCGTAAGCATCATTTGAACTTGAATTTTTTGCGGAATCTTTAGCACATTTGTCTCCATCGCTTGAATACATCTGGTCGTTCTCGCGTCAACCCAATCATCCGGCTCGATAAGAAGAATGTTACGTGCATGTAATGATGCATCAAATTCAATTCCAGGTTCAAACATCCGTTTGTCATCGTTATTGTAAAAGTTCATGACATCCAATTTTTGAACCCGTTCCTGTTCATTTGCAATAAAGTCTGTATGCATTTTATTAACAAATTCCATCATTTCTCGAATGCATGATGTCTCGGACATCAAACACAATTGTCGAGCACGTGCAATTTCATCTTGACAACGGGTTAAGAATGCTAATTGTTTTTCACGAACGGGTGCATAAATTTGCTCAATTGCTTTTAACAATTTTGTATGTCCCGTTAACAAATCATCCCAATAGTCAATACTGCGCGACGTGAACGATTGCGTTGTGTTTGTTACAATAACATTTTTGTTAGCTACAGCTAAATTCACGGATGCCTTGATAAATTCGTTCGCTGCTAGCGTCATTTTCTCAAGTGCAGCATTAATTGGTGCAGCGAGTTCATCTTGTAGTTTATAGTAATATGGTGATTTAATGACATCACTAACAGCTTTGAATTTGCGCAAGAAATCGGCTAATGTCTTTTTCATCTCAGCCTGACGCGGTTTGATAGCGGTGTCAAAGGTACTCTGAAGCCCGTCTGCCGGAAGTTCTGCAAACAATGTCTTGGGAATACGGGCAATCCATTCGATCAGCTCGAGTTTTGCCGCATTACCAACAACATCCAACTTATCAATCGTTATTTGCTCATTTTTGTTAATACTGTCAATAATGTGTGGTAAAGCTGCTTTCCATTCTCCTGCGGACCGACCTTCAGGAAGCGCTTCCAAGATGTTATCAATTGCTGCACCAAATCCAATGTCAGCTTCGACAGATGGCTCAAACAGGGCAAGGTAGTTATTTTCGACTAATTGAATCTTGAGTTCGCGGTCAAGTGTATTTGTCTTTACAATTCCAATCTCGTCCTGAAATAATGTACTAATGCTATCACGAATGGATTGATATTGATCTTTATAGGGTGTTGAAACAACTTTTTCCAGATTCTTTTTAACATCTTTTACAATATCCCCGTCTGAAATCCGAAAGTACAACTGTGGCTTAATGACATCGTCCATAGTTAAATATGTCATGAATGTACAAATTGGCTCCATCAGTTTCAGAGCCTCATTCTGCAGCATCATTCGCTCATTAAAAATGATAATGTCGCTAACGAGGTAGGCAAACAGAAGAAGCGCAGGGTCATGGCTACTGTCTTCAAGAGCAAGACCTTGACAATCCATGAGAAGTAATTGATGGTCAGGACAATAAAACACATCAATCCCTCGTGTACAATGTTCATCGTCATCTTGTGTTGCAAACGGCTTAATGTTTATCCCCCTAAGCCGTGAGACAAATGCGTTAAGAAACGTAGACTTACCCATACGCGCCTTTCCAAGAATACTGATAACTTTGATCTGAGCGCTGTCAGGAATTTCAAGCGCAGCCTGGAGAGTCAATTTATCCTCGACAATTTTGATGAAGGGAGATGAAACGGAAATTACCGGGCGCGTTTTCTTGGATTTTTTGGATTTGACATTAATGGACATACACAACATTAAATATGCCAAGAGTGGTGTCAATTTTTTGGGTGGCAAAAAAATTAGCGATAAACCTGCCAATGAAACATGTTTTTTTGGTGAATAATTTTAAATAAAAGAGCGTGGTCACCAGTCATCATCGTCTCCCCATCCAAGTCCTCCACTTGTTCGGTCTTCATCGTCAATTTCATTTGCATTAATTCCGCGTTCCGGTGGTAAATTTTGTAATAAACTGACAATGTCTGTGTGTTTATTTGCAATTGCATATTTAATAGCGAGGTTTTTACATGCAGCTGGATTTACCCCACGTTCCAGCGGCAAATCCAAGAGCATACGAACAATTTCCGTATGCCCATAAAAACTCGCATTTCGAATGGCGTCATTATCGCATGCAGCTGGATCTACCCCACATTCTGGCGACAAATCGAGGAGCAAACGAACGATTTCCGTATGTCCGCGTTTACATGCCGCAAGAAGTGATGCATTGTTGTAAATCGCTGGATTTACTCCACGATCCATTTCAAGGATCCAACGAACAATCTCCGTGTATCCACCACTACATGCGGAAGTAAATGCGCAATTGTGGTCAACTCCTCTTTCTGGCGGTAAATCCAAGAGCATACGAACAATTTCTGTATGCCCGCGATAACTTGCGGTACTAATGGCATCATTATCGCATGCAGCTGGATTAACTCCTCTTTCTGGCGGTAAATCCAAGAGCATACGAACAATTTCAGTGTGCCCACGATAACTTGCGGTACTAATGGCATCATTATGAAATGCAGCTGCATTAACTCCTCTTTCTGGTTCCAAGAGCAAACGGACAATTTCCGTATGTCCACCCTCACATGCTGAACAGAATAATCTGTCATCAACGACTTCTCCTTCTTCAAGCAGCATTCGTACACATTCAATGTCGCCCGATTTAATGGCATCTGCCAACGTAATACGCGTTGTCGTTTTAGCAATTATGCGTAAAAATTTGATACCCGATTCTAATGCAACAAGTTTCATTTCTTTAGCACTTGACGGAAGATCTTGGTTTGCCTCAATAACTGCTGAAAGTTCGGTAACGTCCTCAAGACGCAATGTATCCATGATTTTTGCTGTGCCGAATTGGGGGCGTCAATTTTTCATGGTGTTAAACGCGTCGTCAAAATGTGGCGCGTCTAAATGTTGTAATATTTTCGTCACCAGTCATCATCGGCTCCAAATCAAAGTCCTCCGCATTAGTGCTGGATAAATATTGGTGGGCTTAAACAAAACTTAAGTACTTGGCGTATGTTTAGCTCAAAAATCATTTCTTAAACTACATATAATTGAACTTGTAAACTAAATCCAACACTATGGGGCCCGCTTATTTATTGCATTGAGCTATCCAACATTAGCCCTAAGTCCACCGAAATATATCCGTTCAATATGAACGATGGAAAACGATAATCGCGGCTCAACATCTGGTGTTTACAACCGTAACCTTGGGGATAACGCGGGACCGCGGCTAAACGTGTCGCAAGCAGTGGCCGCACCTTCGTCAAATGTTCTCGTTAAATCTGCCGTTGTTGACGCTGTAATTAAAATACGCGGCCTTATAAAACTTTTAGAAAAAAATACAAATTATCTTAAATCAGAGTTAGATTTTATTGATCCAGGTGATACAAAAAATATGTCAAGATTTATTGATAACAGATTACACCCAAGCACAGATCGTTTAAAAGCACTTTCAGCAATATATCGCATTACCCCCAGGAGTATTGTGTATGAAAAATACATGGCAATTCTTGAAGAACTTAAAGTCAAACTGGAAAGCAGCACCTCCTCCGGAGGTCGTCGACGCACCCAACGACGCAACCGTCGCCACAGTTCCCGGTCTCATGCTCAGCGACGCAGGTAAGTGTTTGGCCGGCAAAAAAGTGACACCCTCGAATCCCCGACCTCATCCTCCCAACGACGTCACACAAAGTGTGACCAAGCTCTTTTAGCAAAATTGTCAAGTTTTCACAACACTTCCAGTGTAAAATTGACAAATCTGCTAAAATCCTTCAGCAAAATTGCCCTCGTTCGTTCACACTAGTCACTAGTGTTGGATAGCTCAATGCAATAAATAAGCGGGCCCCATATTGTTAGATTTAGTTTACAAGTTCAATTTTACTTAGTTTTAGAAATGAATTTTTGAGCTTAACATGCGCCAAGTACTTAAGTTTTGTTTAAGCCCCACCAATATGTATCCAACACTAGCTCGAAGTGCCAAATTGTCATTTGCGGCGGGATTTACACTACGCTCCAACTGCTGCAGCTCCAAGAGCATACGAACAATTTCCGTGTGCCCTTGTTCACATGCCCATCTCAGTGCTCCATTATTGTTTGCTCCTGGATTTACTCCCCTAGCCAACGGCAAATCAAGGAGCAAACGAACAATTTCAGTGTGTCATTGTTTACATGCAAACCGTAGTGCAGCATTGTCATTTGCTGCTGGATTCACGTCTAACGGAAGTTCAAGGAGTACACGGACGATTTCCGTTTGGCCACACAAATTTGCTGTAAATCCGTATCAACAATTGCGCCATCTTCTAGCATTAATTGTAGACATGCAACATTTCCGGACTTAATGATTGATGTCATGGACATTGGGGATGTCGTGTTCAGCGCAAGATTTTGACCGAAGGGATTTCTTTACGATCCATGATTCTCTGTGCATTTGAAGTGGTGGTCAATTTTATGTTGCCATGCATCGCGAACTCGTTCATTGCATTCCTTAAAATTTAGTAGCACTGCCCAACATTTCCGTGAGAAGCATTCACTCAAACATGACAATGAAACGACTATATTCAAATCCGTTTGGTACAAAAAGCTGCTCGCGATGTTCGTCGATAACAATTTTTATATGGGCGACACGATGCACGCTCCGTAAATCCCATTTTGCGGCACGTTTTACGAAGACAATGTGTACGGCTGAATTTGCGAGGGAATTTGTACGTGCGTCGCATTCTACTCGGGGGGGTATTTTTTTGCAAACAAGGTATTTTGTAAACCCTCACCAATCATCATCGTAACCCCACCCTAACCCTCCTACACCTCCGTTAAACTCATCGCCATCATTTGCATCAATTCCACGTTCTGGTGGCAAATTTAGCAGTAAACGAACTATATTCGCATGTCCATTGCGTGTTGCTGCGCAAAGTGATTCATTGTGGTGCGCCGCTGGATTTACCCCTCTTTCCAGCGGCAAATCGAGAAGCAAACGAACAACTCCAAGATGTCCATGTTTGCACGCCTCCCTGATTGCGGCATTCTCCACCGCAGCAGGGTCAACACCTCTCTCCTGTGGCAAATCGAGGAGCATACGAACAACTTCCATATGCCCATTAGCGCTCGCACATTGAAGTGCGTCATTGTTGCCGGCAGCTGGATTCACGCCTCTTTCCAATGGCAAATCAAGGAGCAAACGGACGATTTCCGTATTTCCAAATCGACATGCACACCAAAGTGCAGAATTCAGGCCTTTTTTTGAAAGCACATCCATCAGCAAACACACAATTTTCGTATTATAACCTTCAATTGCAATATTAATTGCTGATGAAGCAACATTGGCTGACGGATTCACTCCACGCTCAAGGAGCATACGGACAATTTCCTCATGTCCGAAAAAACATGCGTCTTGAAACGCGGAATCGTACATGGCAGCAGATTGCCCGTATGACAGCATCAGGCGAACAATTTCCGTGTGTCCCTTTTGACACGCCAAACCAAACAAATCATCCTCAACGACTGCGCCGTCTTCGAGCAATAAATGTACGCATTCAACGTTTCCAGACGTAACGGCTGCAGCCATTGTCATTGGGGATGTTGTGTTTGCGATTGCGCGCAAGATTTTGACTGGCGTACACAAGAATGAGTTCATACCCCCACTCTATCGCGTTGGTTGCTGTCAATTTTTTGGGACCCTAAAAAAACACGTTCGTTTGTTTCTACATTGATTTGTTCGTAGGCTTCCGTGAGGGCTTCCGTGAGGGCTTCCGTGAGGGCTTCCGTGAGGGCTTCCGTGAGGGCTTCCGTGAGAACTCAGCAAACCCCATTCTAAATGTGAGCAAAAGCGAGAAAGTCAGAATTCAAATTGCACAACACAGCATCGGATACATCGCGATGTCTGAACGTCAGTTCTTAGCGAAAACGTTGATTAAACTTTGTTCTATTTTGGCGTATGAGAACATACGGAATTATGTTCATGAATTTGCCGTTTGAAAGCCGCCGATTTGGCACTTAATTTTTTAAACTGCCGTTGGCAGCATTTCAATATGTGTTTACGGAGTAGGAAGACCGATGTCTTTAGCGCACACTTTTTAATGTTTATGTGTTATTCTGCATGTTTTGAAAACATTTTATGCATTTATGTGACAAAATGTCTAAAATGTTTTAGCCTAAAACATCATAGGTCGGTCATCCTATTACGGAGGTCGATTTGAGAACTTTGATGACCGATGACAAACGGTAATTGTTCGTACGCTCCTCGACCAGAAAGAATTCATACGATGACATTCGATCCGTGCTTTTGGGAACGGAATAACTGCTGAAAGTAACCTGACTGTTTGCCTGAATTACCATTTTAAAACCGAGCACCAGCGCGGGTTTTGAAGAGCATTCGCGGGTTTTGAAGAGCATTTGCGGGTTTTTAACAAAAAAAATACCGAAACCCTGATCAATGCAAAATGTGGCGCATCCGTTCTGTTTGCAACATTGTAGTCTCATCTAATCGCCGACTCCGCGTTCCGATTTTGCAATAAACGGATAATCAGGCCCTCTCGTCAGCTGGGTAGCGCGCTTTGCTGGGCTCGTGCTGCGTCTCTTTCACGTCTTGCGGACGCTCGAGCATGACCAGCGAATCGGTATCTACGACTACCTGCAAATGCAAGGAAGTTGAGCCCGACGACTTGGTTACATCAGGTCACGGCGAGGAGTATTACTGAATTTCCGTATGGCCGTGTCTACATTCAAATCGAAGTGCATCATTGTCCTGTGCAGTAGGATTCACTCCTCTCTCCAACGGTAAATTAAGGAGTAACAGACAATTCCCCTTCGCCCGCTGGCACTTGCTTCTATAAGTGCTATATTGTCGTATACCACGATCCAACGGCAAATCAAGGAGCAACCGAACAATTTCCATTTGTCCATTTCCACACGCATCTATTAGCGAGGTATTGTCATCTGCCGCAGGGTCAACACCTCTTTCCTGCGGCAAATCAAGGAGCAACCGAACAATTTCCGTATGACCTCCTCCACACGCCAACTGAAGCGGTGTACCTGCAGCTATCAACTGGAGCGGTGCATTCAACCACGATCCAACGGCAAATCATGAAACAAACGGGACATGTCCATGGTAGCATGCGAAATAAAGTGCAACGTTGAGGCCTCTTTCTGAAAGTTTATCAAGAAGCATGCGAACAATTTTTGTATTACAAACAGAGCGAATGCGAAGTTTTGGCTGAAATGCGCAGCATTTTATAACTCTCAATTGCGATTTTAATTGCTGAATCATCCTTGGCTGACGGATCAACTCCAGAATCAAGGAGCAAACGAACAATTTCCGCGTGTCCGAAAAAACATGCATCTTGAAGCGCTGCATTCAAATTTGCTGAAACGTTTATTTCAAGCATCAGACGAACAATTTCCGTTTGCCCCTTTTTGCACGCTAAATGGAAAACATCATTCTCAACGATTGCTCCGTCGTCGATAAAAGCTCGCAAATGTCTGCAAAACCCCTTTCACTGGCCAATCGAAGCGCTGCATTGTTATGTGCAGCCGGATTTACTCCACGTTCCAACGGCAGTGCAAGGAGCATGCGAACAATTTCCGTATGTCCGTTTCGGCATGCATAATTGAGCGGCGCATTAAACCTTGCAGATGGATTAACTCCTCGTTCCAATGGCAAATCAAGGAGCATACGGACAATTTCCGTGCGCCCACGTAGTGTTGGATAAATATAGCCGGGGCTTAAACGAAACTTAAGTACTTGCTGCATGTTAAGCTCGAAATTTAAATTCTAAACTAAGCTGGATTGAACTTGTAAACTGACATGCACACTATGGG
>Ga0164295_10001914_pt1 | contig 17290 bp, 11 predicted proteins | sample GEODES006metaG_FD_111798 | JGI IMG/M metagenome (GOLD analysis project Ga0164295, IMG submission 111798) | Oligotrophic lake water microbial communities from Sparkling Lake, Wisconsin, USA - GEODES006 metaG | ecosystem: Environmental > Aquatic > Freshwater > Lake | place: USA: Sparkling Lake... | reverse complement strand
ATGATGAACCAGTTCGATCCGCGTGCCGTGGGTAGCCTTGAACCCCAGCCGCCCCAGCAGTTCTTCCCATAAGACTGACGGTTAGCTGACAACCCACACCGCAGGGAGCCTTGCTCCCTGCGGTGCTGGGTTTTATTGACGGACTGCTCAACGGGCAAACGCTGCAGTTAGTAGTCGTTCTCGGAGCCGCAGCTGGAGCCCTTGCGATGAGCATGACCGGCGCCACTGGCGTGGCAACGTTTGAGGACGTTCTGTGACTTGCGCAAGGCTGTGATAGGAAAGTGCAAAGATAAATGGTCGCCTGCTTTATATCATCGGAGGCACTGGCAAACGACTGGTTCGGCCTTGCCTCAGGCTAGCAACGCCCTGCATCCATCACAAAAGATCAGGAACCGGTCATTGTTGGCGGTTACTTAGCGCTGACAATCTTCACAACTGCAACCTCTTTACTTACCATCTGGATCAAACTACTGTCCACATTAAACCAAACATGAAACGCCTCATTACCCTATTGTTGGTCATTCCTATTCTTTTTGGCCAAACCCAAGCCGCCGATAAACCGAACGTCGTCTTCATCCTCGCTGATGATCTCGGCATCGGGAATGTCGGTTGCTATGGCTCGGACAATTATAGGACGCCGCACATCGATAAACTGGCGGCGGAGGGCACGCGGTTCACGCAATGCTTCACCGCAGCGCTTTGTGGTCCATCTCGGGCAATGATCATGACTGGGCGCTATGCTTTCCGTAACGGATCGAGCAATCAGGATGCGTGCATGGTCATGCCAAACAAAGAACTGCAACTAGGCCGTGTCTTCAAGAGTGCAGGCTACAAAACGGCCTCCATCGGTAAGTGGGGCCAACTGCCAGGTGATCCAGACGAATCAGGCTTCGATGATTATCTACGCTTCAATGGTAGCGGTGTTTATCGAAACAAGAAAGAAGGCAAATCAGAGGAGTATCTTGTCAATGGCAGAGAACTGAAACTCGCCGACAACGAATATATGCCTGACCTCATGCATGAGCACATGATGAAGTTTATCAAGAAGCACAAGGAAGAGTCCTTTTTTGTCTATTACCCGATGTCCAGCGTTCACGGTGATCTCCTGCCGACTCCTGACAGCGCTGCCAATTCTCAAGACCTCATGGCTGACAACGTCGCCTATATGGACAAGCTCGTCGGTAAGCTCGTCGCTGATCTCGAAGAACTTAAACTGCGCGAAAACACGCTGATCATTTTCATGGGCGACAATGGCACAGGCAAAGCACAAGCTGAACGTGCCACCATTGGCGGAAAAGCGCTCTCCGGCATGAAGGGCACGATGCTTGAATGCGGAGGTCTCGTTCCGATGATCGCTCATTGGCCTGCCAAAATGCCTGCAGGCAAAGTGTGCGCTGATTTGATCGACTCCACCGACTTCCTGACCACCTTTGCCGAACTCTCAGGCGGCACTTTGCCCCAAGAAACAGTTTTTGACGGGAAGAGTATCGCCGCACAGCTTCGTGGCGAACCTGGCACTCCACGTGAATGGGTCTTTAACCAACTCGCCGCCATGTGGTACGTGCGTGATGCCAAATGGAAGCTCAATGAAAAGGGTGAACTCTTTGATATGAGCGATGCGCCTTTCAGCGAAAAGCTCGTTACAGGCGATCATCCGGCCCGTAGCAAACTTGCTGGCTTTCTTGCCCAACTCAATCCAGCCGGGGGCATCCCCGACAGTGGTGATGGCACCGGTCGTCATGCGAACAAGGAAAAGAAAAAGAAGGAAAGCGACACCAAGATGCCTGATATGAAGCCCAAGAGTGCCGAGACACCACCTGCCACGACGATGAGCGCCGAAGAGCAGGAGCGGGCTGCCAAGTTCGACAAGCTCGACAAAAACAAGGTCGGTAAACTGACTCGCGAATACTACACGACCCACCAATCCGATGCCAATGCTGCAGATGAACGCTTTGATAAATACGATACAGACAAAGATGCCTTCTTGAACCGTGACGAGTATATCTTCAAAGGAAAGAAGTTAAAGAAGTAGGCAGAGAACTAGGGGTGACAGAGTGTAAATGTTTCACTTCCCTGTAACTTGTTGTCTGTCATTCTTCTGATTCAAGCATCAAAAAAATGACCCGTTTCTTTTCCTTTCTTACTCTGCTCGCACTCGCCCAATCAGGTCTCCATGGGGCTGAACGAAAATACACAAAAGAGGTCGCCAAGTTGGCAGCGGCACCTGCTCCTATGCCAGGCGGCATCTTGATGGTGGGTAGTAGCATCTTTCGCAAGTGGACAACTGCTGCGAATGATCTCGCGCCACTGCCTGTCACAAATCGCGCCTTTGGTGGCTCAAAGACCGATGATCAGTTGTTCTTCTTTGATCAGATTGTCCCGTCATCAAAAGCGTCACTCGTCATGTGGTATTGCGGTAGCAATGACCTCAATGCATCGGGAACGCCAGACTCCATCTTGAAGAATACTCAGGAGTGGATAGCCAAAACAAAGGCTGCATTGCCAAAAGCAACCATCCTAATCGTTAGTGTTATTCGTTCACCTCAGAAGCGTGATAAAGGCGTTTTGGGGGCTTTGGATGCGACGAACAAGGCCCTCATCAAACTGGCTAAATCAATTCCAGGTGTCTTGTTTGCCGACGTGAACCCTGCTTTGGAAACCACCTCAGGTGAACCTTTAATGGCTGGCTATGTCTCCGATAAGCTACACCTCACGCCAGAAGGTTATCGTCGAATGACCTCTGTATTAAAACCCGTTCTTGAGGCAGGCTGGAAGCCATCAACGGTGAGAACATCTGCACCAAAAGTGGAGAAGACCTCCGATAAATGAGTAAGTCTTTAGATCGCTGGGCTTGCATTTGGCTAGATTGCTCACTTTCTAATTTCAAATATACCTTCAAGCCTAGTCGACCAGGGGTTAGGCACTGGGATGCTTAGCTCTTGTGTGAGGGATCGGAAAAATGCGATCAAGCGTTCGCTTTTAGCTTTCAGGATCGGGTCGGTTTTGAGTTGATTTAGAAAAGGCTGATCGCCACGGCCTTCATTGGCGAGATGAGCCGTCATCATACGACCGTATAAGGTGGCACGATCATCTGTGGCAATGTTCATGCCGTAGGGTTCTGCAAAGCCTTGCCATTTGGTGTTGTCTTTGAAGAAGCGGAGTTGGCTGGGACTGTTGAGGACGCCCGGGCTACCGATTTTATAGTGGAATCCGTTTTGATTAAGGCTGTCCCAGTTGGAGCCGTAGATGGGGCCACCATCTTTAGAAAACTGTCGGTCCATGAGGTGCAGAAGTTCGTGATGAATGGTTCGGCGGAGGAAGTCCATGGATTTAACAATCGCTGGATCAAAGCTGCGGAGGCCGTAAGCGAAGGAGACCTGTGGGAGCCAACTCATGCCTTGTCCGGCGACACCCGCACCTCGGAAATTGAAGGTGTCGAGCATGTAGAGATTTTTGACGTTGAGTCGCTTGGTAATCGACTCGGGATAGATCTCCAATTGTTCGCGGCACATGCGCATGAACGCTTTGAACTCGATGAACTTCTTGTCGGTGAAGTAGGAGTATTCGAGTCGCACCTTCACTGGCATTGGAGGTGCGGCAGAGCCGGGTTGCCAGAGCACTTTGAAGCCCCATTGCGTCTCCAGTTTGCTGATGTCGCTTTGGATTTCGGTATCGGCCTTGATCTTCGCATTGCTTTGCGTGTCGGTGAGATCATTGAGACAAATCGTGCGCTGATCCTCCGGAACGACAGCCAGTGCGGTCCAAAAGGCCTCGTCGAACTGTGAATCGACAGAGGTCATCAAGCCCTTCATGAGATCTATGCGTTGTTTTGTTTTGGGGTCGGTCTTGGCAATGGCGATCAGCTCATTGAACTCCCAGGCATCCCATAGAATCTTGTAGAGTCCTTCGCGTCTGTTGCTCGACTTAAGGAGACTTTTAGAGGGTATGGTTTCGAGCTTTAAGTCATCCGACTCCAGCGTTTTCCAATGCGCCAGATTGATGCGTGAATCTGCGCCCTTCACATTCGCTAAGATGTTGGTGAAAAGAATCTGATGCAGGTAGCCCCGGCCTAGAACTTCGATCGACGGTGTCATGGTCGTCGGCACAGTTACAAGAATCGAGTCACTGACCTTCTCCGCGGTCAGCGTTGGCGAATAGGTCAGTGCAGCGCCTTTGGCGGTTTTGGAGATGTAAGCGTTTGCGAGGACCAGATTCTTGGGGCTGTACTTCTTCACGAAGCCTGTTGGGTAGCGATTCAGTTCCGCTTCCATCCACGAAAGAATTTGCAGCGTATGGTCGAGATGTTTCAGCTTTAGCGGGCTCACGACATAATTCTTGGCAAACAAGCCGTCATCGATCTGCGCGAGCTTCAGAGAGAGTCCGAAGTCAGTTTGAAAGCGCTGCGTCACTGTGGTGAACTTCGGGTCTTCCTCAATTGCTTCGACAGCAATAGATAGGGAGGTAAGCACTAGCCAGAAAACGAGGATAAAAGAGGAGTGTATGCGGAGCATGATAACTGAAACCTAACGTTGCTTGGGTGGAATTGCATACGTTCACACTGCAACTAGATTGAAATCCCTCCAAGAAAGACTCACTACTAGCGCTGCTCAAAGTTCTCGCCAAACTCGTGGCGCACTATGTTCCGCCCCTTATTCGTTACATTTCTTTTGGCCGCTTCTGTTCATGCTGAGATTGAAGTCGTCGTCTCCCCCGATGGCCCCATAAAAACTCTCCTCGCTGCGCGCGATACCGTGCGTGCGATGCGCAAATCTGGTTCTGAGGGTAAAGCCATCATCCGCGTGAAAGCCGGCCGCTATGAAGTCAACCAGCCGCTCACTCTCGAAGCCCAAGACTCTCATTTGCAGATCATGGGGGATGGCGATGCGTTCATCCTCGGCTCGCAAAGGGTGACAGGTTTCACGGTTTATGACGATCACATTCTGAAGGCTGATGTGTCCAAAATGATTACCAAGGGGGTGAAGTATCGTCAGCTCTTTTTTGATGACGAGCGCATGACCCTGGCTCGGTGGCCGAACTTTGATTCAACGAATCCTCTCTATGGTGGTTGGGCTTTTCTTGCTGAAATGCCGAAAAATCCACCCGCTGATCACGCTTGGAAATCCGAAGCTTATGTAAGTGCGAAGGACGTTCGAACCTGGGCGCATCCTGAAGACGTGGAGATGGATGTCTTCGCCCAATATGGTTGGTGGAATTTCATCATACCTTTGAAATCGCTCAATCTGGCGACACGCAAACTGACGCTTGCCAAGCCTTGTGGCTACGATCTGCATCCGCACAATCGATTTCACTTTCAGAATGCATTCGAGGAACTCGACAGCCCAGGCGAATGGTTTCTCGATACGCGAACCAGCACCCTCTACATCTGGCCTAGTGCGCCGATGGAAAAGCATGAGGTCCGACTCGTCACATCGCCCAGTTTGGTCAGGTTGGCTGAAGGCACGAAGAACGTCATCATCGAGCGCCTCCGATTCATCGGCTCGATGGAAAACGCGATCGCTTTCAACAAGACCGAAGATTGCATCGTGCGTTGTTGCGTCTTTAAAAACGTGTCCGGCTTCTCCGGCTCCGCCATTAGCATCAATGGTGGTTTTGATAATGAAGCTCGCAGCAATGACATCAGTGGCTCTGGCAGCAATGGTATCAGTCTCAATGGCGGTGACCGGCCCACGCTCACTGCCTGCGAAAACAAAGCGATCAACAACCACATTCATCACCTCGGCGTTTATAACAAGAACGCTTGTGGTGTGGCTGCTAGTGGTGTTGGCATCACGATCTCGCACAACCTCATTCATGATGGCCCGCGGATGGGGGTGCAAATGAGCGGAAACAACATCATCGTTGAATACAACCATCTGCACCACCTCGTGCTCGAAACCCAGGATGGCGCTGCGATTTATACCGGCGGCCGGGATTGGATCGGGTCGCGCGGCAGTGTCTGGCGCTACAATCGTATTCATGACATCGTTGGTTGTGGCCAGGAAAAGGAGGGTTTGAAGGTGCCTTGGTTCACTTTTGGTCTCTACCCTGACGACAACACGGGTGGCGTGGATATCATTGGCAACCTAGTCTATCGCTGCGAGTGGACACCTATCCACATGCACAACTCACGTGATTGCATCGTGGAGAATAACATTTTCGCCATGGGTAACAAATTTCAATTCGATCTGCATGGCTGGACCAAGGATCAGCACTATTGGATCGACCACGGCCCTACCATGATCAAAGGCTATGAATCGGTCGTGGACCAACCTGCTTGGCAGTCGATGAGGGGCATGAACCTTCACCCCAAACAGGCTTTCCGTGAGGACGGCACCATGATGAGTGGGGATATCGTTCAGCGAAACATCATGTATTCCAACAAAGCAGGCGTGAAGTATGGCGATTTGCGCAACGTCTCACCCAAGTGGAACACCATCGACTATAATTTGGCTTGGAATGGCGAGCACCCACTGATGACGGGCCTGAGTGCCGTGGGTCAGGACATCGGTGAACCCCTTTTGAACGAAAGCTTTGACCAAGTCGAGGCTGGCAAAACGCCCAAGGGATGGGGCTTTAATGCGATGCCCAACAAGACGGTGCGTTGTATCGCAGAGGACGGAGCCTTGGTCGCAGATTGTGCGATCAGCTCGGATCGTAAAAACTCTCACACCACCTTTCATGGACCGCATCTGCCGATCAAACAAGGCAGTTCTTATCGCGTGAAGCTTCGGGTGAAATCGAGCGAGGCGAAGAGTGTCATCAACCTCTCGCTGGCCTCCTTTGAGAATGGCAAAGGCTACTGGCAGACGACAGGCAAGGGAGTGGTGGCCACACCAGAGTGGCAGACTGTCGAAGTGGCAGGACGGATGCCGAAGGCGGATGAAGCGCCGTGGAAAGAATGGATGAAGACCTTCTGGCTACGCATCGATTGTCGTGCCGACAAAGGTCGCATCTTTGTGGATGATGTGAGAATCACCGAGGCTGCCTCCATGGACGAATTCAGTGCCTGGCAGGAAGCTGGTTGGGACAAACACAGCATCGTCGCGGACCCGATGTTTGTGGATGCCGAGCATGATGACTTCCATCTCAAGCCCGAGTCCCCAGCCATTCAGAAACTTGGTTTCAAGCCGCTGCCCATTGATGAGATGGGCTTGCTGATCGATGAATGGCGGAAGTCGAAGTGATGATCTAGGCTTCACCGTGCCAAGGATTCATCTCTCTGGCACGGATCTATCGGCTGCAAAGCGGTGTGTGCTACTGGAGCAGCGCACAGATTATTCCTTCGCGTAGTCAGCGTAGGCCTCGGCGATGTGAGCGTCCTTTTCGTCTCCGTCATGAAAGATGAAGCGGTGGCGGAGGGTGATTTTTTCACCTTTCTTTAACGTGAGAGCGCCGCTTTCAGCCTTGGGATCGAGTGACTGGGTGCCGAAAGGATTTGCTGTGAAGAGGCCGTAAGTGCGCACATGCCAAGGCGTCGGATGACGGAAGCTGCTGGGATGATTCAGCATGGCGACGCCGACGGCTTTACCACCAACGGTGCCGTGATAATCCACCCAAGTGGCGCGCTGACCCCAGGCGGCTTCATCTTTGAGGCCTTCGCTGCTGATGATGTGGCCAGTGCCTTTACCGCCTTCTTTACCGCGATCGACGGCCATCTCTGTGGGAACACGGATGCTCAAACCCGCGTCTTTTTTGTCATCGACAAGGATGTCGGATTCAGAAGCGATGATCTCGATGTCCACGTCGATGAGGCGAGTAGTGCCTTTGACGGCGAACGAGTATTGACGGATTTCCTTAGAGGTCTTTTTGCCTTTAGCATCAAGGTAGTCTGAGACGGTTTTGATCACAGCCGTCTCGCCACCTTTGAGTTCAGTGATTTCGCGGAGTTTGATGGCCCCCAGATGTTCCAGTCGTGCGGCACCTTTACCGCCAGCAGGGAAAGTGGCGGCTTCAGCCCAAGTGTCATAGCCAGCAATGTTTTCATGGCCAAAGCAAAGACCCCGGTGATGTGGGTGGTCATGCTGCTCTCCTTCAACGGTCTTCATCGGATAAGCGCGAGTCATCGTGACGCCGCTGGTGCCGATAATGGGCCAGAGATAGGTTTTATTGGCCTGATCCACGACGAGTTCTGTGAGGAAGCTGCCATCCAACTTTACAATGGCACCACCAGTGGGCGTTTTTTCAATGCTGAAGAGGGCGGCTTGGCTTGGCGAGAGTAGGCTGAGCGCGGCGGTGAAAAGAAGGGAATAGAACTTCATGGAGATTGGTTCAAAGGAACGGAGATCGTCCAACGTTTCTTCCGGCCATGTTCTGTCATCTCCGCTCCTTCCTCTTTTTGTCCGTCCTCTCGCTTGCGGGAATTGTTCAGGCTCAGCTGGGACCAAACGGAGCCACGGCTTCTTTTAAAGGCAGCCTGCCACCCAAACCCACTGCCGCGCTTTCTCCAGAGCAGGAGGCGGATATCGAAAAAAAGTTGGCGTTGGTGACTGCGGCCTTTGAGACGGTGAAAAAGCATGATCGATCAGCAGATGCGGCCATTTTTCTCAAAGCGGTGCGCTATGCGTTGGACTTCGATGAATGGTATGACAAAAAGCCAGAAGATGGCGTGAAGAAGGTCAATGCTCTATTGGACGAGGCCAAAAAGCGCATTGCCGCACTTAAAGAAGACAAGACACCTTGGATGGAAGGGCCTGGACAGAAGGTGCTGGGTTTTTACTCAGGGATCGATGGATCCCCACAGCCTTATGGTGTGGAGATCCCTGAAGATGTGAAGATTGGCGCTGAGAAGATCCCGATGTGGGTCTGGCTGCATGGGCGCGGGGACACAGCGACGGATCTACATTTTGTGTATAGCCGACTCATGGCCAAGAAGCCGGGTCAGTTTCAGCCAAAGGGCACCATCGTCATTCATCCCTTTGGCCGTTACTGCAATGGCTGGAAGTCCGCGGGTGAGACCGATGTTTTCGAGTGTCGGGATGATGCCATCGACCGTTTCAATGTGGATAAGAATCGCATTGCATTGGCCGGTTTCAGCATGGGCGGGGCAGGGGCCTGGCATCTTGGCGCGCACTTTGCGGATCAGTGGGCTTGCGTGCATACGGGGGCAGGCTTTGTGGATGTGAAGCGTTACCAGAAATTGACGCCTGACAAATATCCGGTGGCCTACGAACAGACACTTTGGAATATTTATGATGTGCCAGCTTATGCGCGGAATTTCATGAACGTTCCGCTTATCAGCTACAGCGGTGAGCTCGATTCACAGCGTGATAGCGCCGATTACATGACGGAGGTGCTGGCCAAAGAAGGGATCACAAGGCCTCATCTCATCGGCCCAGGCATGGGACATAAATACCATCCTGAGACGATCAAAGAGGTGCAGTCCTGGATCGAGAAAGCGGTGGCCAAGGGCCGTGATCCCATGCCGAAGAAAGTCGTTCTGCAAACCCGCTCCCAACGCTACCCGAAGATGTTTTGGGTGACCCTGCTGCAAGCGGCGAAACCTTTCGAAGACACTCGGATCGAAGCCGAGATCATGAATGACGGAAAACGTATCGAGATCAAGACCACAAATGTCACCGCGCTGTGGCTAGATGGTGATGCTTTGAAGCTCAATGAGTGCAGCGTCAGCATCAATGGTCAAACCGTGCGCGAGCCTCGGAACTATTCGAGCTCGCCCGCTGAGTACAGCTTTACTCTGTTTGCCGACAAATGGTCCTGTGTGTCAGATCAGGAAGCCAGCAAAGCATTGATGAAAGCCGGAGGCACTTCGATGGAGGATGGTTTGCTCGATGGCTTCACCGTCGTATTGCCTGAAAAATCCTCTGGCAATGCCAAGGTGGATGCTTGGGTGAAACAAGAAAGCGAACACTTCATCCAGCGTTGGCGCAGCCTCATGCGTGGTGATCCGATCATTCAGACGAGTGAGCAAGTGTTGCGTTATGGCTTTCGTGGTCAGACGGTTGTACTCTGGGGCACACCTGATTCAAATCCTGTGATGGCTCAATTTCTGAATGCGACCAAGCAGCACTGGGTACTTTCAGATCTTAAAGGCAAAATCCCCTGCGCCTGGAATGCTAAAACCATCACGGTGGGCACGCAGACCTTTGATGCTGCAAATCAGGTGTTAGTCATGGCCTATCCTTACGAGAACCGTAATAAACATCAGATCTCGGGCAGCAGTCCCTCCGTCATCCTCAACACCGGACTCACCTTCCGCGAAGCTCACGATAAAACCAACTCTCTGCAAAACCCCAAGCTTCCTGATTGGGCCATTCTTGACATCGCTCAGCCACCCAATGCTGAGAGTGCGGGTAAAATTGTGTCAGCCGACTTTTTCGATCATTTCTGGCAGGCGAAGTGATGTGAACTTTTCATTGGCCAGGTGGCCAATAGTAGAATGACTCACTAACGAACAACGTTCAAACTTATCTCTTCTTCTAATCAACTATGAAACGCTTCTTTCCTGTTTTAGCTCTGTCCTTGGTGTGCCAGTCGTCCTTTGCGGTGAAGCCGAATGTTCTCTTTATCTCAGTTGATGATCTGCGGCCTCAATTGGGTTGTTATGGCGATAAGCTGATCAAATCACCCAACATCGACCGCATCGCGGCGCGTGGCATCGTTTTTGAAAAGGCTTATACCCAACAGGCGGTGTGTAGTCCTTCACGCACGGCGATCATGACCGGCTTGCGGCCTGATGTGACCAAGGTGTGGGATCTTGAAACTCACTTTCGACCTGCGCAGCCGGATTGTATCACGCTGCCCCAGCATTTTAAAGCTAATGGTTATCAGTGTGAGGCCTTGAGCAAGATCTATCACAAGGGCCATGAGGACGGCCGCTCCTGGACCGCGCCACATTGGTATCCTTTTGGCCGCGCTGTGGATACCGATCCAGTGGACTGGACGAAGCAGATCGTCACCAAGCACGACGTCAATACTCTCGAATACTCGGCACCTGAAGCTAATGATCCATCTGTCAAAAAGAAGGACAAAGAAGCCAAAGGCGGTCCCTCCTATGAAGTCAGTCCTAAAGATGAAAGCGACCTGCCCGATGGTGCCACCGCGAATGAAGCTGTGAAGCGCCTGGCTGCCTTCAAAGCCAAGGGTGAGCCCTTCTTCCTCGCGGTCGGTTTCTTGAAGCCTCATCTGCCGTTTGTGGCGCCTAAGAAATACTGGGACCTCTACGACCCGAATAGCATTCCTTTGCCAGCCATCGATCATTTGCCTGAGGGTGCACCCGCTTATGTCGGTCACACGAACGGTGAGCTTCACAATTACCCCGGCGTGCCCAAGGATGATCCCATTCCCGCTGACTTCGCCAAAAAACTGCGCCACGGTTACTATGCTTGCATTAGCTATATGGACGCTCAGGTCGGCAAGGTGCTCGATGCCCTTGAAAAAGAAGGCCTCGCGGACAACACCATCATTGTTCTTTGGGGTGATCATGGCTGGCAACTCGGCGATCACGGCCTGTGGCATAAACACACCAACTTCGAACTCGCTACCAGAGCTCCTTTGCTCATCAGCGCTCCTGTATCCAAAACCGCTGGTCAGAAATGTGCAGCCACGGTGGAGTTCGTGGATGTCTACCCGACACTCGCAGAGCTCTGCGGCCTCCCAAGTCCCAAAGGTCTTGCTGGCAGCAGCTTGAAGACCTTCATCGACAATCCATCGGCACCCTCCACCAAGGTCGCCATTAGCCAATACCCGAAAAAAGCCCCCGAAGGCGCTGTGATGGGCTACAGCATTCGTAACGACCGTTACCGCGCTACGTTTTACCGTCTGCGCAACGGCTCTCAAATCGTCGGCACCGAGCTTTACGATGAACAAAACGACCCTAACGAGACCGTCAGCCTCGCCAGTAAACCCGAGCACCAAGAACTGCTCGAAAGTCTCGCCAAAAATCTACCACCTGTCGGCTCCGATGCCAAACCCCAAGGCGCTGAACCCATAAAGGGCAAAAAGAAGGGCAAAGGTAAACCTGCGATGCCCACCGCTGCTACATCCACGGATGATCGGGGTGCTCGCTTCGATAAACTAGATCATGATAAGGCCGGGAAACTCAGTCGCGAATTCTACACCACCCACCAATCCGATGCCGCCGCCGCTGGCGAACGTTTCACCAAGTGGGACAAGAACAAAGACGGCTTCCTTTCTCGTGAAGAGTATTTGAAGCAGGGGAAGTAGGCTTACTTTAGATTCGGATGGGGAGCGGCCGTGGAGCTAGGAGTTATTCAGGCAAGCTTGATGCGTGTTGACGATCCTGTGTCTCTTGTCGTATGTCCGGTCTTATGACCTTACGTGAACCTGAAATCGTCGAACTCAACACTCCCACGGGACCGATGCGCACCTTGGTGCTGAGGCCGGCGGCTGTGGGGCGTTTTCCCGGACTGTTGTTTCATTCGGAGATCTTTCAGCTCACCGCTCCGATCTGCCGGACGGCTGCTTTTCTGGCCGGACATGGGTTTGTCGTCGCACTGCCGGAGATCTATCATGAGTACCTGCCTGCGGGCACGGTGCTAGGTTATGATCAGGCGGGCTCGGATGTCGGGAATCGACTGAAGACCGAGAAGCCGGTCGCTGCTTATGATGATGATAATCGGGCGGTGTTGGAGTTCCTAAAAAATCATGAGGCCTGCACGGGTCGCTTGGGTTCCTTTGGTCCATGTATAGGTGGGCATTTAACGTATCGGGCAGCGCTGCTGCCTGAGGTGGCAGCGGCAGCTTGTTTTTATCCAACCGATCTGCATAAACGCAGTCTGGGGAAGGGAATGAATGATGACTCGCTAGCCCGTGTCGCCGATATCAAGGGCGAACTGATGATGGTTTTTGGCCGTCAAGATCCGCACGTGTCCGACGAAGGACGTGCTTTGATTTATCAGACGCTGACGGCGGCTGGCGTGAAATTCACCTGGCATGAATTCAATGCGGCTCATGCCTTCCTCCGTGATGAGGGGCTGCGCTATGATGCCGAGATCGCCCGTGAAGCCTTGGGAATGACCGTGGATTTCTTCCGCCGCATTTTGGGTTCTCCCGCTGGGGCTTGATATATGGCGGCGGCGATCAGCGTAGGAGAGGCTTATGCGATCTCTTTTGTCTGCTTTGATGATGCTTTCTGTCCTAGTGGCATCGGCTGAGGTTCCGCGCCTGCGCGGACTTAGCCGTGAGAATTTGCTGGAGTTTCATGACGCCTCCGGGAGCGTGCAATGGGCAGCAACGACCCACAAATGGGAACAAAGACGTGCTGAGGCGCTGGCTGGATTTCTCAGTGTCACGGGGCCGCTTCCCGGACAGGCTCAGCGCTGTCCGCTTAATATGAAGATCGAGGAAGAGGTGGATTGTGGCAGTTATTTGCGACGTTTGATCAGCTATGAATCGAGTCCTGGCGGGAGAGTGCCGGCTTACTTGTGTATTCCCAAAGCTGCCTTGACTGGGCATCCGGTGCCTGCGGTTCTTTGTCTGCATCCGACAGAAAATGTGATCGGTCACCAAGTGGTGGTGGGTTTGGGTGGAAAGCCTCATCGGCAATATGCGGCGGAGCTGGCGGAACGCGGCTATGTGACCCTGTCGCCAAGTTATCCTTTGCTGGCCAAGTATCAGCCTGATCTGAAGGCAATGGGCTTTTCCAGCGGCACGATGAAGGCGATCTGGGATAATATGCGCGGACTGGACCTGCTGGAAACGCTGCCATTTGTGAAAAAAGAGGTGGGCTTTGCCACCATTGGTCATTCTCTTGGTGGTCATAACAGCATCTTCACAGCTGTGCTGGATGCTCGATTAAAGGCAATCGTTTCCAGCTGCGGATTTGACTCGGTGCTGGATTATTATGGGGGCAATCTTAAAGGTTGGGTGCAGGAACGTTACATGCTGAAGATGGCCGACTATTTGGGGCGGCCTCAGGATGTGCCCTTTGATTATTATGAACTGATTGCGGCCTTGGCGCCGCGTCGAGTCTTCATCAATGCACCTTTGAAAGATGCTAACTTTAAATGGGACAGTGTGGATCGCGTGGCTGCGGCAGCGTGGCCTGTTTTCGCCATGCATGGAGTTAAGTCTAATCTAACAATTCGGCATCCTAATTGTGAACACGATTTTCCAGATCAGGAAAGGATGGAAGCCTATCAAGTCATTGAATCAGTGCTGGGGAAGCCCTGAGAAAAAGCTCGTTAGGTTTTGAGTGGTTTTTCCTGATACTCTCATTGCTCCTGTGCTGTTTCGTGGACCTTCTCTTTTTGTCTGGCAAGCACTGTGGTCTGCATGTGGAGCAGGCCAGGGTTCTCACATTGGCAGATTTAGTGTTGTTGCCGTTTCTGTTTTGGCTGCCAGATATACCTAGGCCTTAAGCACTTTCAGAGCCGACGAGCCTCAATCACCTCAAGTTGGGTGATTTTCCAGGCGCTCTGGATCGGACTCACGGTGACTTTGGCAGTGTATCGATTCACGCGAGTATGGGCATGCCCCCAATGGCCGACGGTGCCGAGGGCAGTCCACTGAACGTCAGTGATGAAGCCTTGATCTTGCGGTGATGGCGATACTTTGAGGATGTCAGCACTGAATTCACTGATGGTAACACGAGTTCCTTCTCGCCCATCCAGAGTTAGTGCTTGAATGGTCTCCAGATAGAGTTTGCGTAGCAGTTCACCATTAACACTGAGGGCTAACACATCGTAAATCTCTGACTCAGCACGATGGTCAAAGGCGCGATAGACGTTGCGGAGCAGGGGGGTAAGGATGGCTTCGGCTTCGTTGGTTTCTTTGATCGCTGGGATGGTGGCTGAGCCAGTCAGATTGACATTTAACAAGGGCCAGCTTAGGACGGCACCTAGAATCCAAGTGGCGATAAACGGCAAGCTACCGCCGGGAAGGTGATGGTCTCGAATGCGAATGAATCCATAAAAGCAAAATCCCGCTGCAATCCACAAGCCTGTGGCTAAAGGGAAGCGGAGGGTGGCAGGCGCAGTCAACTCTGGAACTTTGGTTAAAGGCGCAGGCATCGGTAGCCGCCCCTGAGCTTGCCAGGTAGTTTTTGGCAGGGCGGAGCTGACTTCAAGCATTTCAGAATTGGGGCCAAAGAATACGCGGATGGGTAGTTTTTTGAGATCAATATCAAAGCCTTGCCACAAGACGGTCAGTTCTTCTGGCGCTGGCGGAGTGGGGAATTCCCAGGTGAACCCAATCATGGCCTCGCTGGTGGCGATTTCAGCACCTTCTTCAAAGGGTAAGGTGGCCCCAGGCTTTCCCTTGATGATGCTGGCACCGATGAAATGACCTTCCAGTTTGATGGTGCCTGCACTTAGCCTGCACCAGTCTGCAGTCTGCTTGGTTGCTGCAGCGGCTACCGATTTCTGAATCGCTGGATTAAGAATAGCTGGGACTTCATTCAAGGGATTAAGCCATTGCAAAACTCGTCTGGCGTCAATCAATGCTTCAAAGCGCGCTTGATAAGGCTCAACGTATAAAAAACCATGAGCGATTTGACTCAGTTCAGTGAAAGCTGGGGCAGGACTCTCCGCAGGAGACTGGGTTGCTGCGGCGGGTTTGTCGCTTTTGGCCGTATTGAGAACCTGTGTTTGGCCGTAGAGGCTATCCAAGAAACAGACTGTCAAAACTAGGCCAAAGAGTGCCCGCATGGTTTCGCTGCGGTTCATGCTTCGGATTACAGAGCCCAAGGCTTCCTCCATTCCTTAGAAAGTAGTTTGGAGGCTGCCTCATTGCCTGCGATCTCCTCTGTCTGTGGATTCCATTTGAGGGCAGAACTTCCCGTGCGCAGGGCAATGTTGGCTAAGTGAGCTACGGTGATGCTGCGATGAGAGACTTCAATCGGTGCAGCTGTGGGCTTGCCGTCATAAATGGAGTTGAGGAAGTTATCGGTGTGGTCCTTGCTCTCATAGAGATGGATTTCACTTGGGGTGATTTTTTCTCTGAGGATGGCTGGGTCGCTGGCGCTGATCTTGCCACGGTTCACATAGATCCACTTCCCAGCATCGCCTTCAAACAAGATGCCGACGTGGTCAAAGGGCTTCTTGCTGCCCGCAGCTTTCTGCGAAGCCTCAATCTCAGGGAGCAGTGCGCGGTCAGGGCTGGCGACATGTAGAGTGACGCCGTTTTCATAGACACACTCAAAGTTAAACTCGGAAGCTGTGTTGTAGAGGGCTTTGGAGTCGAGCTTACCAGTGACGTTTTTTAATTCCAATGGGCCTGTGTGCTCGGTTCCCATGCCCCATTGGGCGATGTCGATGTGGTGCGCACCAAAGTCAGTGATGAGGCCACCGCTGAAATTAAAGTTATGCCTCCAATTGAGTGGCAAAAGAGCAGGGCGATAGTCCATCTCTTCTGCTGGGCCTAACCAGAGATCAAAATCAAAGTCAGCGGGAATCGGCGCTGGGTCCGTTTGATCGGCCATGCCATTCCAGTTGGAGTGGCCACCTGGTAGGCCCACGCGAACGCGCTTCAATTTACCGATGCGATTATTTCTCACCATTTCACAGGCCATGCGAAAGTAGATCTCACTACGCTGCTGACTACCGGTTTGCCAAGTAACGCCAGCTTTGGTGATCTCGTCACTCATGAGGCGGCCTTCGCCGATATTCAAGGCGAGGGGTTTTTGACCATAAATATGCTTGCCTTTTCGAGCTGCATAAATGGCCATGTAAGCATGCCAATGATCGGGAGTGGAAATCTGGACGGCATCGAGGTCCTCTTTTTCGATCATTTCTCGGAAGTCCACATAAGCCGTGCAGGCTTTGATGGGCTTGTTTGCAGACTGTGTATAGTGAGCGTCGATGATTTTTTTGCCAGCCTCGCGTCCGCCGGTTTCTTTGCCATCATAACCGTAATGCCCGTATTCCTTCATGGGATCGGCCACGGCGACCACTTGGCATTTGTCATGATTCAGGAAAGAAGGTGTCCAATCTCCAGCAATGGTTCCCCAGCCGATGGCGCCTACCGTAATTCGTCCGGAGGGTGCAGGGCGGCCCGCCTTTGCGAAAATCGAGGAGGGGACGATGGTCGGGAATCCGAGAGCGGCTGCACCCGTGGTGAGCAATCGGCGGCGTGAAAAGAGAAGTTGGCGATTCATGAGCCTGTTTATAAGGTGTAAATCGCACAAAGGGCAATGCGGTTGTTCTTGAAAAGCGATAGAAAAGCTATTTTGGGTGAGAAATTGTGAATAAGTAGCAGAACCTTGCAGCGCGCATTTGACAAAGGCATGCGTCCGCGTAGTCTCGGCCCCCCTGTTGCCTGGGTGGACCTCTCTGGAGAGCTCACCTCACCGCCATAGGCCACATTACTGCCT
>Ga0164295_10001912_pt1 | contig 17291 bp, 10 predicted proteins | sample GEODES006metaG_FD_111798 | JGI IMG/M metagenome (GOLD analysis project Ga0164295, IMG submission 111798) | Oligotrophic lake water microbial communities from Sparkling Lake, Wisconsin, USA - GEODES006 metaG | ecosystem: Environmental > Aquatic > Freshwater > Lake | place: USA: Sparkling Lake... | reverse complement strand
TGAATTACATGATTAATTGATGTTGGAAAAGCGTCACATTTTAATGTTTGAATAACTCTTTCACAAGCTTGAGTTTCACCAGCAATAATGACTTCTTCAGGTGTATTAATTAAAACGATATAAACCCGACTTTCATTTTTTAGAACTTCTTGGACTAGGGAAGAGGAACATATCAAAATATAGTTACTCCAAAATTCTTCGCTTTTACCTGCATGAATTAAAGGTAATCCCCAATGCTGACGAACTGCATTTTTTTGACCAGATAGCCGGGTTTTAAATAAAGGGGATGAATTCAAATAATCACTGGTACTTTTAAAGCTAGTCCAGACCCCTTGTGCTAACATCATGCTAGTTTCACCAAGGCTATATCCAAAAGCATAGGGGGACTGAATGCGAAAGTGATTTTTCAGCATTACTGTCATTAATCTCGCTAAACCAACTTCCCATTCCAGCATAGAAACTGGATCATTTATTAATTTTTGTTCTATAGTTTCTAGTTGTCTTTTTGATAATTTATTAATGCTGCGAGGATAGATAAATTTTTCAATGTCAGCGGCTCGATTATAAACGCTTTTAACGACAACATCATCATAGAGTTGAGGGAAAAGACGGAAAATATTTCGTCCCATTCCTATATAAGAAGTAAAAGAACCAGGATAAACAAAAGCAACATGACCTTTTTTTCCTTGGGGATTAACTGTAAAATAACTACCAAGAGGAGTTTGCCAATCTTTGCCAGTAGCAAAAGCAATTTTCACTCCCTGAATTGCCCTTTCAATTTCTCGTTTTAATTCTTCTGGATGTCGTGAAAGAATTGCTAAAGCGTAAGTTGATTGTTGATATTGCTGATATTTTTGGAAATAATCACTAGCAAGTTGTGATAGAGAAGAAACATCTGTGAGACTTTGTTGAAGTGCGGTAATTTGTGTTAATAAAGAAGCACGATCATCAGCCGCAATGGGAAATAAATAATAGGACATTTCTGCTAAATATTGACTACTGCGTTCTATCTGGCTGATTTCTTCTGACAAAATTAAATGTCCATAAATATTATCTTCTTCCATTATATTTACCGCAGCTATTCTTTTAGTCGCACCAGGTTCTAAAAACCAAGGTTTTGATTCTACGGCTACATAAAAGGGGCTTCCGTGCCAAATTTCTGGCTGTTTAGGATTGAACCATTGGGGAACACCGGGAATATAACGATAATATAAACAAAGTGCGGTTTTAATGAGGCTAAATATGCCCGCAGAGGCTTGTGTATTGCCAATATTTGCTTTCACACTACCCAAGGCACAACTCAGATTTTCTGCCCCTGTCTGATAAGCCGATATTAAACCTTGAATTTCCGCTATATCTGCGTTAGGAATCCCACTAGCAACAACTTCCAAATAACCAATATCTGCGGCATTAACATCTGCTATTTGAAACGCCTCTTGACAAGCTTGCTTAACAGTTTCTGGATGATTTGGAGCATCTTTCACTACACTCAAACCATCAATGACTGCATAGATGCAATGATTTCGTTGCTTGGCTGTTTCATACAGTTGTAATACTACTGCGGCAGCACCTGCTGTTTTTATGATACTCTGAGCTTTTTCGTCATAACTGAAAGCATATCCAGTCGGATTAATTTCTATCGGGTAATTCTTATCTATCCCGACAATTAAAACAGCCTCAACTTGTTGGGAAATTAATAATTTTTTACTGACATCCAAGGCTGATAAAAGCGAATTTTCTTCGGCAAAAAATGCTAATTCAGCAGAAATATAATTAGCTAACTTAGCAGAATTTTCTGTGGGAGAAATGATGATTAAAGCTATCTTTCTATCTGGTTGAATTTTAGCATCTTCCAGCGCAGAATTGATCACCTCTCGGCTTAAAGGAGTTTGCTGATAATTTTCAGATGTAACTGAATTTTGCTTACCTTCATAAATCAGACGTTCAAACTTATTTAATGTTGGTGAATTACTCACAAAACAATCCATACCGACAATTGCTAACTTTTGATTCCGTGCAATTGATTTCATTATGATTCTCCATTTTTCTTACAAACTAACTGAAACAGAGGACACAGAAAAAATATTTGCAGATAAATACACTCTTAATTCTCTCCGTGCCTCTGCATCTCTGCGTGAAAAAAATCTAATCTTTGACTATTTGTCGAGGTAGAATTGTTCCTTTAGCACCAATCATGCGATTATAAATTTGTCCTTGATGACCATAGGTAATCACATCTGTAACCACCGATGATTCTGTCTTTGATTGCACTTCACAAGTCACATAAAATGTCTCACCAAAAGGCACTTTTGCAAATTGTTCAAAGTTCTTGATTTCTGATGGTAAACATCCAACTTGATGAAAATGTTGTGTCCAAATCCAGAGAGAATGAATCTGGACATCTGCTATGTAGGGATTGAATGTTTGCACTGGAAATTGTCCCTGTTGCTGTGCTGTGGGTTCTGGTAAGTAGCATTCAATCGTTATCTGACTAGGGCTGGTATTTAAAACTGATTTTACGCCTTGAAAGGTGACTCCATGAAATAGGCTAGAAGCATTTACTTGATATAATTCTTGATTGGTTTTGAGGAGATTTTCATCCTGATTAAAGTTCAGGTTTCCATAATTAGGAGGTGTGGGGATTTCTCGTTTGAGAATTAGATTTGTGCTGAAATGATAGCGGACTTTTCCGTCTGATGTCTTACTACTAATTTTAGCAGCAAATTCTATTTTCTGATTTTCATGTTTCGCAAGTTCTTGAATTTCTAAAACATATTCATTTGTTGAGGTTTCATCAAAAACTATGCCTTTTAAAACTTTGAAATGGGGAGAACCGAAGGCTGTAAATCCAGGATAGAGTTGTTCACAAGCATTAGTCATCCATAATAACCCACAGGTGGCAGGAAGTACGGGACGACCGAGGATAACATGATCCTGTAAAAATGGGTTTTCTGCTAATGTTAATTGGCGTTTAATTCGATAGGTTTTTAACTCATTGGATAAGGTTGCAGGAACATAAATTAAGGGACTACCAATCACTAATTGAACTGTGTCTTGATCAGCGGTAGTTAGTTCATTAACTAATATTTGTGTTCCTGTTTCTACGGGAATAACTTCAATTCCTCTTTCTGCAAAAGCTTTCTTTAGTTCTGATGATACCATGCCACTTTCCCAGGGACCCCAGTTAATAGCCATGACATGACAATTGGGGTAATTATGTTTAATTAAATGGGCAGATTTGTTCAGGATTTCATTGGCTATGGCATAATCTGATTGTCCCACATTGCCATAAAATCCCACCACGGAAGAAAACAAAACTAAATATTCCAATTGACTCGCTGGTACACACCGCAGAAGATTTTCTAAACCTTTAACTTTAGCTGCATAAACATTTTCAAAATCCTGAATTGATTTTTTTTCAATGCGTTTATCAGCTAAGTTTCCTGCACCATGAATTATGCCAGTTATCGCCCCAAAACGTTCAATTACATCTGCAAGTTTTGATTCTAGTAATACTGTGTCGGTAATATCTACACTCAGATATTCTGCTTTTCCTCCTGCTTGTTTAATGGCTTTAAGAGTATTTTTAATTTCTCGCTGTGAGGAAATTGCTTGATACTTTTTCTGTACCATTATTGGTGTTGCTTTTTCCCCTTGGGCTTGGAAATTTTCTAAAATTCGCTGTTTTAATTCTGCTTCATTTTCGCAATTTTCTGCCCAAACTGGTTCAGGTTCTGGACTGGAACGCCCTAAAAGAATAAATTTGCATTGATATTGCTGGGCGATTTTAATGACACATTGGGCTGTGATTCCTTTTGCACCACCACTAACTAGAAAAACTTGATCTTTGGTAATCTCTCTTTGAGAATTAGTAGTTGGTAATGGGCTGAAGTCTGCAATTAAAGTGACTCTTCCTTTTTTGCTATATCCTACTTCTTGAATTAATAAGTTTGAATCATGAATTTCCGCGAGAATATGTTTTACAGATGTTTCTGGATCTATTTCTGGATTTAAGTCAAGGGAACGACAAAATACATTTTCCCATTCTTGATTAATACTCTTGCTAAGTCCGAATAATCCTCCAGAAATTGCACTAAAATCATGGGTTTCTCCTAATCCAAATTCACCATCTAAACGCGCAACGTTAATAAAACAACTGCGGCCAAATTTTGCGGCTTCGTTGAGTGGTTCTTTCAGGTATTTAGCGATTAGGAAGACGTGACGCAGAATGGATTTATCTATGTCTAATGGTGTTGCTGGGTGGAGATGAATAAATGCAGCTACAGTACCATAATTATCAGCAATCTGTTCTAACTGTTGTTGTAAATTTTCTTCATTCCAATCAGTTAAAACTACTCTATTGATTCCTTTATGAATATTTGAATCAATTCCAGGGAAACTTAAAACTACAGTTTTCCAACCTTTAGCTGTCAAACTTTCTGCTAATTTTTCAGTAGCAGAATAACCATCATCAGTTATTAATACAATGTGGTTTTTAGGAAGAGAAAATTCTAAACTATCAGGTGTGGGAAGTTGCTGTAATTTGGCAATACTGCGGCGGATATTTGGCAGAAATGTGGTTGTTGTGATCTCTACTATTTCTTCAGTCAATAAATTAGAAATTCCCTGGGCTTGTTGCTGCATATAAGTGGCAATTTCGGCCAAAGTTCTCAATTCTCCAATTTCTTCGAGGTTGGGTTTAGGTAAGTCGGGATGTAGTTCTAATAAACCTCCTAAAATTTCTACCCGTTTGATAGAATCAATTCCCAAATCTGCTTCCATATCCATTGACAGTTCTAACATTTCTACTGGGTAGCCTGTTTTATCACTGACAACTGTTAACAGAATATCGCTTAAATCTGCGGGAATTTCTACTTCTGCTTTTTGTTCTTCAATTTCAGGTGTGGATGTTATTAATTCCGGTTGAGGAACTTCTACTAATACCTCTGTGGTAATAATTGCGGTTGATGTTTCTATCTGTTGATTTAAGACATCTGAAACTAAAGTTTGCATATATTCGGCAATTTGTTCCAAAGTTCTTAATTGTCCCAATTCTTCGGGGTTGGGTTTAGGTAAATCGGGATATATTTCTAATAAACCTCCTAAAATTTCGACTCGTTTGATAGAATCAATTCCTAAATCTGCTTCCATATCCATTGACAGTTCTAACATTTCTACTGGGTAGCCTGTTTTATCACTGACAACGTTTAGTAGAGTTTGACTAAGGGTAGCTTTATCTATATTTGGGATGATTTTTTCTTCACGCAGAGGCGCGGAGGTACAGAGAGGAAGAGGTGGAGATAAGTCTGTTTTTTCATCATTTTCTAAGTCTTGTTGAATTTGGGGAGAAAAAGTGGGTTGAGGATGATTTACATAATTGATGACTTTATTTTCTGAAGTCAGTAAATGAAAATGTTTTTGCAGAAGTTGAAAGTAATTTTGGGTATATTCATGTTGATATTTGAGATATTGTTCATGAATGCGGAGGGTATCACCTTGATGATCATGAAACCGCATCATGTTCTGTTCAGAATTGGAAATTGCTAATTGCTGAGTTTGAGATTGATGTTCTGTAGGTTCATTATTTCCCAATAATGAATACTGCTGCTGCATTAATTGAGAAAATGTCTTTGTGTATTCTGTTTGATTTTGCAAAGATTGTTCATGAACATGGATAATATCCCGTTGTTGCTGGCTAAATTCTGTGATGAAATTTTCTAAGCTGTGAATAACTTTTTCAGAATTTTGAGGGTGAATTTCTACTTGTTCTAATTTACCGTTGAGTGAAGTTGGAGGCTTTTCGTTACCCTGTGGTTGATGATTTTCGTTAATTGTTGGTTGGGAAGATATCACCCCTACATGATGACCATTTTCTAAAGCTTTCGCAAAGGCTTTTTGAGTTCTTTCGGTAATATTGGTACTATTTAACCGCACATTCAAAACTTTTTGTTGAGGAATTTCGGGAATTTTAGTTACGACTTGATAGGGATCTAAATTTTGCAAAGATAACCCAGCTACCTGCAATTGAACTATGGCTTGTCGAAGAGTTTTGTCGCTATTTTTGGTATGATTTGGATTTACAGCTATAGCTATATGGGGTTGATCATTTAAAATCTCTTTTACCAAATTGGTAAGCACATTTTTAGGTCCAAATTCCACAAAACAATAACCACCAGCAGCATAAATATTTTCAATTTCCTGCTGAAATAATACCTGATTGAACAATTGTTCTTTGAGGATTTTTTGGATAGCGTGGGGTTCTTGAGGATAACAGCCACCTGTAACATTAGTATAAACGGGAATTTGTGCTTCGTTGAAATTTACTTTTTCAACAGCTTGGGCAAAAGGTTTTTGAGCATGAGATACTAATGGTGTATGAAATGCTGCGGAAACTCCTAATAAAAAAGTAGTAAAGCCTTGTTTTTTGAGAATATCTTGGACTTGACTAATTTCCTCTTTCTTCCCAGCTAATACTATTTGGTGCTGAGAATTTTTATTAGCAACTGCTACCTGGGGAAACTTTTTAATTACTTCCGTTATCTGCTGAATATCTCCTTTAACGGCTAACATTCCTCCAGCATCAAAATTGGGATTTGCTGGTGCAGCCATAGCTTGTCCTCTAGCTTTTGCTAAGAACAAATAATCTTCTTCATTTAATACACCTGCAACCCACAAAGCTGTTAATTCACCAAAGCTATGACCAGCAACAAAATCAGGTTTAAATCCAGCTTGTTGCAAAATTTTATATAAACCCGCACTAAATACTCCAATTGCTGGTTGTGCATATTCAGTTTTTTGCAATGTTGCTAACTGAATTTGCTTTTGTGCTTCATCAAAAACAGGCTGAGGAAATACTACCGTTGACAAGGGCTGTAACCCGTCCTCACACAAAAGGCTATCCATGTGCGTATAGGTTTGGCGCAAGCAGGGAAAATTCATCACCAACTCCCGCCCCATTTCTAAGTATTGTGAACCTTGTCCAGAAAACAAAGCCACTACTTTACCTGTCGGATCTATCCCCTTTTGACGGTAGTAAATCCCTTGAGGATGTTCCCAGGATTCGGCTTCAGGCTTCTGTTTTAGCCCTGCAATCGCAATTTTTAGTAATTCCTCAGCTTGCGCTAAATCATTAGCTACAAAGCCCACTCTGGCATAATTAACGGGAATTTTCCTGGTTTGAGAATCAGTAACTAATTGTTGATAGTGTCTTTCTTTACCCTCAATCTGTAATTGTTGCTGGATTTGTTGACAACGAGATAACAACTCTGAAGGGGTGGGGGCAAATAGCAGTAAGGATTCTGGCCTATGGTGTAAACGGTAAGGGTGATGATGTTCATGCTCGTATTCTTCCAGGACAACGTGATAATTTGTACCACCAAAGCCAAAAGCACTGACTCCTGCCCTTCTTGGTTGGGTAGGATGACTTACCCAAGGTCTAGTTTCCGTATTTAAATAAAATGGGGAGTTCTCAATATTCAGTTTAGGATGGGGTTTACTGACATTGATCGTCGGTGGTAAGACTTTGTGGTGCAACGCTAAAGCCGCTTTGATGAGACTAGCTGCACCAGCCGCCGCCTTAGTATGTCCAATTTGAGATTTGACAGTTCCCAAAGCAATATGCTGTTTTTTCGGGTTATTTTCGCCAAAAACGCTGGTAATAGATGTAAATTCTGTAGGATCTCCTACCATCGTTCCCGTGCCATGTGCTTCGATTAATCCTACACTAGCAGGGGAAACACCTGCATCTGTATAGGCACGAACCAAAGAACTAATTTGTCCTTCTGCCCGAGGTGCGTAAATACTTTTATACTTGCCATCGCTAGAACTACCCATCCCTTTAATGACTGCATAGATGCGATCGCCATCTCGTTGGGCATCTTCTAGGCGTTTAAGTACCAGCATTCCCACGCCTTCGCCTAATAGCATTCCATCTGCATCAGTATCAAAGGGTCTTACCTTTTCTCCAGGGGAAACAGCAGGGGTTTTACTGAAGCACATATAGGCGAAAATTGAGTTATCCGTATCCACTCCGCCAGTTATCATCATGTCGGCGCGATGTTCTACTAACTCGCTAATAGCCATTCTTAATGCACCTAGCGAACTCGCACAGGCTGCATCAACTACGCAATTCATTCCGCCCAAATCCAGACGGTTGGCGATACGTCCAGAAATCACATTAGCTAACATTCCGGGGAAGGCATTTTCGTCCCATTGCACATATCCACTTTTGAGTTTTTCAATAATTTTCTGGCTATCTTCGTCTGATAAACCACTATTTTTGAGAACTTTTTTCCAAAGTGGATCTTGCAATCTTGCACCTAAAGGAACAGCCAATTGTCTACCAATTGCTACTCCTAATATTACTCCTGTTCGTTCGTGATTAAATTGGCGAGATGTCCCATAACCAGCATCTTCTAATGCCTCTTTTGCCACTACCAAACCGAGTAATTGAGAAATATCTGTCACCTCCAAAATATTAGGAGGTAAGCCAAATTCCATGGGATTAAAATCAATATCTGGTAAAAAACCACCCCGTTTACAATAGGTTTTATCCGCTGCTTTGGGATCTGGATCATAATAATCATCTATTTGCCAACGGGAAGCCGGAACATCAGTAATACAATCCACTTTCTGAATAATATTTTCCCAGTATTCCTGTAAATTCTTCGCCTGGGGAAAAATAGAAGCCATCCCAACAATTGCTACATTAGTTGTTCGCAATTTAGCATTAATTTCATTTTTCATCTTTGTGGTATCAGGCATATTTTTTTTAACCTTTATCATCTTGAGTACAGACTTTTCACAGTTACTAATTTCAGATTGCAACTGTGCAAAAGCAGCTTCAAATTTGGAAGCAGCCATGATCATATTTCCCTCTTTTGATCGAGCAATATAGAGGTGAATAGCAGCTTGTTTTTTGACTAAATTAAACTAAGCTAGAATTGATTTTCATTCTTAAAAGTATTGAAATCTGAACTCGACATAAATTATTGATAAATATTGTGGCGATTAAATATGAAATAGTCTGATTAATCCTCCAGACTATAAATTAAATTTTCGCCTATATTAATCTGAGTTTGGTGACAACCCTATTGCAACTCATAAGCAACTTACGTGCAACTTTATAAAAGTCTTGCAGATGTAAAATTGATAGAGTCGTCGCAGAAATATCTTTGCTTATCCAATACACTAATTATTATCTAAGTTTTAGCCATTTTGACAAAAGTTGCATAGAGATTGCATATTATTAGTTCCAACTTATTGAAAACTTTATTTTACAATAACTAAGAATAACAAATTCTCTGGATAGAAATAGAATGTGCAATATGTAATTATTGTTCATTAGTGTCTAATGCTAAATAGTTATTTTTTACATCTATCTCCAGAAATATTTTTTCACCTTTGTAAAATAAGTCACTATTAAATATATCTAAGGAGTTAAAAATATATTTTTTCATCAACTTAAGTCCTAAATTTGAGATAATGCAAAATTAGTAATCCTCTATTTATTTAAAGAATTAAAAATCCGAGGCTTGCAATTTTTACAAATCCCAGATAGTGCGATCAACAAGGTCTATGAAACAATCTGTTGCATATAGGTTGAAATTCCCAAAAAATAAGTTTACTCTAGATTATTAAATCAGGGAAATTTAGACTGTGAATTTCAAACAGTCTTCGAGCATAAAATTAGTCAATTAAACGTTATTGCATTATTTGGCTTCTGCAATATTGGAATTACAAAAACTACAAGGAATTGCTGGCATGAGACTATCTGAATTAGATCCACTCATCCCGCTGAATGAGTTACGAGAACAACTCCTCAAATTACCAAAAGGTTACTCATTTCATGAAGATGAATTAGTAGATTTTCTATCACGGAGAAGATGGCCTGAAAGCAATCGTCGAATTGATAGAACCACATTCTGGCGGTGGCGGAATGACAACGCTATTGAACATCAAAAAATCTTCAGTCGCTTGGATCTTCTCAAACTTTGTCAAATTTGTGATCATTATCGAGTAGACGGAACCCGCAGCGAATATTTGGCAATCATGCGGAAGAAAAAAGAGAAAGAGGTTGTGTTAAATAAATAAAATTTTGATCATGGTAATTGGTAATAGTCAGCAACTAATTACCAATTACCTGGCAGAATTTTAGTATTTAAGTATTTTATGTAACTTTCCATTTAGTCAACCAAAGTAAAGAATTTTTGATTAGTTGTATTTTGTTGGATATTAAGGTTATCAATTAATCCAGTTTAGTTAATTATGTAGGTTGGGTTGACGACAGGAAACCCAACAAAATGATTGATAATGTTGGGTGGTGCTGTCACTTAACCCAACCTACTTTTTTCTTAACTGAACCAGATAAGGTTATCAAGAGATGCTATCAAGTGTAATGGCTTTTCTGTCTCTAATTTAGAGTCAGAAATATTGTCATATTTCCTAATTTAAAAGACAAAATTATGGTACACAAAGAAAAGCACTCATTCACAAAACCTATGAGTTTGTGGCCGATAATGTTAGGAAGTGCTGGAGTTATAGCTACTAGCATAATATCTATCTATAGCCTTTCATATTTTCAGAAAACGTCTAAATCATCCCCGACCATATCTTCTATTTCTCCCATTTCAGCCCCTACTATTACTGCTGTTGCTGCTTTAGGACGTTTAGAACCCCAAGGAGAAGTAATTCGTCTCTCCGCACCTAATTCTCAAACAGGGATAAGAGTTAATCAACTCCTAGTTAAAAAAGGAGATAAAATTCGTCAAGGACAATTAGTAGCAATTCTTGATAATTATATACCTAATCTTGCAGCTTTAGAAAAAGCAAACCGACAAGTAGAAGTTAGTCGAGCGAATCTTCAACAAGTAGAAGCAGGGGCAAAAGGAGGGGATATTTCAGCCCAAAAAGCCACAATTTCTCGTTTAGAAGCTGATTTACGAGGATCAGTTTCTACTCAAAAAGCTACAATTTCTCGTTTAGAAGCTGAACTAAAAAATTCAGAAACCGAAAATCAACGCTATCAGAAATTATATCAAGATGGTGCTATTTCTGCTTCTGATGCAGATACTAAAAGATTACGCAGGGATACTGTGCAAGAACAACTTAATGAAGCTAATGCTAGTCTAAAACGAACTATAGAAACTTTGCAAAAACAGTTAACTGAATCTCAAGCTAGACTTAATAGTATTGCCGAAATTCGCCCCACAGATGTGCAACTAGCTCAAGCAAATGTAAAAAGTGCTATAGCATCTGTTCAACAAGCTCAAGCCGAGCTAAATTTAAGTTCTATCCGTTCCCCTATTGATGCTCAAGTTCTAAAAATTAATACTTGGCCAGGAGAAATAATTGGCAATAAAGGCATAGTAGAACTAGGACAAACTCAACAAATGTATGTAGTTGCAGAAGTCTACGAAACTGATATTAAAAAAGTTCGTTTAGGTCAATCAGTAACTATCACTAGTGAGGCTTTTAGCGGAAAATTAAAGGGAACTGTCACAGATATTGGTTTACAAATTGGTAGACAAAATATCTTCAATACTAATCCCGGTTCAGATACAGATAACAAAATAGTTGATGTGAAAATTCGCATTGACAACTCGGCAGATAATCAACGAGTTTCTAGTTTAACTAATTTACAGGTACAGGCACTTATTAAAATATAACAAAGTCTGAACTATGATTTGTCTGATTAATTTGATTTGGATGATTTATATAGTGGTATGCACTTGAATGAGATACATCATAGTCCCCTCCTCGCTTGCGGGGTGGGGTGCATTTATATAAGGAATAGGAGGTAAAACATGATTTTAAATATACCTTTGCCTTGGCTACAATTGATCAAACAAAAAGTGCGCTTTTTTGTAGCATTGGCTGGGATTGCTTTTATTTCTGTGTTGATGTTTATGCAAATTGGGTTTCAAGATGCTCTTTATTCTAGTGCTACTCAAGTCCATAAACACCTGCGAGGTGATTTGTTTTTAATTAGTTCCCAATATAAATCTTTGACTTCTACTCAAAGCTTTCCTCGTAGTCGTTTATATCAAATATTGGGTTTTAACGGCATAGAATCTGTTGAACCTTTATATGTCCAATTTGCTAAACTCAAAAATCCCATTAATGGCCGCAAATATCCTATTTACATTTTAGGATTTGATCCGGTAAAATCTATCTTTACATTACCAGAAGTAGATCAAAATTTTCAATTACTAAAAATTCCTGATCAAGTATTTTTTGACCGCGCAGCCCGGCCAGAATTTGGACCAATTGCTGAATATTTTCAAAAAAATCAACCTATAGGTATGGAAATATTTAGTTATTTGGGAACTATTGGTTATAAGGTTAAAGTTAGTGGTTTATTTACTCTTGGGCCTTCCTTTGGTGTGGATGGTAATTTAATAGTCAGTTCTTCTACTTTTTTTAAAATCTTTCCAGAACATAGATCAAATCAAATAGATATAGGCTTAATTCATCTAAAACCTAATGTTAACCCCCAAACAATTCTCACAACTTTATCTAATAGTTTACCAAAAGATGTCACAGTAATGACACGCCAAGAATTTATTGACTTTGAAAAAAGCTATTGGACATTAAGAACACCAATTGGATTTGTATTTAATTTAATGGTAATGATGGGTTTTGTGGTTGGTGTAATTGTTGTTTATCAAATCCTTTATAGTAATATATCAACTCATTTTGTCCAATTTGCGACACTTAAAGCTATGGGATTTAGAAATAAATATCTTTTAAATGTCGTATTTCAGCAAGCTATAATTTTAGCTGTCTTGGGTTTTATTCCCGGTTTTGCTATCTCTCTAGGACTATATGATATTGCTAAAGATGCAACTAAATTACCAATTGTTATGGATTTAAGTAAGGGATTATTAGTATTCACTTCTGTGATTATTATGTGCTTAACTTCTGGTTTCTTTTCTACCAATAAACTCCGTAAAGTAGATCCAGCAGAAATCTTTAATTAACTAATAATGCAATATTTACCTGATGCCAATATTTTGAAAATCACAAATCTTAATCATTACTTTGGTCATAGTAAATTACGAACTCAAACTTTGTTTGATATTAATTTAACTATCAAAGCTGGAGAAATTGTGATTATGACTGGACCATCTGGTTCAGGAAAAACTACTTTATTAACATTAATTGGTGGTTTGCGTTCTGTCCAAGAGGGAAGTTTAAAATTTAATGGACAGGAATTATTAGGTGCTAGTAATGAAGAATTAGTCCAGGTACGGCGACAAATTGGCTATATTTTTCAAGCTCATAATTTACTAGATTTCCTCACAGCTATGCAAAATGTGCAAATGTCTTTGGAATTACAACGCAATATTTCTCAATGGGAATCTTATATCCAATCAGAAACAATGCTCCAGGCTGTGAAATTGGGAGATAGAATTAATTATTATCCCTCCGATCTTTCCGGGGGACAAAAGCAACGAGTAGCCATTGCGCGGGCTTTGGTGAGTCATCCTAAGTTAGTCTTAGCTGATGAACCTACGGCGGCTTTAGATAGTAAATCAGGAAGAGATGTGGTTAATTTAATGCAGCAATTAGCAAAAGAACAAGATTGCACCATTTTAATTGTTACCCACGATAACCGAATTTTAGATATTGCTGACAGAATCATTAATATGGAAGATGGTTATTTAATCCAACATGATTGATTTATTTAGATCCCCGACTTCTTGAAGAAGTCGGGGATCTAGTTATAGTAAACTAGCAGAATTAACATCTAAAAATAAAGTAGCTTGGGGTTGTTGACGTAAAATAGAAGCTGGACAATTAGTAGTGATATTTCCTGTTAACAGAGTTTTAACTACTTGGGCTTTTCTGGTTGCTGGTGCTAAACAAATTATTTTTTTAGCGTGACAAATCATGGGAATAGTTACAGTAAATGCGTATTGAGGAACATCTGCTAAATTGGCAAAATATGCTGTATTTACTTGTTGTTGACGGTTAACATCATCCAGTTTGACAAGTTTAACTTTAGCAGGATCTTGAAAATCTGCCACCGCTGGATCATTAAATGCTAAATGTCCATTTTCCCCAATACCTAAAAAACATAGGTCAATAGGTTGATTTTCTAAGAGTCGAGTATAGCGATCGCATTCGGCTATTGGTTGTAATGTATCCCCTGCTATATAATAAAATTGTTGGGGACACACCTTTTCTTCGACCCGTTCCCGCAAATAACGACGAAAACTAGCAGGATGATCGGATGTAATTCCCAAATATTCATCTAAATGAAATAAAATTATCCGTGACCAATCTATTCCCTCTAAAGCAATTAAAGCCTCCAAAAATCGAATTTGGGAATTTCCTGTAGCTAATAAAATCGCAACTGTATCCTGTTTATCAAGCAGATTTTGTAAATATTGATGTGTGATTTTAGCCACACTTTCTGACATTTCCATTTCAGAAGCATAAACCTCTACCAATAGATGATCAACATAAAAAGATTTGCTAGGTTCTATCATTTGTTTACTCCCAATTACTAATTATCAATTATAAAAAAAGACAGGCAAAAAGCCTGTCAAATAGCTGATGATTTAGCAAAGAATTTGTCAGTATCCTCAACCCTGATTGTTGTAATCAATCAAATCAATCAAATCAATCACACAAATCATAGTTATGATTTAGAAATTCATTTCCGCAGCTTGAACTTTTTCTACTTGTTTCTTCTTGAGAACTAGCATTACTTGTGCCAACATCACCAAACAGATAAAAGCAACCAACCATGCAACTCTAGAAGAATCTTGCAAAACAATTTCTGCATCTTTTTGACCAAAACCACCAACATTGGGGTTGTTAGTCAAAGCATCACTAATTGCAACTACTTGTCCCTCAGTGACAATTAGTTCAGGACCAGCAGGAACTGTATCTGTAACAACATCACCAGTTGCAGTTGTGATACTAATCAGATTCTTAACGTTACCGTCCTCATCTTCTGTTTTAGCAATTTTGCTAATTGTACCGGCAGCAGAAGCGTTGAATGCGTTATTATTACTCTTTTCACCTGTGGGGTAAACTTGTCCACGGCCACGATTACCGCCTACATGAACAGAGTATTTGCCAAAGTGGATATTTTTGTCTGTAGCGGGGTTAGGAGAAAGAATAGGGAAGACAATTTCTTGATATTCTTCACCAGGTAATGGACCAACAATGACAACATTATCTGTACTGTCGTTGTAAGGAGTGAATGTCATATCACCCACTTCTGCCTTGAGTTCTTCAGAAATGCGATCTTCTGGGGCAATCTTGAAGCCTTGAGGCAACATTAATACAGCACCAACATTTAAGCCCACCTTAGAACCATCAGCACCCACTTGTTGCACAGTGGCATCGTAGGGAATCTTGACAACGGCTTTAAATACAGTGTCAGGAAGCACAGATTGAGGAATTTCCACTTCTGTGGGTTTAGCTGCTAGGTGACAGTTAGCGCAAACAATTCGACCCGTTGCTTCGCGGGGGGTTGCAGGAGCGGTTTCTTGCGCCCAGAAAGGATAGGCAGCAGCAGTTTGTGGGACGGCTATATCGCTAGTGAAGAAAAAAGTCACAGTAGCGATCGCTATAAGCAATGTATTAACCATTGCTTTAGCAGTGCGAGTTAACCTCGCAGGTGTAAGGGCATTTCTCATCTCTATAAAGTCATTTGTCAGTGGTCAGTGGTCAGTTGTCAGTTGTCATTGGTCAGTAGTCAGTAGTCAAGAGTTGATTAAAAGCCCTAGATTGTTGACTTGAGACTAATAACTTTTGCACTATTTAAGCCCACCAAGCGGCATCCCCAGTGCGGAAATCGGTTTCTGTCCAAGGTGTTAACAGAATTTTGTCGTCTGCCACTTTGGCATGGGCTAGAGGCAAGGATTTTGGTGCAGGACCGCGAATTACTTTACCAGTAGCGTCATATTGTGAACCATGACAAGGGCATTTAAACTTATTTTCAGCCACATTCCAAGGGACAACACAACCTAAGTGGGTACAAATAGCATTAATCCCGTAGTCAGCGATCGCTTCTTTACTTTCCACTACAATATAGGTAGGATCTCCCTTGAGTCCTTGTACCAAACTGCGACCGCCCACATTATGGCTGTCTAGAAATTGACTAACACTAACATCATTACCCAATTCATTCTTGGCTACTGTACCGCCACCAGCGCCACCGCTAGCAGGAGGAATAAAGTAGCTAACAACAGGGTACAATGCACCCAACGCCACCCCGGTAACAGTCCCAAAAGTGAGCAGGTTCATAAACTGACGACGACCCATATCGGGAACATCTGTGATTTCTGAAAATTGAGCCATAATCTCCGCGCTGTTTGTGTAATTTATTAATCATTTTGACAAGAGTACCAGCACAAGAGCCACTCTTATCTGAATCGAAATCATAACGCTCACAGCGATACCCTAATTCTCAGTTGCAAGACATAGTGAGCATCTTTATCTGTTAGCATTACATTTCTTTATATCCTTATCATACTGGAGTCACGGAACTTAATATCATAACTAAATGTAAAATCTAGATAAGCTCAGGGAATAGGGAACAGAAGGAAACTTCTTAACAACTGACAACGGACAACGGACAACGGACAACTGTACGGGCGAAGCATTTGGAGAACTATTTTTGGCAATGATCGATAATTTATCTTCCAAATGCTTCGCCCCTACTGACAACGAACAACTGACAACGGACAACTGACAACGGACAACTGACAACTGTACGGGCGAAGCATTTGGAGAACTATTTTTGGCAATGATCGATAATTTATCTTCCAAATGCTTCGCCCCTACTGACAACGGAGAACGGACAACGGACAACCGACCAAAATTGCTATGACTGGAAAGGAATTACGCCAACTGTTAATTGATAAATGGGGACAACCTTATGATGTCCAGTTTCGCCGCACCCAGGGCAAAATATTCCTGCAAATCATGTGGAAATATTTTGGACAAGCCTCTTTCCCTTTAAGCGAAACAGATTACCAAGATCATCTTGACAGCATTGCTAATTATCTCAATGCCTTAGGGGGAATACAACAAGTACAAACTTTCATTCTAGAAACCAAAGAGCGTCCCCGTCTTGGTAAAGCAGTTAGCATTCCCCTTGACTTAGGTGAACGCGCATCTGAATGGATTGTTTAAAAATCAGGCAATAAGTAGGTTGGCGTTAAAAATTGTCGTTGGGGCAAGGGAACAGGGAACTCTTAACTGGGAACAGGAAGAGAGTTTTGGGCGATTTTACTTTTCTTCACATACCTTTAAATTTTTCAGTTCAC
>Ga0164295_10001911_pt1 | contig 17292 bp, 17 predicted proteins | sample GEODES006metaG_FD_111798 | JGI IMG/M metagenome (GOLD analysis project Ga0164295, IMG submission 111798) | Oligotrophic lake water microbial communities from Sparkling Lake, Wisconsin, USA - GEODES006 metaG | ecosystem: Environmental > Aquatic > Freshwater > Lake | place: USA: Sparkling Lake... | reverse complement strand
CAGTGCCGAAGCCAGCGCACGCAAGTTGATCGGCGTGCGCTACCGCCAGGCCCTCGAGGAATTCCGGATGGAGTTATCCCCGGGAGCAGGCGTGGTCAGCAATGAACCGGTGCAGACCTTCCTCAACACCCGGTGCCTGTCCATTGCCGGCGGCACCGAGCAAATCCTGTTGACGATGGCCGGCGAACGGCTGCTCGGTCTGCCGCGCTAGTCCCGGTAAGCGGGACCCGTTAGATCGAAATCAGTCGTAGCTGATTTCGACCGAATCGGACAGCGGCCGGGCCTGACACGCCAGGATTAGACCTTCGGCGAGGTCGTCGGGTTCGAGGACGTCATTGACCTCCATCTCTACCTCGCCGGTCACGGTGGTCACGGCGCACGCCCCACAGTGGCCCTCCCGGCATGAGAACGGCGCATCAAGGCCCTGTTCCAACAGCACGTCGAGTAGTTTCTCGGTCCGGGGCCACGACACGGTGTGGGTCTGTCCATCGAGGTGAACGACGGCGGTGGCCGGCTGGTCGGTGGTTGCCACGAAGCGATCGGCCCCTTCGATAACTAGAACACGTTACAGAAATAACAATACAATGAACTAGCTGGCACAAGCTCGCGCTGCTCGACACAAATCGTAACGTGTTCTAGTCTGATGTGCAGTAATCGCACTCTTTGGGAGGCTTGTTGTGACGTCCATTCAGCAGCGCGATGCGCAGACGGTTCTGGCCGCCATCGACGATCTCCTACCGCGGCTCCGCGAGCGCAACCAGGAGACCGAAGATCTGCGCCGGCTCCCCGACGCGACAATCGCCGATCTCGACGAGGCCGGCTACTTCAAGATGCTGCAACCCGAGCAGTGGGGCGGCCTGCAGTGCGATCCCACGCTGTTCTTCGAGGCGGTTCGCCGGATCGCCAGTGCCTGTGGCTCGACCGGATGGGCCACTTCGATCCTGGGAGTGCACAACTGGCACCTCGCTCAGTTTGACCAGCAGGCCCAGGACGACGTCTGGGGTGAGGACTCGACTGTTCGGATCTCCTCGTCCTACGCCCCGATGGGCGCCGGGGTGGTCGTCGATGGCGGCTACCTGGTCAACGGCACGTGGCTGTGGTCGTCGGGCTGTGATCACGCAACCTGGACCTTCGCCGGTGGCCCGGTGATCAAGGATGGCCGCCCGGTCGACTTCGGCAGCTTCCTTATGCCGCTGGGCGATTACCAGATCCGTGACGACTGGAATGTCGTCGGTCTCAAGGGCACCGGCAGCAACACCTTGATGGTCAAGGACGTTTTCGTGCCGCGGCACCGGTTCCTGTCCTACGGGGCGATGAACGATCACTCCGCAGGCGGACTTAAGACCAATACCGCGCCGGTGTACCGGATGCCTTGGGGCACAATGCACCCCACTACGATCTCCACGCCGATTGTCGGTATGGCCTACGGCGCCTACGCCGCGCATGTCGAGTATCAGGGCAAGCGGGTGCGCGCCGCCTTCGCCGGCGAGAAGGCCAAGGATGATCCATTCGGCAAGGTTCGCATCGCCGAGGCCGCCAGCGATATCGATGCCGCATGGCGTCAGCTCAAGGGCAACCTGGCCGAGGAGTACGCGCTGGTCTGTGCCGGCGAAGAGGTGCCGATGGAGTTGCGTGCTCGCGCCCGCCGCGATCAGGTTCGCGCCACCGGCCGGGCCATCGCTTCCATCGACCGGTTGTTCGAGGCGGCCGGCGCGACCGCTCTCAATAGCGACCAATCGTTGCAACGCTTCTGGCGTGATGCCCACGCGGGCCGCGTGCACGCCGCTAACGATGCTGAACGGGCCTATGTCATGTACGGCAATCACGAGTTCGGGTTGCCCATCGGCGACACGATGGTCTAACGGCTAGATGACGTCGTTCGTCCACGAAGCCCACGACCATCAGATGGCCCAGTCTCAACAGGACCTGACTTTCGAGTCGACGTCCCGTTACGCGCAGGTTCGTGCCGGCGAGCGAGATATGCGTCTGCACTACCACGAGGCCGGCGTCGGCAATGACACCACCGTGGTGCTGCTGCACGGCGGTGGTCCTGGTGCGTCGAGTTGGTCGAACTTCGGACGCAATATCGCCGTCCTTGCCGACCACTTTCATGTCCTTGCCCTCGATCAGCCGGGTTACGGCCACTCCGACAAGCACACCGAGCACGAGCAGTACAACCGTTATAGTTCCAACGCACTGCTGGCCCTGTTGGATCACCTAGGTGTCGATCGTCCGGCGCTGGTGGGCAACTCTCTCGGCGGGGGCACTGCGGTGCGGTTCGCGCTCGACAACCCCGACCGTGCCGGCCGCCTGGTGTTGATGGGCCCGGGCGGACTTTCGGTCAATCTTTTCGCACCCGACCCCACCGAGGGCGTCAAGTTGCTCGGCCGCTTCACCGCCGAGCCGACGCGGGAGAACATGGAGCGATTCCTGCGGATCATGGTCTACGACCAAAAGTTGATCACGCCGGAACTGATCGACGAGCGCTTTGAGATCGCCAGCGCGCCCGAGTCGCTGGCCGCCGCGCGGGCGATGGGGAAGTCCTTCGCGGGCCCCGATTTCGAGCTAGGGATGATGTGGCGCGAGGTGTACAAGCTGCGCCAACCGGTGCTGCTGATCTGGGGCCGCGAAGACCGTGTCAATCCGCTCGACGGTGCGCTCGTCGCGCTCAAGCAGATTCCCCGGTTGCAACTGCACGTTTTCGGACAGTGCGGGCACTGGGCCCAACTTGAGAAGTTCGACGAGTTCAACAAGCTGACCATTGACTTCCTCGGAGGTAAGGCGTGAGCCCCATCCGTTCATTGGGCTATCTCCGGTTCGAGTCCACCGATGTCGCGGCCTGGCGGGAGTACGCACTGAAAGTCCTCGGCATGGTCGAGGGCAAAGGCACCACCGAGGGAGCGCTGTATCTGCGGATGGACGAGTTCCCCGCGCGACTGGTCATCTTCCCGGGTGAGCACGACCGGTTGTCGGGAGCCGGCTGGGAATGCGCGAATGCCGCCGGACTGCAGGAGATCCGGAACGCGCTCGACCTGGAGGGTGTGCCCTACAAGGAAGCCACTGCAGCCGAGTTGGCCGACCGTCGCGTCGACGAGATGATTCGGTTTGTCGACCCGTCCGGCAATGGACTCGAGGTGTTTCACGGCGCAGCACTGGAACATCGTCGCGTGGTCAGCCCGTACGGACATAAGTTCGTGACTGAGGAACAGGGCCTGGGCCATATTGTGCTCACCACAACCGACGATGCGGAGTCGCTGCACTTCTACCGCGACGTCCTCGGTTTCACACTGCGCGACTCGATGCGGTTGCCGCCGCAGGTGGTGGGTCGACCGGCCGACGGGCCGCCGGCCTGGTTGCGATTTTTCGGGTGCAACCCTCGCCATCACAGCCTCGCCTTCCTGCCGATGCCCACGCCCAGTGGCGTTGTTCACCTGATGGTCGAGGTGGGGGAGAGCGACGACGTCGGGCTGTGTCTGGACCGTGCCCTGCGGCGCAAGGTACCGATGTCGGCGACGCTCGGCCGCCACGTGAACGACAAGATGCTGTCGTTCTACATGAAGACTCCGGGAGGGTTCGACATCGAGTTCGGTTGTGAGGGGCTCGAAGTCGATGACGATGACTGGGTCGCACGGGAGAGCACTGCGGTCAGCCTGTGGGGGCATGACTTCACTATCGGTTCACGCGCGCAATAACGGTCGATATGATTGCTGAGCCGATCGACCCTCGCGCATTTCGGCATGTGCTCGGCCAGTTCTGCACCGGTATCACCATCATTACGACCATGCACGATGGCGCTCCCAACGGCTTTGCATGCCAGTCTTTCGCCGCACTGTCGCTGGACCCTCCGCTGGTGTTGTTCTGCCCCACCAAGGTGTCCCGGTCGTGGCAGGCCATCGAGGCCAGCGGCGTCTTCTGCGTCAATGTCCTCACCGAAAAGCAGCGCGATATCTGTGCGCGATTCGGTTCCAGGGAGCCCGACAAGTTCGCCGGTATCGATTGGCATCTGTCGAACCTCGGCTCGCCCATCCTTGACGGATCCCTGGCCTATATCGACTGCACGGTGGCGTCCGTACACGATGGCGGCGATCACTTCGTCGTCTTCGGTGCCGTGCAGTCACTGTCGGAAGTCCCGGCGGTCAAGCCCCGACCGCTGCTGTTCTACCGCGGGGAGTACACCGGGATCGAACCCGATAAGAACACCCCGGCGCAGTGGCGCGACGATCTTGAGTCATTCCTCACCGCCACCACGCCCGATACCTGGCTGTAGTGAGGCGTGCTCGTCGATGAAGCCGATGATCGACTCGGCCACTTCGCGGTGGGTGACGTCGTTGAGGACGTCATGGCGGGATCCGGCGAATTCAGCGATGCGGAGAGCGGGAATCTGTTCGGAATAGGCGCGTACGGCACCGACCGACGCGATCGGGTCAATCTCGCCGTGCACAGCCAGCGTCGGAACGGCCAGCGCTGGAAGTTCTGCTCCGAAGCGGTCCCAGCCACGGTCCAGTTCGCGGGCCAGTGCGGCGCCGTCCGCTCCGGTGAATGCCAAGGGATCGTTCTCCAGGCAGTCAAGATAGAACGGATCGGCAGATAACCCGCGCAGATCAAGATTCAGCGAGGTGTTCGTATCGACCAATTCGGCGATGGGCACCAGGGGAGCGCCTGAGATGACCCCCGCACCGTACCGTCGGGGATCGTCGAGTAGACGAAACAGGGTGACCACCGAACCGTACGAATGCCCTTGGGCCACAAGCGGTACTCCCGGCCGCTCTCGTTCAGCCAGTGCGGTGAGCGTATCGGCGAGGGTAGAACTCTCCTCGATGGTGCCGAGCTGACCACGTTCGCCGGGGGAGAGGCCGTGACCGAATTGGTCGACCGCCCACAGGTCGATACCTGCGGCATTGAGGGCGAATCCATACCGGTGGTAGAGACCGGTGTGTTCACCGAACCCATGCAGGAATATCACCGAAGCCCGCGGATCTGCGGCGGCCCAATGCCGGTAGTACATTCGCCCGCGCTCGTGATCGAAGAAAGGCATGGCCTTGACTGCACCAGGATCGACGTCCAGAAGCAAGATGGCGTGTGCTAGCGGCCCAACCAGCGGCCCAGGCGACCCAGCGCCTCATCGATATCGGAAGCCGGCCCGGCGAATGACATCCGCGCGAATGAGCCACCCTTGACGGTGTCGAAATCCACACCGGGGGCGATCGCCAAACCGGTTTCAGCTAGTAGCCGTTCGCAGAACTTCAGCGAGTCCGCGGTGAGGTCCGAGAGGTCGGCGTAGATGTAAAACGCACCGTCGGCAGGTGCCAGGCGGGTAAAACCCAGTTGGTGGAGACCGGTTAGCAGTGTCTGGCGATTCGATGCGTAATGGCCGAGGTGCCCGTCAGCCTCGGCAATAGCCTCGGGGGTGAACGCCGCAACGGCGGCGTGCTGCGACAAGACTGGTGGACAGATGGTGAAGTTTCCGGTGAGGCAGTCCACCGCCCGACGCAACTCCGCAGGTACCAGCAGCCAGCCCAGCCGCCAGCCCGTCATGGCGAAATACTTCGAAAAGCTATTGACGACAACGGCATTGCGCGAGGTCTCCCAAGCACACGATGTCGACGGAGCACCCGGGTACACCAGTCCGTGGTACACCTCGTCGCTGATCAGTCGAACCCCCTCGGCATCACACCACCGCGCGATGGCGGCCAGCTCTGTCGCCTCGATCACGGTTCCGGTTGGATTGGCCGGGCTGGCCACGATGACGCCCTGCACAGGCGGATCGAGTTCGGCGAGCATTTGCACGGTCGGTTGGAACCGGGTCTGCGGACCGCACTCGATCTCGACCACCTCACAGCCCAGCGCGGTGAGGATGTTGCGATAACAGGGATAGCCGGGACTGGCGATTGCCACCCGGTCTCCGGCATCGAAGCAGGCCAGGAAGGTGAGCAGGAAGCCACCCGAGGAGCCGGTGGTCAGCACGACATCGTCGACGGTGATGGTGAGGCCGTATTTGTCCGTGTAGGAATCGGCGATCGCCTCCCGAAGTTCGGGAATGCCCAGGGCGACGGTGTAGCCCAGGTGGTCGGCCTCCAATGCCTCGATCGCGGCAGCACGGACGGGCCGGGGTGCTCCGGCACTCGGCTGGCCAGCCGACAGGTTCACCAGATCGCCGTGGGTGCGCTGCCGCTCGGCAGCGGCTAGCCACACGTCCATGACATAGAAGGGCGGAATACCCGCACGATGGGCTACGTGACGATTCACCGCTACTAGAACACTTCGGATTCGAGTCGCTTCAACTGCTCGCTTGGCGGGCCCAAAAGCTGGGCGCTGGTGTGGGCACGTTTGAAATACAACTGCATATCGTGTTCCCAGGTGATCGCGATACCGCCGTGTAGCTGGATCGCATCGCCGGCCACGGCACAGAACGCCTCACTGGCGGCCAGTCGGGCCATCGCCGCAGTGACCGCCGTCGGTGATTCGATGGCATCGCCGACGACGGCTCTCGCTGACTGTACGGCGACGTACATATCGGCCATCCTGTGCTTGAGTGCCTGGAAACTGCCGATCGGCCGACCGAATTGAACTCTCTGTTGGGTGTATTCGACGGTGAGCTCCAGGCATCGTGCTGCGGCGCCGATCTGTTCGGCGGCCAGCAGGATCGCCGCGATGTCAGCCATGCCCGGGTTGCTGCCGATCACCGTCGAGGCGCCCGGTCTCACGCGGGCCAGCCGTCGAGTCGGGTCCAGAGTGTGTACGGTCTCGACCGTCACATCGCTCCAGCGCAGAATCCGTCCATCCTCAACCGCGAGCACCACATCGGCGACATCACCGTTGATCACGTAGTCGCGGTCGAAGACCACGGCACCTATCGATGCGCCGGCGGCAAGCTGCTCAAGGGTCTCGCCATCGGGCTCATCGCCGGCCAACAGACCCAACTCGGCCAGTGTCGTGCCGAGCAGGGGAGTGGGAACCAGCGACCGGCCCAGCTCTTCCAACACCGCTGCTGCGTCGGCCAATTCGCCGCCTGCGCCACCCATCTCCTCGGGTACGACCAATGCGGCCACTCCGACCTGCTCGCACAGCAGTGACCAGAGCGATTCGTCGTACCCACGTGGTGATTCCATGGCACGGCGGACAGCCTCCGGTGAGGCGTGCTTGTCCACCAGGGCCACCACCGTCTGTCGCAGCAGTTGGCGTTCGTCGGGCGTACTCACAATGCCTCCAATACCCGGCGTCGATGGCTGGCCGGGTCACCCCAGGCCGGGCGAAGGGCCTGAACCCTCAATAACCACTGAGACAGATCATGTTCGGCGGTGTAGCCGATCGCGCCGTGGGTCTGCAATGAGGCGCGGGCCGACAGCAGCGCGGCATCAGAGGCCGCCGCTTTGGCGGCACTGACGTCGCGGACGCTATCGCCGGCGTCCTCGGCCAGGGATAGCGCGGCACCGTACAACAGCGGTCGCGCCAGCTCCAACGCGATGTGGACATCGGCCAGCTTGTGCTTGATCGCCTGGTAACTACCGATCGTGCGGCCGAATTGAGTCCGTTGTTTGGCGTACTCGACCGACATATCCAGCATCGCCTGGCCGGCGCCGATCAACTGCGCGGCGGTAGCCAATGCGCCGAACTCGAAGGCCCGCGCAATATCTGCCGGGTGGGTCTGGCCGGATCTGGACAGGTCGAACAATCGCCGGCTCGGGTCGACAGAACTGTGCCTCTCGACGGCGATCGCATCGCCGACCTCTCCATCGACGGCCAGCAATGACAGCCCCGCGAAGTCGGCGTCGACCGCCCGGGGTACCGCAGGCGGCAGCGCGACGGTGGCGATCAACTCACCGGCCGCGAGCGCGGCACAGCGCTCATCTCCGGCAAGCAGAACCGGGGCGACCGCAATAGATTCGGTGACCGGTCCGGGCACACACCATCGCCCCAGCCGCTCGCAGGCCACAACCAGATCCACCGGATGGGCACCCAGACCGTCAAACTCCTCGGACACGACCAACGCGGTCACACCCAACTCGGCCAGTCGCGCCCACACCTTGCGGCCCGGCGTGGTGTCACCTCTGGCCCAGGAACGAACTGCGCCCGGTACATCAGCTGCGGTCAGTGCCGCGTCGATACTGGCCGCGAAATCGTGCTGCTGTTCATCGAGTACAAATCTCATGACTTTTTCACCCCGGCGCTTTCCCTGGGTAGGCCGAGTAAACGCTCGGCGATGATATTGCGCTGAATCTCGTTGGTGCCCGCATAGATCGGACCACCCAGAGCGAACAGCAGGCCATCGGTCCACGGATCCACAAGCTCACCGTCGGGCCCGCGTAAATCGCATGCGGTCTGGTGGATCGCGACGTCGAGGTCTGACCAGAACACCTTGGTTACCGAGGACTCCGCACCGAGTTCCCCACCTTCGGCCAGCCTGGTCACGGTTCCGAACGTGTGCAGGCGATAGGCCTGCGCCTTGATCCAGGCATCAGCAACCTGGTCGGCGATCGCGGGGTCGGGGTTGGCTTTCCATGCCTCCACGAGTCGCTGCGCCGGCGCCACGAACCGCGCCGGACTGCGTAGTGACATTCCACGCTCATTACTTGCTGTACTCATGGCTGCCCGCCAACCGTCGTGCACGGAGCCGATGACATCGTGGTCTGGAACGAAGACGTTGTCCAAAAAGATCTCTCCAAACCCGGTCTCGCCACCGAGTTGTTGGATCGGTCGCACCGTCACGCCGTCGGCTTTGAGATCGAACATCAGGTAGGTGAGGCCCTGATGGCGCTGCGCAGAAGGGTCCGAGCGGAATAAGCCGAAACCGCGCTCTCCAAAGGGTGCCCGGCTGCTCCAGATCTTCTGGCCGTTGAGCAGCCAGCCACCGTCGATCTGTACCGCGGTCGACCGCAAGGACGCGAGGTCGCTGCCGGATTCAGGCTCGGACCAGGCCTGTGCCCAGATCTCTTCACCGCTCGCCATTTTCGGCAAGATGCGCGTGAGCTGCTCTTCAGTCCCGTGTGAGAACAATGTCGGCGCAAGCATGGAGGTTCCGTTGGCGCTGGCACGACCGGGGGCGCCGGCGCGGAAATACTCCTCCTCAAACACCACCCACTGCAGCAAGGTCGCATCGCGTCCGCCGTACTCCTCGGGCCAGGTGATCACGGACAACCCGGCGTCGAACAGCACCCGATCCCAGTGCCGATGCTGAGCGAATCCCTCAGCGGTGTCATAGGACTTTGTCGGAAACGATGCCGTATTCGCGGTCAGGAAGGCGCGCACTTCATCACGGAATACACGGGTCTGGTCGTCGTAGTGCAGATCCATCAACTCATCTTTCGCAGCGTGGTCTTGACCACTTTTCCGCCGGCATTGCGGGGGAGGACATCGGTGAAGACCACCGATCGGGGTGCCTTGAAGTTGGCCAGATGCTTGCGGCTGTAGGCGATCACGGTCTCCTCATCGATTTCAGATCCCGGACGGCGCACGATGAAAGCTCGGCCAATCTCGCCGAGACGTTCGTCGGGAACTCCGATGACCGCGACGTCGGCCACCCCTTCTAATCGTGCCAGCGTCTGTTCGACTTCGGCGGGGTAGACATTGAATCCGCCGCAGATATACATATCTTTGAGTCGGTCGGTGATCTTCAGGTTGCCGGCATCGTCGATAGTTCCGATGTCACCGGTATGCAGCCACCCTTCGGAATCAATGGCCGCGGCGGTGGCCTGCGGATCATCGAGGTAGCCGAGCATGACATTGGGTCCGCGCAACAGCACCTCGCCCGCACCGGCGACGTCCGGGGCATCGATGCGCAGTTCGAAACCGGCCATCGGCCTACCGCACGTGGTGGCTACCGTCACCGGGTCGTCCTCGGCGCGACACATGGTGCCGAACCCGGTCGCTTCGGTCAGTCCGTAGGCGGTCAGCACGATGTCGAAGCCGAATTCGTCCCGCATTCGCTCGATGAGGACCACCGGGACGGTGGCGGCACCGGTGACTGCGAAGCGCAGGGAACTGAGATCAAAGTCCTTGCGGGCCGGGTGATCAAGCAGGGTCTGGTAGATGGTTGGCGGACCCGGCAGCACGGTGATTCTCTGCTCTTGAACGGTCCGCATCGCCTTTTCCGGGTCGAAAGTCAGTTGGGGGAACAGTGTCGCGCCGGTCTGCAGGCAAGCCAGGATTCCGGCTTTGTATCCGAAATTGTGAAAGAAAGGGTTGATGCATAGATAACGGTCGGCGCTGGTCACCTGGCCGCACGCCGCCCATGCCGCGGGGGCCGACAGCGATTGGCGGTGCGAACACAACACGCCCTTGCTTCGTCCGGTGGTGCCGGAGGTGAACAGGATGTCGGAGACATCGTCAGGGCGCACCGCAGCTGCCCGGGCGTCCACCTCTGTCGGCGAAACCTGCGGTCCGGCCATGAACTCGTCCCAGTCTCCGTCATCGGCATCGAGACCAACCCGGACGATGTGTCGCAGAGCCGGCAGCACGCCGCGGTCTAGTTCGGCGACTCGGTCGGCGCCTAGGAACTGACCCATCCCGATCAGTAACGGCGCCTCGGTGCGCGCCAGGATATCGGTGGCCTCATCGGCTGTGTAGCGGGTGTTCAGCGGAACCAGCACCGCGCCCGCGTAGTGAATCGCCAGGCACGCGACGACCCAGTGCCAGGTGTTCGGGCACCAGATCGCGACCCGGTCACCAGGTGCGACGCCGAGTCCGGCGATGGCCCCCGCGGCGCGGCGAACTTCGGTGCGCAGTTCAGCGAAGGTGAGGGTGCGGTCGTCGGTGACCACTGCGGCGTGGTCGGCGAATTCGCGCGCCATCCGGTCGAGAACCGCCGGTGTGGTGAGCAGGTGCGCGGTTTCCGCGGTCATTGCTGCTCCTCAGGGTCTCCAGACAAGCAAGTGCTTGGTAGGTTAGCCTACAAGGGTGATTACGGTCGAGGAGTTCCGGTCGGAAGTTCGCCAATGGCTGGCCGACAATCTGGTCGGCGATTACGCGGGTCTGAAGGGCCTGGGTGGTCCGGGGCGCGAGCATGAGGCATTCGAAGAGCGGCTGGCCTGGAACCGTCACCTGGCCGCGGCCGGGTTGACGTGTCTGGGTTGGCCGGTGGAGCACGGCGGACGCGGGTTGTCGGTGGCTCACCGAGTCGCCTTCTATGAGGAGTACGCCCAAGCTGACGCGCCCGACAAGGTCAACCACCTCGGCGAGGAATTGGTCGGCCCCACTCTGATCGATTTCGGCACGGCTGCCCAGCAGCAGCGCTTCCTGCCGGCGATTCGCAATGTCACTGAGTTGTGGTGCCAGGGCTACTCCGAACCTGGCGCGGGCAGTGATCTGGCGAACGTGTCGACATCGGCGGTACTCGATGGCGAGCACTGGATCATCAACGGCCAGAAGGTTTGGACGTCCCTGGCTCACTGGGCGCAGTGGTGCTTCGTGCTGGCCCGGTCGGAGAAGGGGTCCAAACGTCACGCCGGATTGGCGTACCTCCTTGTCCCTCTCGACCAACCGGGCATCGAGATCCGCCCGATCGTCCAGCTGACCGGGGACTCGGAGTTCAACGAGGTGTTCTTCACCGATGCCCGCACTGACGCCGACCTGGTGGTAGGTGAGCCCGGTGATGGGTGGCGGGTCGCCATGGGCACGCTGATGTACGAGCGTGGAGTGTCAACGCTCGGCCAGCAGATTCGATATGCCCGCGAGCTTTCCGGTCTTGTCGAACTGGCCAAGAACACGGGCGCTATCGACGATCCGTTGATTCGGGAGAGGCTCACCCGGGCCTGGGCCGGGTTGCAGACCATGCGGTCGTTTGCCTTGGCAACCATGGATGACGAGTTACCGGGACAGGACAACGTGTCCAAACTGTTGTGGGCCAACTGGCACCGGGATCTCGGCGAACTGGCTTTTGATATCAAGGGCCGCACCGGACTTGTATTGGTGGACAACGAATTCGACGAGTGGCAGCGACTGTTTCTGTTCTCGCGGGCCGACACCATCTACGGCGGATCCAATGAGATCCAGCGCAACGTCATCGCTGAGCGGGTGCTCGGACTTCCCCGAGAAGCGAGGGGCTAGTGCCGTCGTTGGCGGTGACGCCGGAGGAAATCGGGGGCCACGGCCTACTTACCGGTAAGGTTGTGGTGGTGACTGCGGCGGCGGGAACCGGAATTGGTTCGGCCACCGCGCGGCGGGCGCTTGCCGAGGGTGCCGACGTGATGATCTCCGATCACCACGAACGCCGACTGGGTGAGACCCGCGATGAATTGGCGGCGCTGGGTCTGGGCAGGGTTGAGAGCGTGGTGTGTGATGTCACGTCAACCGCTCAGGTTGATGCGCTCGTCTCCTCGACAACAGCCCGATTCGGCAGGCTTGATGTGCTGGTCAATAACGCCGGGCTTGGCGGCCAGACCCCCCTGATTGACATGACCGATGAGGAATGGGACCGCGTCCTCAACGTCACGCTTACCTCCGTGATGCGGGCGACCCGTGCGGCACTCGGCTATTTCCGTGAGGCCGGGCACGGGGGCGCGATCGTGAACAATGCCAGCGTGCTGGGATGGCGAGCGCAGCATTCGCAATCGCACTATGCCGCGGCAAAGGCGGGCGTGATGGCGCTGACCCGCTGTAGCGCAATTGAAGCCGTCGAATTCGGAGTGCGGATCAACGCGGTTTCCCCGAGTATCGCGCGGCACAGGTTTCTCGAGAAGACCAGTTCGACCGAGCTGCTCGATCGGCTCTCTGAAGGTGAGGCCTTCGGCCGGGCCGCCGAGCCGTGGGAGATTGCCGCCACGATCGCATTCCTCGCCAGTGATTACTCCAGTTACCTGACTGGCGAAGTGATCTCGGTGTCGAGCCAACACCCATGACCACCGGCATCCCGAGTCCATCTCCGGCGACTCGTCGTGATGAGTTGCTTGAACTCGCCGCCGCGATGTTCGCCGAACGGGGCCTACGCGCCACAACCGTACGTGACATCGCCGATGCCGCCGGAATTCTCTCAGGCAGTCTCTATCACCACTTTTCATCCAAGGAAGAGATGGTCGATGAGGTACTGCGTAGCTTCCTCGACTGGCTTTTCGAGCGCTATCAGCAGATCATCGATACCGAGCCGAATCCGCTTGCGCGGCTCAAGGGTCTGTTCATGGCATCCTTCGACGCGATCGAGCATCATCACGCCGAGGTTGTGATCTATCAGGATGAGGCCAAGAGACTCTCGGCGCAGCCGAGGTTCGGCTATGTAGATGAACTCAACCTGCGTCAGCGCAAGATGTGGGTCGACGTCATCACCGAGGGTATCGAGCAGGGTTATTTCCAGGCTGATATCGATGTCGACCTGGTCTACCGGTTCATCCGTGACACCACCTGGGTGTCGGTGCGCTGGTATCAGCCCGGCGGGCCGTTGACAGCCGAACAGGTCGGACAGCAGTACCTCGCCATCGTTCTCGGCGGCATTGTCGCCGACAACTGACAATCGACTAAGGAGATTTCCATGGCCTCCAGTTCCACGGCGTACGTCATCGACGCGGTTCGCACCCCGGTGGGCAAGCGGAATGGGTCGCTTGCGGGGATCCACCCGATCGATCTGGGAGTTCACGCGTTTCGTGGAATCTTCGAACGCAATGATGTCGATCCAGCTGCGGTGGATGATGCCATCGTCGGTTGTGTTGATGCCATCGGTGGCCAGGCCGGCAACATCGGCCGGCTCACCTGGCTCGCCGCCGGCTACCCCGAAGAGGTGCCCGGCGTCACCGTCGACCGCCAGTGCGGCTCCAGCCAGCAGGCGATTTCCTTTGGTGCACAGGCCATTATGGCCGGTACCGCAGACCTGATCCTGGCCGGTGGAATGCAGAATATGAGCCAGATTCCGATCTCATCAGCAATGATCGTGGGTAAGGAATTCGGGTTCTCGACGCCGACGAACGAGTCGAAGCGGTGGCTTGAACGCTACGGCGACCAGGAGATCTCACAGTTCCTTGGCGCCGAGATGATCGCTGAGCGTTGGGACATCTCACGCGATGACATGGAGCGATTCGCACTAGCCAGCCATCAGAGAGCACTTGAGGCGATCCGCGCCGGTCATTTCGATAATGAGATCGTCGCCGTCGACGGATTTGCAGTGGACGAGACCCCGCGCGAGACCACCCTGGAGAAGATGGCCGGCCTGCCAACACTCACCGAAGGCGGGCGGATGACCGCGGCCGTCGCCAGCCAGATCTGCGACGGCTCGAGTGCGGTGCTACTCGCCTCCGAGCGCGCAGTCAGCGATCACAAGCTCACGCCGCGGGCACGGATCCATCACATCAGCTGCCGAGGCGCCGACCCGGTCCTCATGCTGACCGGTCCCATTCCGGCGACCCGCTATGCACTGGAGAAGACCGGGCTATCCATCGACGATATCGACGTCGTCGAGATCAACGAGGCCTTTGCGCCCGTGGTGCTGGCGTGGATCAAGGAGACCAAGGCCGACCCGGCCAAGGTCAACCCCAACGGTGGCGCCATCGCACTCGGTCACCCGCTCGGTGCCACCGGAGCCAAGCTCTTCGCCACGATGCTCAATGAACTGGAGCGCACTGGCGGTCGTTACGGCCTGCAGACCATGTGCGAAGGTGGCGGCACCGCGAACGTGACGATCATCGAACGGCTCTAGAGACTTCGGTCCCCATTCGGGCATCGGCATGTCAGGATTCGTGCTGTGAGAATTCTCGTCCGATCGCTGGCCCGAACCATGGTGGTCGCGTTGACGGCTGCCATGTGTGTAGTCATCACGGCGGTCGGCGGCGCTATCACCGCCGCGGTCACGCTCACCGCCACGGCCTTGATCGTGCCCGGAACAGCGGTGCCCAACCCCGCGAATGTGCCGGGGTATATGGAAAATGCCGTCGCTTACTACATCAGCCCGACCACCGCATCGTGCGCGAGCGTCTGTACTCCTGCACCGGTGCCCTATCTCGCCCAGTTCTGGCCCTTCCCATGGGAGGGCTGGGGCGGGTTGACCGGAGCCAAGCTCGACGAGTCGGTGGCCAGCGGTGTCGCCCAACTCACCAGCGACCTGGTGGGCCCGTACAACCCGAGCGCTGACAACCCGGTCGTCATCTTCGGCTACTCACAGGGCGCCACGGTGGCCGGCATCGGTAAGTCACAGCTGAGCAAGCTGTCGCCGGAAGACCAGGCCGATATCAACTTCGTCCTGATCGGCAATCCGAACCGGCCCAACGGTGGACTGTTCGAACGGCTGGCGATGTTCGGCACCGTGCCGATTTTGGACGCGACATTCGGGCTGCCGACGCCGACCAACACCGATATGTCGACGGTAGACATCGCCTTCCAGTACGACGGCGTCGCTGACTTTCCGCTGTACCCGATCAATCTGCTTGCTGACCTCAACGCGGCAGCAGGATTTTGGTACACCCATGGCAGTTACCTGGCGCCGGATAGCCGCAACCCCGACGAACTGCCCAATGGGCTGACCCCGGCTGAACTTGCGGCGGCGATCGCCGACCCGGCCAATCAGCAACGTCTCGCGGGTAGCGACACCACCTACGTCCTGATCCCGACTCCGAATCTCCCGCTCCTGCAACCGCTTCGTGAATTCGGTGCTTTCACCAACACCGAATTTCTCACCAACCCGCTTATCGATCTGATCCAGCCGACGCTGCGGGTGCTCATCGAGACCGGATATGACCGCACGATCCCATACGGACAGCCGGCGCCATTCCGACTCGTTCCGCGGGTCAATCCGATAACTCTGACCGTCGATCTGGTCACCGCGATCGGCCAGGGAATTCGCGATGCGGCCCACGATATCGGTATGCAATCTGTCTCGGCGGGGCCGCCGGTTTCTGCCTCGGACGCGTCAGGCGGACCGGCGGCCACCGTCGCTGCGGATGACGGTCAACCCGTCGCGGCCACTCCGTTGCGCGCGTCGTCTGGTCAGACGACGGGCCACCGGTCAGGCACTGCCAGATCGGCTACTGCCCGATCTGCATTGGCGGGAAGTACCCGAAATTCAACCGCCCCCAAGCGCACCGCCGCTCGAGTTGCGGCAACGTCAGGGCCGGCGCTTCGGTGATCTCATGCCAGCGGATAGAAGTCCGACGGCGCAGCCCAGAGGTCCAGTGGAATCAACGCGTTTCCACGTCGATGAGGTGGAATTCGTGCAGGTAGGTCTGGTCTGATTGTTTAGTGGTGGTCAGCTCACCCCTCGCTCCGATATAGGCCTTGGTGCCACCGATGACCGGCCGCACCGATGGTGCTTGCGGCCGCATGGTCTGCTCGCCGACGGGGTACAGGGCCTGCCCGCCCACCATGATGAGGCCATCCGGAAGGTCGAAGTTGAGCAAAGTGAGGCGCTCTTCCGCACCGGCAACCCCCGTGACGTTATTCGGCATGGCCTCGATCATCAGCACCCCACTGACGTGGCCGGCGGGCTTACCGTCCCGAGTCAGCGGCGCATAAAACTCCTCGGTGTCACCGGGAGAGTCGCCTTTTGCGCCCACGTCGGTGATGTCAATATCCGGCAAAGCCTGGACAAGCGTGAAGTCCATGGCCGCCGAACTAGTCTGGCAGCCAGCGATCAGGAAACTCGATAACGCCAGCGAGATCGTGGCGACCAATCGGTTACAAGTGCGCATTCGGCTAATCTCCATCTAGAAAATACTGTCCGTGGTGTGTAACGGTGCGGGCCAGCTCGCGGGTGCGAGTGTCTCTGTCTCAGTCGATGAGAGCGGTTGCGGCTTGGAGATGTTTGATGGCCTCGCTGACGATGCCATCAATGAGCGTCTGGCAGGACGGGAGATCATCGATGATTCCGGTCACCTGGCCTGAGGCCAGCACGCCGGCGCCGGTGCTGCCGTCGACCAGTCCGGCCTTGAGCAGCATCGGGGTGTTCGCCGCCATCACCACCTGGGACCAGGTCAGGTCCTTGCCCTTCCGCATGGTCAGGCCGTCGCGAATCATCGATGCCCACGTCATCTTCGACATTGCTTTGAAGCGGCCGGCGTTGATCACCGCCGCAGTGAAACCCCGTGCTCGGGAGCCGCTTTCGAGCTTCTCCACGAGACCGGTGCGCAGCACGCGGTGCGGGATCCCGTCAACGCGTGTCGAGACCACGGTTCCGGTCAGATCGGCCTGCAGATAGCGCTGCTTGACGGCGTCTGGGACGGTGGAATCGGAGGTGAGCAGAAAGCGCGTTCCCATCGCGACGCCGGCCGCGCCGTAGGACAAAGCGGCAGCCAGGCCGCGGCCATCGAAGAATCCGCCGGCGGCCACCACCGGGATCTCGGTGCCGTCGAGCGCATCGAGAACCGAGGGGAGCAGCAGCGTGGT
>Ga0164295_10001905_pt1 | contig 17311 bp, 17 predicted proteins | sample GEODES006metaG_FD_111798 | JGI IMG/M metagenome (GOLD analysis project Ga0164295, IMG submission 111798) | Oligotrophic lake water microbial communities from Sparkling Lake, Wisconsin, USA - GEODES006 metaG | ecosystem: Environmental > Aquatic > Freshwater > Lake | place: USA: Sparkling Lake... | reverse complement strand
TCTTGCGGTTATTTCTGCAGTGGGGCCTATAGCTCAGTCGGTAGAGCAACGGACTTTTAATCCGTGGGTCGACGGTTCGAGCCCGTCTGGGCCCACTTATTAGTGCTTAAAAACGATAAGCGCGGTTATACCTTGTCTCAAGAAATATGAAGCGGAGAGTCTGAATGATTAAGCAAATACGTTCGGACTTTATTTTCTTCGGCTACGGGAGAATCACAGACAATTTAATAGACTATTTTCTCAGCAGAGGAAAGAGTGTCATCTGCGTAACAAATCAAGCCACGCCAAGTTCACAGGCACCTGATTTACGATTCTTGTCTAGAGAAGAATTGATTAAGCACAAAGTAGTTTCGGACTTCGCGGTATTTTGCTGGAGAGATTCAGGCGCCTTAAATGCCCCCACAAATGAATGGCTTTCAAAAAATTTAATTGCTATTCAAAAAAGCTTCTTTTTAAGTTCTGCATCCGTTTACATGAGTAGTGAAAAACTGTTGAATGAAGATCTAAAGAACCTCAGCCCAGACCATTTAGTAAATAGCAAATTTCTTTTGGAAAGAAAATTGGGAGAGATATTCCACGCCAAGGACATTTCACACACGAATTTACGAATTGCAAATGTGTATGGTCGTGGCTTACAGCACGGATTTATCTCTAGTCTCTTGGGTTCGCTAAATCATAAAATCCCTGCCGATGTATACAATGAAAAATCGATTACTCGCGATTATGTTTCGGTTTCTGACCTAAGTCTTGCAATTGAACGCCTCACAAAAATTGAGACCAAAATGCAAGACTTGAACATTTCGACAGGGATTGGAACAGATATAGAGGGTGTGCTCCAAGTATTTGAAGACTTGGGTAGAAAGATTAATTTGCGAAATAATAAGAGTGCACCCAAAGATATTAAATCTAAAGTTGTCCTTGATTGTGGATTATTACAAAGTTTAATTCAGTGGGATCCGATCCCACTGAAAGTCGGAATTAGTGACATCCTTTTACAATCAACTTTCTAAGTTACATCAAGGTCACTAGTACTACCATCCAGAGTGCCTTTAATTTTTGAATGAGCGTTCCAGTCCGTATCACAATCAAAAGCTCCGCCCTTAAATTCTCAAAATTCCTGTTCAAGAATTTAGTACGAACCTTTATGTATCTGAAGTTCCTGTGTAGTAGATCTATCTCACCTGATGAAAGTAAATGTAAAAATTCTTGTATTGCGGCAGATGGCGCTTGGAAAGCTTCAAAAGTAGAGTGATTTGAACTGTGCATTCTGTACGAGCCAAGACAAAAAGGTACTAACTTAAACCTTTCCGTGATGACTGATATTCGAAGCCAAGTGTTGTAATCCTCTATCCCGATTAAGTCGGTTTTCTCGCTCATGCCCCCAACATTTAGGATTATGTTCCTTCGTACTACCACGGAAGAAGTGGCAATTGTGTTTCCATTCAGTACTAAATCCTTAACGATGGGTGAATTCAATTTACGAGATCGAATCTGTATCGACTTTACTTCATGCATATCTGTATCGACTACCCTCAAATGATGATAGAGGAAATCAGTCTTTTCGTTTAGATGCTCAAATACAACTTCTAATTTATTCGGTTCCCAAGAATCATCAGAGTCGAGAAACGCCAACCATTCTGATTTTGCAGAATTAATAGCTAGATTCCTGGACTTGCCAATACATCCTTCATTATTGATTTGGAGTAATTTAATTCTCGTATCTGAAAATTCACTCAACACCTCTAGCGAATTATCAGTCGAGAAGTTATCTACAATTATGAGCTCCCAGTTTGTGAATGTTTGATCTAAAACAGATTGAATTGCTATTGGTAAGTACGTGGCATGATTATAAGTAGGCATCACAATTGATATTAAGGGGGATTGAGATTCATTACGAATCATGCTATGCACTCCTTAAAAAATTGTGCCTTACAAACTGCAGCAATTCTAAGATTTCCTCGTCCATATCCCGAGTTTTATATTTGCTAAGAAGAGCGCTGTGTTGTGTTGAGAAAAAAAGTTTTGAGTGACTTTTTTCTGGGTTCGCCAAACCTACTTCTATTTCAGGAGTAAAACCAAAGACTGATTTCGACAGAATTCTCACCTTATTTGCAACTTCCAAAAGAGTCATTGAATTTCCAGAACCAAAGTTCAATAGAACCGGCGGATCAATTTCTATCTTTGACTGACAAATATCGCTTAGAAATTCGAGTAAGTCACTTAAAGGTACAAAATCACGCTCTTGGGATCCGTCCGATCTTAAGGTTATGGACTTTTGAGTCGCTACCTGTCGTGAAATATCGTTTATGAATAGGCCCCAACAATCCGCAAATCGGTTGCTTGGTGCACCGTAGACATTTGAAAGCCTAATAACGAGTTTCTTTGTCGTATTGCAACTTTCAAGCACTTTACTCTCCCCAAGAAGATGAGATGTTGCATAAGGGTGCTCATTCAGAGTAGGAGTCTCCTCATCAATGAAACCACTTAGTCGATTTGAGTAAACATGAGCTGTCGAGAGATAGATGAAAGTTTTAACCTCAGATTCTTCCGCAGCCCGAGCCAGTCTACCTGTGGCATTTCCGTTGAATTCTAAGGCAGTAGAAGGGTTATCCTGACAATCTTGAGCGTTAACGCCTGCTGCATGTATTACTAAGTCATTTCCATAGCAAACTTTTTGTAACTCTGATTTTGAGTTCCAATTAGGGGAAAGGATTTTAACGCCGACATGCGACCCAGAGATCAATTGAGGATTTCTAGTTGTAATAGTCACGTCATGGCCAAGTGCCATTAGTGCTTTGGAGATTCGACCCCCTAGATATCCACGACCCCCAGTTACTAGTATGCGCATTGATTAAATCATTTAATCCAAGGTGCGCCGTTGGCCCACAATTCTTCGAGCAAATCATTGTCTCGCTTGGTATCCATGCACTGCCAAAAACCTTCGTGACGATAGGCCATCAACTCACCAATCTCTGCCGCCCTCTCGAGAGGCTCTCTTTCCAGCATAACGTCATCTCCACCAATGAATTGGATGAATTCGGGTTCAATCACGAAGAAACCACCATTTATCCAACCTTCATCCAACTGTGGTTTTTCTTCAAATTTCATTACGACATCACCGTTCAATTGCAATTCACCAAAACGTGCACTTGGGCGGACAGCAGTCATGGTTATCAGCTTTCCATGTGATCGATGGAAGTCAACCAGTTTATTAATGTCAATATCGGCGAGACCGTCACCGTAAGTCACCATAAAAGTTTGATCACCCACAAATTGTTTCATTTGCTTGACGCGCCCACCCGTTTTTGTGTTTAACCCGGTATCGATCAGCGTGACTTTCCAATCTACATCCGACGCCTTCACAGAAACAATTTTTCCTGTTTCAAGATCTACGGAAATGTCCGAGTTAATATTGGCGTAATTACTAAAATAACTCTTAACGACATCTGCTTTATACCCAAGGGCAACACCAAAATCTTTGTATCCAAATTTGGCATATCTTTTCATGATGTGCCAAAGAATCGGCTTATCCCCAATAGGCACCATCGGTTTCGGAATTACATTAGTCAACTCCGATAACCTTGAACCAAAACCACCCGCAAGAATTACAACCTTCATGGCTCTCCCGAAACTCAAATAGATGCTCAACTTTACCCATTTTGTATAAGAGTAATCTAATTGAGAGGAGGAGTCGTAAGAAGCCACGGTCAATTAGGTTGACCTTTAATAAGTGTCCGCGGATTGGCTTGAGACGGTAATTGGATATGAATCCAATCAAGAATGTGGGGTCGACGGCGTAGTAGGAAGGGGGTCCACCAACTTGCAACAGGAAGTGAGTTTAAAGCAGTCAAGGTCCAAATTTAAAAAGATCAATCTACTCGCTTCGAAGTAGATTGTTTAGGGCGATAAAGGTTGCATCCAGCGACCGTGTCGGTAAAAGAAAGCCATGGACGAGCCTGACGGTGGATTCGCCTACCAAGTAGAAGAATTCATTTGACCCAAAAGTAGTTTAAGCTTTTTATCTTGACGATCTATATCTAATTCGAATCGCCTCCGTTGGACAATAGGATTCCCCTAAATAAAGTCATACAATGAGGAAATGAAGGTAAACTTAGGTTGCGGAAATAAAAAATATCCAGGCGCAGTTGGTGTTGATATTTCTAACAGGTATAGCCCGGATATTGTTCATGATTTAAATGTTTTCCCATACCCGTTCGAGTCAGGTGTTGTTGATCTGTGCATTTTGGACAATGTACTTGAACACTTGGAAAGCCCGATGTCCGTTATGACCGAGTTATCTAGAATATCGAAACCAGGCGGTAACGTGATGGTTATTGTTCCTTATTTTAGATCCCGATGGGCTTACATAGATCCCACCCATAAAACATTTTTTACTGTAGATTCTTTTTCGTATTATGACCCGTCTCACCCAATTTGCATTTCCTATGACTACACAGATGTTAGATTTAGAGTAGATAAAAGAGTTTTCAACGAGAATGTTGTTTCCCCGAATATGTTAAAAAAAATGTTAGTTAGGGTAGCCAATAAATTCCCAAACAGGTATGAAAATGTTTTAAGTCAATTTTTTCCCCTCGACGATATAACATTTTATTTGACTAAATTGTAATTTAGGAGCCATTTCAATTTTCTAGATTTAATTTAATTGAGGTAAGCAATATTTGATAATTCCACGATTCATAATAGCAAATATTTTGATTCAAAGGCACATAACAAAACATCAAAAAATATTTTGCAATATCACTGTTCTAACAAAAGGACTGTAATTGCCAGTGAATTTCTGTACTTCACTTTTGTTTAATTTGCCAGCTGTAAGGAATGGAACCATCTTCTGGAAGTTTCCTAATAATTTCATTTGGGTCGTGGGGCAGAGTTGAGCAATTTGCAACAATGGCGGTTTGAGTCCCCACACTTTTGAAACCATTCCAAATCATCGGAGGCACAGTAACTAGAGAATAATTCTCGGGTGAAACAAAAAGCTCCTGGACGACGCCCCTAGTTGGACTATTCGGACGATCATCAAAAAGCACAAATTTTATTTCCCCAACAACTACAGCATAATTCAAAGTCATTTCTTTATGGAGGTGCCAAGCTTTAACTACTCCCGGATGGGTACTTGAGAAGTAAATCTCTCCAAATTGGCTAAAAACTTCCGATTTTGTGCTCATCATATGCATAACTTTTCCTCGCTCATCAAAAATCTGTCTGAGAGGAGTAATTTTTACGCCGTCAATCATGGTTTTTACCTACATATTCTGATAGTTGTAATCGCGAAACCTGAATCATATCTTCCCCTTCGCGTAGGCATTTATACCAGTTCGCGGTCATCGAGATTGCCTTGCCGGTATCCCATTTCGGCATCCAACCTAATTGGCCATAAGCCTTATCACAATTCAATTGCAACAAATTTGCTTCATGGATCAAAGAACTATCGGCCTGAACCAATAAGGAACCTTCACCGAATTCAAGATGAAATTTCTCGACCACATCAACGACTTTCTTAACGTCACCAATCGCTGGTCCGAAATTCCAAGATTCAAAATTATTAATTTCACGAAAGTAGAGTTTCTTGGCAAGAAGTAGATAAGCAAACAAAGGCTCAAAGACATGTTGCCAAGGTCTCGTCGCATGAGGGTTTCTAATCTCGACAGATCTGTTTTGCTCAATTGCACGAATGCAATCAGGAATGATTCGACTACCTGACCAGTCGCCACCCCCAATTACGTTTCCGGCTCTAGCAGTTGCGGCAAAGAGTGTTTCTTGGGATTTCAAGAACGATCTCGAGTACGAGGAGAAAATTAATTCTGCAGCAGCTTTGGATGCGCTGTAGGGATCATATCCACCCAGCGAATCCGATTCTCTATAACCCCAAGCCCACTCTCGATTTTCGTAGCATTTGTCTGAGGTGATATAAATCAATGAACGTACGCTTGTGACGCTATCAACAGCAGCCAATAGATTTGCTGAACCAAGAATATTTGTTTCAAATGTATCTAATGGATCAATATATGACTGGCTGACAATAGGTTGAGCCGCTAGATGGAAAACTATTTCTGGCTGAAAATCAGATAAAGCTTTTTTCAAATGTTCTTTATCTTTTATGTTTCCTTCAATGGAATTCATCCTTGAATCAAGACCGAGTAGTCTAAAATTACTTTTTTCTTCTGCTGGGAGAGCGTATCCAGTGACTATTGCACCAGCATCGATGAGGATCAGAGACAGCCAACTCCCCTTGAAGCCAGTGTGTCCTGTTACAAAAATCCGTTTGTCTTTAAAAAAGGACAAATCAATGAAACTAGATTTATTACCAGTTTTAACAGTCTCCACAAAGATAAAGATACTCCATAATCCCAAAAAAATGAAAGAAAATTACTTCAGTAGCGCAAATCTAACGTCATCACAAAGTTTTAAACACTCAACACTCCCAACAGGATCTAACTTCACGGAGCGAATTCCGCTCTTGCTTGCTTTGTAGAAATCTTGAAACATCTCTTGGATACCCGCAGTTGAACCTTCATACACAACAGATCCTTCACCATTTAGATCATTGTAGAAGACATGTTCAGTTTCGCTAAAGTCTAGTGTCACTACATTCTCCATAGTAGTAGCTTCAATAATTCTTTTCCTTTTTTTACCAAATCTAGTGATATTTAAATCAACTGAGACTTTGGAATTAAGAGTAAATCTGGCTTTAATATCCTTGTAATGATCAAGCGATGAAACGGAATTTAATTGAAGAACTAAATTTGGAAAGAGCTCACTCAGAACACCATAAAAATGAGGGAACACATCTACATAAACCGGAATGTCCTTTTCATACTTTTTTATCTCACCATGCCTAAATTCATCCATTGCATCCTCCCAAATGAATTTTATGGAAAGTAAGTCCTCATTCCAAATGGCAACCTTAAAAACTTCCAAGGAGTGAAGATATTTGAATACATTGGCTGAGCAAAGTGTGACATTTGCACTCTCAAAGTCCTTAATCGTATTAAGTGCATCCTGAGTATTAAGCATGAATGGTTTTTCAACTAATGTTGCGGCTGCGAATTGCAAAACTTCTTTAATCGTCTCAAATCGAAGCTTAGATTCATTAGCGATATAGATCAATTCAAAACTTGAATTAGTTTCGGAAAGGTCACTGACTACGCTTACTTGATGGGCGAGACTATTAATTCTCACCCATTCGACCATGTTTCTATAATTTTTTTTACTCAAGACCACAATTTGAAAATTAACCTCAGTCATTTTGACTATTTCAAGAATAGTTGTTCGGGACCACCGACCGCCGCCAACTATTAGGAGACCAACTGAATCAGACATGAATCAAATTCTAGACAAGGTCAAGCTCGAGGATTTCTATAATTTCCGTTTGCAGTCCGACTGAACGCAAATATTGATGTATTTCAGTGGATATATGCCAAGCTAGATTGATGACAGGAACCTTGAGCATTGCAAAGTCGGCTTCATCATCACTTGAAATAGGAATTCTTGTCCCAGGAACGTAGTGCCCAATTTTTGGAGATCCCGGCTTTTCGTAGACGGTGAGAATATTGGTCGAATCAAGATTTAGTAATTTAATCAATATCGCCGCCCTGCCAGGAAATGCTTTCGCCGGTAACGGCCCATACTTACTAACCAGTTGGTCGATCTGAGCACGCTTCCTTGCTCTCCATAATTCAATGAATTTGGTCATATCCTCAAATTCAGCTAAATAATCATTTTCTTGGGACAATACCGATTCTAGGTTTAACTTGTCGGTGTGAGAGTCATCCTTGGAGATGAATACCCGAATATTTCCCCCATAGCGGTGGGGGAAATCCAAGAAATGTACCTCAGCATCTAGTTTCTTAGCTATATGAACAAAAGACTGGGCCGAGTATGTTCTGGGATGCTCATGATAGAAAGTATCGAATTGAAAATTTCTTAGGACGGAACCTAAATAATGATTTTCGATTACGAGCAAGGTCTTGGGACCCATAAGAATTTCTAAATTCCTCAGGAGCAAATTCAAATCTTCTATGTGAGCAAAGACATTAGTAAATGTAATTACGTCAATTACGCCGTACTTTTCCTTAATAAGATTTACCATTTTTGAATCAAAGTAACTTTTGTAAACATCATGACCTCGACCTTCGGAATCTGAGGCCGCACCGGTTGGTTCGATTCCAATTGTCGTGGCACCGAATTCTGCGAATATATCCAAGAGAGATCCGTCATTTGAACCGACATCAAGAACTACCCTATTTCTAAGTCCATCCGTCAATTTGCTATTGACTGATTCAACTAAGTCCCGCATTCCATTTAGAACATCAGCAGTTAGTCTGGACCGGTAATGGTAGGAGTCTGGGAATAGATCAACTTTAGGGACTTGATAGCGTTGATGGGCTGTTGCACATTTCTCACAAAACAAAATCTCAACTGCATATTCAATGCATTCTCTATTATCTTCAATCCCTACAAGGTCATCACAAAGCGGGTGTGAGCCTAAATCCAGGACCCTGAGCAGATTATTTGAATCGCAAACTTCGCACGATGCTATGGTTTTCATTTTCCGAGTTTAGCAAGAACCTATTCGTAACTATTGAAAATACGTCTTAATTTGCCAGCAATTAACCTCAATAGGGAAATGTATAAATTGGGACATAAGATCCCGCTGCGGATGTAAGTAGATATCTTCAATTCTGGCCACCGAACATCCTTTTTTGCAAAATAATATGATAGATCAAAACTAAAGTACTTAAATGTTGCATTCTTATTTTTGAAGTATATCCAAAACCCAAGACCATTTTTCCTATATTCTTCAAGTAGGTCTAAGAGTCTAAAGGTCCTAACGAGTGGATAAAAATCACTCCACTCGCGTTGTCCAGAGATCGTTACAACTACAGGTTTGTTTGAAAAGTATGCTTGCTTACCCATGAATGCATTCGCAAAAATTTTTGCGTGCGGAAAAGTATCATCTAAATCTTCGAATTGGATACCAGGAAATTTCTTAAGTGATACAACATTCTGATTTTCAATCCAGTATTGACGATCAAAAATAGATAAGTACATTCCACCAAGAAAATCAAAGGAAACCCTATAATTAACTAGCTCGTCAAATTTCAAAGGCCCATCAAAATGAAAACTCGAAAACAAATCCAAATTCTTGGGCAGATTTCTTGTATCAAATGGAGACTCATAATTCTCTATAAACTTATGATCAAGTTTTTGGCAATTAATGTAATAGAAAGTCACCTCAGGATTTGAGAAAAACAAACTTTTGATGTTTTTAAATGCGCCTTTGAGGACAAGGTCATCATCACCCACAAGCCATGCAAACTTTCCCGTAGCCATATTTACGCAATTTTTAAAATTCCCGGCGTACCCAAAGGCATCCTTATTCTTCTGATATTTTATGTTTAATGTTTTCGCGAATGCACCAGCGATGCTTTCTGATCTACCATCCGTAGAACTATCCGAGATGCAAATTTCGAGAGAAATCTCATGCTCTTTGTATGCCAACTCTATGCTTTTGAGTAGGTTTTCTAATTGCAAGGGTCTTTCGTACGTTGGAATACAAATGCTGAGAATCGGCTCCAAATCACTCTCCCAACTTTGCCTGCTAACTCACTTTAGAATACAGTGGAAAGTTATACTACTTCCGAGGTCCGCAAAGACTTCAGCGGTTTACTAGGGGAAGGCGCCGAATGTGTTTCATGGTTTTGACCTAGAAGATCCTAAGTTTTTTGAGGACATTGTGGGAAGAAAAGAAGAGAATTTACTGTCCCTAGGTGAAATATATTCGCAATTTTCAGATGAGAAAGTCCTCATAGTTGGAGCAAGTGGAACTATAGGGTCCTCGATCGCTAAAAGATTAGTTAGCGCAGGGTTAAGCGAAGTATTCCTGCTTGATAGGGATGAATCGGCACTCCATGCGCTGTATCTTGAACTTCACGGCACATCTGCCGCCCATTCGAATCAATGTATTCTCAGTGACATTCGAGATGCAGAAAGCTTGAATATTGTCATTTCAAGATTAAGGCCAACATTAGTTATTCATGCAGCAGCACTAAAGCATTTAAGTATGCTGGAAAAGTTCCCGAGAGAAGCTTACTTAACGAATGTAGTTGGAACCCTAAATGTAGCCCGGGCGTGCATCGCAAATAATGTGAATCAATTCGTTAACATTTCCACTGATAAAGCTGCAAGACCGACCTCTATATTAGGCAAAACCAAGAAAATTGCTGAATTGATGACGGAGGAGCTATTTTCAAGTACTAACTTAAAACATTGTTCTGTAAGGTTTGGAAATGTATTTGCGTCCAGGGGTTCTGTTATCGAGACATTTATTTTTCAAATTAAAAATAACTTGCTTGTAACAGTCACAGATCAAAGTGTAAAACGTTTCTTTATGTCTCGAAACGAAGCAGCAAATCTTGTTTTGTCTGCGGCGATAATCAAGGAGAATGGTACTTATATTCAGAATATGGGCCAACAGATTGCCATCATTGATATTGTGAGGGCACTTTCTAAGGGCTCGATCGATGCTCCTAGATTAGAATATATTGGCTTACAAGATGGTGAAAAAGTTGAGGAAGAACTTTTCGACAGCCCGTCAATGCCAACTCAGTTTGCTTCGATCTCACGATCACTGCACTCACCAGCATTGGGTTTAGTTGCGGAAATAGGAAAGTCTCTCCCCAAAAATGAAGCAGATGCTCTTGCTCTGATTGAGAAACTTATTACTAGGTACACAGAAGAATGAGGATTTAGTCGTGCTTTTGCTGCATATTCAAAGAACCTTCCTAAGTCTTTATAAAGGCGATGTTTCAATAGGAAGATCAAAGAAAATTTCGAAGTTAAATCACAAGGCAATTTTATTAATTGGTATGGTTGATTCGCCGCATTTTCAAAAGTGGATAGATACCCTCAGGGAGGAATTTACAGATAAAGACATCCTAATTTTTCCTTCGGATCGCCCTAAATTGTTGCGATATAAGGAATTTACTTTCAAAAAGCGTATCGCAAGGGTGAACATCTTTCAGTTGGTGCCAGTAAGACAACTTAATTTTGCTCTCTACTACTTATTAGATCTTTTATTTCTGCAACGATGGCGTGCCTATTTTTTAGCCAGGTTAATATCCCGAAAAAAACCAAGCATTATCCATTTTCATGAGATGCAACATTCTGCATATATTTTCAACTTGATAGCGACTCATTCAAAGATTCCGAAGAACATTAAGATAATTGTTTCAACTTGGGGCAGTGACTTAACTTTGTACTCTTGGGCGGACAAACACATCACACAAATACAATCAGTTCTTTCTTGGACCGATGTTTTGACTGCAGAAAAAGAATCTGAGCAGATGGATGCAGAACGCCTTGGCTTTAAGGGTAGATTCATATCTCCCGTTTACATAACTTTAGGCAAATCAAAAAATGAAATCAAAGAAAGCCCCCAAACAAGTTCAAGAAGAATTGTTTTGGTAAAGGGCTACCAAGATAATCCCGGGAGGGCATTGAATGTTTTACATGCATTAAAAGAACTCCAAGATGAGCTTAATGCATTTGAGATAATTGTTTACTCCGCCTCAGATTCTGTTAAGTTGCAAGTTGATTTGCTGCGAAATAAATATGCAATGAATATAAAAGTGTTGGAGAGAACCTCCTACCAAGAAATGCAAAACATTTTCTCTCAAGCGAGAATCTCAATCGGCCTAGCGGTTTCCGATGGTTTGCCAGGAGTGCTTGTGGAGGCTATGGCAGGCGGGGCCTTCCCAATTCAGAGTGCTAATTCTGCTGCAAAAGACTTGATTGAACACGGAGTAGGCGGCTTTATTGTCGACCCTTGGGATTTGAAATCAGTCGCAGATTCAATACGCATTGCTCTGTTTGACGATCAATTAGTTGATACAGCAAGGATAATTAACAAAGATAGTTTAGAAAAGAACTATGCACTTACTGATGGAATATCACGGCTAAGGGAGCTTTACAGCTAGATTTCTTCAAGATTATTGCTTACCAGATTTCTAAGATGATGAGCGAGCATGCTTCTTTAGTATAGAGCTTCTCAATCCAGGAATCATGGCAACTATCTTTGAAGCAATGGGAGACACTAGAATATAAATTACACCTAAGACGTTTGCCTCCTCAGGCCAATTTCTTCGAAGTTTAAACGAACTCATCAATAACTGAATACCAGGCACTTTTGGATCAAAAAAACATAGTCTTGCTGCCAAATAGTAAGCATTCCCAAGAGCCATTTTTCTTATAACATCTGGTAACTCAAATTCATTTGAAAAGTCCTCGATAACACTTACTCTTTCAGTTGCCATACGTAGGCCACGCTGTGAAATTGAAGCCGAACCGGAGTTACTGCGCCACTGTGCTAGAACGCCCGGTAACCTTTCAATTTGGCCTTCCCTACTGAGTCTCAACCAAAAATCGTAATCACCAACGAATTTCCATTTTTCCCGACGACCGCCAATTCGAATTGCACTATTGCGTCTAAAAATAGTTCCAGGCCCAGGAAGGCATCGACATCGACCGATCATGATCTCATCAGAATAATCCGGAAGAATAAAAGTGCGCGTCGTATTACCTGACTCATCAATTATTTTCCAATCAGGATACAACGCAACTATTGAGTCATTTTTTTCCAACTTAGCTACAGCTTCATTAATGAGTTCACCAGTTAATAGGGGATCATCGGCGCTTAAAACAAGAATATATTTCCCTTTAGCTGTTTCTAATCCTTGATTAACAGTGAGAGATTCGCCAATATTTTCATGACTCAGAATTGTGATTCTATTTTCAAATGAATTCAAGATTTCTAACGTCTTATCCTCAGAGCCATCGTTAATGACGAGATATTCGAAGGGATAATCAATGTTTGCCTCTAAAACCGAATTGACCGTCTCCGCGATAAACCTCTCTGCATTGTAAGCGGGAGTAATTATTGAAATTATCACGGCTTGCCCCATGCTTTAAATCTACCTTGGTATCCCGCAAATTTATGGTGATAAGGTTTCAAGCGTGTCAAAAATTGCCATATTGGGAAGCACCGGAATGTTGGGTTCAACTATGACCCGGTTTCTGGAGCAACAATTCGGAAGTGTTATTGAATTCAATCGAAGCGGGGAGTCCGTTACTGGAAACAATCGTGCCTTTCAACTAAATCTTTTGGAAGAATATGATCTCCACAATCTCTTCAAGGGCTTGGAAGTAGAGTACGTATTTAATGCTACTGGACTAATCAAGCAAAAAATTAATCCTAAAAATGACTTCGATTTAACTGCGGCAAATTTAGTCAACAATATTTTTGTCGAAAATCTGAACGACTTTTCTCTTGCGACAGGTGTCAAGATTCTTCAAATTGGTACAGATTGTGTTTATTCTGGCGAAGATGGCAATTACTCAGAAATTGATCCTTTTGAACCAACGGATGTGTACAGCAAGACTAAGAGTCTCGGAGAAGTAGCTTCTTCGGAAGCTATGACTCTGCGCTGTTCAATAATTGGAAAAGAGAATATTGGTGCCTTCTCGCTTTTGAGTTGGGTTCTCTCCCAACCACTTAATTCGAAAATAAATGGTTTTACAAATCATTATTGGAATGGATTAACCACGCTACATTTCTCAAAGATTGTTTCAGGGATTATCCAATCTGGAAGTTTTGCAAAAGGCGTAACGCATGTGGTGCCAAGGGACGCCGTTTCTAAATATGAATTGGTCAAAGTCATAGCTGAATCATTCGGCCGGGCAGATCTTGATATTCAGGAGTTTTCTACGGATTCCAAAGTTAACCGAATTCTTAGCACCGTTAATCCAGCCCGAAACCTTCAACTTTGGCTCGATGGGGGTTACGATAGCGTTCCAAGTATTCTTGACATGGTCACTGAATACTCGGGATGGGTTTCTTTGCGGTAATCAACCCGAAATCCATAAGTTATTTTGCTAAAATCGTGGTGTTGTTACCATATGTAATAATCCGCTAAGCAAATTAGATAAAGTTAGTCGCGGAGTGACCCGGGTTTTTGAGTTATGGAAGGGCAGTTACTTAATGGAGAAAACACGGGTAACAACGATCCTTGGCACGCGGCCCGAGTTGATTCGACTCACATGTGTAATAGATCGTCTCGATCAAGTATTTACACATCGTTTAATTCACACAGGGCAAAACACTGACCCCGCTCTTTCTCAGGTCTTTCTTGATGAACTAAAGATTAGAAAACCTGATAATTACTTGGACATACCAGTAGGCACACTGGGTGCTTTTCTTGGAGATTTATTCAATGCAATTGAGCGAGAACTGGACAGCAATCCACCAGATGCAGTTCTTATACTTGGAGATACCAATAGCGCATTGGCGGGGATAATCGCCAAGAGGCGCGGAATTCCGGTTTATCATTTAGAGGCAGGTAATCGCTCATTTGATTTAAATGTTCCGGAGGAAATCAATCGGCATATTGTCGATCACTTTGCTGACTTCAATATGGCATATACGAGCCATGCAAAAGAAAACCTACTCCGCGAAGGAATTCACCCAAGAAACATCTCTGTAATTGGTTCCCCCTTATCTGAAGTGATAGCTCGGTATAGGGATCAAATCAACAAATCTACGGTCTTAGAGAAATTAGCGTTAAAGACTGGAGAGTTTTTCTTAGTTAGTGCACATCGCCAAGAAAACATAGATGACCCAAAACGATTGAGTCGACTACTCGACGCCCTAAATGCGATCGCGACCAAGTTTGGTTTAAGAATAATTGTTTCAACACATCCTCGCACCAAAAACAAACTCGATAAACTGAATATTCAAATAAACCCATTAATTAGCTTCGAAACTCCGTTTGGGTATTTTGATTACAATAAATTGCAGAAGGAAGCACGCTTGGTTTTCTCAGATAGCGGGTCCGTTAGTGAGGAATCAGTGATATTAGGATTTCCCGCAATAACTATTCGTGATTCCATGGAACGCCCTGAGGCATTAGAGGCAGGGTCAATTCTAATGTCAGGAATTTCAGAGGCAGGAATAATGGAAGCGATTGAGATTGTAGAGAGCGGGCCAACATCTGTGTCACCGCCTGCGGAGTATTTAATTCCTGACTCTTCAACACGAGTCGTAAATTTCATTGCGTCGACAGTTCATCAGCATGCATTCTGGAATGGGCTGAGAAAAATTCAAGATGCTCCGTGACTTTAATTCTTGGCTAAAAAATTCCACGGTAATTCGATCACTTAATGTTTTACCAAAATCAGATAGATCAAAAATTATTTTTGTTGTGACTTTGCAAGTCGCGCTTGGTTGCCTCGACTTGCTTGGAGTTGCTGCCATCGGAGTACTAGGCGCACTCTCTGTAACAGGAGTTCAATCACTTCAACCTGGGAATAGAGTTAGTCGAGTCCTTGAAACTTTGGGTCTTGAAAATCTAACTTTTCAGGGGCAAGTAGCTACTCTTGGCCTTGCTGCAGCTGGAATCTTGATTACGCGAACGATTCTGTCAATTGTTGTAACCAGAAAAGTTTTTTACTTTTTGAGCCGAAGAGGCGCAATGATTTCATCAGATTTAGTCTCAAGACTCCTATCTCAGTCCTTACTACAAATTCAGATACGTTCAGGGCAAGAAACTTTATATGCACTTACATCGGGCGTTAATTCAATAATGCTTGGAGTTCTAGGAACAGCAACTACCTTGGTTGCAGACGGCTCACTTCTCATAATCATGCTAATAGGGCTCTTTATTGTTGATCCAACAATTGCGCTAACAACCTTGCTTTTCTTTGGCTCGATGGGCTTAGTTCTCTATCGGATAATGAACATAAAAGCCCACAAACTCGGTTACCTCAAGTCAGAACTAGAGATTGCAAGCAATGAGAAAATAATTGAGGTACTTGAATCCTACCGAGAATCTGTGGTTAGAAATCGGAGAAATTTTTATTCGCGAGAAATTGGCAAGTTACGCCTGAAATTAGCCAACGTGCTTGCTGAATTACAGTTTATGCCCAACATAAGTAAGTACGTAATCGAGTCGGGCATAGTTATCGGTGCAGTACTAATTGCGGGTGTGCAATTTGCATTTCAGGATGCCAGGCATGCAGTAGCAACACTTTCTGTCTTTTTGGCTTCTGGTACCAGAATTGCACCGGCGATTATGAGACTCCAGCAAAGTCTTGTTCAAATCAAAAGCGGAATTGGTTCAGCAATGCCAACACTAGTTTTAATTGAGTCACTTAAAGATGTACCTTTGGCGCAAATAACAAAAGATGATCTCGAGATAATGCATCAAGGTTTCAGATCAGAGATCTTCCTAAAGGACATTAGTCTGACTTACCCCACAAAAGAAACAAATGCATTAGCTTCAGTCAGTTTCCAAGTAAATGCAGGGAAAGCTGTGGCAATTGTCGGACCTTCTGGGGCAGGAAAAACTTCTTTGGTTGATGTTTTGCTTGGAGTTTTACCGCCCACTTCTGGCTCGGTATCAATTTCGGGAGAAAATCCACTTGATGCAATTTCTACTTGGCCCGGAGCAATCTCTTATGTCCCTCAGGATGTAACAATTTCAAATGGATCCTTTCGTGAGAATGTGGGTCTCGGCTATCCCAAAGAAGTAATTTCCGATGACTTAGTGTGGGCTGCACTTGAAATTGCTCAACTTGCTGAATTTGTCCGATCCCTACCCAATGGCCTGGATACAAAGGTAGGTGAGCGTGGTACAAAGATAAGTGGCGGACAGCGGCAGCGATTGGGCATCGCGCGAGCCATGTTCACTCAGCCCAAACTTTTGGTTCTTGATGAGGCTACTAGTGCCCTAGATGGACAAACAGAGGCTGACATCTCAGAGGCGATTCAGGGGTTGAAGGGCACAGTGACAGTGGTGATGATTGCCCACCGACTCTCAACAGTCCGAAATGCTGACCAGGTCATTTATATGGATGGTGGCAAGTTGGTCTCCCAAGGGAGCTTTGAAGAGGTCCGATCGGAAGTTCCAGATTTTGATAAACAAGCCAAACTGATGGGCCTTTAACCCCCAGACACGCTCAAACCCTCAATGCCGCCTTTACCCTTGCCTATCCCATAGACTAGAGACCTGATTCCGGCAGGCTTGTTTCTCGCTGCCATTCGGCGAAAGCCCTGCTATCCATTCCCCCACCAACCTAGGCACATTTCACGCTCAACCCCCACCGCGCCAGGGGATCTTTCTAAAGATTCTTTTCAAAAGGGCACAACATTTGGCCCCCAGCGGTGTCTTAACTAATAGAGGGCAAGACGTTGCCTTCGTTTTACAAACTCGCGGGAGTTACTCAAATGGCACTA
>Ga0164295_10001904_pt1 | contig 17316 bp, 10 predicted proteins | sample GEODES006metaG_FD_111798 | JGI IMG/M metagenome (GOLD analysis project Ga0164295, IMG submission 111798) | Oligotrophic lake water microbial communities from Sparkling Lake, Wisconsin, USA - GEODES006 metaG | ecosystem: Environmental > Aquatic > Freshwater > Lake | place: USA: Sparkling Lake... | reverse complement strand
TTCGACTTCCGTGGTTCGCCGGCTCGGGGGCGGCAAAAGTCGCGTCGCCGGGGCGAGGATACGCCCAAGGCTCCGCGAGCGTTCGCCGACCCCCTTCGCCTACCCGCTCTCGCTCATGGAGACGAAGCGAGGCATACCTTGAATGCGCTCTAAGGCGCGAAACAGGGTAGCCTGCCCGCATGCAACCGGGATTCGCATTCACGGTCGAGGCGACGGATGGCGGGGCGCGGGCGGGCGTGCTCACGACGCCGCACGGGAGCGTGCCGACGCCCCTGTTCATGCCGGTGGCGACCCTCGCCAGCGTGAAGGGGGTCGACATCGGCCGCGTTCGCGAGACCGGCGCCGGCATGGTGCTCTCCAATGCGTATCACCTCCACCTGCGGCCCGGCGAGCTGCTCGTCGAGGTGGCTGGTGGGGTGGCGGCGTTCACGGGCTGGAATGGCCCGACGCTCACGGACTCCGGCGGGTATCAGGTGTTCAGCCTCGCCCGCCAGGTGAAGGTGACCGAGGATGGCGCGTTCTTCCGTTCGCACATCGACGGCAGTCCTGTCGCCTTCACGCCGGAAAACTCGATGCGGATCCAGGAGCGGATCGGCGCCGACGTGGCGATGCAGATGGACCACGTCGTCGCGCTGCCCGGCGAGCGGCGGGTGGTCGAGGATGCGATGCGGCGTTCCCTCCGCTGGGCCGAGCGGTGCCGGGAGGCGCACACGCGGCCCGATCAGGCGCTGTTTGGCATCGTGCAGGGTGGGCTCGATGCGGAACTGCGGCACGAGAGCGCCGAGCGGCTGCAGGCGATCGGCTTTCCCGGGTACGCGGTGGGTGGTCTGTCGGTCGGCGAGGGGGCGGAGGCGATGGTTGCGGCGTTGGCCGTCACCATGCCCCACCTGCCCGCCGACCGCCCCCGCTACCTGATGGGCGTGGGCCAACCGGAGGACATCATGGCCGCCGTGGCCGCGGGGATCGACATGTTCGATTGCGTGCTCCCCACCCGCTGCGGCCGCAACTCGCTCGTCTACACCTTTGCCGGACAGGTCCGCCTGCGGAATGCCCGGCATGCGGCCGACCCGCGGCCGCTCGAGGAGGGGTGTCCCTGTGTGGCCTGCCGCCACTCCCGCTCCTATATCCGCCACCTGTTCATGGCCGGCGAGATGCTCGGCCCGATCCTGGCCTCGATCCACAACCTGACCTTCTATCAGCGGCTGGTGGCCCGACTGCGGGCCGCTGTCGTCGCTGGCAGGCTCACGGAGACGCTCGGCGAACTCCGCGCCGGGCTGGCCGCTCCGGAGCGGGCCGCAGGGGCCTCGTGAGCCGAGTCGCGCCGCATCCGCACGCGACGCACCGCTCTTGTCGCTCGCGCGCGGCGGCCACTACATTTGCGGGTCTTGCACGGTGGGATCGCCCGCCGTGGTCCCCGTCCTTCCCGTTCGCCGCCATGCCATCCCTCGTGCTGATCGTCCCGATGCCGCTCGCCAGGGCCGCCGTCTGCCTCGCCCAGGCCGAAGCGGCCAATAGTGCCCAGCGGCCGGACCTGCCGTTCGCCCTCCAGTACCTGCCGCTGCTGGCGATCGCCGCGGCTGCGTACCTCCTGCTCTTCCGGCCGGAGCGGGAACGGATGCGGAAGCAGCAGGATCTGCTCAAGGCCCTCAAGCGAAACGACCGGGTTGTGACCTCGTCGGGGATCTACGGCACGGTCGCCAATGTCGAGCGTGAGGTGGATCGGGTCACGCTGAAAGTGGACGAGGCATCGAACGCAAAGCTCACCGTCACGCTCGCCAGCATCGCCAAGGTGCTCCGTGACGGGGCGGCGGACGACGGCGGGGGCGGGTGATCCGCCACCGCATTCAACGAACAACGCAGGGAACGGGACCGCAGGTATGAACATGTCGAGCATCGCATTTGGTTTTCTGGCCCAGGTCGCTTCGACGGTCACGTCGACGGCCGCGACGGTTCCGGCCGAGGCCCTGCCCTGGTGGCGGGAGAGTTGGGCCCTCTGGGGCATCGTGCTGCTGACGCTCGCCGTTCCCACGCTCGTGGCCCGACTGATCGCGGGCGGGCTGCGGGCGACCGACATGTGGGGTCGCATCGCCACCGTGCTCGTGGCGCTCACCGCCGGCGCGGTGATCTGCTGGCTGGGCTGGCCGCCGCGGCTGGGCATCGACCTCAAAGGAGGCTTGATCCTGGTCTACGAGGTCGACAACTCCAAGCAGACGGCTGCCCGCGTCGATGACACGGTGCGGCGCATCGAGGGCATGGTCGCGACGCAGGAGGGCGCTCAGGGCAGCGTCCGCCGCCGCGCCGGAGGGGGAGTGACGGTGCGGCTGGCAACGCCCGACGAGCGGGCCCGCGAGGCTTTCCTGGCGACGCTCACCGGAGCGGAGTTCGACCGCGTGGCCGTGCGGGAGGCGGGCCGCCGCGGCTCGGCCGACGCACTCGAAATCGACTACGACGTGGTGCCCGAGTCGGCCCCGGTCGCCATGGACAAACTCGTCGCTGCGGTCAGTCGCCGGGTGAATCCAGGCGGCCAGAAGGAAGTCACCGTTCGGCAGTACGGTCTCGACCAGATCGAGGTGATCATTCCCGACGTCGAGCAGTCGGAGGTCGACCTGATCAAGCGGATCGTCTCCAGCGCCGGCGTGCTCGAGTTTCGGATCCTCGCCAATCGTGACGATGTCCGCCATCAGGCGGCGATCGCGCTGGCTGCCAAGACGGCGGGCCAGTCGGTGCGGCAGAAGGACGAGACGCTCGCCCGTTGGGTGCAGATCGATCTCAAGAAGATGGATCCGTCCGATGATGCCCGATTGGTGACCCGACAGACTGCCGACGGCGGCCTCGAAGTCCTCGTGATCACCGATCCCTTCAACGTCACCGGCGGTGATCTGGGCCGGGTGAGCCCCAGCCTCGACGAGCAGCTGAGCCCGTGCGTGAACTTCACCTTCAACTCCAGCGGTGCCGCGCGGTTCGGGCTGCTCACGGGCCGCAACCTGCCCGATCCGGCCAACGGTCTCCAGAGCAGGCTCGGCATCCTGCTCGACGACGTGGTGCAGTCGGCGCCGGCGATCAAGAGCACGATCACGTCGTTCGGCCAGATCACCGGCAACTTCAAGCAGCCCGAGGTCGATTTCCTCGTCGAGGTGCTCAATGCGGGCAGCCTGCCGGCCGCCCTGCGGAGCGAGCCGATCAGCGAGCAGCGGATCAGTTCACAGCTCGGCGACGACACGATCAAGTCGGCCCGGCTGGCGATGCTCATGGCGACGCTCCTCGTCCTGACCTTCATGCTGGCCTACTACCGGTTCTCCGGGCTGGTCGCCGACCTGGCGGTGCTGCTCAACATCCTGCTCGTGGTGGCGGTGATGATCTCGTTCAAAGCCGCCTTCACGCTCGCCGGTCTCGCCGGCCTCGTGCTCTCGGTGGGCATGGCGGTTGACGCCAACGTGCTCATCTACGAGCGGATGCGGGAGGAGATCGACCGCGGCGCCGCCGTGCGGATGGCGATCCGCAACGGCTTCCAGCGGGCGTTCTCGACGATCGTCGACTCCAACCTGACCACGCTGATCACGGCGGTCGTGCTGTTTGCGATCGGCACCGACCAGCTCAAGGGGTTTGCCGTCACGCTGTTCTTCGGCCTGCTCCTCAATCTCTTCACGGCCGTGTTCTGCTCGCGGGTGGTGTTCGACCTTGCCGAGCGAAACCGCTGGATCACGTCGCTCTCGATGTCCCGGATCTTCGGCCAGCCCAACTTCCAGTTCGTCAAGTGGATGAAGCCCGCGATCATCGGCTCGGTGCTCTTCATCCTGGCGGGCCTGGCTGCCGCCTGGCAGCGGGGCCAGGGACTCTTCGACATCGACTTCACGGGTGGCACGAGCGTGCAGGTGGAGTTCAAGCCCGACCAACCGCTTGGCATCGCCGCCGTTCGCGACGCTGTCGCGTCACTCCCAGACGCCGCGGTGAGCTCGGTATCGACGCCCGGGAGCGCCCCTGATCTGCGGTACAAGATCGACACATCGCTGCGGGGCGATGAGGCGCGGGATGTGGAAGCGACGATCCGCGACCTGTTTCCCGGTCGGCTCGCGACGTACGGCATGGACATCATCGGTGTGACGTCGGAGGCCGCTCCCGCCGTGGAGAAGGGTGAGGGTAAGGCGGGCGATACGGCGGCTGAGTCGGTGCCGACCACGATCGCGAAACTCCGCTTTCCCCAGAAGATCAGCCGGCCGACGCTCCGGGCGACGGTCAAGGCGGCGCTCGAGGCCGAGAAGATCGGTGATGCTGATTTCGACATCGCATCCACCGAGCCCGCAGCGGCCATAGGCCGGGCCTGCAGCGACTGGACGCTTTCGACCACGCTCGACGCAGCCTCGACGCGCGGCATTCTCGAGGGAGTGAAGGCGTCGCTGGCCGAGACCCCTGTCTATCTCGCCGCCAACACGATCGGCGGCAAGGTGGCCGGGAACACCAAGGTCACCGCCATCTACGCCCTGCTTGCCAGCCTGCTGATGATCGTGCTGTATGTCTGGATCCGCTTTCAGAACGTCGCCTTCGGCCTGGCGGCCGTGATTGCGTTGGCACACGACGTGCTTGTGGCCGTCGCCTGCCTGGCCCTGAGTACCTATGTCGCCCCATACCTGGGCTGGGCCCTCGTGGATGACTTCAAGATCAGCCTCGACGTGGTGGCGGCGCTGCTCACGATCATCGGCTTTTCGATCAACGATACGATCGTGATCTTCGACCGGCTTCGCGAACTGAGAGGCAAGGGACGATACGTGTCGGCCGCGATGGTCGACAAGGCTGTGAACCAGACCCTGAGCAGGACGATCCTGACGTCCGGGACGGCATTCCTGGCGACGCTCATCCTGTACGCCGTCGGCGGGCAGGGGATCCATGCCTTCGCGTTCACGATGCTGGTGGGAATCGTGGTCGGGTCATACAGCACGATTTACATCGCGTCACCGATCGTGCTGTGGCTGCAGCGGGCGTTTTCCGGTGGCGAGCAGCCGTCACGCTCGACGGCGACGGCGTAGCCCGGCCTGGGCGGTTCCAGGGCCACGGCATCGCCGGGCCCTCCGTGCAGCGGCCTCGCATGCGGCGGCTCAGACCCGCGGGCTGGCGCCCTGGGAAGACCCTGCGGCCTGCGCCGTTGGTGCGGTCCAAGGCTGTCGCATGACAGCGGCCAACGGGCACTGAAGCTCGGCCTGGTCGGGCTGCGGGAGTCATGGTTGCCTGGCGAGGGATGCGGCCGGCATCCGTCTTTCCGCAGAGCGAGGCGCACGTGGGCAGGCTGGCGAATGGAGTTCGTTTCGTGATCGGAGCCGCCATGGTGGCCGGCGGCGTCGCGCTGGCGGTGCCGTTTGGGCAGCTGGTGGCCGAGGCGTGGCGGACCTCGACGACGAGCCAGGGGCCCGCCGTGGGTGGAGTCATCGACCCTGCTCCGATGCCACCGCCCGGAGCCTCTCCGGCGCTCGCCGCCGCCGCGCCGCGGGAATGGCTGGTTCCCGACGAGTCTCTCCCGCCGCCAATCACGCCGCGGCCGGATTACACGCCCCCATCCCCTCCTGACCAGCTGCCCCCGGTCTCACCCGCGGCGGCGGCTGATGCGTCGGGGTTCAACGCCACCTACCGTTCAACCCTCGAGGTGCCCCCGCCGCCGCTACTCGATGCCCACGCCGCCCCGCCTCCCGTCGTGGCGTGGACGGATCCCCGGTCGCCGGCGCCCGTGGCGGTGAGCCCGCCGTTGGGGGCTCAGGGCGTGCCCGCAACCTATCGGGTGCGGGACGGTGACGACCTGACTGGCATCGCCACGCGGTTTTACGGTCATGCGGGTGCTGCCGGCTCACTCTGGTCGGCCAACCGGGACGTGCTTCCCGACCCGAACCTGCTCCCGATCGGTGCGGAACTGCGGCTGCCGCCGCCGTGGGCCATTCAAGGCGTGCCGACGGTCTCCGCCGCTGGCGTGCGGGCGATCGAGCCCCCGCCAACCGCTGCTTCGCCCCGTGCCGTCCCGGCCCTGCCGGTCGCTGCGGCCGCCTGGCTCGACGGCCAGCAGGCGGCCAATCCGTCCCCGGCCCCAGCCGCGCGGGGAACCGTGCGGCTCGCCCCCGGCGAAACGCTCGAAACGCTGGCGGAACGGTTTTACGGCGATCGCCGGGCGGCGTCTCGCATCTGGGAGGCGAATCGGGACCGGCTGCGGAGCCCCGATCTCGCAGTGCCGGGCATGGAACTTCGGCTGCCGTAGCCGGTCACGGGTTTTTGGTGGCCGCGAGCCGCATGAAACCGGTGATCAGGGCCGACGGGTCACCCGCCCTGGCCCGAGCGTCGGCCGACCGCAGGCTCGCCAAGGCGTCGCCGCTGCGATCCGCCTGGCTCACGAGGATCATCAGCGAGGCCTCGGCGGCCTCGCACGGCGAGGCATCCTTGTCTTTTCCGCCGGCGGGCTGATGCGGATGGCGGTTGTCGAACCACTCCCTGGGCCGCTGCCGCTTGATCTGATCGAACACCTTGATCGCATCACGATCGGTTGCTCCGGCGATCAGCAGCACGGGGACGGCCCGCTTCACAAACTCATTGGCGAGCGCCGGAGCCAGCGAGTAGCCCTTGGTCGCGAACGACGGGCTGATCATCACCAGCCCGGCCACTTCCCGACCCTGGGGGCCGCTGGCGAGGTCGGGCCACATCGCGTCCGCGGCAGTCCAGTTCGCCGCGAGCATTGCCCCGAGCCCGGAGCCGACCACGAACAAGGGCGTCTCCTTGGGAATCCCAGCGACGGCCATCTGCTTCTTGAGCCAGTTTCGTGCGGACTCGATGTCACCGTAGACCCCTGACTGATCCCGCATGCGGCCCCCCCGGCTCGCGGCGATCTGGTCGAAGTCGGGCTTCTTGAGCAGCTTTGACTGGTCATCCTGCCCGTCGGGAAGGGTGGCCACCCGCGATTCGCCGTGACCCCGCACGTCAGGTGCCACGACCACGCATCCGGCCGCCTGCAGGGCCTTGGCGAGCGGTTCGACGGTGCGGTGCGAGCCCCCGAGGTCGTGCACCAAGATCACCGCCCCGATGGGACGGGCATCCTTGGGGACCGGGTAATACCAGGCTGCCACGGTCACACCGTCGCTCGTCTCGAGCGTCAGTTTCTCGGCCGCATCCTGGGCGGCCAGTGGGGCAGGCGAGGCGGGCTGACCATGGGCCTGCTCGGCCAGGGGGGCCAGCAGGACCGCGACGAACAGCGCAACCAGCGAACGGAAAAACATGGTCGGGAGCAGGGCGTGCAACATGGATTCGCCGGCCGTCCGGCCGGCCTCGTGGCCATGACGGCGGAACAGACCGTCGCTGCGTAGAATACCGAGAGTGAGGCGTACACTTCCACCGGACGGTCACGGGCGGTCGGTCGGCATGCCGTGGGCGATCCGCTGGGGAAATAGGGAGTTGGCATGTCCGTGCTGAGTTCCGCAAAACGCTGGTGGCAGAAGCGGACGGGCGAGGAGGAAACTCCGCTCGACGGCGACACGCCCGCCTGGGCCGTGAGCCTCGTCATTCACATCGGCGTGCTGCTGACGATGGCCCTGGTTGGGATCCAGAGGCCGGAGCCGAGCCACACGGCGATCACGATCCTCGCCCCGAGTCAGGCCGTGGAGGAAGACCTGCTCGTCGCCCCGGAAATGACGGTGGCGGAGGAGCGGGAGTCGGCCGCGTCAGCGGAGACCGACACGATTGACATCGCCACCGCCGTCGCCCCGGTCGTGGCCGACGACCCGACGGTGCTGATCGACGTCGCGGAGGTGGTGGGGGGTGAAATCGCCGTGGCTCCGATCGACATGGCTCCCGCAGGGGCGGAGCTCGGAGAGTTTCTCGAGGTCGGCCGCCTGGGCGCCGGTGACACGGGCGTGGGAACGGCCGGCGCCGGCGGCGCGGTGGACAGGCTGACGGTCGAGATCGCCGCCTCGCTGCAGCAGCGGCCGACCGTCGTCTGCTGGGTGTTTGACCAGTCGGTCAGCCTCGCCGGGCAGCGGCGGGAGATCGCGGGGCGTCTCGGCCGCGTGTTCGAGGAACTCGGTGGCACGGGCCGCGAGTCTCATGGCCACGAACTGCTCAACCTCGTCTTTGCGTACGGCCAGAAAGTAACACCCGTGATCGCGGAGCCCACGCGGGAGACGGCTCCGGTCGTGGCCGCGATCGAATCGATCCCGGTCGATGAACTGGGAGTGGAGATGACGTTCACCGCGATCGCCGAGGCCGCAAAGAAGGCCAAACAGGTGCGGGTGTCACCGACCAAGCGAAACGTGATGATCATCGCGTTCACCGACGAGGTTGGCAACGACCAGCAGTACGCCGATCAGGTTGCAGCCTACTGCCGCACGCAGGCGATGCGGGTCTACGTGGTCGGGGTTCCAGCGCCGTTTGGCATGCGTGACGTGCGGATGAAGTTCAAGGAGTTCGATCCGAAATATGCCGACGACGTCCAGTGGGCCGTAGTGGAGCAGGGGCCCGAGACGCTCTATCCGGAGATGGTGCGGGTCCGGTCGGGCCGCGATGGGGATGAGCCGATCGATTCCGGCTTCGGTCCGTTCAGCCTGTCGAAACTCTGTGCCGAGACAGGGGGCATCTATTTCTGTGTGCACGCCAATCGCCAGGCCGGCGGCCGTGTGGGTGACGGCGAGGTCGCCGACATGGCGTCGGGTCTCCGATACTTTTTCGATCCGGAAGTGATGCGGGCGTATCGGCCCGACTACCAGTCGGCGGCCAAGATCGACCAGCTGCTGGCGAGCAATCGGGCCATGAAGTCCCTCGTGGACGCGGCCCGGAGCGCCGAGGTGGCGGCGATGGACGCCCCGCGGCTGGAGTTTCCGCGGCAGGACGACGGCGCGCTCGCGCTGCTGTTCAGCGAGGCCCAGAAGAAGGCGGCGGTGCTGCAGCCGAAGATCGACGCGCTGTACGGCATTCTCGCGGCGGGGCTTCCCGACCGCGAGAAGGTGACCGAGAAGCGGTGGCAGGCCGGCTACGATCTCGCGATCGGCCGGGTGCTCGCGGTGAAGGTGCGGACCGACGCCTACAACATCATGCTGGCACAGGGGAAGACGGGGATGAAGTTCAAGGACCCGAAGAACGACACGTGGCGGTTGGTGCCGGACGGCGACAGCTCGACGGTCGGCTCGCAGACCGAGAAGGCGGCCGCGCAGGCGGAGACGTATCTGCAGCGGGTGGTGGCCGAGCATCCTGGCACGCCGTGGGCCCAGATCGCCGCCGCGGAACTCCGCAGGCCCCTGGGCTATGCCTGGCAAGAGGCCCACACCGGCGTCAACACGCCGAAGAACGACGGTGGTGGCGGGAACGGCCGCCAGAGTGACGACATGCGTCGCAAGCTCGCCCCGCCAAAGCCGAAGCGACCGCTCAAGAACCTCTGAAGCTGCTTCCTGGTCACCGTCGCGCGTGGGCCGCAGGGAGAGTCTCGCTGTGAAAGCGAGGGGGGGAGACGACGCGGATCGGCGAACGCTCGAGGAGCCTTGGGCGAATCCTCGCCCGGGCGACCATCCGCAGGACCACGCAGCGGCGGCGAGCCGATCCCGAGCCGGCGATACACGTGACCCGGATGCAGCCTAGAACATCAGGCTGTCCTCGGCGAAGACTTCCCGACTCTCATAGGCATGGAAGCAGCGGGAGATTTTCTGGGAGAGCATCTGGAGAAACATCCCGCGGAACTCGGCTTCCGACCGATCGGACGCGGGGATGGCCGTATTGGCAGGAAATGAGAAGTCGTCGATCCGCTTCTCGAAGACGATCTTCTTCGTGGCGACCTCGTAGACCTTCACGTGGGCGGTGGCCCGACCGCGGTAGAGCGTCGAGCCCTCGTGCAGCCGAAACGCCTCGAGATCGACGCCGACGACAAGATCCGCATCGAGCGACTTCCCGAGCGACGGATAGTCGACCCACGAGTTCTCGTCGACCCAGCGAGCGACCTCCTGCTGGCCGATGATCCGTGTCCGGCGGACCTTGCTTCCGATTTGGGCACCGACCAGTGAGGCCAGCTCGCGGGCCGAGCCGGCGTCGGTGAACTCGAGTTCCACGATCGGCCGGCAGGCAATTGCCACGTGCTTCCCGCGGAGCCCGGTGAACTCGGCGGGGACGTCGGCTGGCTGGAACAGGTAGGCGGCGGTGAACAGGGTCGAGCACCCGCTGGCGGCTGGCAGCACCAGGGCTGCGAGCGTGATCAGGCGGATGATGCGGACAGCTGAGGCAAACATGGGAAAATCCTCGGTGTTCCGGCGGGGTCTCGGCCGTGGGGTCGGGAGGGTAGTCGTGCGGTTCAGGATCCTCAATCCCGCTTCCCAGGGCGTCTGTCAGAATGGGTAAGGAGCGAGCGATGGGCATTCCAGAGACACCGCCGGAGACAGTCCCATCGGCTTGGCGGGCCGATGGGGGCGACGCCTTCGTGACCGCGGTCAGGGCGGCCCTCCCCGCGCAGGGTTTCTGGACGATGCCCGTGGTGGTCGCGGTGTCGGGGGGCTCTGACAGCGTGGCCCTGCTGACAACGCTGCGTCGCCTCGTGCCGCCCGGCCTAGAGCACCGGCTCCTGGTCGCCCATGCCGAATACGATCTCCGCGACGGTGCGTCGGCCGATCGGGAGTTCGTCGTCCGGCTCGCCGGCCGACTCGGTCTGCACGTCGTCTGGCGGCGGCTCGCCGTCCGCGATGCACCCGACGGCGACGGAGCGGGCATCGAGGGCAGGGCCCGCCGGCTGCGGTATGCCTTCCTCGCCGAGGTCGCGCTCGAGTCGGGCGGACGTCACGTCGCGGTGGCTCATACCGCGGACGACCAGGCGGAGACGATCCTCCACCGGATGCTCCGCGGCACCGGGCTGGCGGGGCTCGGCGGCATGGCCGATGCCCGGGAACTCGTCGCCGGCGTGTCGCTCGTGCGGCCCATGCTGGGGCTGACACGGGAGGATGTTCGTGGCTATCTCGCGGCCGCGGGTGAAGCGTGGCGGGAGGATCCGACCAACACCGACACGCGGCACGCCCGAAACTTTCTCCGCCACGACGTGATTCCCCGGTGCGAGCAGGGGCCGTATCCGGCGGCCACCGCAGCCCTCACCCGCCTCGGCCGCCAGGCTTCACTGGTCGCCGGCGCGATCCGCAGCGCGGCGGAGCATCTTTTGGAGGCGCACTCCCATCGCCAGGCCGACGGGAGCGTGACCGTGCGAACGTCCCAGTTCACCGGCCTCGATCGCCAGCTGGTCGCCGAGGTGTTCGTGGCCCTTTGGCGGCGTGAGGGCTGGCCGCAGCGCGATATGACCGCCCGCCACTACACGACACTCGCGGCCATGAGCGGTGGCGATGCTGGGACGGCCGACGTCATCGAACTGCCCGGCAGGGTGCGGGTCCGCCACGGCGGCGACGGGATGCTGTCGATCGAGCCGGCTGGGCGGTCCAGCGAACCGTAGAGGCTCAGCAGACCCTCGAATCAGTGATGCATGCCCTTCGCCTGATAGCCGCCACGCGAGCGGAACCAGGCAAGCAGCAGGGCGTAGCAGACGAACATCACCGCCGGCACGAGGGCCGTGAGCTTCAGAGCCTGGCGGCCCCCGAACAGGCCGGCCTGCTCGACCAGCGGTTTGTCGGCGTCGGCCGTGCTGCTGGCGGAGTCATTCCACCAGGAGACCAGCGCCTTCTGGCCGTCGATCGCATCCTGCTTGGCATGTTCCTGGTTGAGGAGGTCCAGCGCCCGCTGCGCCTCCTTGCCGCCGTCTTCCAGCACGCCCACCTTCGAGCCGTCGAGGCCCACGGTCTTGAGCCAGAGAAACGTGTTCTCCTTCGGAGCCTTGTAGCGGTCGTAGACCGCCTGGCTCGACTCGCGGAGGTTGGCCGAGGCGTTTTGGTCTTGGAGGAAGCCGATGCCGGGGCCGCCGAGCAGTCCGGCCGCGAGCATGCCCACGCCGCCAGCTGCTCCGATCGTGATCGCTCCTCCCTTCGGGAACTGCTCGCTGACGACCGCGAGCATGGTGGGCCAGAGAAACGTCTTGCCGACGCCGTAGACCGTCGCGGCGACGACGCACATCAGCGCCCCCTCGGCAGAGCCGAGGAGCGTGAGCCCGGCGGCGCCGAAGGCGGCCGAGGCCGCGAGCAGTCCGAGCGGCGAGATTCGCTCGACGATCGGTCCGGCGAAGAAGCGGAGAATGAACATCAGCGCCGAGGTGTAGACGAACAGCAGCAGCCCGTTTGCCTTACTGGCCATGATCGTGCCGGTGATCTTGGAGATCCACGAGTCCGTGCCGAGTTCGACGTAGCCCACCATCGCCTGGATCAGCAGGAGAAATGCCAGAAGAAAGTGACCGAAGCGGAAGCCGGTCGCCGCCCCGAAGGCGACCAGCAGCCCGGCAGCGATCGCCCCTGAGACGAGCGGAGAGAGCCCCAGGTCGTTCTTGAAGAACAGGGACAGCAGCCCGCAGATGACGGCAGCGCCCAGCAGGCCGAGTTCGCCGAGCATGTCGCGGTAGGAGACGCCGGAACGGCTCGCTTCACTCTTCGGGAATCGCTGCCCCAGCATCATCAGGCCGTAGAGCACGACCGGAACCATGAACAACGAGATCTGAATCCGCCAGTCGATCGGCTTCGTCGTGGCGTCGCCGGCCATGAAGTAGCTGGCCAGGCCGCCGGCGATCAGACCGCCGGGCCAGCCGGCATGGAGGATGTTGAGGTAGTGCGTCTTCTTCTTGGGGAACAGCGTGGCCACGAGCGGGTTGACCACGGCCTCCGCGATACCGTTGCCAATCGCGAACAGGAACATGCCCCAGAAGAGGCACTGGAACGCCAGGGGCTTTCCCCCCGCGGCAAAGGCGGCGCCCGTGGCCAGTGTGAGTCCGGCCGAGATCACGTGCATCAGGAAGGCGGCGAACATCAGCGGCCCAAAGCCGATCCGGTCGGCGATCAGGCTCGACAGCAGGATGATGATGCCAAAGCCGGTCAGGCCACCGCCGGTGATCGTGCCGAGCTCGGTCTGCGTGAACCCGTACTGCTCGGCCCATTGACCGAGGATGCCGGCTCGAATCGAGAAGCCCACGCCCGCAGCAAGGATCGCCATGAACCCGGCCCAGAGCAGCCGCTGGGCGTTGGGGACGGCGCCGGAAACGGCGTCGCTCGCCTGACGGGTGTGACGGTTCGCGGCCATGGAGGAATGCCTCGGGGGTGGTGGACTCGGAGGTCGGTTCGGCCATTGATGGCCGCCTGGAAACCCCCTGAGATTCGCTGGAACCACGGCACTATAGCAAGCCGCGCAGGCTGGTGAAATGGCGGGTTTGCCGGGCCTCGGGCGGTTTGGTCCGTGGCTTGACCCCCTGCCTGGCTCCCACCTACCTTCCCGCCCCACGTGCCTTCTCCGGCATCCCCCGCGCCGGTCCCATGAAGTTTCTCACCGACCTGCTCTGGACGCTCGTCCGCTGGATCCTGCCGCTCTCGGCGGCGGCGGTCGTGGTGGCGGTTGCGCTCGGCTCGAATCGCATCGGCGAGGAGGTGCGGAGGAGGGTTGAGGCGCGGCTCCAGGAAATGATCCCGGGCCTGACCGTCCGCGTGGAGGCTGCGAGCCTCGTCGAGGGCGAGGGCATCGTCGTGCGGGGCGTCTCGTTCATCGATGCCCGGCTGCCGCCGGAGCACCGCTGCCTCCTGGCGGTCGCAGAGGCCCGGGTCGCCTGCGGCACGACGCTCAGGGATCTGCTGGCAGGTGATCCACGGATCACGTCGATCCGTGTGGTGCGCCCTGTGGTGCATGCGTTCCGCCGGACCGACGGCGGCTGGAGCCTCACGGCTCTCGTGCCTGGCCGCAGCGCCGGACTCCGGGTGCCCGTGACCATCGACGATGCGACGCTGCTGGTCGATGGCGCCGGGGTCGGCACGCGTCTCACCCTGAGAAACATTGGCGTGGAGCTCGAGCCCGTTGACGGAGGCGACGGCCGCGCGAGCACCATCGTGCGCGGCTCCGTCGCCGGTGACCTGTTCGATCGTGCCGGCTTCGAAGGCCGCCTCTCCGCCGATGGCGCGTTCGAACTCGCAGGCCAGGTGGGCGCCCTCGACCTCTCGCCTCGACTCCGCGGACTGATCGAGGCCGCCGCCGCACCACCTGAATGGCTCGCGGGGCTGCGGGGCCGGCTCGACATCGACTGGCGGGCCGGTGGCGAACTGGCCGCGCTCGACCGCGCCACGTTCGCGGTGTCGGGCAGGCTGGAGTCGGGCCACTTCGAGCATGCCAGTCTGCCATTCGCGATCAGCGACGTGTCGGCAGCGTTCACCGCGAACCGTGACGGCGCGGTCTGCGAGCGGCTGGAGGCGCACTCCGGATCGACCCTCCTCCGCGGCTCCGGCCGGCTATCGGGCTGGGCGGCCGACGCCGATTTCGACCTGCTCGTCGAGGCCGAGCGGATGCTGGTGGGCCGCCACTGGGAGGGACTGATGCCGGCCGCGGTGGCGACCCACTGGAGCAAACTGCTGCCGGCTGGCGAGGTGGACGTGCGGGCCCACCTCGTGCGCCGCGCCGGTGCCGTCCGCCCCGACGTGTCGCTCCGCTGCCGGAACGTGTCGCTCACCTATTACCGCTTTCCGTACCGCGTCGATCGCACGGTCGGCACGGTCACCCTCAAGGATGACCTGCTGTCGATGCACCTGACGGGAGAGGCGGGAGGTCATCCCGTGACGGTCGAGGCCGCGGTCCGCACGGCCAACGGCAGCCGGGGCTTCGTCGAGGTCCGGGGGGACGGGATGCGGATCGACGACGCCCTCATGGCGGCGTTGCCGACCAAGAGCGCCGACATCGTCCGCTCGCTCCGCGCTGCAGGGACGTTTGACTTTGTGTTCCGGCACGACCGTTCGGCGGAGTTTTCGAACGGCTTCGCGAACTCACTGGGCATCCGACTGACGCAGTGCAGCATGGCCTACGCCGGATTTCCCTACCCGCTCGGCAATGTGACCGGCAGCATCCACATGGATCGCGGCAACTGGACCATCCGCGAAATCACCGGATCGAACGACAGCGGCTTGGTGCGGTGCACCGGTGGACTCCAGCGGATCGGCGACGACGATGGTGAACTGACCCTCAACCTCGTGGGGACCAATGTCGTCCTCGAGAAGGAGCTCCGCGACGCGCTCCCCTCGGGCGTTCGTCGGATCTGGGACGACGTCGACCCGCGAGGCAACGCCGAGTTCACCGCCCTGGTGCGGCATCGGGTCAAGCCGCGGCGGACAGAGGTCGAGATCGTCGCGGCACCGCAGGGGGATACGGTCTCGATCGAACCGGCCTGGTTTCCCTACCGGCTCGAGCGGCTGCGGGGTCGACTGCACTGGAAGAACGGTCGGATGCAGTTTGACGACGTCCGGGGCGCTCATGCCCGCACCACGGTGTCGGCCAACGGCACCTGCCGCTTCTCGGGCGACGGCGGCTGGCACGTGTCGTTCACCCGCCTCGCGGCCGATCGCTTTCGGGCCGACCACGACGTGCTGCGGGCGCTGCCCGCGGGGCTCCAGCAGGCGGTTTCGGGCGTGCGACTGCGGGGCATGCTCTCCATCGACGGTGCCCTCGAGATCTACTCGACGGCGACGACGCTCACCGCTGGGCCGGGAGGGCGTGCCGAGGCGGTGCCCGGACCAGCGGCCGCTGCCTGGGACATGCAACTCGACATGGAGCAGGCGGCGCTCGACGTGGGGGTGCCGCTCGAGCACGTGCACGGTGGCATCCGGCTCCGCGGTCAGAGCGACGGCCAGACCTGGAGAACGCTCGGCGATATCACGATCGACAGTGCGATGTGGCGCGGAGTGCAGCTGACGTCGGTTCAGGGACCGCTGGCGATGGATGCGGCGGGGGCCAGGTTCGGCGCACCGGCCGGGGGTGATCCGCAGGCGGCACAGCGACGGCTCACGGCGCGAGTGGCCGAGGGCACGCTCACGGTCGACGGCAGTGTCGCGGCAGGCGAGGGGGGCACGTTCGCCGTGACCGCATCACTCGCCGACGCCGATCTCGCGCGGTTGGCCGGCGACATGAGCGGCGGACCGCATCACTATCAGGGGCGGGTGCATGGCGGCATCGAGGTTCGTGGTTCTCGGGTGGGCAGCCACTCGCTCGCGGGCCAAGGGCAGGTCAAGCTCACCGATGCCGACATCTACGAACTCCCGGTGATGGTGGCCCTGCTCAAGATCCTGCGGGTGAAGACGCCCGATCGCAACGCCTTCAGCAGCAGCGTGGTCGACTTTCGCGTCGAGGGCCCGCACGCCTATCTCGACAACATTGAGCTCTCGGGCGACGCGATCAGCCTCGTCGGTAACGGCGAGGTCGACTTCGATTCCAATCTCAACCTCGTGCTTCGGCCGATCATGGGGGAGGCGGAGACGCAGCTGCCGGCCATGAAGCGGCTGCTCGGCGGAGCGAGCGGCCAGTTCGTGCTCGTGCATGTCGACGGCACCGTCACCACGCCGACGACGTCGACGGAGGCCTTTCCCACGCTCGCGGCGGCCGCGCAGAAGCTTCAGTCGCGGCGGCGGACCGACACGCCGTTGGCCGTCCGGCGGGACGAGCCGGTGCAGCGGTGATCGCGGGAGCCGGGGGGAATGCACGGGATTGGTAGAGTGGGGCGGTGGCGACGGTCCGTTCGCCAGCGCCCGGACATGACGCGAGGAATCGTCCGATGAAGTTCGTGAAGATGCACGGCGCCGCCAATGACTACGTGTACGTCGACTGCTTCGTGGAACGGCCGCCCGTCGACCCGGCGGCAGTCGCGCCGGTGATCGCCGACCGCCACCGCGGCGTCGGCGGCGACGGCCTCGTGCTCGTGCTCCCCTCCGACAAGGCTACGGCGCGGATGCGGATGTTCAATGCCGACGGCAGCGAGTCTGAGATGTGCGGCAACGGAGTTCGCTGCGTGGCGCATCTCGTCGTGTCGCGGGGTCGTGCTGCCCCCGGCCCGGTGACGATCGAGACGGGGCGGGGTGTGCTCACGCTGGAGGTCACCCGCACGGGCGAGCGAACCTCGCAGGTGCGGGTCGACATGGGGCCGCCGCTCCTCGAGGCCGCAGCGATCCCCGTGACAGGGGTCGGCCCGGGGCCCGTTGTCGACGCGGTATCCGAGGCGCTGGGGGGCAAGGAAGCCTGGTGGCACGACTGCGGGCTCGATCCGCGGATGACCTGCGTGTCGATGGGCAATCCGCACGTCGTCTTTTTTTGTCGGGACGTCGATCGCGTGCCGCTTGAGTCGATCGGACCGCGAGTCGAGACGCATGCCAGTTTTCCGCGGCGGGTGAACGTGCACGTGGTCGAGCCGCTCTCCCGGGGGCACGTGAAGATGCGGACCTGGGA
>Ga0164295_10001903_pt1 | contig 17320 bp, 17 predicted proteins | sample GEODES006metaG_FD_111798 | JGI IMG/M metagenome (GOLD analysis project Ga0164295, IMG submission 111798) | Oligotrophic lake water microbial communities from Sparkling Lake, Wisconsin, USA - GEODES006 metaG | ecosystem: Environmental > Aquatic > Freshwater > Lake | place: USA: Sparkling Lake... | reverse complement strand
CATTTATTAATAAACCGATCTTTGAAATATTTGCATGTTTTTTTCACGAGTGGCTCCCATAATTAGGAACCAATCAATAATTGTCCAGATTCCAAACCCACCGCAAGTCAATAGTTTTCCAATTCCCATTCCAGTATCACCAATGTAAAAACGGTCAATTCCTAATGCACCGCCACCTACGATTGAGATGATTAAACTAGTTGTTGGATCTTTTAATTGCAACGATTGAACGACAACCCATTTTGAATCATCCATTTGAATTAATTTCTCTCTAATCGCCGTTAACTGATAGCTTTCAAAATATTTAGCATTCATAATCATAAATAAGTCCACTTTTTGCGCTTCCATAAATTTACTTTAAACAGGTTATTAGTTTGCTAATATATTAATTTATAATAACACTTTGTCAATTGGTTCCCAAAGTTCTATTTTATTTTCTTCGGGGTCTAAAATCCAAGCAAATTTTCCATAACTGAAGGTTTGCATTTCACCAACAATGGTTACCCCTTCTTTTTTTAAATCAATCATTAACTTTTCAAGATTGTTAACTCTAAAGTTTTGCATGAATTCCTTTTTACTTGGATCAAAATATTTTGTATCTTCTTGAAAAGGAGACCATTGTGTAATACAATCATTTCCATTTTCATCTTTCCAAACAAAACTACAGCCATAATCAGTGGTGTCAAAACCCAAATGATTAGCATACCAACTTATCAATTTTTTTGAATTTTTAGATTTAAAAAAGATGCCGCCTATTCCAGTTACGCGTTGGTATTTTTCTGCTACAATTTTTGGCTCGGTATAAAGGGATTTTATTTTATTAACTATTACAAGTGCTAATTTTTCATGACTTTCATAGGTCCATCCCGCAATATGGGGCGTTAAAAGGACATTCTTTGCTTGAAGCAAATAGTCAAATGCTACAGGCTTTTCTGAGTCCAAAAACAAGTTTTCGAACGATAATTTTTCATATTCCAAAACGTCTAATGCGGCGCCTAAAATTTTCCCTGATTGCAATCCTTCCACTAAATCAGTTGTCACCACAGAATTTCCTCTTGCGGTATTGATAAACCAAAATGGTTTTGCGCAAGAGTTTATAAATTTCGAATTTATCATTTTGTCTGTGGTTGAGTTCCAAGGCGTGTGCAAACTTATAACATCCGATTTTTCTTTTAATTCTGCCATTGAAACTGCTTTAGCATTGGCGTCACCTACATTTTCAAGGACATCATAAAAAAGGACTTCTACATCAAAACCACGAAGCTTCTTAGCAAAAGTTTTACCCATATTTCCGTAGCCAATTATTCCAACAGTTTTTCCATCCAATTCATGCCCTCGATTTCCTTCTCGGTTCCAATGTCCGTTTTTTATTTCAGAATCGGCTTGGTTGAGGTTATTGAAAATTGACAATAACATTCCTAATGCCTGTTCACCAACGGCATTTTTATTTCCTTCGGGAGCAGCTATTAATGAAATATTTTTTGAAATGGCATAGTCGCAATCGATGCTTTCTAAACCAGCACCAACTCTAGCTATAAATTTTAAATTAGTTGCTTTATCAAGAAATGATCTGTCAATTTTAAATCTGCTGCGAATTACAATTCCTTGGTAATCCTGTATTTTATCTTCAATTTCTTGCTTTGAAGAAGTGAAATCTTGGTGGTTTGTGAATCCTAATTCCTGCAATTGTTCCCATAATAAAGGATGGTTGCTGTCGATGTGAAGGATTTTTATATTTGAAAAAGACATAGTTTAATTTTTGAATGTTAAAGATACTTTTTTTTACGGAATATTAATTCCAGAAATAATAATCGGTTAAATAAATCTTTAACATAAATTTTAAGAGGTATCCAATATCTTACTATAAATTTGTATAAAAAATAGACTATGCTAAACTTTGAATTATACAATCCTACCAATCTTATTTTTGGGAAAGGACAAATAGAAAAATTAGGATCATTAGTTCCTAAAAACTCAAAAATTTTATTGGCTTATGGCGGAGGTAGCATTTTTAAAAATGGAGTTTACGACCAAGTGAAAGCCGCCTTAAATGGTTTTGAAATTGTTGAATTTGGCGGAATCGAACCCAATCCGCATTTTGAAACTTTAATGAAAGCAATCGAAATTGTAAAAGAAAAAAACATCGATTTTATTCTTGCCGTAGGTGGCGGATCAGTAATTGATGGCGTAAAATTCATTTCGGGAGCAACTCACTACGATGGAGATCCTATGGAAATCCTAAAAAAGAGAATCCTAATAAAAGAAGGTTCAAAAGCGATACCATTTGGAACCGTTTTAACCTTGCCTGCAACTGGGAGTGAAATGAACTCGGGATCTGTAGTTACCATAAATTCAACTCAAGAAAAATTAGCTTTTGGAGGTAGCGCCTTGTTCCCAAAATTCTCTATTTGCGACCCAACCGTTATTACATCTTTACCGGAAAGACAAATTCAAAACGGTATTATCGATGCATTTACTCACGTAATGGAGCAATATTTAACCTATCCACATGACGGTTATTTACAGGACAGAATTGCGGAAGGAATTTTACAAACACTGATTGAAATTGGCCCTAAAGTGGTTCAAAATCCGTCAGATTATTCGCTAGCTTCTAATTATATGTGGTGTTGCACCATGGCGCTAAACGGATTAATTCAAAAAGGCGTTCCATCGGATTGGGCCACACACATGATAGGTCACGAATTGACCGCTTTATACAATATCGATCATGCACGAACTTTAGCAATTATTGCCCCAAATTTGTATAAAGTGATGTTTGAAACCAAGAAACAAAAATTAGCACAATACGGAAAAAGAATTTTTGGTTTAACTGGTTCAGACGATGAAATTGCCGCAAAAGCGATTGACAAAACCACGGAATTTTTTCATACTATGGGAATGAAGACTAAATTATCAGAATACACAGATAATTATAATAAAACCGCCGACTTCATTGCCAATAGATTTCAAGAAAGAGGATGGGTTGGTTTGGGTGAGAAACAAAATATCACCATTGAAAAGGTACGTAAAATTGTGGAAATGAGTTATTAATACATTATTTATAGTAATAAAAAAGGCGTTCTTAATTTACATTTAGAACGCCTTTTTATTAAAAAACAATCAAAAATTTTTAACTAATTTAAACAATATGAATCAACTGCACATTTGATTTATATCATGATAACGCAAAATACTTCTCGCTATTGTATTGAAAATCATAATTATACGTTAAATTAATTTTAGAGTGATTTATTTAGAAATTGCGATAAATCATATTTTGGCTATATTAAATCAAATTTCAGTACTTTTGGAATATAATTTTTAGAAGCTGCCTGCCGGCAGGCAGGTTTCCCCCATTCGCTATATCCACTCTAAAAAGCATGGGATACCGCTACTAATGGTGCTAAAAAAAATAAAAAATGACAGATAAACCAAAATTTGCAGTAATAGGAGGAGGAAGCTGGGCTACCGCAATAGCAAAAATGCTGTGTGTAAATTTGCCAGAAATAGCTTGGTACATGAGAAATGAAGATGCAATTGAGCATATTAAAACACATTTTCACAACCCAAATTATTTGAGTTCCGTAGAATTTCATATCGAAAAATTACGATTAACACACGATATTAATGAAGCCGTTGCCTATGCTGATTATATCATTTTTGCAATCCCATCTGCGTTTTTAAATGACGAATTAAAAAATTTAACCGAAAGTTTAGAAGGCAAAATAATATTCTCAGCTATTAAAGGAATTGTTCCGGAATCAAGTTTAATTGTAGGCGAACATTTTAATAAAGCCTTTGATATCCCTTTTGATAATATTGGTGTAATCACCGGTCCCTGTCACGCAGAAGAAGTGGCTCTTGAAAGATTATCTTATTTGACAATTGCTTGTGGCGATTCTAAAAAAGCCAAGGTAGTTGCTAAATATCTAAGTTGCGATTATATCAAAACCAAAATAAGCGATGATATTATAGGGACTGAATATGCGGCGATGCTAAAAAATATTTACGCAATTGCTGCGGGTATGGCACACGGATTAGGATATGGAGATAATTTTCAATCGGTTTTGATGAGTAATGGAATCCGCGAAATGAAGAAATTTATTCGAAAAGTCCACAAAATGAAACGAAATATTAACGACTCTGCTTATTTAGGAGATTTATTAGTTACTGGATATTCCGTATTTTCCAGAAATAGAATGTTTGGAAATATGATTGGAAAAGGCTACACTGTAAAATCGGCAATGATGGAAATGAGTATGGTTTCTGAAGGTTATTATGCCACAAAAAGTACTTGGCAATTGAACCAATCTTATGGTGCTAAAACGCCTATTATTGATGCCGTTTACGAAATTTTATACGAAGGAAAAGAAGCTAAAAAAGTCTTCAAAAAGCTAACTGAAAAATTAGATTAGCAGGATTCTAAATTAATAATCAAGCTAGCCTAAAACTTATCTCACAATTACGCCATCAACAAATAAAATAGGCACTTCTTCTACATTATCTGCTGAAATGGAATTCGCGACAAAAGTGAATTTTTTGTCGAAAAGGGTATTTCCAATGAAAAAAGTAACCATAAATTCGTTATTCAGAGTAGTTACACTTTTTTCAATCATTTCGACTTTTACCACTGAAACAGCAGGAATTTCCACAAATGCGTGACGCAATAATGAGGTTTTTTTTATTTCACCATCAACAGTTCCAAAGGCTTTCGAAACTACCATTACACTTTCAATGTTAAAGTCGCTGTCGTTTACTAAATAAATATACCACACTTTTTCCATAAAATCGTCGCTCCATTCTTGAATGGCGGCAATGAATACATTTTCTACTTCGGGAATTGTAATGTCTTTTTTCATGTCATTGTGAGGAACGAAGCAATCTCTTATTTTATTCCGTGATTTATTATTTATCGAAATTGTGTTATAAAATCAAATGCCATAGCCCAGATAGTAGTGGAAATCCCACGCTTTTTAGCGTGGATTGAAACGTATAGCTGGAAATAGCTCCAAAAAAAAATTAAATTGACGCCTTAAATTGCTCTAAGAAACGAACATCATTTTCGTAGAACATTCTGATATCGCCAATTTGGTAAAGCAACATTGCGATTCTTTCCACTCCCATTCCAAAAGCAAAACCATTGTATTCATCGGTATCGATGCCACAATTTTTAAGTACGTTTGGATCAACCATTCCGCAACCCCCAATTTCTAACCAACCGGTACCCTTTGTAATTCGGTAATCGGTTTCCGTTTTCAAGCCCCAATAAATATCAATTTCAGCACTTGGTTCAGTGAACGGAAAATAGGACGGGCGCAAACGAATTTTAGATTTCCCGAACATTTCTTTGGTAAAATACAAAAGCGTTTGTTTTAAGTCGGCAAACGAAACTTCTTTATCAATATAAAGGCCTTCCACTTGGTGAAAAATACAGTGAGAACGCGATGAAACCGCTTCATTTCTAAAAACTCTACCTGGAGAAATAGTTCGAATAGGCGGTTTATTATTTTCCATGTAACGAACTTGAACTGATGAGGTGTGGGTTCGAAGTAAAATATCGGGATTGGTTTGAATAAAAAACGTGTCTTGCATGTCACGAGCCGGATGGTATTCTGGCAAGTTTAATGCGGTAAAATTATGCCAATCGTCTTCAATTTCTGGCCCCTCAGAAACGTTGAAACCGATGGTAGAAAAGATATCTATAATTTGATTTTTTACTATTGAAATTGGGTGACGAGAGCCAATTATCAGAGGTTCAGCGGGACGCGTTAAATCGCCATAAACCCCTTTAATTTCAACTTTACTTTCTAGGGCCTCTTGTATAGATTTTATTTTTTCTTCAGCAGTAGTTTTTAATAAATTGATTACTTGCCCAAACTCTTTTTTCTGATCGTTTGGCACCAATTTAAATTCGGCAAAAAAGTCATTTAAAAGTCCTTTTTTACCTAAGAATTTGATGCGAAAAGCTTCTAGTTCCGCTGCTTCTTGAGTTTGAAAAGCTTGTGCTTCGCCAATATATTCTTTGATCTTATCAGTCATTTTCGTACAATAGTTGAAGTGCAAATTTAACAAATTTGTTTCAAGTTTAAGGTTTAAAGTTTAAAGTTTTCGTTTTGAATTTAGAGGTTGCATCGTTTGGGCTATTGCAAATTAATCAATATATTCTTTTTCGAGAAAATAATTCACAATTGCTTCCTTCATTAAAACCGATTGTTCACCTGCTTTTAGCGGAGGTAATTCTTCTTTAACGGTATAATGTGGCCAACCTTCTGCATCTACATAATCAAATTCATAAAAACCGTATGGTTCTAATAATCGACAAATGGCAATGTGCATCAGGTTTAATTTCTCGTCTTTTTTATAGGCTTCGTGAATTTTCCCAAGCTCTTGAACCCCGATTAAGTAGATTATGGCATCTAAATCTAAATTTTCACCTTGTGAAAATTGATCTGAAAGTAGGGTCACCAAATTTTCCCAGCGCTCTTTGAGTTGTAGATCTCTTGACATTTAAAATTAATTGTGAGTTATAAATTATAAATTCTAAATTTATTTCGACAAAGATAGTAAGTTGGAATTTGAGAACGCACAATCGTTAATGGATAATTCTTTTATCTTTGCTCTTTAAACTTTTTACATGAGTTATTTAGACATTTTTCTGGGCGGATTATTAATTTACGGATTTGTTCGTGGTTTTTGGAATGGTTTTTTCATTGAATTGGCTTCTTTCGTTTCGCTATTAGTTGGAATTTATGTTGCAATAAAATTCTCGTATATAATGAAATCAATTTTGGGAGGTCATGTTTCTTGGAATCCTAAAACCATTCAAATGGCAGCTTTTATCATCACCTTTATTTTGGTAGTCATTGGAATATCGTTTTTGGCAAAATTCCTAACCAAAATGGCCAATTTGGCGAGCTTGGGGATTGTAAATAAAGTAATGGGAAGCGTTTTCGGACTTTTAAAAATGATTTTAATGCTAAGCATACTTTTAAGTTTATTTCAAAAAATCAATTTTGATTATACTTTTGCAAATAAATCTACGATTGATAATTCCTATTTTTTCAATCCAATACAGAAAACAGCTGAAATAATTTACCCTTCAATTGAAGAATGGTATAAGAAAATTAAACCTTAGGGGAATTTTTTGTTATTTTTTTAAACATTGTAGCCGGTTTAATTTCATAGAAATTGCATAACTTTTCAAGGTGAATCGACCACGAATTACTATCTCCATTTTCAATTCTAGAATAGGCAGACTGAGAAATATTCAAATATTCTGCAAGGACTTCCTGAGACAATCCGTTTTTTTTTCTTAAGGCTTTTAATGCTATTCCTATGGCTTGATTCATAATTATATATTTAGGCTTTTAATAAAAGTAAAGATATAAAATTAAGTCGAATCTTTTTATGCGAAAATAGGGTAAAAATACCCGATTTACGAATAAGACTTTTTTCCATTAGTGTTTATGTTTGTATTTAAATATTTTATCGTTGCAAGAAATCTATTATTGTATTCGGTGTAAATTCATCGTTAAGCCAACGAATGGCTTATTACAGAACCGAAATACCATCAAATTAAAGGAAATATTATACTTGTAGCGGGTAGAAAATCTGTATTGGAAAAACAGCTGTAGAAAAAAATCGCAGCGTTCTCTTCGACTCTGCCGTGTAAAATAGAGTTACCATAAACAAACTGAAAAGTCGAAAAACAGTAGAAAAAAGTAGACAAAAATGAAAAAATTTAATACAATGAAAAAAATTACTTCTTTATTATTAGTTAGTATATTAACTACTAGCGTTTTTGCACAGATAAATGACCCTGCACCCTATTGTGCTTCAGGTTATAATACAAATTATAATATGATTACTTCCATGAATTTTAATGGGACCAACTTTGCTGGTTTTGGACCAACAGGATCCTTTGGAACGCAAATTCCTAGTCGTTATTTTAATACCACTACTTTAAATCCGATAACTTCAGGGCAAACATTTACACTCTCAATTGTATTTCCATCCGTTCAAGATGCAGAGCCAAGGTATTTTGCAGTTTGGATCGATTTTAATAAAAATAATACTTTTGAAGCTAGTGAGTTAGTTATGCAAAATTCAAATACTACTAATGCTGAGCTTGTTGTTTTTCAAGCAGGCGCTTCTGTAACTGCTACAAAAGTTATAACTGTTCCGGCTAACGCTTTAGCAGGAACAACACGAATGAGAATTCGTAGAAGTCAAGTCGAAGGAGGAGGTAACCCTTATGCTCCTTATGATCCAAATGTAGTACTTACTCCCTGTGCAGGTTTTTATAATGGTACAGATGGCAATCCATATACTAGTTTAGGGTATAATTGTACTACAGATTTTAATGTAACCATTCAAGCATTAAGTATTAATGAGGTAAGTTTTAACAGTAACTTTAATATCTTTCCAGTTCCTGCAAAAGACGTGTTGCGAATAGAAAATTTTTCAAACGAAAAAATTGTAAATCTACAAATAAGTGATATTTTAGGTAAAACAGTTTACAGTAATGTTGCGAATTCTACCATTATTAATCAAATAGATGTTTCAAATTTAGCAAAAGGAATTTTCATTATAACTATTGAAACAGAAAACAACAAAACCTATGCTACTAAATTTATAAAAGAATAGTGTGTCTTATGCGGTTAAAAAAACCATCTTGAAGGCACAGAAAACAAAGAGGAAAACTTTATAAAACCTATGACTATGGTTTTTCAAAATGAAAAATGGTAATGGTTTTATAATTTCTATGAGAATAATTTTAAAAATTATAAATAGTTTGAGTTTTCTATTTGGATGAGATTTACAAAATAAAGTTTACTCAAAGCAAAAAATTACATTAATTTGTTTTGCAAAAAAAGTTTGTTTTTTACTGCCTGGGTTTTAATACTTGGGCAGTTTTTTTTTGATGGATGGTTCAAAAAGTATAACTATATGATTTTTGTTTTAGGCTTTTTTTAGAACTTGCTAGTTGATTGCCATTGTTTTTATTTGAAAAAACAGTATGCCATTTCCCTTATTTCCATCTTTAATCCAAAAAATCTGTAAATTTTAATACATAAATAAGTTTGATATTTAATTATTATCCGATACAGAAAGCAGCCGAAATAATTACCCTTCAATTGAAGAATGGTATAAGGAAATTAAAGTAAAATCTATTCAATAATTTTTACTTCAATCTCTTTATTGCACTGTTTTCAATCCAACCTTCGTTGCCATCGTTAAGTTGAATTTTGTTCCAATTGTCTATGCTTTCAAGAACATAAACTTTCGTTCCTTCGTGCAACATAAAAGCATCCGCAGCGCCAACTTTAGGTTCGCTTTTCACCGATACTAATTCAGAAAATACAATTGCCGGTTGGTCGTTATTGAATTGATTTTTTTCGAAAATAGCTGAAGAAATACTTACCAACAAGAGTAACATTACCACAAACATTCCCAGGAAAAACAATCTTTTGGAAACCGTAATTTGTGAAAAATAATAACCCACAAAAAAAAATAAAAACACAATTGATAAACCAACGGTTATTCCACCCCAAGTATTGTAATGAAACGTGTTCGTAAAATCTTGAATTACTTTACTAAACCCAACTTTTTCTACCGTTTTTATATCGTCAATTTGTAGTTTTTGAGCAAATTTTAGGTTGTTTTGAATTTCAGTATCGTCAGGATTTAACAATAATGCTTTTTCGTAATTGTAAATCGAAGGCGCTACTTTATTCAATTTATAATAGCAATTTCCAATATTAAAATACAATTCCGCTGATTGTTTTTTAGCCGACAATTCGGTTTCATAAGCTGCAATTGCTTCTTGGTATTTGCCTTTTTGATACAATGCATTTCCATTTTCAAAGCCCTTTTGAGCTAAGAAAACTTGCGTTGTAAGTAATAATATATAAAGTAAATTTTTCATTTTATCTTTGTTATACTGCTCATTTATAATCTCCAAATTAGTATAAAAAATTAGTCCCAATTCGTGTAATTCGTGTCTAATTTTTTTAAAAAATCTTTGTGTCCTTTTTGAAATCTTTGTACCTTTTGTGGTTAAATTTTAAACTATCTGCTTTTCTAATTCTGAAATAATTGCTACCGCTTTGTCATAATCTTGTTGAATTGCTGCACTTGATGAAGGCGCATATCTTGCAAATTCACAGTTTTCTGTTAGATTTATAAATGATGTAATCGCATCAGGATTTGCTTTTCGTTCCAATAAAATTTCACTGATTTTCTCCTTACTCATTTCAGAAGTTTCAATATTGATTTTGGCTTTCAAAAAATTGTGCATCGCTTTTTCTAAAGCAATATAAAACGGCTCTTTGTTTCCAATTTCTTTTTGTGCTTCCGACAAATATTTCTTAGCTAATTTGTTTGATAATTTGATTTTATTTCCCGCAACATCACCGTCAATCGCTTCTTTTTTCTTTTTGAAAAGTACAATTACTGGAATGCATAAAAACGGTAAAACCGATAAGATGTAAAACAACATAGATTCATAAAAATCGCTTTGTTTTATCGAAGTCAATTCCGTTTTCAATTTTATAAATTTAAATTGAGACGAACTTAAAACTGCCTTTTTTCTTTCGGATGTTGTTGCAACGGCATTATCAGACGCATTTGGTCCTTCTAAAACATTGACCATAATTTCAGGAGAAGTGATGGTTTTGTAACTGCTAGAACCCAAATCAAAATAGGTAAAAACCATCGATTTGATTGGATATTTCCCTTTATATTGTGGAATAATAGCGTATTTATCAGAGATTTTTCCTGTCATTCCAGAAAGTGGCGTAGAAACTTGTTCGTTGTGAACTGGATCATACATTTCTAAAGCGGTTGGAACGATTGGTTTTGGTAATGAAAACAATTTCAAATTTCCTGTTCCATTGACGCTCACCTCCAAATCTAGGCTTTCTCCCGATTTTAAGTTTGTTTTTGAAGGGGTAACTTTAAATGTAAATCGACCCACAGCTCCTGAAAAATCTGCAGGTTTTCCTGCTTCTGGAAGTGCTTTAACGTTAATGGTTTTTGCACCTGCAGATACGCGTTTGTGGTCTTCCACCAAAAGTACTTGCCCAAAAATATTTCTTCGGTTGGAGGGTAATTGAACATCTACATCCAATGATAGCGGTTCGATTACCAATTTTCCAGATTTTTGAGGGTACAAAACGGTTTTTCTGAGTGTTACAAAGCGGTATTTTTCACCATTATATTTTCCTTCTTCAGCAACTAATTGTTTTATATCAATATTCTGACTCCAAAAATCGTTGTATTTTGGTTTGTCTAATTCTCTCCAATTGGTAATTCCTATATTATAACTGAAATAGATTTTATAAACCACAGTAATTGGCTCATTTAAGTAAGGATTTGTTTTTGAAATCTCCGCAACCAAATGCAAAGATTGGTCAGCGTTTACTTGCGTGTCATTTGGATCTCTAGGTTGTTCCACTGCTGCAGTTACCGAAATTCTAATTGGAGATGTTTTATAAATTTGCCCTCGAATATCAATTGAAGCTTGACGAATTACTAACACTCCTTTTTGCATAGGCAATAAGAAATAAGAGTAGGTTTTATTAAATGAACTCTTACCATTTATCCATGATTGGCTCACTTGTTGGCTAGGTCCAGCAATAATTTTAAACCCTTCAAAATTCGGAGGGGTAAAGTTGTCGCCGTCGTCATTCATTGTGAAATCAATACGAAGCCTTTCGTTTAATCCAAGAGATTGCTTGCTGACTTTAGCCTCAAATTGTACCTGGGCTATAATCGCTTGAAAACTTAATAATAATAGAATTAAATATCTTTTCATTACTTTTTAATCGTTTGATCTTTTTAATCGTTGAATTGTTTATTTGCTTAATCTATGTTTCGATTAAACAAATAAACGAATAAACACCTTCACTTAATATTACCAATCTTTCTCTGTTTGAATTGGTTTGCCCTTCACTTTTTTGGCATTTACTTTATCTTGAACTTTCTTTTCTTCATTGTTTACGGCGTCTAATAAATTTTGAACGCGTTCTTTTTGTATTCCTCCAGGCTTCGGTTTTGGCTGCCCATCCTGATTGTTCTTTGGGTCGTTTTTATCTTTTTGATCCCCGTCCTTTTTATCGTCTTTTTTCTTGTCTTCTTTCTTATCGTTCTTTTTGTCTTTTTTGTCGTCTTTCTTTTTGTCGTCTTTCTTCTTATCCTTCTTGTCTTTTTTCTTGTCTTTCTTTGGAGGATTATTTTTCAACATTTTTTTTGCTAAAGCAAAATTATATCTGGTTTCTTCATCATTTGGATTATTCCTTAAAGCATTTTTATAAGCTTCAACAGCTGCTGAATAGTTCTTTTCTTTCATGTAAATATTCCCGGAATTGTGAAAAGCCGAGTGTTTTTGGGGTCTTTCTGTAGCATTTTTTATAGCATTTTCATACGAAAATAGCGCTTCTGAATTATTATTTTGTTTGTAAATAGCATTTCCTAAATTATAAGCTGAAATAGATTTTTTTGGGTTATTAGAAAGTGAAATTCGGTATTCCGCTTCGGCATCTGCATATTTTTTATCTGCGAATTCACTATTTGCTTTAGGCAAATGAAAATCTTTTTCTTGAGCGAAAATCGCAAAAGAAAGTAAGATAAAACTAGATAAAAATAAATTCTTCATTATTCTTTTTCATTAAATAAATTTAACTTTTTCAACCATTCTGTTTTTCTTTCTAAAAAGAAAACATCTATAAATAATAGGAAAAATGCCATTCCTAAAAACCACTGGAATTGCGAATTATAATCAGTGAATTGCTGTGCTTCAAATTCGTTTTTTTCAATATTATCCAATGCCTTTTTAATATATTCTAAAACTTCCTTGGTGTTATTTCCGTTAATATAACCCCCTTTAGTATTCTTTGCAATTACTTTTAAGCTTTCTTCATTTAATTTTGTGACTACAACCTCATTGTTTTGATCTCTTTTAAAGCTCAGTACTCTACCATTTTCTTTTAATGGAATTGGGCCGCCTTTTGGGGTTCCCAATCCAATTGTGATTATTTTTAATCCTAATTTATTAGCCTCTTCAGCGGCATCACTCGCGCCTTCGGAATGGTCTTCTCCATCAGAAATTAATATTAATAACTTGCTGGTTTTTTTATCATCATCAAAATAAGTCGAAGATAATTTTATAGCGTCATCCAATGAAGTTCCTTGAGAAGAAACCATGTTAGGATTCATACTTTGTAAAAACATTTTTGCAACACCGTAATCAGTAGTAATTGGCAAAACTGGGAATGCGCTTCCTGCATAGGCTACAATTCCAATTCTATCACCTACTAATTGATTGATGATTTGCGAAACAATCTGCTTGCTTTTTTCTAATCTACTTGGCGCCACATCTTCACAAAGCATACTTTTAGATACGTCGACAGCAAATACGATGTCTATTCCTTCTCGCTTTATAGTCTCTGATTTTGTACCTATTTTTGGATTAACTAATCCAATAACTAAACAAGCAAAAGCAAGTGTTAAAACAATAAATTTAAGCCCCGTTTTAAATCCTGAACTTTCAGGGCTCAATTTTTTTATCATTTCTAAATCTCCAAATTCTTGTTGTTTTTTTCTTTTCCAATACAAATTGAATAGAAATACCACAACCAAAATTGGGATGATAAATAATAAAGGCAAATATTTTTTTTCGTCTAATTCGTACATATATTTTTCTTGAATACCAATTTTTTTACAATTTCGAAATTATATAAAACTTCTAAAAAGGGTGTTTCGTAATCCTAATTCCAACAACAATAATAACCCTGCAAAAAGCGCAAAAAGTCTAAATTTTTCATCGTAATCATAGAATTTTAACTCTTGTATTTCCGTTGTTTCTAATTTGTTAATCTCATTATAAATTGATTCTAATTTTTGATTGCTATAAGCTCGGAAATATTTTCCACCTGTTTTTTTTGCTATTGATCGAAGTAATGCTTCGTCAATTTCAACTTTCATCATTCTAAATAAAAACTGCCCGTTTGGCGCAATGGCATAGGGAAAATCGGCCATTCCATTGGATCCAATCCCAATCGTATAGACTTTAATTCCGTATTGTTGTGCTATATCAGATGCCGTTAATGGCTCAATAAAACCCGCATTATTTACCCCGTCAGTCATTAAAATCACAATTTTACTTTTAGCCTTGCTGTCTTTTAATCGGTTAATTGCTGTGGTTAAACCCATTCCAATTCCAGTTCCATCTTTAAGAACATTATCATATTTAATACTTCTAATGGCATCCATTACCACCGCTTTATCACTTGTTACCGGCGATTTTGTATACGCTTCAGATGCATAAACTACCAATCCTATTCGGTCATTTGGTCTTTCTTTCACAAAATTTTCGGCAACCACTTTTAAGGCTTCCATTCTATTTGGCTTGAAATCTTTGGCCAACATACTTCCAGAAACGTCCACTGACATTACAATGTCAATCCCTTTTGTGGTTTTGGTTTTGCTACTCACATCCACAGTTCTCGGGCGCGCCATTGCAATAATTAAAGAGCTTAATGCCAATATTCGAAACACAAACAGCATTGGTTTTAATTTGGCCAAAACAGATTTTGAATTCTTAAAACCCTTTAACGTACTTATTTTTAAAGTGGCAGTTTGTTCCTTTCTTTTCCATATTTGCCATGCTATAACAACTGGAATTAAAAGGAAAAGCCAGAAAAATTCGGGATTTAGAAAAGTCGCCTTATTCATTGTTTTCGCCTTTTTTAAATTCAACAGAATTAATCACTCTTTCCGAAATTTGCTCCGCGTATTTATCGCCTTCTTCATGTAATAAAATTACTTGCTGGTAGCCTCCATTTTCTTTAAATAAGATTACTTCAAAATACAACTTAACACTGCTTTTTGAAACAGGATCAAGCAATACCATTGTTCCAAATCCCTTTAAACCAGAAACCCCCATTTTGGTTTGGAATTCTTCTTGTTTTAAAACTACATTTTGTCCTCCAAATCCATTTATAGTTCCTTCTAATCCTTTTTGAAGGTCATAATCCAATTCTTGTTTTGGTGTTGCTGTTGCCAATGCGATGTAAAAATTGCTTTGCAAACTTCCATAAGTAAAAACACTTCCTTCTTTTAACATTTTAACTACCTCTTTTGGAAATTGTTTAGAAGCATCAATTCTAGTGAGGACTTTTGGAGTTTCAATATGCACTTTAGGATTACCATATTCGCTTGAAACCCATTGCCCCTCCACTAAATCTTTGGTTGCGCTACCAATAATAGAGTCTTTTACATATTCAAATCCCTTGGTTGCAACCATGAAAATCAATAGAGCTGCTATTGCACCAACAACGAATCCTACAGCAGTTAATATTCGTTTTCTTTTCTCTTTTTTCACTTTTTCTAACCGACGCATTTCGTCCCATTCCGTTGTGTCAACTTCCGGTTCAAGTTCTATTGGTATGGATTTATCCAATGTTAGAATTGCTTTTTCAATCTTATTTTTGTCTTTGGCAATTTCAAAATCTACAGGTCGTGATTTAGCAAATTTCACTAAATCAGCTTGCATTAAAACGCGCTCTAAATTCTCAAGAGTTTCAGCAGAAACCGTCATTTTCTTTTTGATAGAAGCGGCTCTAAGGGCAATAATCAGTTCTGAAGTAGTGCTTTCCATAGCCGGAATTTCGATTGCTTCCTCAATATAATTCCTTGCAATATCTGTCAATTCACTGTAATATTCTTTTACAGCACCCTTTTGCCAAAGTTCCTTTTTTTCTAAGTTTTTAAGTAAAATAGTTGCTCTTTCAATAGGGCTTTTTAGCTCTTCAATTGCTTCCACTTTTTTTAGTTTGTATTTTTTTACTAACCAATAAACAAATGCACCAATTCCTAAAATTGATAATATGATTAAGAAATAGGTCCAAAAATTACTCAATTGAAATTCCGATTCGGCAATTGGTTTGATGTCAAATAATTTTTGTTTTAGGGTATCCACTTTAACATCAGAAACTTCCACTAAAATAGAATCGGTAGCAAATGGTTTATTATTTATTAGAATTTTCAAACTCTGAATTACATATTTCCCAGAGTCAAATTGGGTCAAACCATATTTTTTTATAAGTTCGTATCGAGCGCCATTTTTAATGGTATCCACCACATAGGAACGGATAACTTCCATTTTTCCAAAGTTTTTTAAAGTTGGAAAAACTACTTTTGATGCGGTATCAACGGTTGTTTTATAGGTCAAATTGAATTGCGCCCCGATTTTATTTTTGGTTACGTCTATTTTAGTTTCTACTTGCTTTTGAGCAAATAGTGAAACTGAAATTAATAAGAAAAGTATATAATATTTAACTCTCATTGTATTTATCGCGACTTAAAATAACTTAATAATTTGGTTACGTAACTTTCATCAACCCTTGTATTTACAACTCCGGAACCTGATTTTCTAAAAGTTTCAATAAAATAATCAACTTTGTTTTGGTATTCTTTTTCGTATTCTAATCGAATTGCTTTAGATCCCGTATTCACTAATTGTGTTTCGCCAGTTTCCGCATCTAACATTGGAACCATCCCCAGGTTTGGCAATTTTTCTTCGCGAATATCAAATACTCGAATTCCAGTAATGTCATGTTTTTTAGAAGCAATCTTCAAGGTGCTTTCGTATTCATCAGACATGAAATCAGAAATTAAAAATACAATTGCCTTCTTTTTTTGCGTTCCCGATAAAAATTTTAAGGCTTGTGAAACATCGGTTTTATGGCTTTTTGGATGAAATTCAATCAATTCACGAATAATTCTCAATACGTGTGATTTTCCTTTTTTTGGAGGGATATACAATTCGATTTGATCTGAAAATAAAATCAAACCTATTTTATCATTATTTTGTGTTGCCGAAAAAGCCATTGTGGCCGCAATTTCTGTAACAATATCTTTTTTAAATTGGTTTTTAGAACCAAAACTTTCCGACCCAGAAATATCAACCATTAACATCATGGTTAACTCGCGTTCTTCTTCAAAAACTTTAACGTGAGCTTCATTATATCTTGCGGTTACATTCCAATCTATAGCACGAATATCGTCCCCATATTGGTACTGACGAACTTCAGAAAATGTCATTCCGCGCCCTTTAAATGACGTGTGGTATTCTCCCGAAAAGATATGATCGCTCAATCTTCGGGTTTTAATTTCTATTTTACGTACTTTTTTTAATAGTTCTTTGGTATCCATTTATTTTAGCTTTCAGCAAATAGCCATTAGCTTTCAGCCATCAGATTTTTCTGAATGCTTACTGCTTATAGCTTAAAGCCGATTAAGGTACTTCAATCTCGTT
>Ga0164295_10001902_pt1 | contig 17322 bp, 12 predicted proteins | sample GEODES006metaG_FD_111798 | JGI IMG/M metagenome (GOLD analysis project Ga0164295, IMG submission 111798) | Oligotrophic lake water microbial communities from Sparkling Lake, Wisconsin, USA - GEODES006 metaG | ecosystem: Environmental > Aquatic > Freshwater > Lake | place: USA: Sparkling Lake... | reverse complement strand
GCCGCCGAATTTGGTGGCGCTGGAGGAGGTGTATTTGTTCGAGCAGAAGGCGGAGGAAAGCGGCATCCTCGGTGGCATCGGCGCGCGCTGGCAGCCCTTCTATGAAAATGTGCGCAAGCTGGGTGTGCGCCTGCCCGAGGGGGATGCGCATGACCTGGAGCTGCTGCGCTCAATCTTTGATCACATCAACACTCACTCGCGGGTGGGCTTCGATGCCTTCTGGCGGCATGAGAACACCTGGGGCGTGGTGCGCGAGCTGTATGACCGCTACGCGCCGGACGACAGCTTCATCGACTTTTTCTGGACCGTGCGCTTTCTGGTGCAGCCGCTCTGGAAGCTGGCGCGGGCGATGCACCGCATGCCCGATGCCCGGGTGTATCACACGGCTTGCACAGGCTATGCGGGCCTGGTCGCGGCGCTGGCCTCGGCCGAGCGCGGCAGGCCGCTGGTGCTCACTGAACACGGCATTTATTTGCGCGAACGCATCGCCGACATCTGCCGCAGCCGCTGGATTCCCGACCAGTTGGTGCGCCATCCGAACTTGAACGAGCCGCTCGGCAACCTGCGCCGGTTGTGGATTGGTTTCTTCGATGTGGTGGGCCGCCTTTGCTACGGGCAGTCGGCCGACATTGTCAGCCTCTTCGGCAAAAACGCCCGCGCGCAGCAGCACTTCGGCGCGGATGCGGGCCGCATGACGATCATTCCCAACGGCATTCAGACCGAAGCCTTCGAGCCCGTGCTGCAAAAGCGGGCGGAGCGCCGCGCGGCACAGCCCGGCAGTCAGGTGGTCGGCTTCCTGGGGCGCGTGGTCAGCATTAAAGATGTCAAAACGTTGCTGCGCGCAGCGGCCAAGGTCTGCGCGGTGCTGCCGGACGCGCGATTCATCATCGGGGGTCCGCACGACGAGGAGCCGGAGTATGCGCACGAATGCCTAGCCTTGACCGCCCAACTGAGCCTGCAGGAGCGCGTCTCCTTCATCGGCCCGGTGAAGCGCGATGTGTTTCTGGCGGACATCGACGTGATGATCCTGAGCAGCATCAGCGAGGGGCTGCCCTTCGTGATCATTGAAAGCCTGGCCGCTGGCGTGCCGGTGGTGTCCACGGATGTGGGCGCGTGCTCGGAATTGCTGAATGGCCGGCCCGACGAATCGCCTGCCTTTGGCGCGGCGGGGCTGATTGCCGAGGTTGGCAACAGCGACGAGCTGGCGGCCCATCTGATCCGCGTGCTGACCGATGAAGCACTGCTAGAAAGCCTGAGTGAGTCAGGCGTCCAGCGGGTGCGGCATCTCTATCACGAACGCACGGTGCAAGACGCGTATCGCGCGCTATACCAGAAACACCTGAGCCCTGCGTCAGCGGACACGGAGCAGTAATCTATTTTCGTCATGGCTGGCATCGCATTCCAACTTCGTCGCCTCAGCGCCTCCAACACGTATGCCGGGCAGGCAGGCGCGTATGCCAGCGCGGCGGTCATCAGCGCGGGGCCGTGGATGATTTCCATCCTGTCGCTGATGCTGCTGACCTGGCTGCTGCATCAGGTGATGCCGGAGGAGAGGGATGAGATCCGCCTGTTCTCCTCGGCGGTCACGCATGTCTATGCCTTCGCCCTGGTCATCACCGGGCCGTTGCAGATCCTGCTCACGCGTTACACGGCGGACCAGTATTCGCTGAAGACACCGGAGCGCGTGTTTCCCAGCTTTCGGGGCGGTCTTGTTCTGGCCAGTGTCGTCTCGGCCATCGTGGGGGGCGTGTTTTTTGTCGGCTTTGTTCCAGCGCCGACATGGCAGTTTCAAGTCGGTGCCGCCGCGCTGCTGGTCTACGTTTCCTGCATCTTCGTGGCCAGCGTGTATCTGAGCGTGCTGCGAGAGTATCAGCGCATCGTGTTCGCCTTCTTCATCGGCTATGGCACGGGCGTGGCGGCGGCCTGGTATCTGGCCAAGAGCCATGGGATCACGGGAGCCATGGGCGGCTTGCTCGCCGGGCATTTCGTGCTGTTTCTAATGCTGGCCGGGAGCGTGCGACGCGAGCTGGGCAAAGGCATTGGCTCCATGTTTGCCTTCCTGCGCACGGCCTGGAAACTGCCGGATCTGCTGCTTTGCGGGCTGTGCTACAACCTGGGCATCTGGATCGACAAGTTCCTCTTCTGGTGGCTGTCGCAGAGCAATGTGCAGGTGTCAGGCGCGCTGCACGCCGCGCCTGATTACGATCTGGCGATCTACCTGAGCCTGCTGTCCATCGTGCCGGGCATGGCGGTGTTCATCTTGCAAGTGGAGACCAGCTTCGCGGAGCGCTTCCAGATCTACTTCGATGCCGTTAACCGGGGCCGTTCGCTGTCCGAGATCATTGAGGCAAAGAATCAAATCATCCTCAGCCTGCAGGTCGGCTTTCGTCGGCTGCTCAAGGTGCAAGGCCTGGTCACGGTGCTGCTGGTGGTGGGTTCGAACGCCCTTTCCTCCGTCTTCCACGTCGGCTTTGTGCAGATGGGCATCTTCCGCATCACACTGTTTGGCGGGTTTTTGCTCATGGCGTTCCTGGCCATGCAAACGGTGCTTTTCTACTTCAATGACCGCCGCGGGGCGCTGCTGTGCTCGGCGGCCTTCCTGATCGCCAACACCGCGCTCAGCCTCTTCACCGTGCTGCAGAACGAGGCCTGGTATGGCTTCGGCTTCGTTGTCGCCAGCGCCACGGGCCTCCTGATCGCCGCCACCCGCGTCAACGCCCGCCTGCAAGATTTGGAGTATCACACCTTCACCGTGCAGGAGGGGTAGGCGAACTTGGCGTCACGCGCCCATCAGCGTTTCGACATGCGCCTTGGCGGCGGCGGCGAGGCCTTCGATGTGGTAGCCGCCTTCCAGCACGGAGACGATGCGACCGTGGCAGTGCTCGTCGGCGAACCGCATCAGGCGTTTGGTCAGTGACTGGAAGTCCGCGTCGAGCAGGCGGAAGTGCCCTAGGGGATCGCCGAGCCGTGAATCAAAACCGGCGGAGATGAGCACCAGGTCCGGCTTGAACCTTTGCGCGGCGGGCAGCAGTTGCTCATCGAATGCGGCGGCAATTTCCTTCATGCCGGAGCCGCCGGGTAGCGGGCAGTTCAGGGTGAAATGCCGGCCCTTGCCTTCGCCAGTCTCGCCAGCTGCTCCGGTGCCGGGATACCACGGAGACTGATGCGTGCTGAAGAAGAGCACGCTGCCGTCCTCATAAAAGATGTCCTGCGTGCCGTTGCCGTGGTGCACGTCCCAGTCGACGATGAGCACCTTGCCCGCGCCGTGACGCTGCTGGGCATGGCGGGCAGCGATGGCGATGTTGTTGAACAGGCAGAAGCCCATGCCCTGAGCCGGCCGGGCGTGGTGGCCGGGCGGGCGCACGGCGCAGAAGGCGTTCGTGAGCTTGCCGGTCATCACGGCATCCACCGCGTTCATGACACCGCCAACCGCCCGCAGGGCGATGTCCAGCGACTGCGGGCCGATGACAGTGTCTCCCGTGCTCAGTTCTTGCGCCCCGGCGGCAAAGTCTTCCTGCACTGTCTTCCAGTAGTCGCGCGTGTGGCAGAGCAGCACGTCATCCGGCTCCGCAGGCTGCTGGGTCAGCGGCCAAGCCTTGGCCGCAAGGCCGCTTTTCTCCAAGGCGTCGATGACCGCCAGGATGCGCGCGGGCTTTTCGGGGTGCACAGAGCCGGTTTCATGGTGACGGTAGATGGGGTCCAGCAGAAGGCCAGTGGTAGGAGTGGGCGGTGGCATGGAATGAGATTGAGGGGGATGACGCAGAGGCATCCAGGGCTTTGCCTGGAACGGGAAATCAGCACGTTGAATGCTTTGATCGCCTAACCGGCACGGTGGTTGCGATTCGGAACCCAGCTGCCAGCCAAAGCGACGAGGTGAAGTGGTCCACGTTCAATTTTTTTCAAATCACCTCTTGCAAAAAGCTGCTCATTTTCTAACTTCGATCCCCTTGTGAAATTTTTCACAAGCTCATCTCTGAACCTGACTGACCATGGGTAACTTTTTTCCGCGCTGGACCAACTGGGTGCCTCTCAAGCTCGCAGTAGCGGCGGTCTTTGTGGTGATTGGTGTTTCGGTAGCTATGCCCTACTACGCGACGCCGAAGTATACGCGGGTGGGCTACCAGCCGACGCAGCCGGTTCCTTTTTCGCACAAAATTCACGTCGGCCAGCTCAACCTGGACTGCCGTTTTTGCCACAGCTTCGGTGAGCGCAGCAGCCATTCCAACGTCCCGGCCAACCAAGTTTGCTTCAATTGCCATGGCGCTGGCAAGGGCCAGATCAAGCTCGCCAGCCCCAAGCTGGAGCCAGTGCGCAAAGCGATGGAGACCAACAAGCCCATCGAGTGGGTCAAGATCCACAAAGCGCCCGATTACGTTTACTTCAATCACAGCGCCCACCTGAATCGCGGCATTTCCTGCGCCTCCTGCCATGGCAAGGTCAATGAGATGGATGTGGTGCATCACGATCAGCCGCAGAGCATGGGCTGGTGCCTGGACTGCCACCGCAATCCCGAGAAGAATCTGCGCCCTCTGACGGAAATCACCAATCTGGACTGGAAGCCGGAGACCATGGTCCGCGAAGTTTTCTACAAGGGCCTGCTCGACAAGAAAGTGCCCGCTTCGGACATTGCTTCCACGATCACGGGCGACGAACACGCTGAAGGCGGTGATCTGGCCGCGCTGGTCAAGCTGGCTGAGGAAAAATATGGCAAGTCGGTGACGCAAAAGGAAGTCGGCCTGCAGCTCAAGAAGCACTGGGACATTCAACCGCCGCAGGACTGCACGGCCTGCCACCGCTAAACCATTTTCGAGGACGAACCCATTCAATGAAAAGGATTTGGCAACACCCTGAGGAACCGAAGACCGGCCGCCGCTACTGGCGCAGCATGGGCGAGCTGGAGCAGCGCGAGGACTTCCTGAAGAACCTGGGCCGCGAGTTCCCGGATGGTGACGAGCTGTCCGACGAGGAGCGCGAGAATTCCCGCCGCAGCTTCCTGAAAATCATGGGCGCTTCCGTGGGCATGATGGGTTTGGCCAGCTGTCGCCGCCCGCTCACGCACATCCTGCCTTTCACGCAGAGCGTGGAGTGGATGGTGCCGGGCAAATCCGTGTATTACGCAACGGCGATGCCGCGTCCGAACGGCGCGACGCCGATAGTGGTGACGACTTATGAAGGTCGCCCCACCCATCTGGCTGGCAACCCGCTGCATCCTTCCTTCGGCGGTGGCCTGGACTCTTTCGCCCAGGCTTCCATCCTGGACCTTTACGATCCGGACCGCTCGCAATACCCGACCAAGCTGGGTAAGCGCACCGGCTGGAAGTGGGTGCATCACATTTTCAAAGGCCTGAAGCACAAGCTGGCCGAGACTGGCGGCGAGGGCATTGCTATCCTCGTCGGCAATGAGCCTAGCCCAACGGTCGCCCGCCTGCGCGCCGAAGTGCTCAAAAAGTTCCCGAAAACCAAGCTGTTCCGCTTTGAAGCCATCAACAACGATGTGCAGAAGGCGGTCAACGCCAGCCTGCTTGGCACAGGTGTCCAGCCTGTGGTGAAGCTGGACGCTGCCAAGTGCATCTTCTCCCTCGACTGCGATTTCCTGGGTCTGGAGCCTGTCTCCGATGATTCCGTCGCGCAGTTCTCCAAGCATCGTTCGGCTGACAAGCCGGAAGACGCCGACAAGATGAACCGCCTCTACGTGGTCGAGAATCGCTACACCTTGACCGGTGGCGCAGCCGATCATCGCAAGCCTTTGGCCGCCAGCCTACTGCCGGTCGCCGCCGCTGCTTTGGCCGCTGAGGTTGGCAAGCTGTCAGGGGATGCCGCCCTTTCTTCCGCAGCCGCCACCCTGGCCGCCTCGGCGGACGCCGCTCTGACCGCCTGGATCAAGCCGGCGGCTGAGGATTTGTTCCATCAGAAGGGCAAGGCAGTGGTGCTCGCAGGCAGCCGCACGGACGCGGCGGTTCAAGCCCTCGTGGTCGGCATTAACAACGCCTTGGGTGCCTACGGCCCCGTGATCGAGGCTTACCAAGTCGAAGACCAAGCTGCCGGAACGCTGGCGGACCTTGCTGAAGCGATCAAGACAGACAAGATCAAGACGGTGCTTTCCTTCACCGCTGCTGACCCGTTGTATGACGCGCCTGCGTCGCTCAATTTCAAGAAGCTGCTGGTTGAGAAGCGCACGGTGACGATTCACCATGGCGTGCGTCGCAACCTGACCGGTCGCAATGCCGATCTGCACATCCCGGCCACCCACTATCTGGAAGCCTGGGGCGACACGACCACGCAGAATGGCGTGTATTCCCTGGTGCAGCCCATGATTCAGCCGCTCTTCGGTGGCGTCTCCGAGATCGAAGTGCTGCTGGTGCTCCTCGGCAAGAAGACCTTTTCACCCCCCGAAACCGACAAGGCCGGAGCTGCCGCTGCTCCCACGGCGGCCCCGGCTGAAGATCCCGCTTATGCGGCGGTCCGCGAGACCTTTGCCCAGGTGGCAGGTGGTCTCGACGAGGTGAAGTGGAATTACACGGTGCGTGACGGCTTCCTCAAGGGCACCGGTGGCAAGGCTGCCACTGTGACCGTCAACAGCACAGCCATCTCTGGCTTGGTTGCCAAGGCCAAGCCTGCTCCGGCTCTGACGGCGACTTCTCCGGAGATTGTTCTGGTGCCCGACAACACCATTTACGATGGCCGCTTCATCAACAACGGCTGGCTTCAAGAAGCCCCTGATCCGGTGAGCAAGCTCACTTGGGACAATGCCGCACTGATCGGCTCCGCCACTTATAAAGCCCTGGGTTTGAAGTCTTCCATGAACGCTGGCAAGAGCGATGGCATCGTGGATGCTGTGTTTGGCAGCGGCAAGGGCAAGGTGGGTGATCCCCAGGTGCTCGAAGGCCTGGTGCAAAAGATCCGCATCACCATCGGTGACCGCGTGCTGGAAATCCCTGCGATTGAAGCTCCTGGCCACGTCTCGAATTCCATCACTATTTCGCTCGGATATGGTCAGGACCGTCCCGGCAATGTGGGCAACCACGCGGGTTTCAATGCCTACCTGCTCCAGAATGAGCTGAACGAGTTCGTGCTCACCGGTGCGAAAATCGAAGTGCTCGATGAGCGCTATCAACTGGCCATCACGCAGGAGCACAACTCGATGGAAGGCCGCAGCGTGTATCGCGAAGGCACCACCGAGACGCTCAAGAAAGATCCGACCTTCGCGCAGACAACCGGTATCGACAGCCATATCCCGCCGTCGATGTCCTTCTACCAAGGCCAGTTCGGCGAGAAGAAGGACTACAATGACCCGAAAGACGAAGGCTTCGATTTCAAGACCACGCATCAGTGGGGCATGACCATCGACCTCGGCAAGTGCCTGGGCTGCAACGCTTGCTCCATCGCCTGCCAGTCGGAAAACAACATCCCGATCGTTGGCAAGGATCAGGTGCAAAAGGGCCGCTTGATGAACTGGATCCGCATGGACCGTTACTTCGCGACGCCGGAGAAGGACGATGTGGACCGTCATCCGCAGGCCGAGGAGTTGGAGAATGTGGAGATGGTGCAGCAGCCGGTGGCCTGCCAGCAGTGCGAAAGCGCGCCGTGCGAAACGGTCTGCCCGGTGAATGCCACCGTCCACACCAAGGAAGGTCTCAACGCGATGGCCTACAACCGCTGCATCGGCACGCGCTACTGCGCCAACAACTGCCCTTACACAGCACGCCGCTTCAACTGGTTCGACTACAACAAGCGTCCGCTGGACGAGCTGTATTGGGGTCCGCTCAGCACGCCGGAGAAGACCGGGATGCGCGAGATCAGCAAGCTTCAGAAGAACCCGAACGTCACGGTCCGCATGCGCGGTGTGATCGAGAAGTGCACCTACTGCGTGCAGCGTCTCGAAGCCGCCAAGATCAAGCAGAAGCAGACGCAGCGCGACAGCAAGGATGGCTGGCAAGTGCCTGCCAACAGTGTCAAGGTGGCCTGCCAGCAAGCCTGCTCGGCCGGTGCCATCGAGTTCGGCGATCTTTCCAACAAGGACAGCAATGTGCTGAAGCTGAAGGCTAGCAACCGCAACTACGAGGTGCTGAAGTATTTGAACACCCGCCCGCGCACCAGCTACCTGGCACGCATCCGCAATGTGAACCCCAAGATGCCCGGCGCGGCCAGCATCGCAGCCTGGAGCGGCAAGAACTTCTAAGTCATGGCAGCCACCGACTCAGCCTCCCACCCGGAACCCGGCGCATACACCGCGCTGGACCGCGAGCCCCTGGTGCTGAACAATCGTTCGTTCAGTTGGATCACCAACCGCATCTGCGGCATCATCGAGAATAAGCAGCCGTTCCTTTGGTGGATCCTGTTCATTCCTTCGGTGGCGCTGACCGGTCTCACGGCGTTCTGCTTCACCTACCTGATTTCCACGGGTGTGGGTGTCTGGGGTCAGAAGCAGCCAGTCGCCTGGGCTTGGGACATCACGAACTTCGTGTTCTGGATCGGTATTGGCCACGCCGGCACCCTCATTTCCGCCATTCTGTTCCTGACCCGCCAGCGCTGGCGCACTTCGGTGAATCGCGCGGCGGAAGCCATGACCTTGTTCGCGGTGATGTGCGCGGGCTTGTTCCCCGCCTTCCATGTCGGCCGTGTCTGGATGGTGTGGTTCCTCGCTCCGATTCCTAACGCCAACGCCATCTGGCAGAACTTCAAGTCGCCGCTGCTGTGGGACGTGTTCGCGGTGTCCACCTACTTCACCGTGTCCGTGATCTTCTGGTATCTAGGCTTGGTGCCCGACCTCGCCACGTTGCGCGATCGCTGCAAGCCGGGTGTCAAAAAGATGCTGTATGGCATGTTTGCCTTGGGCTGGCGTGGTGCGAACCGCCACTGGAGCCACTACGAAACGGCTTACATGCTGCTAGCCGCGCTTTCCACGCCGCTGGTGCTTTCGGTGCACTCGGTGGTGTCCTTCGACTTCGCCACCTCCGTGGTGCCAGGCTGGCACACCACCATCTTCCCGCCCTACTTCGTGGCGGGCGCGATCTTCGGTGGCTTCGCGATGGTGCTCACGCTGATGATCCCGGTGCGGGCGATCTACGGTCTGCACGACTTGATCACGCCGAAGCACATCGACAACATGTCGAAGATCATCCTGCTAACCGGCACCATCGTTGGTTACGCCTACTGCATGGAGTTCTTCATGGCCTATTACAGCGCCAACCCCTACGAGTTGCAGACCTTCAAAATGCGCGGTCTGTATGGACCCAGCACATGGGCTTACTATTGGATGTTCTTCTGCAACGTGTTCGCCCCGCAGATTTTCTGGTTCCGCAAGATGCGCACCAACCTGTGGGCGGTGATGATCGTCTGCCAGTTCGTGAATGCGGGCATGTGGTTCGAGCGCTACGTGATCATCGCCACCACGCTGGAGCGTCATTTGACTCCGGGCTCCTGGCGGGTTTACACCGCGACCTGGGTCGACAAGATGACCTTCCTGGGAACCTTTGGCTTGTTCATGATGCTGTTCCTGCTGTTCCTGCGCTTCCTGCCGGTCATCGCGATTGGTGAAGTGAAGGCAGTGACGCCGGAAGCCGATCCGCACAACGGAGATTCGCATGAGCACGGTGTGCAGGAAAATGACGTCATGGGCTACGAGGAGCCCGCCAGCACCTACCCCGGTGGCGTGAAACCTGCCGCGACCCCAGCTTAACTTTTCACGACCGACCACAGTGAGCACCACCCTGAAACGAGTTCATGGCTACCTTGCGGAATTTGATTCCGTCAAGGCCCTCTATCATGCGGCGGAAGAAGTGCGTGACGCCGGCTACACCCGCTGGGACTGCCACACGCCCTTCCCCGTGCACGGCCTTGATGCCGCGATGGGGGTGAAGCGCAGCAAGCTGCCATGGTTTGTGTTCTTCGGCGGCATCACCGGCACGACCGTGGCCTTTGTGTTGCAAACGCTGACGCAGACGAACTTCTGGAGCAGCATCGGTCTGGGCTTCCTGGAAACCATCGCCGAGACCTACCCAACCGTGGTGCAGTCCAAGCCCACCGACATCTGGACCTTGCCCGCTTTCTTCCCGGTGATGTTCGAGCTGACGATCTTGTTCAGCGCCTTCACTGTGCTGTTTGGCCTGCTGGCCTTGATTGGCCTGCCACGCCTCAACCACCCGCTCTTCACCTCCAAGCGCTTCGCCAAGTTCTCCGATGACGGCTTCTTCGTCTGCATCGAGGCCCGCGACGCCAAGTTCGCCCAGGAAGGCACCAAGGAATTCCTGGAGAAAATCGGTGCCAAAAACATCGAACTCGTGGAGGACGACATCTAGTCCGCGGCCATGAAATACTTTTTCCTCAGCTACTTCTTCATCGCGGTCATCATCGTGGCCGCCGCTGGCACGCGCGGCTCCAAGAGCGAGCGCACGCCCATCGAAATCTTTGCTGACATGGACCATCAGGCCAAGGTGAAATACCAGGCAGCCAGTGCTTTCTTTGCCGATGGCATTGGCGCGCGCATGCCGGTGGCGCATATCGTGCCGATGGGTTTTGAAGTGCCTGAGAAACCTGCCGCCGAGGGCGCGAAGCCGCCGGTGTTTGGTTTCTCGAACGGTCTGGACTTCTACAGCACCGGCAAAGTCGGTGATTTCTATGGGGACGGCTTCCCCACGGAGCTGGCTGCTGATGCGAAGCTGATCGAACGCGGCCAGCAGCGTTATAACATCTACTGCTCGGTGTGCCACGGCGCGTCTGGCAACGGCAAGGGCGTGACCTCCAGCTACGGCATCTTGACCGCTTACAACTTCCAGCAGCCCGGAGCGCTTGAGCCAGCCAACGCGGCCTTCCGCCCGACCGGAGCAATCTTTGATGTCATCACCCACGGCAAGGGCCTCATGGGTCCCTACGGCGGGGCGATTCCCGTGCGCGACCGCTGGGCGATCATCGCCTACATCCGCACCCTGCAGGACGCAGGCAAGGCAGCAGGAGGTATTCAGTAACGGCACAAGCGTTTCCCGGCATGAGCGATCACCACGTCAGTTTCAAAGACCTGCCCAAAGGCGGAGAAGTATTCGAGCCTGCCAAGGCCTCGAAGGTCATCACCGCGTTCCTGGTGCTGGGCGTTCTCGGCCTCGCAGGGTCGGCGTATTACTTTTTCAACGCCGCCACCCGCCCAGCCTTCACTTACAGCTGGCTGTTTGCCATCTTCTTCAGCTTCACATTCGTGTGTGGCGGCTGTTTCTGGATCCTTCTGCACAACGCCTCGAACTCCTCGTGGGGCGTGGTCATCCGCCGCTTGTTTGAGAACCTGGGCGCGCTTGCCCTGCCGTTGTTTGTGCTGGCAGCTCCGCTGCTCTTTGAGCCGGTGAACAAGCACCTTTACGAATGGATGGGTCATCACCGGGCCGCCGCAGAGCACGCGCACCACGATCACTCTTCGGTGGTCGACGCGCTGCACCACATGGCGGAAAGCGATCCTCATCTGCACCCATTGGTCGAGAAATTCGGCTACCTGAACATCAGTTCCTGGTTCAGCTGGAACACGCGGTTTGTGGCTTACTTTGTGATCCTGGGCCTCATTGCTTGGCGCTTGCGCGGCATGTTCCTGAAGCAGGAGAGGGACGGGGACATCAAGCACACCATCAAGGCCCGCGCTTTTGCCTGCTTGATGCTCTTTCCTTTCGCCTTGACCGTTACCTTCGCCGCCGTGGACTGGCTTATGTCGCTGGACTACCTCTGGTTCTCCACCATGTGGGGAGTTTACATCTTCGCTGGTTGCGCTTGGTCTTCCATGGCTCTGATGTTCCTCATCGTTACCTACCTCCGCAGCCTCGGTTATCTGCAGAAGGTGGTGTCGATGGAGCACTACCACTTGATGGGTAAGCTTCTGTTCGCCTTCACGGTGTTCTGGGCCTACATCGCCTTCAGCCAATACTTCCTTATCTGGTATGCCAACATCCCTGAGGAAACCCGCTTCTACTTCATCCGCAACACTGAAGGCTGGCGCGACCTGAGTATCTTCCTGGTCATCGGTCACTTCATCGCTCCGTTCGTGCTGCTGCTGTCGCAGCCTCGCAAAAAGAACCCGGTCGTTATCTGCACCATCGCGTTTTGGGTCATCTTGATGCACATGGTCGACATTTACTGGAATGTCATTCCAGAGCGCGGCCCCTCGCTTGGCGCTGGCGTGGTGGTAGACGGTGCCTGGGTTGGAGACGTGGTCGCCCTTTGCGCGGTCGTCGGAACCCTGGGGTATATTTACCTGCGCAGCCTGGGCAAGAACAGCCTGTATGCCACCCGCGATCCTCGCCTGATCGAGTCCATCAACGTCAAGAACTAACGATTCATGTCTGACTCCGCCTCAAAATCTGCTCCTGGCTTCTTCTGGCTGTTGACAGCCTTCCTGGGCTTTGCCGCCCTGGCTGTGGTGCTGAACGCGTTTTTCGCCGGCGAGCGCCCGAACCCGCGTGATCAAGTGCGTGCCGCGAATACGGCCGCACTCAAAGAAGCGCAGGACAAGAATTTGGAAAAGTTGGGCCTCCTGCCCGGCAAGAGTGCCGCAACGCTGGCCAAGGGCCTGTCCCTGGTGCAGGCGGCCAAGCCGGTGACCAGCACCATGGCGGTGCCGGGCTCCCCAACGCAACTCAAACAGGCGGCCCAGAGCGCTGCGCGTGCTCCGACCCCGGCTTCCGCCCCTGTGAAATAACGTTCCTTTTGTATGCAGACCGAGGCCACCACTGCCGATTCTAACGCTGACAACCTTCGCCGCGCGGCCATCGACCGCTCGGTGAAAGGGCCGGTGCTGTTTCTGTTCACCAACGCCGCGTTCTGGCTGATGGCCAGCACGCTGATGGGATTCATCGCCGCCATGAAGCTGGTGTCACCCTCGGTGCTGGACTGCGCATGGCTGACCTACGGCCGCCTGCAACCCGCCCATCTGAACGCCTTGGTCTACGGCTGGGGCATCCAGGCCGGGCTGGGCGTGGCGCTTTGGCTGATCGCCCGTCGCACGGCGAACGAAATGAAGAGCGGCCAAGGCACACTGATCATGCTGGGCATTCTTTGGAACGTGGCCGTGACGATCGGTATCGTCGGCATCCTGGCCGGTGGCAGCACGAGCATTGAATGGCTGGAGTTCCCCAAAGGGCTCTGGATTGCCAAGGCAGTTATCTTCCTGGTCTTCGCCTTCAAGATTGTGAGCATGGCCGCCAAGCCGGTGCGCACGGAAGGTTTCACCATCACCAACATGTATGTGGTGGCTGCCTGCCTGTTCTTCCCCTGGCTGTTCATCACGGCGAACTATCTCCTCAACAGCCTGGAGCTTGGGGCGCTGGGAGCTGGTATCAGTTCCTGGTATGTCCATGGTGTGATCTTGCTGTTCTTCGTGCCGATCGGCGTGGGCTCGGCCTACTACTTCATCCCGAAGATCACTGGGCAGCCGATTCACAGTCAGCAGCTAGCCAACATGGGCTTCTGGGTGCTGGCTATCTTCGGTGGCTGGACGGGCATGCAACGCTACATGGCGGGGCCGCTGCCGGGCTGGATGACTTCGGTCGGCGCTGCTGCGGGTGTGGTCCTTCTGATTTCCGTCGGCATCGTGGGCCTCAACCATCATTTGACCACGCTGGGCAGCCACAAGCTGGTGGAGACCAGCCCGACACTGCGCTTCACTTTCTTTGGCGCACTGTTCTACCCGGTTTCCGGTGTCCTGCTCGCCTTGATCTCGGCGTTCTGGACGGGCTCGAATCTTCAATTCACCCAAGCTTGGTATGGCTACCAGATCGTCGCGGTCTATGGCTTCTTCAGCATGAGCGTGTTCGGAGCCATTTACTACATCGTGCCCCGTCTCGCCGGCTGCGAATGGCTGAGCGTGCGCCTGATCCGCAACCACTTCTGGTTCAGCGTGTATGGCATCGCCACGATCGTCGTCACCAGCGTGGTGGGCGGCCTTCAGCAGGGCTCGAGCCTGAACGATCCGGCCAACTGGAACGCCACCTTCTGGGGCGTGGTGAACAACGGCAATGCTTACGTGTCGGCGCGCGCGGTTGCCTGGGCGCTGATTCTCTGGTCCAACACCTGGTTTTTGATTCACCTCATGCTCATGGTTGCAGGCCTGGGACGCCGCAGTTCGGCCCCGACCCTGCTTGGCCACGACCATGACGATCTTCCGGTTTCTGAAGGAGCAAAGGCATGACTGACTTCCGCACATTCGTTCTCAAACTCGCCGCCGCGTTCGGCCTCCCCTGGCTATTCCTGATTGTCTGGCCGGCCATCTCTTACCAGAGCCTGGGCCCAGTCGCTTATGACAAGGAAAAGGGCGACGAGCTCGACAGTGCCTATGCCTATCCGCTGGCGGCCCCGGCAAACAAGCAAGGTGCCAAAATCTATGCGGCCGAAGGCTGCGTGCAGTGCCACAGTCAGATGATCCGCCCGCCACAGATCGCCCTGGATGGCTGGCGCAAAGGCTGGGGCCAGAACCAGGAAGGCCGCCCGGCCGAGCCGGCTCGCGCCAGCACCCTGCGCGATTATTTCGGCGAGCAGCATGCCTACCTCGGCATCACCCGCAGCGGTCCGGACCTCAGCAACGTGGGCTATCGCTTCGCTAGCCGCACGGATGTCCACATGCATCTGTATGCGCCTCAAGCACGGAATTCGTGGTCCAATGCACCGGCTTACAAGCACCTTTACACCGTGCGCAAGATCCAGGGTCTTGGCTCGGCAGCGGCACTGCCGCTGAAGGGCACGAAATTCGAGCCGAAACGTGGTTATGAAGTGGTGCCCTCAGTCGAGGCTGAGACGTTATTAGATTACTTGATGTCTTTGAAGCGTGACTATCCGAAGCCGCTGACCCAGGCCGTTGCTGCCGCACCGGCCAAAAAATAGTCCTATCGTTCCTTGCTCATGGCCAGTTCCCCCAATCCCGACTCCAACGATCTTGACCGCATTCACGGTGCCGTGAAGCGCGAAAAAGCTGACTTGCCCGCCGGCAGCGAAAACGCACCGACTTGGGCCATCTTCATGGCCTTCCTGGCGGCGATCTTCGCCGGCGGCCAGCTCGGCACCACTGCCGGTGGATACTCTCTGGACAACGTGGCGGCCTATGGCCCCATCGTCGACCCGCGTCCGACCAACACGTCGGCGGGTGACAATCTGGATCCCTTCCAGCTGGCGATGAAGAAGGGCGCCACCAGCTACGCGCTCTGCGGTGGTTGCCATCAAGGCAGCGGCATGGGTGTTCCCGGGCAATTCCCCCCGCTCGCGGGCTCTGAAATCGTTCTTGAAGGAACCGAGCAGCTCACCCGTATCGTGCTGCATGGTTTGACTGGTCCGGTGACAGTGAAAGGCCAGGCTTACAACACGCCTGGCGGCATGCCTGGACAGGGTGCTGTGCTGAGCGATGGTGACATCGCCAACGTGTTGACCTACATCCGCAACTCCTGGGGCAACGAAGGCTCCATGGTGACCAAGGAGATGGTGGCCAAAGTGCGTGATGCTGAGAAGAGCCGCACGACACAGTGGACCATGGCCGAAATGGAGAAGTTCGCCAAGGCCAACATTCCCGGCGATGTCCCTGCCGGTCCTGGAGCGGCCGCTGCTCCGGCTGCCAAGTAATCTGCATCGTTGTCACCGGCCTTCAATGGTCCGGTCTAACCTGATATTTTTCAAAGTCCAATCCCTCAACTGACCCATCATGAGCGCCGCAGCCATTTCGCACGATCACGCGCACGCGGGCGACCACGCCCACGACCATGCTCATCACGAGCCGTCCTGGATTTACAAATACATCTTCTCGACCGACCACAAGGTGATCGGCATCCAGTATGGCATCTGCGGCCTGCTGTTCCTGCTGTTCGGCTTCTTCCTGATGATGGTCATGCGCTGGACGATTGCTTATCCGGGCATTCCGCTGCCAGGTATTGATTTGTTGAGCAGCCTTCCCTTTGTGGGGGACTACGTGCTTCACTGGACGGAGAAATGGGCTCCCGGCGGCGTGGTGAGCCCGGACCTCTACAACATGTTCGGTGCCATGCACGGCACCATCATGGTGTTCATGGGCATTGTGCCCTTGGGCTTTGCCGCTTTCGGCAATTATGTGATGCCGCTGCAAATCGGCGCGCCTGACATGGCCTTCCCCAAGCTGAACGCCTGGTCGTTCTGGCTGTTCTTCATCGGCGGCGCGTTGATGATCGCCAGCTTCTTCCTGCCGACCGGCGCGGCACAGACCGGCTGGACCAACTACAGTCCGCTGGCCACCACCACGCACTATGTGGTGAAAAACACTTGGCTTACCGGCCAGACTTGGTGGCTCGCTGCGATGGTGTTCGTGATTTCCTCCTCGCTCCTGGGCTCCGTCAATTTCATCACCACGCTGCTGAACCTGCGCGCTCGCGGCATGAGCTTCTTCCGCCTGCCCTTCTTCTGCTGGGCCATGCTGGTGACGAGTTTCCTGCTGCTGCTCGCCTTCCCTCCGCTGGAAGTCGCGGCGATTCTCCAGCTGTTCGACCGTGTGTTCCACTCCAGCTTCTTCCTTCCGACCGGATTGGTCCAGGGCGGCAAGCTTCTGGACATCTCGGGCGGCGGCAGCCCGCTGCTCTATCAGCATCTGTTCTGGTTCTTGGCCCATCCTGAAGTGTATGTTCTGATCTTGCCGGCCTTCGCCATCGTGTCGGACGTGATTCCCTGCAACACCCGCCGCCCGCTCTGGGGCTACAAGGCGATGATCTATTCCGTGCTAACGCTGGGCTTCCTGAGCTTCCTGGTCTGGGCGCACCACATGTATTTGACCGGCATGGGCACCACCATGGCCACCTACTTCCAGATCACCACCGTGCTGATCTCGGTGCCGAGCGTGATGCTGCTGACCTGCCTCATGATTTCCCTGTGGGGCGGCTCTATCCGCTACAACACTCAGATGCTGTTCGCCTGCGCCTTCCTGCCCATGTTCGGCATCGGTGGCCTGACCGGTCTGCCTCTGGCCTTCACCTTTATCGACCTGCATCTGCACGACACATATTACGTAATTGGTCACTTCCACTACGTGGTGGCTCCGGGCACCATCTTCGCCTTGTTTGCGGGCGTCTACCACTGGTTCCCGAAGATGACCGGACGTTTCATGAACGACGCTCTGGGCAAGCTTCACTTCTGGCCGTCCCTTCTTTTCATGAACCTGATTTTCGGCCCGATGTTCTTCCAGGGTATCGTGGGTTTCCACCGCCGCTGGTATGACGGTGGCAGGGCCTTCGAGCAGACCACCAATGGCATGCTCTGGACCAATGAATTGATTTCGTTCGCCGCCTGGGGCCTCGCTCTGTCTCAGATTCCGTTCATCATCAATGTCTGGCTGTCGATCAAAGGCGG
>Ga0164295_10001901_pt1 | contig 17324 bp, 19 predicted proteins | sample GEODES006metaG_FD_111798 | JGI IMG/M metagenome (GOLD analysis project Ga0164295, IMG submission 111798) | Oligotrophic lake water microbial communities from Sparkling Lake, Wisconsin, USA - GEODES006 metaG | ecosystem: Environmental > Aquatic > Freshwater > Lake | place: USA: Sparkling Lake... | reverse complement strand
TCCGGAAAAATTATCATGGTTAGGTGGTTCTGAACCACTTAAAGCTAGTTATGGAAAACTAATGATGTGGTTTTTCTTACTATCTGATACATTTACATTTTCGGCCCTTTTGGTTACTTATGGAATGATTCGTTTCAGCCAGCCATCTTGGAAGGGAACACCCGATGATTTTTATTTTTCTACCACCCATTGGCCTATTCCAGAGAAAGTATTTGAAGCGGTTCCATTTTTACATGGAATATCGTTGCCACTGGTATTCGTTGGTATCATGACATTTATTTTGATTGCTTCTTCAGTTACGATGGTATTAGCCGTAGAGGCTGGTCACCGTGGTGATAAAAAAGATGTAGAAAAGTGGATGTTGTGGACGATTGTTGGCGGATTTACATTCTTAGGGTCACAAGCTTGGGAGTGGGGTCACTTCATACATGGACCAGAGGATTTATCGTTTGCTGCGAAGCAATTAGTAGATGGCGTGATGACACCCATCGAAGGAGCGAATTTAGTACGTAATCCTTATGGCCCGCCTGCCTTTGCGGATTTGTTTTTCTTTATTACTGGATTTCATGGTACGCACGTGTTTTCCGGGGTAATTTTAAACGTTTTAATATTTTTTAATGCAGCGACAGGGGTTTACCAAAGACGCGGTCATTATGAAATGGTCGAAAAAGTAGGTCTTTACTGGCACTTTGTTGACTTGGTTTGGGTATTTGTATTTACATTTTTCTATTTAGTTTAATATTTAAATCGACATATTATGGCTTCGCACGTAGCACACGAAACCTCGGAAAAAGAAATTCCAGCACCACAAACGGCGGCTATTTGGAAAACTTTTTGGATACTTTTGGTCTTAACCGCCATAGAATTCGTCATTGCATTTACCTTGCCGGCTAACACACTTCGAGTAGCTATTTTCTCTGGGATGACAATCGTTAAGGCATTTTATATCGTAGGAGAATTCATGCACCTTAAGCATGAAGTTAAAACATTGATATGGATGGTGCTCATTCCAACGTTATTCGTCGTTTGGTTGTTAGCTGCCCTAATGTTTGAAGGCGGACATCTTTATTGAGTTTAGACTACTGTTCCTTCTTGGGTTATGAATAAAAAGGCAATCATATTATTTGTTGTATTAATACTGCCTGTCTTTATATATTTAGGCCTAAAGACATGGGGTACAAATCATTTTGTCCTTCCTCGCTATATTCCCGCAATTGATTCCACTACAGGCGAAATCAAAATGGGCAAGCGCCTAAATCCTCGTTGGAATGAATCGGAACTCGACACCATTTTTCAAACCATTCCTGCCTTCAATCTAATCAACGAAAAAGGCCAAAAATTTTCCTCATCCAGTTTAAAAGGAAAGATTTATGTGGCTAGCTTTTTCTTTACTAGGTGTGGTACTATTTGTCCAAAAATCACGGGGCAATTATCCCGCGTACAGGATACATTCAATAAAGATCCCGATCTGAAATTGATATCCATTTCAGTAGATCCAGCCTTCGATCATCCAGAAAAACTACAGGCTTATGCCAAAAGGTTTGATGCCAATGAAGGACAATGGACTTTTTTGACGGGAGAAAAAAAAGTAATTTATCCGCTTATTTTAACAGGATTTCATGTTCCCCTAGCCGATGCCTCAGAATATGATGCGGCCATAAAAAATCCTGACGAAACATTTATACACTCCGAACGGTTAGTACTTGTAGATATGGAGGGGGTGATCCGAGGTTTTTATGTGGGTACAGATAAAAAAGAAGTAGACCGATTATTAGTTGAGATTAAAGTTTTAAAAACGATTTATTCAAGCGAAAATACATTATGAGCCAATTTGCCATCGAAAAAAACGCGAAAAATGACAAATTAATCAATTTGATTTCATTGGTTATTCCGATCGCCGTAGCCTTATTAATTGGCATTCAAACCAAATTACCATTGGGCGCCTGGACTAAAATGCTCCCCCATGTCATCGGATTAATCAATAGCACAACAGCCATCAGTTTGATCATTGGCTTTATTGCCATTAAAAATAAAAATATTGCAGGTCATCGAAAAGCCATGGGAATCGCATTTGCACAAGGTGGCCTATTTTTGATTTTGTATATTTTATACCACATTTCTAACCCTTCGACTGCTTTTGGGGGCCAAGGAATAATCAGACCAATTTATTATACTTTGCTTTTTAGTCACATTGGACTGTCGATTGGCGTCGTAAGACTTGTCTTATTTGCCATTTATCATGCGCTTAGCGGAGATATTGAATCTCATAAAAAAGCGGTTCGTTGGGCTTTCCCTATTTGGCTTTACGTTTCATTATCAGGAGTAGCTGTTTATTTTTTAATATCCCCATATTATGTATAAGTATCTTGGCATTTTCTTGATGATTGGCTTTGTTTTAATTGGCATAGATGCCAATGCTCAATGTGCGATGTGTAGAACAACGATAGAGAGTACCATTTCAAATGGACGTTCCAATATCGCCACCGGGTTAAATACAGGAATTTTATATTTACTTACAGCTCCTTATTTAGCGGTCGCTGTGATTGCATTCCTTTGGTTTCGCCAGAGCAAAAAAGTTCAACAAGAGCGTATTTCAAAATGGCAATTGCGCCAAAAGGTGGCCCAATTATTAGGGAAATCAGATCAATCCCAAATCGGGAATTGAGTTAATTTGATTGTTTCGCCAAAGAAAATTTGGGTTGATTTTTCAAAAGAATCTGTGTAATCAGAAACAAAAAATTGGCGGTCCCCCGCCTTTTCCTCGTTTAATAAATCTTCTTCAATTAATATTCGTTTGATTTCATTCGCTACAATAAGCGAGGTGTCAATCACGTCAACGCGACATTGATAAAACTGATCTATCTGTTTTTTTATCAATGGATAATGTGTGCAACCTAAAATCAAACCGTCGATGTTTTGTAAAACAGGCTGCAGTAAATATTCCTTGATAATTTGCTCTGAAATGGTGTGATTGAAAAAACCCTCTTCGATCATCGGGGCCAATAATGGAGTAGCTAAGGATTTAATGTGTATGTCCTTTCTTAGCGCCTCCGCTTTGTTGGAATATATTCCAGAGTTAACAGTTTGCTTGGTGCCAATTAACCCCAGCGTTTTTCCTGACCAATGTTGGTCTAAAAAGTGAATCACGGGATCGATTACATTGACAACAATCGCTTTGGTTCCCACATAGGCTTTGACCAAATCATAGGCCGCCGCTGAAGCAGAATTACATGCGATTAGAATTAGTTTACAGTTTTTTTCTAACAGTAGGTTGCAGATTTTCACCGAATAGGCTTGTATCGCAGTGGCCGATTTATCCCCATAAGGAAGGTGTGCGGTGTCCCCAAAATAAATAATGGGTTCATTGGGCATTAACTCAGTGATGGCATGAGCGAGGGTAAGACCTCCGATTCCGCTGTCAAAAATTCCGATGGGTGAGCTGTTTGGCATAGACAATAAATTGCGTACAAAGAACGTGAATTTGGAATTGTTTTCAAACCCACGCAACCATTTCTACAAAATGCCCATCTTTGTATTCGTATTCCAAAAATAGCCACTTGACACATATTTTATCTTCCCAAACTAGTGAGCGTGAATTAGTCCAAGCCTGCAAAAGGCGGGACCGAAAGGCTCAAGAGGCAACATTTAAACGCTTTGCTGGGAAAATGATGGCTGTTTGCAAGCGATATTTAGGATCAGGTCCTTTGGCTGAAGATGTATTGATGGAAGGATTCATGAAAGTCTTTATGAAGATTGACCTGTTTCAAGAGCAAGGAAGTTTTGAGGGATGGATACGAAGAATAATGGTCAATGAGGCCTTAATGGCCTTGCGCAAGGAGGGGAAGATGAAATTTCAGGATACAGATTTTGGATTTGAAATAGGCCAGTTGGAGGATGCCTATATGAATTTACAGGTAGAGGAAATAAATATATTGATCGAAAGTCTACCCTTAGGGTATAAAACAGTATTTAATTTATATGCAATTGAAGGGTATAACCATCAAGAAATCGCGGAGATGCTAGGGATTCAAGAGGGGACATCCAAATCCCAGTTATCGAGGGCCCGAGGCTTACTTCAACAAAAATTAAACAAATTACATGTATGAAAAATCCATCAGATAAGGACTGGAAATCCATGGAATCAGAATGGCGGGAAAAGATACAGGAAGAAATTTCCCCTGTTCCAGAGCGTCTATGGGAAAAAATATCGCTGCAATTAGATGCGGAGGAAAAGCCAAAGGTATTTTTTATCAAAACTTGGCAATGGGTGGCGATATTGGCCGTGGCCATTGGGCTAGGCTGGCAATGGCTTTTGCCGCGGAAAGAAGAAGTGGCGCAGAAGTCGAAGTCCACGATGAAAGCCCCTATCTTGACCGCTTTACAAATTCAAAAAGAGCATACATCGAAAAGTATACCCACAGAGAAAATTAAGGTTACAAGTGTAATCATACACAGTCCGGAGAAAGGGAGAGTCTCCATCATACCTAAAACTGAAATCGACGAGCCAACAAGGCAGCATGTCGTAGTTCAACAAAGTCCTCCTCCCCCGTCAAATTTAGCCGAGGAAAAAAGAGCGGAGGAGGAAGATGTCATTTGGGTCCAAGTGAAGATTGATCCAATAGTGCCGGTAGATGAGGAAAGACCAACTTTGACTGAGAACCCTATACAGAAAAAACGGAATTTTGGTCAATTGTTGAAAAAAATCAAACAAGTGATCAAGGGCAATCCGGGAGAGTGGAGTGAGATCAAGGAAAATTTTCATTTGGTCGCCAACAAATATGTCCAAACAGAAGAATCAATTAAGCAAAAAATTCAATTTCAATAGCATATGAAAGCAATCGTATTATTTACATGTATGTGCCTAGTATTTTCAGTGCGCGCTGCGCATACAGGCCAAGACTCCATTTTATTAAAAATAGACAAACGCAATCAGACCTTGATGGGCACAAAATCTGATAAGACAAAGACCCTGAAAGAAGAGCTGACGCAAGTATTTGAGAAAAAGGGCTTGGTGTTAACGGATAGTTTATGGCAACAAATACGAAGTGTCATTCGAACAGATTCTGAAGGAGATAGTAGTTTATCGGTACAAGTCGGAAATAGCCGGGTGAAAATTGGCGTCATTAAATCGTTGGCAGATTATGATACCCCGAAAAAGGCAAGAAATTTGACCTATCCAAACGATGATGGCAAAATGATCAGTATTAAAAAGGATAGTCTGGGGAAAGCCCTTGTGATACATAACGATGGCAAAGAAGAAGTGCGCATTGGATTAAATGGCGTTCATGTAAAAGATGGGAAAGAAGAGGTTCATGTCGACTGGAATGGTGTTCGGGTAAAAGAATCAAATGGAGAGGAGACCCGAGTTTATTGGGGTCCAGATTCACTAAAGGCCAAACAAAAAAAGGAGAATGCCAATTTCTTCAATCGCGATGGCATGAATCTCTATTTAGGATTAAATGGATTATCGGGAGAAGTTCCGCAGATTAATTTAGCGATATATCCCATGTACTATTTACAAACAGACACTGAATTAAAGCCATTCAGTTCTAGGTACGTGAGTGTAGAATTTTCTGAGTCATTGACCCTTGTAAAAGGTAAAAAAAGTGCATTTAGGTTGGGCCTGGGAATAAGTTTTGATTGGTATAATTTCATGTTTGACCATAATCGATTGGTTCAAAAAGCAAATCAAGGGGCTATATTCCAACCCAAATTCGACGCGCAACGCAATGAAATAGCTTTAAGCAAAAATAAGTTGACCGTTTCCTACATCAATATCCCCATCATGCCACATGTGGTATTTAGTAAAAACTCGGGGGTACAAATGATTGGTTTAGGTGGATATGTGGGCTATCGAATAGATAGTTGGACTAAATCCATCGAAGAAAAAACCGAAAATTTACATAGAGTTTCTTCCAACTTTAATTTAAATCAGTTCCGATACGGATTGAGGGCAGAATTCGCATTTAAGAAAATGCCGAGTTTATTTTTCAACTACGACTTAAGCCCATTGTTTGAGAAAAATTCAAGTCCTAATCTTACTGGATTTAGTTTTGGTATTATCCTATTATAAAAATTTATCAGAAATTTTTCGGTCAGGTGTTTGCAGAAATAAAAAAATGAGGTACTTTTGCAGACTATTTCAGCAAAACGTTTCGCTGAAAGCCAAAAAAATGGGGATATACCAGAGCGGCCAAATGGGGCAGACTGTAAATCTGCTGGTGAATGCCTACGGTGGTTCGAATCCATCTGTCCCCACCATAAAATAGCCGTAACTGCCTGTTTTATAATAGATTGTAAATTAAGCGGGAGTAGCTCATTTGGTAGAGCGATAGCCTTCCAAGCTATAGGTGGCGGGTTCGAGCCCCGTCTCCCGCTCGAATAAAATAGGGTATGAAGAAAAACGCTTCATAACTAGTTTTTATTTAGTGAATCGAAAGAGATTCACAAAAGGCCGCAAGGTAATGCCTTTGTAGCTCAGTGGTAGAGCACTTCCTTGGTAAGGAAGAGGTCGGCAGTTCAATCCTGCTCAAAGGCTCTTAGCACGAAAGCGAAGGAAATAGCGAATGGCCTAATGGATAAGTACACATTTGAAACTTTTTATAACTTAATTAAGAACTAAATAATCATGGCAAAAGAAAATTTTGACCGAAGTAAACCCCACGTTAACATTGGTACTATTGGTCACGTTGACCACGGTAAAACAACTTTAACAGCTGCTATCACTAAAGTTCTTTCTGAAAAAGGTCTTGCTGAGAAAAAAGATTTCTCTTCCATTGACTCTGCTCCAGAAGAAAAAGAGCGTGGTATCACGATTAACACGGCACACGTAGAGTATTCTACAGTAGCTCGTCACTATGCGCACGTTGACTGTCCAGGTCACGCGGATTATGTGAAGAACATGGTAACGGGTGCTGCCCAAATGGACGGAGCTATCTTGGTAGTTGCGGCAACAGATGGTCCAATGCCACAAACACGTGAGCACATTTTGTTGGCACGCCAGGTTGGTGTACCTCAATTGGTTGTTTTCATGAACAAAGTGGATATGGTGGATGATCCAGAATTATTAGAATTGGTTGAAATGGAGATCCGTGAGCTTCTTTCATTCTACGAATTCGATGGTGATAACATTCCGGTAATCCAAGGATCTGCCTTAGGTGGATTGAATGGAGATGCGAAATGGGTAGCTACGATTGATGCGTTGATGGAAGCAGTTGATAGCTGGATTCCACTTCCAAAGCGTGATGTTGATAAGGCATTCTTGATGCCAGTTGAAGACGTATTCTCGATCACGGGTCGTGGTACAGTAGCAACGGGTAAAATTGAGACAGGTGTTATTAACTCAGGTGAGGCGGTTGATATCTTAGGTATGGGAGCTGAAAACTTGAAATCAGTGGTAACTGGTGTAGAGATGTTCCGTAAGATTTTGGATCGTGGAGAAGCTGGTGATAACGTAGGTTTATTGTTACGTGGTATTGAGAAAACTGATATCCGTCGTGGTATGGTTATCTGTAAGCCAGGTTCGGTAAAGCCTCACACGAAGTTCAAAGCAGAGGTTTATATCTTGTCAAAAGAAGAAGGTGGACGTCATACTCCATTCTTTAACAAATACCGTCCACAGTTCTATTTCCGTACAACAGACGTAACAGGAGAAATCATGTTACCTGCGGGAGTTGAGATGTGTATGCCTGGTGATAACTTAACGATTGATGTTACGTTATTGAATAAAGTAGCGATGGATAAAGGTTTACGTTTCGCGATTCGTGAAGGTGGACGTACCGTTGGTGCAGGTCAGGTAACTGAAATCTTAGACTAATTTTTATTAGCCTATATGGAAAAGAGCGGTCATTGGCCGCTCTTTTTTTTGTATAGTCAGAGGAAAAGCTTTGCTTTCCCTTAGCTTTGGCAATCCTTGCCGGTTTGCCAAAGCTAGAACGAATTTTAAAATCAACTATTGTGCTATGAAAAAGCTATTCCTTTTTTTATCAATTATCTTATTTTCTTTCCAAGCGTTTAGCCAGGAATATTACGAAATCCGTTCCTATCAAATGAAATTTAGGGGGAACCTTAAGTCCTTAGAGGGCTATATTCAAAATGCGTTGATTCCTGCTTTAAACGCCTATGGAGTTTCCAAAGTGGGTGTATTCAAGGACTATGGAAAGCAGGAGCCTGTGACATTGGTTGTTACAATCCCGTTTAAAAACATCGAGGCCTATGCCGGTTACAGGGCCGCGTTGGAAAAAAATGTAGTGTACCAAGAGGCTAGCAGGGCTTATTTTGACCAAGTAGGGCCTGATAAACCACTTTACGAAAAAATATCTACTTATTTGGCCAAAGGATTTTCGGGCCATCCGAATTTGACATTACCAACCAAAGACGCTAGTCGAATTTATGAGTGGAGGACTTATGAATCCTATAACGAAGATGCGCTTCGGAGAAAAATAGCGATGTTTAATGAGGAAGAATTGAGGATATTTGATAATGTTGGCCTTCATAATGTCTTTTTTGGCGAAGTGCTAGCGGGCGAAAATACGCCTTGTCTTAGCTATATGGTTAGTTTTGCTAATATGGCGGAGCGCGATGCGAATTGGGCTAAGTTTTCAGCAGATGCTGATTGGAAACGCATTTCGAATGATCCCAAATATGCCAACAGCCATTCCAGAACAGTTCGGAAATTTTTAGAACCAACGGCCTATTCGCAATGGTAAAAGTATAGAGATTTCAAAGCTAAGGTCAATAAATCAGTACAAATTCGTCCAAGCAGCGCATCTAAAAGCCTGCAAAATAAAAGTTCGATTTGTTAATTCTGAATTTTTACCTAAATTTGCAATCCTTCTACGGGCATAGTATAATGGTAGTATGCAGGTCTCCAAAACCTTTGGTCAGGGTTCGAATCCTTGTGCCCGTGCAACGAATTAAATTAAAAACCGAAAAATCGGTGAAATTATGAGCAGTTTTACATCATTGATTAAGGAATCTTGGGTAGAAGTTACGGAAAATGTGACTTGGCCTAAGTTTACTGAACTCCAATCAAGTTCTATTTTAGTTTTGGTTGCCTCGTTGATTTTTGCCCTTTTGGTAGGAGTTGTGGATTTGGCATTTAAAACTGGATTGGATTTATTTTATAGTTCATTTTAACCCAGGGTAAAGCCCGTCCTTAACAAGCATATTGCCATGGCAGAGACTAAATGGTACGTTTTGAGAGCGATCTCAGGACAAGAAAAAAAGGTGAAGACCTACATGGAAAACGAATTAGCGCGCCAAGGTGTGTCTGAAGCGGTTCCGCAAATACTTATTCCTACAGAAAAGATTTACGAAATACGTAAAGGCAAAAAGGTAATTCGTGAGAAAAATCTTTTTCCTGGATATATTATGGTGGAGGCTGACTTAGCCGGTGAGGTGAGTCACATTTTAACTTCGACGCCTGGGGTGATTGGGTTTCTTCAAACAACGAATGAAGAAGTGGAAGAAACCAAAATCGAGGGTGGAAAAACCAAAAAAGTGAAGGTCTTGGTTAAAAAACCGATGCCGATCAACCAAACCGAGGTGAACCGTATCTTAGGTAAAGTAGATGAGTCTGCCGCAATCGAAGAATTCGCTTCCGTTACGTTCATCAAAGGCGAAACAGTTCGCGTCATCGATGGGCCGTTTGCGACTTTTGAAGGTACAGTGGAGGAAATTCATGATAACAGCAAGAAATTATCTGTTATGGTGAAGATTTTCGGTCGAAATACTCCTTTGGAACTTAATTATTCGCAGGTAGAGAAATAGCCTATTTCAACAAGCTAACGAAAAGTCCTTATCAACATAAGGACTTTTTTTATGCGCATTTTTTGGTATTTAGAATAAAAGCCCTAATTTTGCAGTCCGTTTAAAAAGCGGCAATTTTTGTTTTGAAAATTTCAAAAAGAAATTGGACTGAAAGGTTTTGTTACGCTGGAAGGTCAAACTGAGGGAAATTAGATAAGGAAGCTTCCACCCTTATTGGCAGATAACCTTCAAATTCACAAATAAACGATGTTTTAATATGGCAAAAGAAATAGCTGGTTACGTGAAGCTGCAATGCAAAGGTGGCCAAGCCAATCCTTCACCACCCATCGGTCCTGCGTTAGGTTCGAAAGGATTAAATATCATGGAGTTCTGCAAGCAGTTTAATGCGCGGACACAAGATAAAAACGGCGTAGTATTGCCGGTCCTAATTACGTATTACGCAGACAAATCGTTTGATTTCGTTGTTAAAACCCCTCCTGCACCGATTTTGTTATTGGAAGCAGCGAAGGTAAAATTAGGTTCGGCACAGCCAAACTTGAAGAAAGTTGGATCAGTTTCTTGGGATCAAGTACGCGTGATTGCGGAAACCAAAATGCCTGATTTAAACTGTTTTACAATTGAAGCAGCAATGAGTATGATTGCTGGAACGGCTCGATCAATGGGAATTACTGTTTCTGGTGATAAACCGTTCTGATTTAACCATCAGAAATAAACATTTTAATTAAAAGGTAATGGCAAAACTTACGAAGAAAATAAAGGAAGCCCTTTCAAAATACGATGCAACGCAAGCGTATTCGCTTGAGAAAGCAGCGGAAATTTTGAAAGAAATTTCTTATACCAAATTCGATGCCTCGGTGGACATAGATGTTCGCTTAGGAGTAGACCCCCGCAAAGCGGACCAAATGGTTCGTGGTGTGGTTGCCCTACCTCATGGAACAGGAAAAGACGTACGTGTACTCGTATTGTGTTCGCCTGATAAAGTGGAGGAAGCAAAAGCAGCCGGAGCTGATCACGTGGGATTGGATGATTACATAGCAAAAATCGAGGCCGGTTGGACCGACATCGACGTAATCATTACAATGCCGACTGTGATGGCGAAATTAGGCCGTTTGGGACGTGTGTTAGGACCTCGTGGTCTGATGCCTAATCCAAAGTCAGGAACTGTGACATTGGAAGTAGGAAAAGCAGTGAAAGAAGTAAAAGCAGGTAAAATCGACTTTAAAGTTGACAAAACCGGCATCATCCATACCTCGATAGGTAAGGTTTCTTTTGGAGCTGATAAAATTGTTGAAAACGCGCAAGAGGTCATCAATACATTGATGAAATTAAAGCCGAGTTCAGCGAAGGGAACTTATGTTAAATCGATCAACTTATCATCGACCATGTCTCCGGGCGTGATCATCGATAAGGGAACTGTAGCTGGATTGTAATCATGACAAGAGAAGAAAAAAATCAGATTATTGATGAGTTGAGCGAAAAGTTCGCGGCAACTCCGTACTTCTACATTGCAAGTACAGCCGGTTTATCGGTAGCCGATGCTAATAAATTCCGTGGCCTATGTTATCAAAAAGGGGTAGAATATAAAGTATTCAAAAATACCTTGATTTCGAAAGCATTAGCAAAAACTGGAACCGATTATTCGTCATTAGACGCTGAGGTATTAACAGGTATGTCAGGAATTATTTTTGCAACTGAAAACGCAAAAGTACCTGCTAAATTAATCAAAGACTTCCGTAAAGAAGCTGGAAAAGACAAAATTGCTTTTAAAGCAGCGTCGATCGAAGGTGGAATTTACATTGGTGAGGCTCAATTGGTTAACCTAGAAAACATCAAGTCGAAAAACGAGATGATTGGCGAAGTGATTGGCTTATTGCAATCGCCTGCTAAAAATGTTGTTTCAGCATTGCTTAGTGGTGAGAAGAAATTAGCTGGTCTCGTGAAGACATTGTCTGAACGCCCTGAATAATTTACACGTTTAACCGGAGTTTAAACTCCAACAAATAATTAATTCTTAACAATTAAATTTTCAAAAAATGGCAGATTTAAAAGCGTTCGCTGAACAATTAGTGAACTTAACTGTAAAAGAAGTAAACGAATTAGCAGCTATCCTTAAGGATGAGTACGGTATCGAACCAGCAGCTGCTGGTGCAGTAATGGTAGCAGGTCCTGCTGCTGGCGCTGGTGACGGAGCTGAAGCTGTAGCTGAGAAAACATCTTTCGATGTAATCTTAAAGGCTTGTGGTCCTAATAAATTAGCGATCGTTAAATTAGTAAAAGACCTAACTGGTCTAGGTTTGAAAGAAGCGAAAGATGTAGTTGATGCTGCACCGAAAGCTGTTAAAGAAGGAGTATCTAAAGACGAAGCTGAAGGTTTGAAAAAATCTTTAGAAGAGGCAGGTGCTGAAGTTGAATTAAAATAATTCAACGACCTGATTTTTTAAAAAAGGGAATGGCAACATTCCCTTTTTTTTGCTTTATTTGAGTTTAATTCCATGCGCGATATCATTCAATTACTTCCCGATGCCATAGCCAACCAAATAGCGGCAGGGGAAGTCGTGCAAAGACCCGCCTCCGTCGTCAAAGAACTCATGGAAAATTCCATCGACGCCGGTGCCACCTCCATCCAATTAATCATCAAAGATGCCGGCAAAGGATCCATCCAAGTCATCGATAATGGCATAGGCATGTCCGAAACCGACGCACGCATGTGCTTCGAACGACACGCCACCTCCAAAATCCGAAAAGCCGAGGACCTCTTTACCATCAAAACCATGGGCTTCCGAGGAGAAGCCATGGCATCCATCTCCTCCGTCGCCCAAGTGGAACTAAAAACCAAACGCGCCGAAGACGAATTAGGAACCCACATTAAAATCGACGCATCCGTCCTAAAAACACAAGAAAGTACCGCTTGTCCCCATGGAAGCTCCATCAGCGTTCGGAACCTATTTTACAACATCCCCGCACGCCGTAATTTCTTGAAATCCAATCCCGTTGAAATACGCCATATCCTAGACGAATTCCAACGAATTGCCCTCGCGCACCCAACTATCAAATTTTCTTTCGTCCAAAACGAACAAGAAACCTATCAATTAGCCCCCGAAAAATTAGGAAAACGCATCGTCGACCTCTTCGGAAAAGGCTACCGCGAACAACTCGCCGCCTGTGAAGAAGATACCTCTTACGTCTGCATCAAAGGCTACGTGGGTAAACCCGAACACGCCAAAAAAACACGAGGAGAACAATTTTTCTTTGTCAATGACCGCTTCATCAAAAACAGCTATTTAAACCATGCCGTCATGAGCGCCTATGAGCGCCTATTGCCTGATGGCGCCTTCCCGTTCTATGTCTTGTTCCTAAGCATCGATCCAAGCCACATTGATATCAACGTCCACCCGACCAAAACTGAAATCAAATTCGACGACGAACGATCCATTTATGCCATCGTTCAAGCCGCCGTACGTAAAACACTTAGCATTCATAACCTGATTCCGAGCCTAGACTTTGACACGAATGTAAACTTTAATGTGAGCACTCGTTCTTTGGGGACAGGCAACGGCCAAACAGACAGCTTCAAAGCCAAACCCGTCCAAGACGCATGGAAAAAGCTATATGAAGGTCTACAAAATAACATCGATGCCTTTGAAAAACAAGCTCCCACTTCACAAGAAACCCTTTTTCATGGGCAACCTGCTTCCAACGAAGAACCCAAAACCATTCAAAGTAAAGCGAACCAATGGAATTACGAAGTAAATAAACCCAATACCCTGCAAGTCATCCAGGTATTACAAAAATACCTAGCCATCTCCATGGTGGACGGACTTCTACTCATTGATCAAAAACGCGCATACCAACGTATATTATACGATCAATTCATCGAAAACTTGATGAAAAAAAATGGGGCAGCCCAACAAATGCTTTTCCCCAGCATCATCCATATCAATCCCGCCGATCAAGTTCTTTTAAACGAGATTCACCAAGATATGATTGACCTCGGCTTCCGTTTTGAAATAGATTCTGAAAAAAATCTTCGAATTTTAGGCATTCCCGCCGGATTAGGGGAAGAAGATGGGCATGCCTTGGTCGAAGGGATTTTGGAACAATTAAAAAATGAATCGAGTGACCTAACCGCGCACCGGCATGAAAAAATTGCGAAAGCGATGGCGAATCGAAGCGCCATTCGATACCAAAACCGCAAACTTAATTCCGAGGAAATGAATGCTTTAATCGGACAATTATTCGCCAGCAGCAATCCGAATTACTCCCCCAATGGGGAAGAAATCAGTCAATTACTGCCTGAAATGTCTTTGAAAAATTTATTTAGCTAATTCCACCGCGCGATCCCTTGCCGCAAAAATTCCTTTTTGCAATCCATCCCCCACGCCTAATTCATTAAAAGTCTTCAACGCAGCCTCCGTGGTTCCACCCTTTGATGCCACCGCCTGAATCAGTTCATCCAAGGACTTATCACTCGTCTGCATCAAATGATAGGAGCCTAGCATGGTTTGTTTGACCAAGAGAGCCGACATCGCCGTATCAAATCCCATCGCCACTCCTGCATCAATCATCGATTTAATCAAATAAAAGAAATACGCCGGCCCACTGCCACTCAAACCCGTCACAGCGTCCAATAAAGACTCATCTTCCAAAAAGACCGCCCGACCTGTCGAGTTAATTAAATTCTCTACCTTACGAATTTCCGAAAGACCCACCGTTCCCGCCGCGGCAAAAGCAGTCATGCCCATGCCCAGCAAAGCTGGCGTATTCGGCATCGCTCGTATGATCAAATCATGCCCTAAACTTAATTGAATTTGTGCAATCGGAATACCTGCCATGATGGACAGGACCAATTGACCCGGTAGAATCACCTTAGCCAATTCGCTAGACACAGAAGGATAATCCTGTGGCTTCACGGATAAAATAATCAAATCTACAGCCCCAACTCGTTCCGAAATCGTATCCACCACCACGCCAGCCTTTTGCTCTTGCAAAATATCTCCACGTTCCTTATTTTTCTCGATCAGCAATAGATCCTCCTTGCTCACCAAATTATACTGAATAAAGGAATTGGCAAAAGCCATCCCCATATTTCCACAACCAATGATCGCTATTTTCATATCTGTCTATTTTTTATCAGAAAACAAATTGGCTAAATATTGATCCAAAGCCGCTCCACGAAGGCCTTTGGCCATAATTTTACCTTCCTTGTCAAGCAAAAAAGTCATCGGAATCGCCGAAACTTGATAGGCCTGAGCGGCCACCGAATTCCAATATTGTAAATCTGATACATGTTTCCAAACTAATTGATCAGCTTCAATCGCTTTCAACCAAGCCGCTCGATCTTGATCCAAACTAACCCCATAAATCTCAAAACCTTTGTCCTTGTATTGCGCATAGGTCTTGATGACATTGGGGTTTTCGCGCCGGCATGGTCCACACCAACTCGCCCAAAAATCAATTAACACATATTTTCCACGTAGAGAAGAAAGGGCTAATCGTTCACCCGTTGGGGTATTTAACGCAATTTCCGGCGCTTCAGAGCCGACGCCAACACCCTTCAAGCGCTTCAGATTTTCTAAGAAAGGTTTAACTTGCGGATGAGTAGGTCGTACTTTTCGAAAACGATCACCCACCGCTTCTAAGGTGGCTAATTCACTATCCGAAGGAAGAAAATTTGTCGCCCACAAAGCGACTAAATTGGTTCCCATGGCAGGAATTAGGGCTTTAATTTTTTCTAAGGTTTCCGCTTGCTCCTTTATAAATTCCTTTTGAATACGGTCTTGAGAGGCCGGTGTTTTTTCGATTTCAAGATTCCAAGCGGCCACCTTATTTTCTAAGGATTTCGAAATGGCTAATAATTGATTCATATACGTGAAATTCGGCGTATTGCCAGTCACGGTAAAAGTTCCCGGCTTTTCGGGTAAATTAATCCCCTCGGCCTGAACTTGGACTTTTTCACCACCTTCGAGAATCAAAAGGACCTTTTGTGGATTCGGAATTTCATAAAAATTCACCAAATAAAAACCGCCTTGGTCCAAAACTTTACCTTTGAATACGACTTCTTTTTGGGCATTTGGCAACAAAGAATCTACCTTCACCGCCTGGCCGCGGGCATTAATAAATTCCAAATATATTTTGCGCCCAGGGGCTATTTGATTTGCTTTAACTGATACGGTAAATTCCTGTCCGAACGACCCAAAATAGGTCATCAGGAGGACAAAGCAAAGGTTGAAGTATTTTTTCATCGTCGTTTATTTCAAGGCTTGAAGGGCCTCGGACATCAATTGATTCACCCGTTTTGGATCAGCAGTACCTTTCGATTTTTTCATCACTTCCCCGATGAATAGCGCGATTAAGCCCTTTTTACCTTGGTGATATTCCTTGACTTTATCCGGATAGGCGGCGAGGGCTTCTTGGACAAACACCGCCATTTGATCCTCTGACTGTCCTTGAGACCAGCCATGTTTTTCCACGAGGGATTCAGGCGATTCGGAAGGGTTTTGGAGGCAAAGTGGAAATACTTGTTGGGCCGCTAAATTATGCGAAATCGTTCCCTTTTCGACCAATTCGATCAGCCCAGCTAAATGCAAAGGTGATATTTGAAAGTCGGTAATCACCAAATTATGCTCATTTAAATGAGATTTTACAGGACCCAAAAGCCAATTAGACACCGCCTTAAATTGCTTTGTGTAGCTAGCAGTTTCTTCGAAATACATTGCCAATTCACGGGATTCGGCTAAAATATGGGCATCATAGGCGGGCAAGTGATACACCTGCATTAATTTTTGTTCCTGTTCCCAAGGTAATAAGGGCATGGTGGACTTTATGTCGGCCAACCAAGCTTCTGAAATTTCCAAAGGTGCTAAATCAGGTTCTGGAAAATATCGATAATCATTCATGGATTCCTTCACACGCATCGAGTGAGTGACTCCGGCTTGGGCATCGAAAGTCCGTGTTTCTTGGATGATTTGTTCCCCTGCTAGCAAAAGCTTTTCTTGGCGAACACATTCATGCTCGATGGCCCGCTGGATATTGCGGAGGGAATTCATGTTTTTGATCTCCACTTTCGTACCCAGCGTGGACTGACCCTTTTTCCGTAGAGAAACATTCACATCACAACGCAGGGATCCTTCCTCCATATTGCCATCGCAAATGCCTAAGTAACGCACTAATTTGCGCACTTCTGAGACCATTGCAAAAGCTTCTTCCGAGGATTGGATGGCCGGTTCGGTCACCATTTCGATTAAAGGAGTTCCGGCTCGGTTATAGTCCAAAAAACTGAAAGGATTATCTCCTTCATGCAAAGATTTCCCCGCATCTTCTTCCAAATGCACGTGGTGAAATGGCAGCAATTTATCTCCTGAGGCTAATCGAACGCGAATAGCCCCTCCGATGCAAATCGGGGTTTTGTCCTGAGTAATTTGATAGCCCTTCGGAAGATCAGGATAGAAATAATTTTTTCGATCAAAGTTTTGCCAAGGGGCGATTTTAGATCCGAGAGCGGTACCCATTTTAATGGCAAATTCAACGGCCTTTTTATTCAATTTTGGAAGTGT